>JAESGR010000071.1_pt1 | contig 307289 bp, 268 predicted proteins | sample 9269771 | NCBI WGS metagenome assembly JAESGR01 (sample SAMN15739572, study PRJNA653492) | algae metagenome | isolation source: Chroococcus sp. CMT-3BRIN-NPC107 and co-occurring heterotrophs from well... | place: USA: Clark Mountains Wilderness, California | collected 2010-04-18
GTCGCTGCTGGCTCGTTGGCGCCACGCAACAACTCGGGAAGTCTAGCACCCGCCGCATACTATGTCAAGTACGTGGTCGGGGGTGCCAGGGGCTCCGCTCCTGGTTCCTGACGGAGGCGAACCCCACATCAGTAACTCACGAAGTTTACCAGTCACCGCATACTATGTCAAGTATGATGGCGGCGGTCGGAACGGCTTCCCGCCTTGGTCGCTCCGGGCTGTGACCTCCGCAAGCAACCTCCCTAGGTTATCACGGCTTCGGGTTATTGTCAACCCATTCCGCCGAGGTGTCAGGCGAACCAGCAGGCGGATCGCTGTCTGCAGCGTCCCGGTCTCACTACCGCTCCATCTCTGGAGCCCTGTTCGCGTAACTGGGTAATGATGCCATATGCATATGAGGATGTCAAGGGGTCATCAAGAGGGGGTTCTTCGTGCGCGTGCACGGCGAACGCGTCTGCTGCTCTCTATAATCTCTCGGCGCACTGGGCGGTCGATTGCGGGGAGAAGCAACACCATGAAGCCGGTCATCGGCATCACCACGACACCTTTTGTGGAACCTCAGGTTCACGGCACGTTTCGCCGGTATCTCGTCTCTGTTCCCTATGTCCGTGCGGTCGAGGCCTCCGGCGGTCTTGCACTCATCCTGCCCCCGCAGTTTGATGCCGTACGTCAATTGGCGAACTTGATCGACGGCCTTCTCCTGACCGGAGGCGCTGATTTGGCCCCTGAGCTTTATGGGGACACCGAGCTGCACGACGCAACGTACGGCGTGGACGGAGAGCGTGACAGTTTCGAATTGGAGCTCTTTAACGCAGTCATGGCGCAGGAGAAGCCGATCTTCGGCATTTGCCGTGGCATCCAGGTCATGAACGTCGCACTCGGCGGTACGCTCATCCAGGACGTGCCGACGCAACACGCTGGCGCCATTGATCTTGGTCATCGCCAGCATGAGCAAGGCGTCGTGGCCTCGGAACCGAGCCATCACGTTTCCGCGTTGCTGCCGGACCTCCTGCCAATCTTTGACGGCGATACCCTCAAGGTCAATTCCTTCCATCACCAGGCGATCCGCGACATCGCGCCTTCGCTGTGTGCCGTCGCAACCTCCCCCGATGGCCTGGTGGAAGCGGTCGTCATGCGGGATCGCAGCGATGTCTTCGGAGTGCAGTGGCACCCGGAGCTCATGTTCGACACCCACGATGAGCACCTGCGCCCCTTCGGGCTGCTGGTCAATGCGGCTGCCGAGAAGAAGCTAACCACCTCAGTGCACTAATCAGGCAGACAACATGATGTAAGCAAAAAAACGTGGGGCTGGCGTGCAGCCAGCCCCACGTTAACTTTGACGTCTGATGCCGGATCTGCCTAGGCGACTGCCGCCACAGGTTCCTGGCCAGCCGTAATCGGCTCCGCGAACTCAAGTTCCTCCTTGATTGCTGGACGGCGATCAACGAAGTCCTTCGGCATCCCGGCCGTCAGCACGTCATCCATCGTCTCAGCCAGCACGAAGGTCATCTCCTCACGCAACTCCTCTGGCAAATCATCCAGGTCCGCCTCGTTGCGCTTCGGCAAGACGAAGGTCGACACACCAGCGCGTCGCGCTGCCAGCGCCTTCATCTTGATGCCACCCACTGGCAGCACTTGTCCGCGCAGTGTGATCTCACCGGTCATCGCCACGTCCTCACGCACCGGCACCCCGCTCAGGAGCGAAACCAGCGCCGTGGTCATGGCCGTACCCGCGGAAGGCCCATCCTTGGGGATGGCGCCCGCCGGCACGTGCAGGTGGATGTCCGACTCCTTGAAGAAGTCAGGATCGATGCCGAGATCATGCGCCCGGGAGCGCACGAAGGACATTGCCGCCGTCGCGGACTCACGCATCACGTCGCCAAGCTGCCCGGTCACGGTCAGCGAGCCCTTACCCGGCATGCGGGAGGCCTCGATGAACATGATGTCGCCGCCCACGCCCGAGACTCCGACACCGATAGCTACTCCTGGCTGCTCGGTGCGCTGGGCGCGCTCCTCGTAGTAGTGCCGCGGGCGGCCCAGGTACTCGCGCACCTCGTTCGGTCCGACGGCCAGGCTGAACTCGCGGCCCTCTGCCTTGCGCGTCGCAATTTTGCGTGCCACCGTCGCGATCTCTCGCTCGAGGTTACGCACGCCCGCCTCGCGCGTGTAGTTCTGGATAAGGAAGGTCAGGCCTTCACCGGTCCAGTCCAGTTCCACATCGGCCAGACCGTGTGCCTTCACCTGCTTCGGAATCAGGAAACGCTGGGCGATTGCCTGCTTCTCCTCATCCGTGTAACCACTGAGCTCCAGGATCTCCATGCGGTCGCGCAATGGAGCCGGAATCGTGTCGAGCAGGTTGGCCGTGGCGATGAACATCACCTTGGACAAGTCAAAGGCCACATCCAGGTAATGATCACGGAAGGTGTTGTTCTGCTCTGGATCGAGCACCTCCAACAGCGCCGACGAGGGATCACCCCGCCAGTCGTTGCCCAGTTTGTCCACCTCGTCCAGCACGAAGACCGGATCGTTGGACCCTGCGCGGCGAATCGCCTGGATAATGCGCCCGGGCATCGCGCCGACGTAGGTGCGGCGGTGACCGCGGATCTCCGCCTCGTCACGTACGCCACCGAGTGACATGCGCGTGAGCTCGCGGCCGAGTGCGTGGGCGATCGACTGAGCGAGGCTCGTCTTGCCTACACCCGGAGGGCCAACAAAGCAGAGGATCGGCTCACGGGAGAGCGAAGTGTCCTCAACGCCCGCCTCGGCGGCCGCCGCCTGCTTCAGCTTGCGAACGGCCAGGTACTCCAGGATGCGATCCTTGATCTTCTCCAGATCATAGTGCTCGTCATTCAGGATCTGGCGCGCCTTGGCGATGTCGATCTCATTTTCGGTGCTCTTGCTCCACGGCAGCGTCGTCAGCCAATCAAGATAGGTCTTGATCACGCCATACTCGGCAGCCGCGGGCGGCAGCTTGCTCAGGCGGTCCAGCTCGCGCCGGGCCTCCTTCAGCGCCTCCTCCGGCATCCCGGACTCGTCGATCTTCGTGCGCAGTTCCGTGACTTCGGCCTCGGTCTCCGAGCCCTCGCCCAGCTCGCGCTGAATCGCCTTCATCTGCTCGCGCAGGTAGAACTCACGCTGGTTCTTGCCCAGCTCTTCCTGCACGTCGCTCTGGATCTTCTTGCCAAGCTCGAGCACGTCGAGCTCCTTCACGATGAAGGTATTCAGTGTGGCAAGCTTGTCGCGGACCGAGTCGATCTCCAGCAGGTGCTGGCGCTCCTCCGCGTCCATGCGCAGATTGGTCGCGACCAGGTAAACAAGGTGACGCGGGTCATCCACATTCAGCGCTGCGGTCACCAGCTCGTCAGGCATGTGCGCCACCAGGGAAACCAGCCGCTGGAAGAGCTCAAGCGTGTTCCGGGTTAGCGCCTCAACCTCGACAGACTCTTCGATGATCTCAGGCGCACGCTGAACCCGCGCAATGAGATACGGCTCCTCCTGGATGAATTCCAGGACCCGCATGCGCTCGTTACCCTGGACAGCCAGGCGCACAGTGCCATCTGGCACGCGCATCATCTGGTGGATGGTCGAGATGGTGCCCACGTCATAGACATCATCCGGGCCAGCGCCTTCCAGCTCGGCGTCCTTCTGCATGACCAGCGCAACCGTGCGGTCGCCGGACATCACCTCGTCAATGAGCCGCAGCGAGCGCGCCTGGGCGGCAGCCAGTGGGACTACCGTAAGCGGGAACACCACGGTGCCGCGCAATGGCAGCACGGGCAGTTCCAGCACCTCGTTCTCATCCGCGTTTGCGCGGTCTTCTGCTTCTGATTCCGTCTGCGTCTGGTCGCTGGTAGCGGCTGGCAACTCGATGACGGTCGTGTCCTGTTCTTCCACTTTCTTCCTTCTACTCGCGCGAGGCTTCTTTTCGGTCTGGTCAGTCATGGTTATTGCCCTCCTCGCTGGGCGACAGCAGGCTGGTAGCGCGTCCCGGATGTCACCGGTTCTGCCGCAACCCGTGGAAGTTGCACGGTCAGGAATCCATCCTGGTAATCGGCAGTAGCCTCGCTCGCCAGGACGGCAAACGGAAGGTAGGTCACCACCTCGAAGGCGCCGTAGCGAATGCGTGATTCGTGATACACGTGCGGGACGCGCGGCCGCTCAACACGTCGCTCGCCCTGGATGATCAGGTGATCACCTTCGACCCGGACAGCGGTTTCCTCGGAAACCAGCCCAGCGATTTCGGCACGGACAACGAGATGATCCTCAGTCTCGAAAACCTCGACCGGAGGCCGCCACGGGGCGACGCATTCCTGCCGCTGCCGTACGAGCGCCTGCGCGATGTCAAACGCGATCTCAAAATCAACTGTTGCACGCGCGGGTCGAGCAGGACGAACCCGCCGCAAAAGAATCATTCCGTTGCCCTTCCAAGGTTCCCATGTGTGCGATGCGCCCGCCGACAACGGAACCAGTAGTGGTCAGTAGACGCGTTCCAAGCTTGTCAGGACACCGCCTAGATCATGCCAATAGTATACACGCGTATGCAATACCTTGCTACGTATCGTATCAACTTACCGATACAACGTGGAACGGCGTGAAGGGGTTCCCAACCCGCGCAAGGCAAGACTGGTGCTGTTTCGAGCCCATCATAAATCCCTGGCGTTCGCCGGCTTCACCAGCCAAACGCATGACTTCCTTGCTCGTGAGGGTGACTAACTGGTGATCACCGGGTCACTCGGCGCCGCGTGTCTCAGAGGACTGACTGGTCAAGGTTTCATCCACGTTCGCAAGTCACTGAGCGAAGTCGAAGGCTCTCTCGCACCAGCCCCCAGCGTTCGTCACCACCTCGTGGCGTCCAGACTCATCCTGGGCAACTCAGGCTCCGTAGAAGAGCACGCCAATCATCAGCGCCCCGCCCCGAGCGAGATCAGCAGCGGCCGATCCGTGACCAGCATGGTCTCGGGCGCGCCGCCATCCCCCCTGCGATACAGCAGGAAGAGGTAGCGGAAGATCCCGTACGCCGCCAGCGGAATCGTCAGCATCAGCCGATGATCCCGCGGTACGGACTCCGCATCGAAGGTGTACAGCCCATAGACCAGGAGCGAACCCATCGCCGTGACCGCCACGCATTGGTCCAGCAGTGCCGGAATGTAGTGCTCCAGGTTCTGGCGGTGATTTCGCGCGTCCGGAAGTGACAGGAACTCATGTCGACGCTTGCCGAAGGCAATGAGCAACGCCAGCAGCATGGTGCAGATCAACAGCCACGGCGAAATGCTCACATCCACCGCGAGGGCGCCCGCTGCCGCTCGGATCACGAATCCTCCAGCGATCACGAAGACATCCAGGATCACCACACGCTTGAACCAGAGGTTGTACCCACTCATGAACAGCGCGTACGCCAGCATGGCCAGGAAGAAGGGCAAGCTGAGGGCCAGCGAGCAGACCAGCGCCGCTGCCACCAGGAACACCCCGGTCGCCAACGCCCGTCGTGTCGCGATTTCGCCAGCGACTATCGGGCGTAGCCGCTTGATGGGATGGCGCAGATCTGCCTGGTGGTCAACGACATCATTGATGAGGTAGAAGCCGCTGCTGACGATACAAAACAGAATGAACGCCAGGACCGCGTGGCCAACCGCCAGGGGATCGAGGAGCTTGCCGCCAAAGACAAGGCCGGCGAAGACGACGCCATTCTTGATCCACTGCGTTGGCCGCAGCGCACGCAGCCAGGCACTCGCCTGCCGCCCGGCTAAAGCAATAGTGGGAGCGATGTCGCCGCCCGGGCTCACTCCGGCTTGAGAGCCTCTTCCTGGAACTGCCCCGCGGCGTTCCAGAGAATCCATCCACTTACACCCGTTGCTTCGGCAGCGTCAATCTGGGCCCGCACGTCATCCGGCCCATAGGGAGAATATCCCTCGAGCGGGTAATCGAAATCCTGGAGCCAGGGGCGCATTTTCTTGATCGTGCCAGGCACGAATTCCTGTGAACGCTCCAGGGTGTAGGTCACTGTCTCGCCGGGGTAGTCGTTGGGGTGCCCGTCAACGGGGATGTTGCCCCTCTCGTAGTGCGAGGGATAAATCATCAGGCTCACGTAGTCCGCAAGCGGTGTCAAATCCTGCAAGGTCTGGCCGATTCCCTGATCATCTCCCAACAGCGCAATGATGGGGAAGAGATCAACGGAGAACACGCCTCCCGCCTCATGCACGCGCTGGGCGCCGAGCGCAACCGCTCCGGTAATCGCCTCACGGCGCAGGGCTTCGGAGTACTCGTTTCCGAAGTCTGCCGTCCGCAAATCGCCATCAGACGGGAATCGGATGTAGTCGTATTGGACTTCATCAAATCCCATGGCAATCAATTCTGCCGCCAGGTTGGCGTTCGCCTCCCACAGCTCGGGGTAGAACGCATTGACCCACGGTGTGCCGTTCATATCGAGCCATGGTTGGCCCGTGACCTCATCCATCACCGAGAGGTCTGGCCGACCGGCGGCGACAACGGGATCCTTGAAGACCACCACGCGGGCAATAGAATAGAGATTCCGCTCGCGCATGTCATCGAGAATCGCCTGTATGTCGAGGACAGGCGTCACCATATTGGGAATACCCTGAAAGAAGGGAACCTGCGTGTCGTAGTAGATGTTGTCCTGCTTAACATCAATGACGATGGCGTTGACCTCGGTTCGGTCAGCGAGGTCAAGCATGGCGGTCCAGCGCTCGGGGTCACCTAGGACACCCAGGTTGGCGTAGAGCGACTTGACCATTTCAGTCTCAAGTTGGGCAGCGACCTGGCGGCTGGAGTCAACTGGCAGCGTCTGGGCTGTGAACCCGGCCGCCACCACCGAAACCTCCTGGACGTCCGTTCCGCCCACCAGCCGGAACGACCCGTCTGGACCGCTGATGGTGTCTGCGGTCCCGTTCGTCGCGGTTATGCGGGCGTCCGGAACCGGCTGCCCGGTAATGTCCAGCACCCTGCCTGTCACGACCGTGGGCGCCATCGCCATTTCGATGCTGGTCTGCTGCTCAATGGGCATCTCGGATGTCCCATAATCAGCGGACGAGACCCGCAGAATCGCGCCCTCCGGCACACCATCAAAGGTGAACCCACCGTCCGCGCTGGTCGTCGCCTGCAGTTCACTCCCGTTTGGCGTGACCACGCTCACGCTCGCCCCGGCAATGCCAGCTGCAGTACCTGAATCTGTGAGCTTGCCACTGAGGACATTTGGCCGCAGGCCGATCTGCCAATCGCTCGGCCCGCCCCTGGTCAGCGTCGTTCGCACCCCTTCATATCCGGGCGCAGAGACCTCTACGGCCACGGATTCCGTAATCAACGGCACCGGCTCTAAGCCGTCCGGTGATGTCGCCACCGGTGCGCCGTCGGCCAGGACGGTCACATCCGGGATGGGCTCGCCGGTGTATCGGTCCGCCACGATCAATCGCACCTGCGGTGTCCCCGCGAACTGGGAGCGCAGCAATGTGGCCCCAACCAGCAGGAGTGGAACAAGGAAAAAGGCCAGGCTGAGAGGCCAACTGAGGCGTGAAAGCAAACGGTTATCAGACGCAGCAACCCTCTGGCTGTGCCGTCTGGGCGCTGCCTGGGGCTTGCCGGATCCCCGGCCAAAGCGAACTGTGGATGATCTGGATGCCATGTATTGCCCGGGCTGCGCCAACGCGCAACGTTGTGTCATGTCCCGGCACAATGCCGGCACCTCGGGGCGGGGAGCGGCTGCCTCATCAGGACTGACGGGCACACCGCACAGCGAGTTTATCACACGCCATACATCCCGACTGGGTCAGTGGTGGAGCATCTCAGCCGCCCCTATACTCGTGGGTGACGTTCGCTGAAGTGACCCGGCACGTCAGTACGAGGTACTACAGGACCCTTTGATGGTAGATATCCGGACGCGCGGCGTCTTTGCAACCATGCGGCCGGAACTGGATCGTGTCGAAGCGCGGTTGGAGTCTGCGGCCCAGATTGATTTTCCCGGGGTCGCGGAACTGGTGCTTGGCCTGGTGCAGTCCGGCGGCAAGCGCTTGCGCCCATTGATCCTGCTCCTGGCGGGACGACCGTTCGACGCGAATGTGGATACGCTGGTTACGGCTGGCGCTGGTGTGGAACTTCTGCACACGGCCTCACTGGTCCATGACGACACGGTGGATCGAGCAGCATTACGCCGCGGCCGCCCGACCTTGAACAGCGTCCTCCCCGGCGGCGCCGTTATCATGCTCGGCGACTTCTTGTTTGCCCAATCCGCGATGCTCGCTGCAGCGACTGATAGCCCGCGGGTAGTTCGCGTCTTTGCCAGCACGCTAGCGGACATCTGCGATGGTCAGTTGCGAGAGATGTTTGGCGGGCATCGGCTGGATCAGACTCAGCGGGAATACGAACAGCGTATCTACGGCAAGACGGCATCGCTCTTTGCCGGAGCCGCCGAGATGGGTTCCATTATCGGCAGCACGACCGAGGCAGACATCGCTGAGCTGCGCCAGTACGGCGCGGACGTCGGGATGGCATTCCAGATCGTGGACGATGTGCTGGATCTGCGTGAAGGCGAGCAGCAACTCGGCAAACCTGCCGGGCATGACCTGACCCAGGGCACCGTCACCCTACCCACGATCATCTACGCAGCGGGGCTTACAACCGATTCCGCTGCGATGGCGCGGCTGCGCGACGTCGTCAATGGGGACACCGTTGATCAGGCGGATGTTGACCGCGTGGTCCTGGAAATCCGAGACTCCGGTGCCCTTGAGGCGGCGTTGGACATAGCCAACGCTTTCACCAACAAGGCCAAGTTTCATGCGGCCCAGGTGGTGGATGCAGAAACGTTCGAGATGCTGGCCGAGGTCGCTGATCTGATCGTCCAGCGTTCCGCGTAGCAACTCGGGCTACATTGCCACCAGCCCGGTCTCGTACATGCCGCCAAAGATGCTTTCCCAGTAGCGCCGCTCAGGATCGACGTTCGCCAGATCTGCCTCCAGTTGTTGTGGCATCTCTGGCGTCATCAGGATCGTCGCCAGCTTCTGCCCCTGCCGGCTTGCCAGCGTCCGGTCCAGCAGTTCGATCTCATGGCGATGCGCAGGCTTGCATCCCATCAGCACCAGCAGGTCCGTACTCAGCATTTGCGTCCAGATGGACGAGGTGACCTTGGCCGCCAGGTTGAACTCGGCCTCGGCGCGCCTGCTGTGGGATACCTCAGGCGCCAGGATCGGCAATCCCACCTCGGTGACATAGGAGCTGATCGCGAAGTCCCGCCACGGCAGCATGAAGTACGCGACGGGCGGCTGTTGCTCGGCAAGCCGATGCTGGATGAAACCGGAAATGCGGCGTGAGCGTCGCCCACCAGCATTGAAAATCATCCAACCCTCGCCATGCCGCAGGCGTTGTTCCACCGCATCGAAATAGATGCTGAGCCGCTGCAGCAGGTCCCGATCCTGAATCGGAGCCAGATCAATCATTGATTCTTCGCCGGCCATGTTCGCCCTCCAAAATGGTGGCGCCAGGGGCGTGGCGCGCCACCGCTGGTTTTGGGATGATGTGGATACCACATTTTGGGGTGGCTGAACATGAGACGAGCCACCAACCGCCTGGGCGTCAAGCCCTCAGATGATGAGCCCGACCGTCTCCCGAAAGTCGCGGATCGCTCGTTCCGCATCAACGGCGAGAGCAACCTCGGTCCGGCCCGGGCCGACTATCCGGGTTTGCCCCAGGTTATCTCCGCTCGTCGTGTCCACGACGATTGCCGCGTCCTCGCGGCTAATCAGGTCGGGTTGCAGTGTCGCGGCAACGGCCAGCGGATCGTGCAGGGCAAAGGAATCACGGCCCAACTCGCCATAGGCGAAGCGCCCAACCTCGCCCAGCAGAGCCGCGGTTGGGTGGAGCCCGGCGGCGTTCTCAAGCGAGTGCTTCCAATCAGCCGTCGTCAGCCGCACCTGCTCCGTGACGTCCAGCCCGACGGCGGTCAGCCGCTTGAAGGGTGCGGCAAACACCTGCTCCGCGGCCTCGGGATCAACCAGGATGTTGAACTCGGCCGCTGGGGTCGTGTTCCCGGGAACGTTGAACGCGCCGCCCATCAGCGCCACACCAGCCAGGAGTTCCGTAATCCCGGGCTCCACGTTCAGCGCAATCGCCAGGTTGGTCAGTGGCCCCAGGCACACAAGGGTGATTTCGCCCGGCCGCTGCTTCGCCAGGCGGATCATCGCTGCTGGACCCCGGTCTGGGCCAATCTCCCGGTTCGAGGCCGGGATCCGCGCTCCACCCATCCCGTTTTCGTGGTGAAAGTAGATGGCATCGCGGTGCGGGCGCGACAACGGGTGGCTGGCGCCCCGGTGTACCGGAACATGGCTCGCGCCCACATAGTCCAGCACGGCCAGGGTGTTCGCGGTGGCCAACTCCACGCCGATGTTGCCAGCCACGGTGGTGGCAGCCACGAGCTCGATATTCGGATTCGCGTGCGCGTACGCCAGAGCCAGCGCGTCGTCCGTCCCAGTGTCGACATCAAGAATGAGCGGCATTGGAGTGGTCATCAGGCCTGAGCTCCAACGCGCCGCCGTGCTTCCGCCGCGGTCCATGCGGCAACCGGTGGCGTTTCCGTAATGGGAGACTCGGTGACCAGATCCAGGAAGAATGGACCGTCCGACTCCAACGACCGGCGCAGGGCGCTGGCAAGCTCTGCCGGGTCGCTCACGTGCGCGGCGTCCATGCCGAACCCGCGAGCAATCGCCGCGTAGTCCACCGTGTTGAAGTCAACGCTGAAATAGCGGTCATCGTGATACAGGTGCTGAAGCTCCTTGATCCACCCGAAGGATCCATTGGAGCACTGGATGATCGTGATCGGCAGGCCGAGGCGGCTGATCGTCTCGAGTTCGCCCACAGACATGCCGAAGCTGCCGTCGCCGGTCATGCCAACCACACGACGGCCCCGGCCCGCATACCACGCGCCAATCACCGCTGGAATGGCATAGCCCAGCCCGCCGTGCGCCCGCGGGATGACGAGCGTTCGTCCTGCCTGCCGCAGTTCGTACTGCGCATTCAGGAACGGCGTCGGCGTCCCGGGGTCCGCCACGATGATGGCGTCATCATCCAGCAAGGCGCGGAGTTCACGGATGACCTGGGCCGGCTTGATCGGGCTACTGTGGATGGCGGCTTGCGCTGCCACCTCCCGCCAGTAGGCGACGCGCTGAACCTGGAGATCGTCGATGCGCTCCTGGTTGCGGGCGGCTACAGCAGCCGGACGGGGTACGGCGTCCAGCAACCCCTCCAGCGCCAGGCGGGCATCTCCCAGCAGGCCCACCGTTAGCGGGTAGTTGTTCCCGACCTCGAACTCCTCGATATCAATCTGGATGATCGCTGGCGGGCGCTCGATCGATGGCAAGGTCCAGTGACAGGTGGTCGTGGAGTCGGTGCGAGACCCGATGTACACCACCAGGTCCGCCTCGGCCAGGCAGGCGTTGGCGTAGTCCCTCGCCCCGTTCCCCCCGATTACGCCAATCGAGACCGGGCTCGTCTCCGCGATACTGCCCTTCCCGTTGATCGAGGTGGCCACGGGCACGTTTAGCGCCTCGGCGAACGCCGTCAGCGCGTCCCACGCTTGCGAGATGACGACCCCGCCGCCAGCCACGATCACCGGACGCTCGGCCGCGGCGATCTCCGCCGCCGCGCGTTCGAGCAGCGCCTGGTCCGGCCTCACGCGTGCAGAGGGAGCAGAACCAAACTCTGGCACCCCGTACACAGACCAGTCTGGTGTCTCGCCTTCCAGGGCGTCGGACGGCAGCGACAGGTGCGTTGCGCCGGGACGGCCTCCCGTCGCCATGCGGATGGCGCGTCGTGTCGCCTCGGCCATTGTGGCTGCCGAGTTAACGCGCGTGTTCCACTTGGTGACCGGGCGAAAGAGCCCCTCCTGATCCAACTCCGTGAGGACTCCACGACCGTGCTGTTCTACGGGCGTGTCAGAAGTCAGGCAGAGGAGCGGAAGCGCCGAGCCTTGTGCTTCCGCCACGCCCGGGACGATATACGTCGCCCCACCGCCACTGGGCCCCTCGCACACGCCAAGCTTGCCCGAGACACGCGCGTAAGCGTCGGCCATGAATGAGGCCGAACGCTCATCGCGCGTCATGACGTGCGTGATCTCGCCGCTGACCTCACCCAGGGCATCGTAGAAGGCCATGCCGGTGTCACCGGGCAAGCCAAAGATGTGCTCAACGCCTGACTGGCGCATCACTTCAACCAGCGCCCGTGCCCCCTGCATGACTATCTCCCTTCGCCAGCTGTTACCCCGGGCTGCACCCGCAGCGCGAAATAGATGTCGTTCACATTCGTGCCGGTCGGCCCGGTCTCCATCGCCCCACCCGCGACGGCGAAGACGCGTTTGCTATCGCTTTCGGCCAGCGCTACCACCGGGTCCACACCCGCCGTCCGCGCCCGTTTGCACGTCCCGCCATCGGCGATGGCCCCGGCAAGCCCGGTCAACGCATCCTGCCCATCCGTGGCCAGGCTGGCGATGACCCACCCTGCCTCATCGTACTGCTCCAGGCTGAGCGCCGCAGCCAGTGCGAACTCGGTATTGCGGCCACCGACGCCATCACCTCGTACCGTGACGGTTGCCTCTCCGCCCCCAAGCAGGAGATCAAGCTCTTCCGGCGCCAGCCTCGCCAGGCGCACGAACTCGTCACCGAGGTCCCGCGCTTCCCCTTCGCGCGCGTGCCAGACCACATCGGCACGCAGCCCCTCGTCACGTGCGCTTTCACAGACGGCCGCGACCGCGCGCGCATTCTCGCCAACAATCACCAGGAGATCCCGCTCGTCGGGTGGCTGCGGCTGGAATGCCATCCCCTGCAACGCCGTCATCACGGCGTTGGGAAGCTGCGACGCAACGCCGAAACGCGTGATCGTCTCCAATGCCAACGCGGGATCATTTCGGCCAGGCACCGTTGGCCCACTTGCGATCACGCGCGGATCGTTGCCCAGGACGTCAGAAAGAATGAGCGTCGCCCAGGAATGGTCGGGCGCCGCCTGGCGCAGACCGCCAGCCTTGACCTGGCTCAGTGGGGCGCGGACTGCGTTCAGCGCGTCGATGGGAGCACCCGCCCGCAGCAGCGCCACCGTCGTTTGCTGAAAGTCATCCAGGGTCAGTCCCTCGCGCGGCGCCTCCAGCAGCGCCGAACCGCCACCCGAGATCAACGCGAGGACCGCCACGCCCGGGGCCAACGTCTTTAGCGAAGTGAGGATCGCCTGGGTGGCATCGACCCCGCGCTGATCCGGAATGGGGTGTCCTGCCTCGAACACCTGGATGCGTTCAGGCAGCACGCGGTCAACATGTCCGTCTTTCGTGACGACGACGCCAGAGTTGATGACCTGCCCCAGTGCCGTCACGGCGCCTGCCGTCATAGCCGCTGCCGCCTTGCCGACCGCGACGATGTGAACGCCTTCCGGCGCGACGAGGCGCTGCCCCTCCACGATCAGGTCCTGGCCGTTCCACACCAGGGCTTGTTGCACGGCACGTTCAGGATCTGACGCCGCGAGCGCCGCCTGGAAGAGCTGCTCAACCGTCGCCCTGGCCCGTTCGAGATCGGGCTGGTCAGCCACCGCCAGGTTCTCGCGCACGCAGTGCCTGCAAAGCCTCCTCGAAGTCTGCCGGCAAGGGAGCCTCGAACATCACCCTCGTGCCATCCGGCAAGTTGAAGCCGAGTTTGCTGGCATGGAGGAGCTGCCGGCTTGCACGGACGGGATCGCTACCCGGTCTGCCATAGACCGCATCGCCCACGACCGGCAAACCGGCGAAGGCCAGGTGCACGCGAATCTGATGCGTGCGCCCGGTCTCAATGGCAACCTCAAGCAACGTCGCGTCCGGAAACCGCTCGAGCGCCTTGAAGTGCGACACGGCATCACGTCCATTGCGGTGCACGGCCATCCGCTGGCGGTTCTGGGTGTCCCGCATGATTGGCGCGTCGATTGTGGCTTCATCCTCGTCCGGGGAGCCATTGACCAGCGTGATGTAGGTCTTTTCGACCGAGCGGTCAGCCCACTGATCCACCAGGGTCAGTTTGCCGCGGTCCGTCTTGGCGGCCACTATCAGGCCGGAGGTGTCCTTGTCCAGTCGGTGCACGATACCCGGCCGGTGACTGCCGCTCACGGCGATTTCCGGGACATGCGCGACCAGGGCGTTCGCGAGCGTGCCGCGCGGGTGCCCGGGAGCAGGATGCACCACCATCCCCGCCGGCTTGTTGATGACGATCACATCAGCGTCTTCATAAACGACATCAAGGGGAATCGGGTCTGGCTGGATCTCGTCATCTTCGACGGGTGGAATCTCGACGGTGACCACCTGCCCCGGGGTTATACGAAACTTGGACTTGCGCTGGAAACCATCTACCAGCACCAGTCCCTCTTCGATCAGGCCCTGGAGCATGACGCGGCTCATATCTGGCAAGCTGTCCGCCAGGTATTTGTCGAGCCGGGCTCCCAGATCAGGCTTCTCCGGGTACAGGGTCACAATGCCCGAGGGCTGCGAATCGTCGCCGTCGTCTTCCCCGAGGTCAATCATCTCAATCCGGTCATCCATTGGCGCGCGCTCCATCAACCAGTATCCAGCCTGCAACCAGGATCACCGCGCCGACCGTTATGGCACTGTCAGCTACGTTGAAGTTGGGCCACAGCCCTACCGAAACAAAATCCACCACGTAGCCCAGACGTAGCCGGTCTCCCAGGTTTCCGAAAGCCCCCCCGGCCAGCAACCCGACACCAATCGATTGCCATGGTGGCGGTGCGGTGCTCTGGAGATAGATCGCCGCCAGGACGGCGACCACCAGCAGCGGCGCTACGATGACTAGCGGACCCAGCCCGCTCAGGAGCCCAAAGGCAACGCCACGGTTCTCTGCATACTCCAAAGCCAGCCAGCTTCCCAGAACGTCGATGCGGGGCGGCGCCAGCGGCGCCAGCGCGATCACGATCCAGGACTTGGTGAGCTGATCCACGAGGAACACGGACCCCGCCACCAGGGCAACAATTCCCAGATCACGCCGTGCCGGCACGAACAGCCTGTTCGCGGTCGATGATCTCCTGGCAGGTCACGTCGTATTCGGCGTAAGGAATGGCGCGCAGGCGATCGATGGGGATGTCCTTCCCGCAGCGCATGCACTTGCCGTAGGTGCCATTCCCCATCCGCCCCAGGGCATTCATCGTACGAGCTCGCATTTGCGCCAGATTGCCTGAGAACACATCCAGCCGCTCCGCCTCGGCCAGGCTGGTACCGTCTTCCGAGAGAAATCCAGCCTCGTTGCCCTGGTCTTCCGCCAACTCGCGGGAATCCACTGCCACCGAGGAGGCGTTCTCGTCGATCTCCGCAAGTTTGGCTTCGAGCAATCCACGCAGTTCGGCCAGTTGCTGATCGTTCATGGTTGGGCATCCTCAAATGTGCGAGTGCTGGCGCCACATTGCCGGGTACAGCCCGGCACGGCACTGAGGCGCGATGGTATCACAGGGGTTCCTAGCATCTGCTTCTCACGCTGCACCTCTCCGTATACTCCGCGCGGCGTGTTGACGATTGACGGAAGGTCCTTGGTGCTCATGTCCAAATCGAACCAGGGTGTCCGCTTGGTCATTGCTGGCGGCGGCACTGGCGGCCACGTGCTTCCCGCGTTCGCCGTGCTTGGTGAATTACGCCAGCGCGGCGTGTTGGCCGAGGTCCTCTGGATTGGCAGCAGTGATGGCCACGAGCGCCAGGCCGCGCAAGACGCGGGCATCCCATATCAGGCAATCCCAACCGGCAAGCTACGCCGCTACCTCTCCCTGCAAAACCTGACTGACACCGGCCGCATCCCGCTTGGGGTCGTGGCCGCGCGTCGCGCGCTGCGCCGGGCCAGACCCCAGGTTGTCCTCAGCACGGGCGGCTTCGTCAGCGTTCCGACCGTCGTCGCGGCTCGTGGGTTAGCCCCGGTCATCACCCACGAGCAAACAGCGATCATCGGCCTGGCAAACCGCATCAACGCCCGCTTTGCGGACGTGCTGGCCATTTCCCATGCCGAGACGGAGCCCGAGGCGCGCAAGGTTCACCGCAACGTGGCGCTCACGGGCAACCCTGTACGCACCACCTTGGCCGAGGGAAATCGGCAGCGCGGCCTGGCGTGGATGGGGTTTGTCGCAGATCTGCCAGTGTTGTACGTCACCGGCGGCGCACGTGGCGCCTCACCACTCAATCAGCGCATTGCCAGCAATCTGACAGAGATCCTCGAACGTTGGCAAGTCTTGCACCAGACCGGCCCTGCCGCGGCAAATGACGACGCCGCCAGCCTGGCCGCCCAACGTGCGGCCCTCCCCGATCATCTGCAGCGTCGCTACAAGATCGTCGAGTTCATCCGCGGTGAACTCCCGGATGTCTACGCCGCCGCTGACCTCGTCATCGGGCGAGCCGGCGCTGGTACGGTGGCGGAGCTCGCCCTGGTCGGCAAGCCGGCCATCCTGATTCCGCTTCCGGGTGCCGGCGGCGATGAACAGGCTCGCAACGCTCGAGTCCTCGTCAATGCTGGCGGCGCAGTCATGGTCCTGCAGGAGCACGCCACGCCAGAGCGCCTGCTGGACGAGTGCGCGGCCATTCTTGACAACCCGGACCGGTGTCAGCAGATGAGCGATGCCGCCCGTTCCGTCGCGCAGCCCGACGCCGCCTCGAAGTTGGCGGACATTGTGGTGGAGTTAGCTTCCCGCTAACCCCCTAACCCGATTTCGATCGCCTCGCCAACCGTATCTGCTCGCAGCACGCGCATGCCCGCCACGTCGGTTGTGCCCTTGCGCGCTGCTGAGGCCGGGATGATCGCCTTGCTGAATCCGAGCCGCTGCGCCTCTGAGACGCGCCGCTCGATCTGCGAGACAGCGCGGAGCTCCCCGCCCAGTCCGACTTCGCCGATAGCGACGAGTTCCGGGTCAATCACCTGATCCTTGAAGCTGGAAGCCACGGCTAGCGCTACCGCCAGGTCGGCAGCCGGCTCTCCGATGCGGATGCCGCCGACGACATTGGCGTAGATATCCTGGTTTCCCAGCCCAAGTCCCACACGCTTCTGCAGGACCGCAACAAGCAGTTGCAACCTCCCAGTGTCCAGGCCGTTGGCGTTGCGCCGGGGCAATCCGAAGGCCGAGGTAGTGGCCAGCGCCTGCACCTCAACCAGGATCGGGCGGGAGCCTTCCACCGTCACGGCCACGCTCGATCCCGAAGTGCGGCTGTTACGCTCTTCAAGGAACGCCGCTGAGGGGTTGCGCACCTCACGCAGGCCCTCCTCCGCCATCTCGAACACGCCTACCTCGTCCGTCGAGCCAAAGCGGTTCTTGACGGCACGCAGCACACGGAAGTGCCCGTAGCGTTCCCCCTCCAGATAGAGCACTGCATCGACCATATGCTCGAGCACGCGCGGACCAGCGATGGTCCCTTCCTTGGTCACATGCCCGATGATGAACACCGGCACGTTGCGGCTCTTGCCCCACTGCATCAACCGGGAGGTGCATTCCCGCACCTGGGATACGCTCCCGGCGGACGAGGCAATATCGTCCACCGTGACCGTTTGGATTGAGTCCACGATGAGCAGGGCTGGCTCCTCTTCGGTCGCCGTCGCCAGGATGGCGTCCAGATCCGTCGCGGAGAGAATGTGCACGTGCGCATTCTGGACGCCGAGGCGTTCGGCGCGCAGCCGGATCTGATGCGCACTCTCCTCCGCGGAGACGTACAGCACCGGGGCCGCAGCCGTCCCCAGGCCCGCCGCTGCCTGCAGCACCAGCGTGGACTTCCCGATTCCGGGATCACCACCAATCAACACCAACGTCCCCGGAACCAGGCCACCACCCAGGACGCGGTCCAGTTCGGAAATGGGAACAGGGATGCGGCTCACCCCGCTCGCCCCTAACGAGGACAGCGGCTGCGGCTTTTCGGAGTTGCGCCTGGCGCGTTCCGCGGGGGCAGCACGGCGCTCCTCGATGGTTTCCACCATCGAGTTCCACGCGCCACAGCCCGGGCACTTACCCAGGTAGGCCGGACTAGCAGCACCGCACTGTTGGCAGATGTAGCTCGTACGCACCTTGGCCATGAGACCCTCTATTCCAGCCAGGACTTACCCGGAGAGACAACAAACGGGGCGGCGCAATTGCCGCCCCGTTCGCTGAGTTACTGCTTAATTATCAGGAAACGCCTGCCAGCGCGCCTGTGTCGACATTGACGGGTTCCAGCTTGAGAAGATCATCCTCGACGTCCACGCGGATCGTGGAGCCATGCTGGAAGCGCGTATCGAGTACGCCCTCGGCTAGCGGATCCTCGATCAGGTTCTGGATGATGCGGCGCAGCGGACGAGCCCCATACGTGTGGTCGTAGCCACGCTCACCGAGCAGGTCCATCGCCGCTTCCGTGACCTCGAGTTCGATGCCCTGCTCAAGCAACTGCTTGCGCACCCGCACCAACTCCAGATCAACGATCTGACGGATCTGATCCTTGGCCAGCGAGTGGAACACGATCACGGCGTCGATGCGGTTCAGGAACTCGGGGCGGAACGTCTGCTTGAGTTCGCCCGTCACCTTCTCGCGCATCCGGTCGTAATCGCGCGCCTTGGCCTTGTCCTCATCTTCCTTGATCGTGAACCCGAGGTTCATGTCACGCGAAATCTGGTTCGCGCCGACGTTCGAGGTCATGATGATGATCGTGTTGCGGAAGTCGACCTTGCGCCCCTTGGCATCCGACAGGTTGCCGTCCTCCATGATCTGGAGAAGCATGTTAAACGCTTCCGGGTGTGCCTTCTCGATTTCGTCGAGCAGGATCACGCTGTACGACTTCCGCCGTACCGCTTCCGTCAACTGACCACCCTCTTCGTACCCGACGTAGCCCGGAGGTGCACCGACCAGGCGGCTGACCGCATGGCGCTCCATGAACTCGGACATGTCGATCTTGATCAGGTGATCCTCGGAACCGAACATGAACTCAGCCAGGGCCTTGGCCAGTTCGGTCTTACCAACACCAGTTGGACCCAGGAAGATGAACGAGCCGATCGGCCGCTTCGGGTTCTTGATCCCGGCACGTGCCCGCCGCACCGCCTTGGACAGGACGGAGATTGCCTCATCCTGGCCAATGATCCGCGCGTGCAGCGCGTCTTCCATCTTCAGCAGCCGCTCGGACTCTTCGCCCGCGATCCGCACAACCGGGATGCCGGTCCACATTGAAACAACTTCGGCAATGTCCTCTTCCGTGACGTAAATCTCGTCCGAGGCATTGGTGTCCCGCAGTTCCTGCTCCTGGGAGTCAATGCGGTCACGCAGCTTCCGCTCCCGATCCCGCAGCTCAGCCGCCAGTTCGAACTCCTGGTTCGAGACAGCAGCGTCAAGCTCACGGTTCAGGGACTGCAACCCCGCCATGGCCTCCTTGAGGCTGGGTGGCGCGGCCTGCCGGTACATGCGCACCCGAGAGGACGCCTCATCGATCAGGTCGATCGCCTTATCAGGCATGAAGCGGTCGGTGATGTAGCGCGCAGCCATGCTTGACGCGGCACGCAGCGCCTCATCAGTGATCTTCAGCTTGTGGTGCTCTTCGTAAAGATTGCGGACGCCCGTGAGGATGAGGATCGTCTCGTCCACACTCGGCTCATCCACCTGCACCGGCTGGAACCGCCGCTCGAGCGCGGCATCCCGCTCGATGTACTTGCGATACTCGTCCAGTGTCGTGGCGCCAATCGTCTGCAGTTCACCGCGAGACAGCGCCGGCTTCAGGATGTTCGCGGCGTCCACCGCACCCTCGGCGGCACCAGCACCAACGAGCGTGTGCAGCTCGTCGATAAACAGGATGCTGCCGGTCTCCTTGACCTCGCCGACGATCTTCTTCAGGCGCTCCTCGAACTCACCGCGGTACTTGGTACCGGCCACGAGCGCACCGATATCGAGCGCGATCAGCCGCTTGTTCTGGAGTTGCTCCGGCACATCGCCGTTGACGATGCGCTGCGCCAGACCTTCGACGATGGCGGTCTTGCCGACGCCCGGCTCACCAATCAACGCCGGATTGTTCTTGGTCCGCCGCGAAAGGATCTGCATGACCCGGTCGATCTCGTTCGAGCGTCCGACCAGGGGCCCGAGCTTGCCAGTACGTGCGGCCTCCGTAAGGTCAACGCCCAGCGCATCCATGTACGGGGTCTTCGTTTGCTGCTTGCTCTGGCTGTAGGAGGGGCTCTGGCTCACCACCTGCATCACCTGCGCGCGCACCTTCTCCAGGTTCACGCCAAGGCTTTCCAGCACTCCGGCAGCGATACCCTCTCCCTCGCGCACGAGGCCGAGGAGGAGATGCTCTGTCCCGATGTAGTGATGATTGAGCCGGCGCGCCTCATCGACCGCGAGCTCGATGACCTTCTTGGCCCGAGGCGTCAGGCCAATCTCACCCATGACCATGGTTTCGCCACGGCCAATGATGAACTCGACTGCTGAGCGAACCTTCGGCAACTGCACGCCCATGTTACTGAGCACGCGCGCTGCAACACCATCGCCTTCCCGCACCAGTCCGAGCAGCAGGTGCTCTGTCCCGATGTAGTTGTGATTGAAGCGCTGCGCCTCTTCCTGGGCCAGCGTCAACACTTTGCGGGCGCGCTCGGTGAATTTGTCAAACTTGTCAGACATCCATGATCTCCCGTCGCCCTGGGTGGTCTGCCTTGCGGGCGGCCACCAATCCTGGGCTAATGATAATCACCCCTGTAAAGGGTGTCGCGCGCTCCATGCACAATTGAAGACGTCTGGAACGGTTGTTATGTTCCAGAGAGACGAGGCGCGGCAGACCAATATTGGTCTGCCGCGCACAAACGTGCCGTGAATTGTCACCCGGTTCAGCCAGCCGTTATCGCCAGCCAGACAGCGATCAGGAGTCCTTTTGTTCAGATCCTGTATCGTCGTCATCATCCCCGGTAGCTTCGTCCGCCGCATCGAGCGCGGCGCCCGCCATGGCGAAGGCCATCTCCATCGCGGACATTTCGCCGCCAAGATCGTCTGGCAGCTCGACCTGCGGCCGCGCCTGCTCACGACGAGTCTTGGGAGCCTGAGGCTGGCGTGGCGTCGCCAACTCGTTAAACTTGTCAAGGTTCGGCGTCGGCGCTGGCAAGAGTGCTGCAGCCGCTTCAGCTTCAGCCGCTGCGGCAGCCGCCGCCGCTTCCGCTGCCGCCTGCTGCGCCTCGTAGACGCCTGGCTCGAACGCGTCGCCCAGCTCGAGGCCCTCGGCCTCAAGACGGACGCGAATGCGCTCGATCAGTTCCTCGCGCTCCTGCAGCACGCCCTCACCGAAGACGCCCTCCAGGTCCGCATCGGCCGTATCCAGTGCCCGGCGCAGGGACAGGCCCATGCGGCGACGCTGTGGATCGATGCGGATAATGCGCAGCAGGAGATCGTCACCCTCGGTCACCACCTGCTTCGGATGCGTCACGCGGTCATCAACCAGCTCGGAGACATGGATCAGGCCCTCGATACCATCCTCGATGCGCGCGAACGCGCCGAAGTTGGCAAGCTGGGTCACCGTGCCACGCACCAACTGGCCCACTTCGTAGGCAGCGGCCACGCGGCTCCAAGGCTCAGCCTGGGTGCGCTTGATGGAGAGGGCAATCTTCTTTTCCTGGGCGTTGATGCCAAGGACGTAGACATCGACCTCCTGCCCAACACGCAGGACTTCGCTTGGATGGCGGACTCGGCTCCAGGAAAGCTCGGAGAGGTGAACGAGTCCGTCGGCCCCTCCAATGTCCACAAATGCCCCGAAGTCGCAAATCGAGGAAACTCGGCCCTTGCGGACCTCGCCCTCGGTCAGCTCCTCGATCAGGCGCTCCTTCATCACGTCGCGCCGTTCCTGAACAGCCTGGCGCTCGGACAGGATGAGCCGGTTGCGGTGACGATTAATCTCGATCACCTTCAGTGGCAGCGAGGTGCCGATCAGGCGGGCCATGTCGGCCTGCTTGCTCGCCTCGTCGCCGCCTCGGATCTCGGTGACCTGGGACGCCGGGACGAAGCCACGCACACCGTCGAGATTCACGAGGAGACCACCCTTATTGTAGTTGGTGACCTCGGCCTCGATGACCTCGTTCGCCTCGTGCAGCTCCTGCAGGCGGCGCCAGCTCTTCTCCTGGCGGGCGCGGTCAATACTGACGACCGCGTGCCCCTCCGGGTTCTCCGGCTGGACCACGAACACCAGGATGGTGTCGCCGACGTTCAGCGCCTGCTTCTCTTCCGAGGTCAGGCTGGAGTACTCCCGGGAAGGGACGATGCCTTCAGACTTGGATCCGATGTCAACGAGGATCTCCTCGCGGTCGAGGTGCATGATCACCCCGTCCATGACATCGCCGTACTTCAGGCTCTTGTAATCGTGGCTGGGGTCGTTGAGGAACTGCTCCATGAGCGAGGCCGCGTCCATCTCGGCGTCGTCGATAGCCGGCGCAGCCTCCGCGATCGTCTCCACGGACACAGCAGAAATTGCTGCCTCTTCAGCGGCGCCATTCGCCGAGGGCGCAGCTTCCGCCGTAGCCTCGTTCGTTCGCTCGCTCACGTCAATTCCGTCCATATGGCCTTCCGAAAAAACAAACATGCCGCAGGCTTCCCGTTCGATGTCCGCCACATTTGGCGACATGTCGCGGAAAGCCGAAGTCGAAAGTATACGGATGAAGGCCCATTCGGCGCAACACGGGATTTTCGATTGACTTTGCTAGACGGCAGAGACCTCCGCTGTCCTCGACCGGAGTTGCGCGACGGTAGCGGAAACCGCGGCCAAGGCCTCCTCCATGTCCGCCATGTGTGCCCAGCCCATATGCCCGACGCGCACGATCTGCTCGACCATGTGCGCCTGCCCTGACTGCGCTTCGACCCGATACTCGTCCCGCATGATCGCCAGCATCTCACTGGCTGGCACACCTGCCGGAGGCCGGAATGCTGTCACAGAGTTGCTCTCGTAACCCGGCGCGGCAAAGAGTTCTAGGCCAGCGCTCCGCACCGCCTGACGGGTGAATTCTCCCAGGTCCCGATGACGCTGCCAGACGTTCTCTATCCCCTCTTCGTGAATGAGTTGTAGCGCGGCGTGATACCCATAGAGCATCGTCATTGGCGAGGTGGTCGGGGTCATGCCCTTCTTCGCCGCCTCGCGTGATTCGGCCATATCCCAGAAAAAGCGCGGGTAGCCCGCCGTTTCGGTGGCTGCCCATGCCCGTGGTCCCGTCGCCACGATGACCAGACCTGGTGGACACATCCACGCCTTCTGCGAGCCGGACATGACCAGGTCGATGCCCCAATCATCCATCTCGAGGGGCAGGGCGCCGATGCCACTGACGGAATCAACCAGGACCAGCGCGCCGTGATCGCGCACCACGGCCGCCAGTTCCTGCATCGGGTTGGTAACGCCGGTCGATGTCTCATTGTGAACCAGGAGCACGCCCTTGACGTCCGGATTCGCCTTTAGAGCATCCCGCAACTGATCTGGCAGGATGGGCTGTCCCCATTCGACCTCCAGCCGCCGAACATCCAGTCCCAGCCTTTTGGCAACATCCGCGAAGCGCTGGCCGAAGTTGCCATTGATGGCTGCCAGCACCTGATCTCCCGGCGAAAAGAGATTGACGACCGCGATCTCCCAGCCAGCAGAACCAGAACCCGGCCAGACTAGGACATCATGCTCTGTCCGGTGCGCCACGCGCGCCATTTCCAGGAGTTCGGTGAAGAGGGCACGGAACGCCGGGCCGCGATGTGGCTCCATCTCGTGACCGAGCGCTTCTCGTACGCGGGGCGGCAGCGGCGTGGGCCCGGGATAGCGGAAGTTGATCGCCATGCAATGCGGCTCCTGAAGCAGGATGCTGGCCCGTGAGCGGACCTGAAGATTCACCATGCTAGAACCCGCCCGCCGAACAAGGCAACTTGCGTGGCGTCATCTCGCTCCTGCTTCTGGCAACTCAGGCAGCGGACGCCTGTACCCATGTCTGGTCACAAGCCCTGTGCCACTACATGGACGTCAGGGGCTCGATCAGCGTCTGAATCGGGGCAAACCCTGGGGCACGGCGGCCTACACCGCAACGTTGACCAGGTGGCTCATCTCTTCGAAGAGGATCAAGTCTGGCGCAATCCGCTCGTCGGTCACGGTGATCAGCCCGACACCAAAATGCGGATTCCAGCGGCGCTCCGTTGGCGAGCCGGGGTTGAACAGGATCGTGTGGCCCTCACGCTCGATGAGCGGCTGGTGGGAGTGACCAAACACGAGAAGGTCAATCTCAACGGTTGCCGCCCGCCGCGCCGTGGCGACCGCCGTCTTTCCCTGGTGTCCATGCAGGAGCAAGATCTTCTTCAGCCCCGCGTGGATCAGGACGCGGTCCGGAAGCGCATCCAGCGTTTCGACTGGATCGGCATTGCCGCGCACCGCGGCCACCGGGGCGATCTCTTCCAGCACGCGCAGGAGTGCCAGTGCGCCCGTATCGCCGGTGTGCAGGATCAGGTCAACCGTCGCTCGGTGGAAAAGATCGAGCACTGGAGCAAGGCGTGCGCGGGAATCACCGCGCAACATGTGGGTATCGCCCAGCACGCCGATCACGGCCGGCGTCGGCACATGGATCTCCTGCTGCTCTTCCCGCTGCACCCGCCGAAATCCTCTTGGTACTGTCACTCCGCGCCATCCACATTTCAACGTCGGTCACAGGCATCGTGCTATCGTACCCCTCAGGCTCGATCTCCTCGTGCTCTCCCCAGGTGTTGATCCTGCGCAAGGCTCCGAACGATGATGACTGCCGTTGAGCGATGCGAAGAAGTTGCTTGCCCGATAGCTAGAACTGCCATGCTTATCGGCGACCGGTGGACTCCCCTCATCGTGCGAGATCTGCAAACTGGCAGCCGCCGCTTCGGTGAACTGCAGCGCTCGCTCGGCGGCATCAGCCCCAAGACCCTCGCGGATCGCCTGCGCCGTCTCGAGGAAGCAGGCATCGTTGACCGCACCTGCTTCGCCGAAATGCCGCCGCGCGTCGAATACCGATTAACGGATAAGGGACACGCGCTCGTGCCCGTGCTGGAGAGCATGCGCATGTACGGCGAACGCTGGCTGGAATCCTGCTCCGCCTGACCAGATTCCCACGCTCGGTATACTTCCCGACCTGAGTTCAGTCGTGCTGTTCAGGGAGGAATCGTGGCCGGGGACGCCGCTAACGCACCACAATCCGTTTCAGCAGCCAGCGCGACGCTGGCTCGCAAGAAGGTCTTTTCCGGAATCCAACCCTCCGGAGACTTCCACCTCGGCAACTACCTCGGTGCCATCCGCAACTGGGCTACGCAGCAAGACCAGTACGACAACGTGTTCTGCATCGTGGATCTGCACGCGCTCTCCCTCGCCACCACACGGGAGGGCCTACGCGGCAACATCGTCAATCTCGCCAACATGCTGCTTGCCTCTGGCCTCTCCCCGGAGAAGTCGATCATCTTCGTCCAGTCCGATGTGCGCGAGCACGCGGAGCTCTGCTGGCTGCTCAGCTCGGTGACGCAGTTCGGCGAACTGCGCCGCATGACGCAGTTCAAGGACAAGACCGGCGGCAAAGAGGAGCAGGGCAGCGCTGCCCTCTTCTTCTACCCGGTCCTCCAGGCGGCCGACATCCTGCTCTACGACACTGACCTGGTCCCGGTTGGCGCGGACCAGAAGCAGCACATCGAGCTGACGCGCGATGCCGCCGCGCGCTTCAACCAGCGCTACGGGGAAACCTTCGTGCTGCCCGATGCTGACATCAAGGAAGTCGGCGCGCGCATCATGTCGCTCGAAGACCCGCTGAAGAAGATGAGCAAGAGTCACGCCAGCCCGAACGCCACCATCGCGCTCACAGACAGTCCAGACGTCATCCGGCGCAAGATCAAGCGCGCCGTAACCGACTCCGGCAGCGATGTCGTCGCCGTGCCGGACAAGCCTGCGCTGACGAACCTCATCACCATCTACAGCCTGCTCAGCGGCGATCCAATCCCTGAAATCGAGTCCCGCTACTCCGGCAAGGGCTACGGCGCCTTCAAGAGCGACCTTGCCGAGGTCGTCGTGACTGCCCTCTCACCGATCCAGGCTCGCCTTGGTGAACTGAATGCCGACCCCGACGTTGCGCGCACCATTCTCTCCAACGGCGCGGACCGCGCTCGTCTCCGTGCCGCAGCCAAGATGGACCAGGTTCGAGACGCGATGGGTCTGGGCCTGGGCTAACAGGGTAATCTACCGCATCCAGGCAGTGGGCAGGTGCGCATCGCCCACTACCTTCCGCGCCATTCCGATTGCTTTCTCTGGGAAGATTGATCTGGTCGAGGTGGCCTCCCAGCTCGCGGGTCATCCTGAGTCCGCAGGCGAAGGATCTCGTCGCTCCGCGCCTGTTCCCCTTCCACCACTCCCCAAAGGTGTCATCTCGAGCGCAGTCGAGAGATCTCGGCGTCACCAGCCGCGACGCTTCGAAGTTACCCCTAACCTCGCGTGCGGGCATCATTCCTTGTTCGTAGGCATGTCCCGCATTTCTCGCCTCCACTTGAGATGACCCGCGAGGGCGGTAGCAGGAAGATGACAGGCTGGATGGGCGAGAGCACGGGGAACGAGATCCTTTGATGTCGCTCAGGGCGACATCGGGAGGTGTGCGGCAAGAGGTGACGCTATGACCGCATCAGGGCCCCATGCAATTGCTATGGCTTTTACCAGGAATGTCCAACTGCCAAAGTTGGCATTCCTGGCACTCACTCCCGTACCGCACCGAGGAAAGCAGCACGGGCGACTCCTACTCGCTACACCGCGACCGGAATCCGGCACCCTATGTCGGAGTACTCAATTTCATCCAGGCTCACTGGAGCACCTGGGCCGCACATGGGACAGTTGGGATCCCGCGCCAGTCGCAACTCGCGGAACTCCATCGCCAGCGCATCGTAGGTCAGCAGGCGGCCAATCAATGGCTCCCCGATTCCCAGTACCAGCTTGGCGGCTTCGGTTGCCTGCACCATCCCGATCATGCCTGGCAACAGCCCAAGCACACCTGCCTCGGCACAACTCGGCGCGAGTTCCGGTGGCGGTGGCGATGGGAACAGGCAGCGATAGCAGGGACCATCGTCAGCCAAGAACGTCGTGGCCTGCCCCTCGAAGCGGAAGATACTGCCGTGCACATTCGGCTTGTCCAGCAGCACGCAGGCATCGTTGATCAGGTAGCGCGTCGCGAAGTTGTCAGTGCCATCCAGGATCACATCGTAATCACGGAGAATATCGAGCACATTCTCCTTGCTCAACCGTGTCTCGTGGGTGATGACCTGCACATCGGGGTTCAGCGCAGTGATCGCCTCTCTGGCGGAGGCTGCCTTGCCCATCCCCAGCCGCTCCGTGGAGTGGATAACCTGCCGCTGCAGGTTGGAGTCATCGACTACGTCGTCATCCACGATGCCAAGCGTACCGACGCCAGCCGCCGCCAGGTAGAGCGCCGCCGGCGATCCCAGGCCGCCCGCGCCAACGATCAGCACCCGCGCATCGAGCAGCTTCCGCTGCCCAGCCTCTCCCACCTCAGGCAAGATCAGGTGCCGGCTGTAGCGCCGGCGCTGATCCGGCGTCAGCGTCTGGGGGGTGCCCCAAGGCAGGCCAGCCGTCTTCCAGGCGTTGAATCCCCCGGCCAGCGACCGCACGTTCGTGTACCCGAGCTGTTGCAGCGTCTCAGCGCCAAAGACTGAGCGAGTTCCTCCAGCACAGTAGACGACCACAGGCGCATCGCGGTCAGGAACTAGGTTCTCCACCCGCATCTCCAGGTAGCCCCGGGGGATGTGGATGGCGCCGGGAATAGCACCTTGGTCAACCTCATCCTGCTCGCGGACATCGATGACGGTCGCACCGCTTCCCTGCAACTGCCTGGTGGTGTCGGGATCAGCTTCGTGCACGCCCTGGCGCGCTCGGTCGAGAAGTTCCTGATAGGTCGGCATGGTGACTCCTGGGAAGCAGACGCAATACTGATGGATAGCCTAGGTCGCAAGCTGACCTCGCGCCAACGTGCTTGATGCGGGATTTGGACACATGACGGAAACGAACAACGACATCACGCCACTGCAGGTCCGCGTGGACCACGGTTGCTTTGGATGCGGCGCGGCGAATCCCCACGGGTTGCACCTGAGCTTCACCGCGGGGGCCGACAGGGTTCGTGCCAAGTTCACCCCCCTGCTGGTGCACCAGGGCTATGAGCATGTCGTTCATGGTGGGATCATTTCGACATTGCTTGATGAAGCGATGGCATGGGCAGTAGCAGCAGCGGGGATCTGGGCCGTCACGGGAGAGATGCAGGTTCGCTTCCGTCGTCCACTTCATGTTGGAGAGACGGTTGCCATTCATGGCGCTGTCACGGACATTCGCACGCGAGCAATCTCAGCATTGGGCCAGGTCGTGCGCGAGGCGGACGGCCAGATTATTGCGACGGCTACCTCGCTGTTCGTGCGGGTACCAGCCGCAACCGAGGCCGCCTGGAAAGAACGCTACCTGGCCACGCAGTGACAGCTTAATAGATGACGTGAGATGATCCCGGCGCCATCAAGCGCAGTGATTGGTGAGGATGATGGACAGCGAAACCCGACGCACCCTGCTCGACCACGCCCGGCGAGCCGCAGAGAACGCGTATGTGCCCTACTCCAGTTTTCCGGTTGGTGCAGCGCTCCTGCTCACAGATGGCTCCATCATCACCGGAGCCAACATTGAGAACGCCAGTTACCCGCTCACCATCTGTGCCGAGCGGTCCGCGGTGGCGTCGGCGGCCAGCGCAGGGCATCGCGAGATCAGAGCCGTTGCAGTCTCCGCGCCACGCTCCCGCGGCACCTCTCCCTGCGGCGCGTGCCGCCAGGTCCTGAACGAGTTTCGCCCAGTTGATGGCGACATGGCGATCATCCTGGATGACGGCGAGGACGGCTTCGTCACCAGCATAGAGGAACTGCTTCCCCGTGCCTTCGGCCCACGCAATCTCGCGGAGTAGTCAGGAGCGCCGCGGTGCCAGGCAAGTACTACAGCTACTACCAGCAGGTCGCCGAGCGTATGGCGCCGTACCTGACTGGGCGGCGCGTGTCCATCGAGAGCCGCTACCCTGGCTCCCCTCGCATCGTGTTTCGCCGGCACCCCAGCGGCGGAGACACGACGCAGTGGATCTTCATTGATGAGCCCCCGCAGCTCGTGGACTGGGTCAGACAGTTCGCCGAGGGGTTCCATGGCCATATTCGCGCTGAGGATGGTTCCGCCTGGTTCGTTCTCGATATCGACGCCCGCGATCTGCCGCTGGAGATGGCTCAACTTGCCGCGCGGTACGCCGCTGACGTCCTGGAGACGCGGGGGCTTGCGCCGCTCGTGAAGTTCTCCGGCTCCAACGGCTTTCACCTGATGTGGAACGTGCCAGACTGCACAGACCTCTCTGACACCGCCCTTTGGGAGATCGAGCAGCGCGTAGTAGCGGCCGTTGCCTGCGAGGTCGAGCGGCTCCTGGAGGCTGATGACGCCGCGACGCCAATTCGTGTCGCGGTTGGTCCCGATAAGCCGATGATCACGACCTCATCAGCAGACCGCGAGCAGCGGGACGGGCTGCTGTTCGATCAGCTCATCCTGAGGGATAACGCGCCATTCCGGGTGCCCTTCTCCGTGCATCCGAAATCGGGGCTCGTCGCGGTACCCATTCTTGCGAAGGACCTTACGGCGTTCGATCCCGCCGTCGCAACCCCCGAGAGAGTGGCACAGGAGTGGCCAGCTCTACCGGTACCAGACTATCCGCTGCAGCAGGTACGCGACGCCATCACGGCCTGGGAGGTTGATGGATGCTAGCCGCGTCCTGGGTCACGCACTGGCGTCCTCATCGCGCACGACGGTCACGTCCTGCAACCGCAGCGTGACGTCGCGCTGGTCCTTGTCGAGCAGGGTGAGGCGACCCATACCGCTCGACGTTACCTTGATCGGGATTCCGTCGACATCCACGGTCAGGCGCACGGTTGGCCCCTCGAAGACAATCTGATCGACCTTGCCGCGCACCACGTTCTGCGTCCCTTCGGGGAGTTGCTCGGCCAGCACCTCAATGTTCTCCGGCCGCACAAAGACCAGCACCTTGTCACCAGGCGTCACCCCGCCAGGATCCAGCCCGCGCAGCGTCAATCCACCTGCGCGCACGTCGACCAGGCGCGGCTCACCGGGCGCGGTCTGCACCGGCGCGAGCGCTGTACCGGCAATGGCATTGTTGTCCCCGACAAAGTTGGCGACGAACTCGGTGTGCGGCCGCAGGTAGATATCGAGCTGGGTACCTGCCTGCTCGATCCGACCGCCATTCATGACAAAGATGCGGTCCGAGATTGCGAACGCCTCGGACTGATCGTGCGTCACGTAGATCGCGGTCTTCTTCGTCCGGCGCTGGAGGTCAAGGATCGAGTACTTCAATGTGTCGCGGAGGTTGCGGTCAAGCGCGGAAAGTGGCTCATCGAAGAGCAGCACGCGTGGATCGGTAGCGAGCATACGAGCCAGCGCCACGCGCTGTTGCTGGCCGCCGGAGAGCTGCGCGGGCAGACGATCGGCGTAGTCAGCCAGCGAGACCATCTCCAGCATGGCGCGCACGCGGTCCTGCGTCTGCGCCTTCTTTTCGCCCTTGACCTCTAACCCGAATGCGACATTTCTGGCCACGGAGAGATGCGGGAAAAGCGCGTGGCTCTGGAACGCGAGCCCAATATTGCGCTTGTGCGACGGCACGTTGTTCATCACCTGACCGTCGAAGCGAATTTCGCCCGCAGTCGGATCTACCAGCCCTGCGACCATGCGCAGCGTTGTGGTCTTGCCACAGCCGGAGGGGCCGAGCAACGTGATGAACTCGCCGTCGGCGACATCGGCACTGAAATCGTCGACGGCTGTCGTCGCTCCGAAGCGCTTGCTGACGTGATTAAGCTGAACTCGGGTCATACCGGCTCCAGGAAATGCTGATAACTGCCAGGTCTAGATGAGATAGGTGCCCTTCAGATAGCGCGAGCCAAAGAACTGGAAGAACGCGAGCACCACGAGGAAAGAGACGAGTTGCATCGTCGTCGCTAGTGCCGCCGTCGAGGGCTGAAACCCTGCCGTCCTGGTTAGGTTGTAGACACGCAAGGCGGCCGTTGTGGTACCAGGGCCAGCGACGAAGAGTGTCACCAGGAACTCGTTGAAGACGATGACAAACGTAAGCAGGATGCCGGCGCTGATGCCAGGCCCCAACAACGGCAAGTCAACCCGCCAGAAAGTCTGCATGCGCGTTGCGCCCAGGGTGCGCGCCGCTTCCTCGAAAACCATCGGCAGGTCACGCAGCGCCACGATGATCGGCACAAGCATGAGTGGGAACGTCCCCACGACATAGGCAGCAATGAGGCCGGTCATGGTCTGGGGAATACGAAACAGGAAGGCATAGGCGATGACCAGACTAATGCCCATGACCGCAGCCGGGGTGTAGAGCGAGAGGTTCAGCGCGGAGAGCAGGAAGCTCTTTCCAGGAATCGGAAACCGTACGATGGCGTAGGCCGCTGGCACCGAAATCAGCAAATTGATCACGATCGTCAGGATGGTTGTCTGAAAGGAGAGCAGGAGATTGTCGCGAAAGCTGCCAAACACATACTGGTAGGCACTGAGCGTCCACTCTCCCTGAGGGGTACGCAGGGAATAGGTCAACGTGGCTACGAACGGCAGCGCGAAGACCGCCATCCAGGCCCAGACGTAGCCATGGGCCAGGCCATTGAGCAACCAGCGCGCGCCAGATCGTACCGGAGAGCCTGTCAGCGCTGGTGAAGCCTCTGCAGCGATCGTCGCCATCGATTCCCTCCCCTAAGCGCCAAGCGCACCGCGTGAGAAACGCAGCGAGATCCACGTCACCGCGAACGCCATGATCATCAGGACAACGCCGAGCGAGGCAGCCAGGCCATAGTTGAACTGCACCAGGCCCTTGTAGAACATCTGCAATGAGATCACTGATTGTTCTTTGGGTGAGCCGAGCAACTGCGGTTGCGCGAACACGCCGAGATTCCAGCCGAAGCACATCAGGAACCCGGCGATGATGCCGCTCCAACTGAGGGGAAACAGCACCCGAGTGAAGATCTGCCAGGGCTTGGCCCCGAGCGTGCGCGCTGCTTCTTCCAGCATGGGATCCACGTTGGAAAGCGCGGCACCGATATTCATGACCATGAAGGGAAAGGTGAACACCGCCATCGAGAAGAGCACGGCGCCCTGCGAGAAGAGGAAGCGCGAGAGGTCGATGCCAAACGAGGCGAAGACTGACCCAACGGGTCCGTTCGGAAGCAAGATATAGAAGAGGCCGAAAGCCAGATAGAGCGGCCCGAACAGGGGGAACGTCATCATCGTTCGCACAAGCTCGCGATACCGGATCTTGCGGATCAGGATGTAAGCAAAGGGATACCCGAAGAGCAGGCAAATAATGGTCGCGAAACCCGCCAGGTAGACAGTCTCACCAATGGCCGGTAGATAGCGGCCAAAAACCTCCCGGTAATTGTCCAGCGTGTATTGCGCTTCGAAGAAAAAGGACGAGTCATTGGTCAGGCTGATCTGGAAGAGGTAAATCAGGGGGATGAGTGAGAAGAGTATGGCCACGATAACGGCCGGTAACAGCAGCAAGATGCCGCGCGCCCGTGGAGAGGACCAGAATCGCCTGGGACGCTCATCCGCGATCTGGTATTCGAGAGCTACTTCAGCCGGTGCATGCGTCATGGCAGTTCAAGTCCCTGGGTCAAACACACGCCGTGGCGAAATGCATTTCGCCACGGCGTGTCATCTCCATGAATGTGGGTGCTACTGGCCAATACCCTGGGCGTAGTAGTCCATCCACTCACCGACATTCGCGGTGTAGTAATCCCAATCCACGGACTTGTAGTTCTCGTTCAACTGCTGAACAGTCGGGTAGTAGTTGAAGTAGTCAGCGGCGAACCACTCCGGAACCAGGCCTTCGTAGGACTCTCCAAGGATTCCCTCGTTAAGTTCAGCCCACGGCCCATTCTCCAGCCCCCAACTTTCCGGCGGGAACTGCACCTCGTCACTCAGGCGCCAGTTGACGAAGATCTGGGCCAGCACCGGGTGTGGCGTACCCTTCGGAATCCACATATAGCCATTGGCCAGGTATTGCCCCGACTTGGCGATCAAGAAGGCGGTATTCGCCTGGCCATTCAGGAACTCCATGCGCGCCAGCGAGTTCCAGAAACCAACGGCATCGACCACGCCTGCTCGCAGAAGCTGCTGCATGGTGGCGCTGTCGGTCGTGTATTGCAGCACGTTCGGGTGCACTTTCTGGATCAGGAAATCGATGGCCTGGGTCATCTGCTCAGGGACCTTGTAGTCCAGTCCGAGCGCAGCGGCGACGCCAAGCATCATTCCACCAGAGGTGACATCACCCGGAATAGGCATGGTGAGACGCCCCTTGAGGCGCTCATCCGCAAGGTCGGTCCAGTCGGCCATCCAGGGAGCGCGCTCCTTGTCATAGACGATGCCCGGCGTCGCCGAAGCCTGGAAGCCAACCGCGGTCGGAGCGCGGTCGAACACGTCGAGCACACGGTCCGCGTTCGGCACGAGCGCTGAGGGAAGATATTCCTCTGCAACTGGCTCCGCCTGGGACATCGCTTCTGCCCAGTAGTTCTCCTCGATCGCCATGACGTCGTAGGAGGGGGCATTACCACTCTGCAGAGCCGTATACAGGTTCGTGATGTACGTGCTGGGCGACTGGCTCGCCTCGTAGTTCAACTTGATATCCACTCCGTACGTGGTCTTCACGTACTCGGTGAACTTGGCGATCAGGGTGTCGTTGGCGGTGTAGGTCCAGTTGCCAACATTGACCTGCCCCTCGGCCTGGATGGCCGCCACGATCTCTTCCTGGGTCATCTCCCTGTTCAGGATGCCGACCATGTTGGTGCCGCCAGCCATTGGCGTGGCGCCCTCGGGTGTGGCGTCCTGCGCGGCCATACTTCCCAGCGCCGAGCCGATTGCACTCACACTCAGGCCGAGCGCGATGCCCCGCTGCACCACCTGCCGACGCGTCAATGACCCTGAACGGGCTTCCGAGATCAGCGAAGACAGACGAGTCTTATCCCCGTTCAACGCTCAACTCCTCTCCGCGCGATGCGCGGAATACGTGCCAGAAGGCTCCCGTCGAAGAGCCAGTGCCGGGAAAGTTGTGGACAGTGCTTGAACGGTAGCGACGACATGGACGAGTGTCAACCGTGTCTCGGACTCCGTCTTCGTGCCCCGCACACAGGAGGCGATGAGCCGCGGCAGGATCTAGCGGCCCTGCGCAGCAACCACAGTGTTGCTCAGCCGGGCCCACCGGGACAGGATGAATGACCACATGTTGGTGACGGCCCGGTTGGTGAAAACAGCCAGTGCCAGGTTGTGCTCAGGATCCGCCCAGAGCAGCGTGCCAGCATGCCCGAAGTGACAAAACGTGCGTGGAGAGGTCAAATCACCGGTCCAGTGGTTTCGCTTGGACCCTTTCACTTCCCAACCCAATCCCCACGCGCCGGGATCCCACCAGACGCGAGCACTCTCCACCCCGCCGGCCACGCCCTGTGTCTGATCCTGCGTGGCCAGACGTACGATGGGGGGAGAAAACACGCCTGCCCCGCCCTGCAGGAACACTCCCGCGAACTGGGCGGCATCTCGTGCCGTCCCAAAAAGCCCACCCCAGGGCAGTGCCAGGCTCCGCCAGTACGCACTGTTGTAGGTCTCGATCTCGGTTCCCGGGTGCAGGGAGTCCGCCAGGTGGGCAGCCCGTTCCAGGTCGCCTCGCCGCGGGTCCGGCACAATGCCGGTGAGATCGATCGGATCGAGCACCCGTTCCTGCGCCACGTCCCAGAACGGTCTTCCCAGCAGGCGCTCTACGGCGCGCGTCAGGACACCAAACCCGGCGTTGGAATAGCGCAACTCCACACCGGGCATTGATTGCAGCGGGAGCCGCACCATCTGGTCGATCACAGCATCGATGCCCACTTGCTCGGTGTAGCGTGATTCGCGTCCGCCGAGGTCTTCCGGCAGGCCAGAGACGTGGCATAGCAACTGTCGTGCGGAAATGCGAGGCCGCAGCCGCTCCCACTCCGGGTTCGTCTCACCGCTTGCCCGGAACTCCGGCACGATGCGCCCTATGGGCTCGTCCAGCGAGAGCAACCCGTCATCGACCAGGGTGAGCACGGTTGCCGCCGTGATCGGCTTGGTGACGGAGGCCAAGGCGAATAGCGTCTCTGGCCCTACTGGCTGCCCAGGAGCAGCTTCGCCAGCGTAACGCTCAGCCACGATCTGGCCGTCGCGCCAGACCACGGCGCCGACTCCCGGCACGCCGCGTTCACCTACCCACTCATCGATGAGCCGCAGTGCCATCTCTGTGCGCTGCGTCATGCCGCCCTCCACGAATGCGATTTCTCGCTCTATCTCACCTGCGCTGCCCAGCATGGCACGACCATATCCAGAAGAGGGACTGGATGTGTCTGGTGCCACGCAAAGGGGGCAAGCGAAAGTGAACGGCCCGTCTCTGAGACGGGCCGTTTGGCGCGTTTTACCGGCGGTTGCGACGCCGCTGTGGCTGTGGTGGTGGCACCGGCTGCGGCTGTGGTGGCACAGTGGCTGCCGGGCGGGCGGCAGGGGCGGCCGGAGCTGCTGGCTGGAGGAAGAGGAACGTGTACAGGAATGCCGCGACGAGGGCGCCGATAATGGGACCGATCCAGTAGATCCAGAAGTTCGTGAAGTCTTGCTGCACAACTTCCGGACCGAACGCGCGGGCCGGGTTCATGGCTGCGCCGGTGATTCGCCCCCCGAAGATGATGTCCATCGTGATCGTGAGGCCAATCAGGAGCGGAGCAATGGCCTTGGGACCACGTGGATCGACTGCAGTTCCGAAGATCACCAGGACCAGGAAGAACGTCATGATCGCTTCCAGCAGCACGCCGCCAAATGGGGTCACATCGGGACCAAGACCTGGAACCCCCAGGTTCACACCGGTATTGTTCCGGCCCAGTTCGCCAAGGGCTGGGAAGATCAGCGTCAGGATGCCGGCGCCCGCGACACCGCCCAGCAACTGGGCCACGATGTACACCACGGCGCGCGTCATCTTGATGTTGCCAGTGGCGAGCATGGAGATCGTGACTGCAGGGTTGAAGTGCCCACCGGAAATTGCTCCCAGCGCGGCAGCCATGAGCGCGATGGCGAGACCGTGGGCGAGGCCAACAGCGACCAGGTTGCCCCCATCCCCGAGGTTCTGTGTGGCAATGACTGCGCCGACACCGGCCGTCACCAGCGTGAATGGGCCCAGGAACTCGGCTACCGCCGCCCTGGCCAGATCCCGATCATCCATCCCGAGTCCCTCGCACCGTTGACGACGGCAACAGGACGCTCCCCATAGCGTCAGGGCGCGATTGTATCAAACGCCGTCGCCCCGTACGGACACTCCGTCAACCGTTCATCAACCCTGAGGATTCTGCTGCCACTCCGGAGGTTGCCCTTCCTGGCCCTGTTGCCAGGGCTGCTCAGCCTGCCCTTGGGGTTGCTGCCACTGCTGGTCAGTTTGACCCTGTTGGCCTTGCTGGCCCTGTTGATCTGGGCCAACAGTGCCAGTTGCTGCGGCCGCGGGCGCTGCCCCTGGCGGTGGCAAAGTGGCCCGAACCTGCACGTTGGTCGGCGCCTCTGGCAGCAACTGCGCCGAGCTCCCCGCCCCGGTGATCCCAAACGCGAGTGAGCCCACCACCTGATCATCGATTTCGACATAGACGCCGTACTCGCCTGGCGCCACGTTCCCGCCGATCCCAATCGGCAGTGCCAACCAACGGTCGGCTGCGCCAGGATCGATGGTCACGCTTGGCCGGGCCAGGTCGTTCCCCCACGCGTCAGTTACGACCGCGTCCACGGTCTGGCCCACACTCACGCCAGACACCCGCGCGGCGGCATACACCGTACCGACACCTGCTGGCACACTTTCGTAACTGCCATCCGGCATGCCGTCGCCACGGAACCCGAAGGTGATCACCAGTTCTTCCAGAGCCGCCGGCTCTGGCTCAGGTGTGCCAGGTGTTGCAGTCGGGGGGAAAAACCGTTCTGCGGTGCGTGTTGCCTGATCAGACTCGAGCTTGTCTGGCAGGCTCGCGTCACGCGCCGCTTCGCGACGGGCATCCGATGCCATGCCGGATGAGCAACCACAGAGCACCAGCAGGGCAAGCAGCGCCACGCCCGCCAGAGCCCGCAAACGGTCAGTCCGCGCTGGTGTTGCTGGGAGGCCGATAGGCGCCAAATGCGTCCTGATACTCGTCAGCCACCTCAACGGCCGATTTGTGGACGTAGATGCGTGTTGTCGCGGGGGAAGCATGTCCAAGGATTGTCTGCACCGTTGATTCACGCACGCGGCGTCGTACCAGTTCGGTTGCCAGTCCGTGCCGGAAGGAGTGCGGGGTAACATCACTCTCCACACCCGCCGCCACCGCCAGCCCTGCCACGATGTGCTCCACCGTGCGTGGGCTGATGGCATTGCCCGGATTGCCAATTCTATCCCGGCCGCTGAATGCCGGGAGCGCACCGGCGCCACGTACCGGGTCGCCACGCAGCGCCCAGTAGGCCGTCAGGGCGTCTGCAGTGTCGTGATCGAAGTGCACGGTACGGCTTTTGCCACCTTTGGCGCGGTAGATACCAGCCGAACCTTCGGCCAGGTCAATATCGCGCCGCCGCAAGGCGCACAGCTCTGACACACGCACGCCGGAGCGGAACATGAACCGGACCATGGCCCGCACTTTCAGACGCCGCAGCTCCGCGGCTGGTTTCTGCTCACGCGGCAAGGTATCGAGGTGGGCCACGATGCAGTCAAGATCCGTGAGCTTTACGTCCGGCGGCGGCGGGGTGAAGCGGGGCATCATGGCCGCAATCCGTGTTTTGAGCCGGTCGCCCGCCAATTCCGTGTTCAGGTCGTAACTGGCCAGGTAGGAGCACAGCTTGCGTACCGCGGAGAGGTTGTTCTGGGCGGTGCGCATCCGGGAGACCTCCTCCGGAGTGCGGATATCTGGAGGGACCAGGATGGCCGCAAATGAGGTGACGTGCTCTGGACGCAAGGCAGTGACCGGTGCGACCTCCGGATCAATCCCCTCGTGCTGCGCCACATGCTTCAGGAACTTGTCAATCCCGTGGAAGTAGGTCTTCTTTGTCCGGGGGGAGAGCCGCAGGTCCCCGAAAAACAGGTCAACGGCCGCAGCGATCGTCAACGGCCCGTCACTGGAGACATCATCTGGTACCGCTGAATCGCCCTGGGTGTTGGCCATGATTCGCCCTCGCCGATGGGTTCACTGGTGCGGGGCTCAATCTGGCGGGGCAGGCACACCGTACCACGCCCCGCTGCCTAACCGCGGCGATATCGCTGGACGTATCCCGCCATGTCAGCGTGGAACTGCCCGTTCGAGACGATGCGATCCACGCCGGCCCGCTTGGCTGCACGGCGCGTCTCGACATCGGTGTGGGGGCCAAAGGCGAGAACCGGAGGGAGAGCGTCATCGTCGCGCAGTGCGACCGTGATAGCTTCCCAATCGACCTTCCCATTCATGTCAATAATGGCGATCACGGCGCGGTCGCCAAGCGTCCTGGCCGCTTCCAGAAAGGCCCCGGTGTCGCCCTTCACGACGGCCTGCAAGCCGAGCGTCGCCATCGCGCTGCGAATGCGAGAGCCGAACATCAGATCCCGGTTGAGTACAACCACTACTGGCGCGTCGGCCGCGCCCGGCATCGCTTCAGTCACCCTGAAATCCTCTGTTCCATGCGTGGCTTTCGTGCGCTAAGGTAGTGCGGAAGAACTGACAGCAGTGCATCAAGGAGGTTCGTTCTCGTGGCCATTCGACGCCGCCTCGCTCAAACAAGCCGCAGCCTCCCGGTGGACTACATGACGCGCACCGAGCGCGTCGCCGCGGCCGTCAACGGCGACGAGGTCGACCGCATCCCGGTCTGCTTCTGGCACCACTTTAGCCCGGAGGGGTCGGGCCGCGCGATGGCGGGCGCCACCATCCGCTTCTTCGACCAGGAGTTCGACCTCGACATCGCCAAGGTAATGCCGGATATCCCCTACCCCTTTCCCCAGCGCTCTATCCAGCAGCCGAACGATTGGCGGCTGTTCGAACCCATTGACCCGGGTCAATCGCGCTTCTTTCGTGAGCGCGCCGAATCGGTAGCTTCGATCCGGGACGTGCTCGGCATGGACACCCCGGTCATCATGACCGTCTTCAGTCCTCTTGCCGAGGCGATGTACGCCGCGCGCGACCGTAGCCTCTTCCTGGCACACCTTGAGGAACAGCCGGCTCTCATCCATGAGGTTTTGGCAACGATTGCCCTGAACCTCAACAACCACATCCGGGACATCATCGCCGCCGGCGCCGATGGCGTCTTCTTTTCCGTGCAGGGCATCACCCGGGATGTCTTGACCGAGGCGCAGTACCGCGAATTCGGTCGTCCCTACGACCTGATGGCCCTGCGAGGCAGCGGTGACGGCTGGCTCAATGTGTTGCATGTGCACGGCGAGAAGAACCTGATGTTCGACTTGATTCTGGACTATCCGGTGCAGGTCCTGAGCTGGTCTGACCGGCTGGCGGGCCCGAGCCTGCGGGAGGTACGCGTCAAGACCAGCAAGGCGCTGATGGGCGGTTGGAACGAATTCGGCCCCTTGTCACAGGGGCCGGTCGAGCAGATCCAGGCAGAAGCAGAAGACGCGATCGCGCAAACGGGTGGCCGTAAATTCATTCTTGCCAATGGCTGCTCGGTTCCGGACGACACCGATCACAGCCTGCTCGAGGCCGCCCGCGATATCGCCCAGAACTTGCGTCCAACGGCCTGAGCCGCTGAGCGCCGTTACTCGGCGCTCGACTCCGCCTTTTCGCGCTTCTCCATGATGTTCGTGGAGTGGCCCGCGTCCAGGCGCGCCTTCGGATCGTAGCGGGTGACGGCGTGGTTGACGGCAGTCACCGCCTCGGCGGCTCCCGTAACTATCAGCTTGAACTTCGCCGGGTAGGTGGCTACGTCGCCCGCGGCAAAGACACCCGGGATGTTTGTTTCCATCGAGGTCTTGTCGACCACGATCTGGTTGCGCTGCAGTTCAAAGCCCCACGTCTTGAGCGGGCCGAGGTCTGCCACGAACCCGATGGAGATGATCAGGTCATCGCACGGCACCGCCGTTTCCTCACCGCCGGGACCCTTGAAGGTAACGCCCTCCAGATGGCCGTCGTCGTTGGTGCGCACCGCAACCAATTCGTAGCCGGGGTAGTGCACATCTACCGTGGACGCTTCCAGTTGCCGCACGGTCGCCTCGTGCGCGCGGAACTTGGAGCGATGGATGATGGTGACGCGCGCCGCCACTGGCTCCAGCGTAACTGCCCAGTCCACGGCGGAGTCGCCGCCGCCCACGATGACGACGTGCTTGTCCCGGAAATCCTCGACGCGCTTGGCAAAGTAGTGGACGCCCTTGCCTTCGAGTTCGCGCAGGCCGGGCGTATCAAGCCGCTTTGGCTCAAATGCGCCAACGCCAGCGCACACGATCACCGAGCGGCTCCAGCGGTCCCCCTTCGAGGTCCCCAGGCGAATGAGCCCGTCGTCGCGGGCCTCCAACTCCATCACCTGCTCTTTAAGACGGATGGTCGGTTCCGCCAGGCGCGCCTGGATATCGCAGTGCGCGACGAAATCCTTGGCCAGCACGCGAGGGAACCCAATGACGTCGTAGATGTACTTCTCCGGGTAGATGGCTGTGAGCGCACCACCCGGCTCTTCCAGCGCGTCGATCACCTGCGTGCGCGCCCCGCGCAGGCCGGCGTAGAAGGCGGCGAATTGCCCGGTCGGTCCCGCACCGATGATGGTGATGTCGTAGATATCATCCCCGGGAACCGTGAGCGTGGTGGCTGCATCAGTCGGCACCGTGTCGGTCATGATGTGGAAACTCCTGAGCAGCGGTTGCCACCTGGCGTACCGCTCATTGGCAGACCGATTCTATCACCGGAGACGACACAGACCACGAGAAATCCCCTGTGCGCGCCGTCCAAACGTCTCGACGCCCCACAGGATCGGGCCTGCTTGCATCACGCCCGGTAGAATGTCGCAAACGCACCGTCGGCATGGAGTACAAGACATGGTCTCGACCCCGGCAAAGTCGCCGAACCTCGATCGCCTCTTTTCGCAACGGGCACTCACCGTGAACCCTTCGCCGCTCCTCCAGGGTATGGATGACGTTGGCGAGAAGATTTCCTTCACGTTCGGCTTCCCCGATCCGGCCTCGCTGCCCGCCAGCGAAATCGCCGAGGTCACCTCGCGGGTCCTGGCGGAGCGAGGAAGGGCAGCCCTCCAGTACGGGGACAACAACGGCTACAGCGGCCTGATCGACGCGCTACTTGCCAAGCTGAAGCGCGACCAGGGGATCGTGGCCGGGCCAGAAAACATCCTGATTACCGCCGGTGGCTCACAGGCGATCGGGCTTCTCCTGGACGCCTTCGTCAACTGGGGCGATACGATCTGCAGCGAAATGCCAACGTGGCTCGGCGCGGTCGATGCCTTCCGCAACGTCGGGGCGAACGTCGTGCCCATCCCAGTCGACGAGTCCGGCACCGATGTGAAGGTGCTGGGGCGAGAACTTGCGCGGCTGCGCGCCGAGGGCACCACGCCCAAGTTCGTTTATGCCATTTCCAACTTCCAGAATCCCACCGGCGTCACCATGACGCTCGAACGGCGCCATGAACTCCTTGGCCTGGTCCACGAGGCTGGCACGATGCTGATCGAGGACGACGCCTACTTCGATCTGCGCTACGGCGGCGAAAACCTCCCATCCATCTACTCGCTGGACACCACTGGCAGCGTGATCTACATGGGCACGCTCTCCAAGACCATGGGGCCCGGCATGCGCCTGGGGTGGCTCGTGGCGCCCGCCGAGGTCATTCGCCGCATCGCCGCGCTGAAGGTTGACGGGGGCACCAACGTGTTCGGCGCCCATGTGGCGGCGGACTGGCTTCCGGAGGGGCTCTTGCCTCATGTCACGCGCCTGCGCGAGGTCTACCACCGCCGGCGCGACATCATGCTGGCCGCCCTGGAGCAGCACATGCCCCCGGGTGTCACGTGGACCGTTCCGGATGGCGGGTTCTTCATCTGGGTCACGCTCCCCGAGGAAATTGACACGACCCGGATGCACCCGCAGGTACGCGAGTTGGGTGTGGAGTATCTACCCGGCGCAACGTGCTTCACGGATGGCTCCGGCAGCAATCAACTGCGTCTGTCGTTCTCGTTTGTCGAGGACGACCGCATCGAACAGGGTGTTCGCACCATCGCCGAGGTGATTCGCGGAGAGATGCGGGAGGCACGCGGATAGCGCACGTTGTGCGAGGATTAACGCAAGCTGCAACGCCTCGTGATCGTTCACGGGGCGTTTCCTTGTGCATGTCGTCCTTGCGTCACGATCTTCCATCACATAGCATTCGGCAAATCTTGCCAAAGTTCCATGAGTCGTCGTCCCGCCTGGCGACTGCCGTTTCCCTTGCCGCCTACCGGCAAGCCACCCACGGTTCGAGTACAGAGGGGGCGATCCCCGCACCAGGAGGACCCATGAGCGACACGCGAATCTCGTCACTCCTCTCCCAGGTCAAGGCAGGCAAACTCTCACGGCGCGATGTCCTGGAGGCCGGTCTGAAACTCGGCGTAGCGACCCCGGCACTGATGTCCCTGATGGATGCCGCGCCAGTAGGTGCCAGCGCCGTCCCTGCGTCCACTAGCCGCATGTTGCTCGCCCAGGAAGGGTCTCCGGGCACACTTATGGTGCTGATCTCGGGTGGCGATGAAGACATCGATCCCCATTACTCCTACTCCACCCTCTCCTCCACAGTGGCTCTGGCCGTCTATGAGCCCCTGGTCCGCCTCAAGGGCCAGACCACTGATGAATTCGAGGGCATGATGGCGGAGTCGTGGGAGGTCAGCGACGACCAGTCCACCTTCACCTTCACGCTCTATCCCGACATGATCTTCCAGGACGGCACGCCGGCCAATGCCCAGGCCGTCAAGGATTCCTACACCCGGTGGATCGAACTCGACGGTTCCCCTGTCAACGTGATTACCCGCTTCGTGGAATCTCCAGACATGATGGAGGTCGTCGACGACGTCACCCTGCGCTTCAACCTGGGCAGCCCGCAGCCGCTTTTCCTGGCGGCGATGGCGTCCTCCTATGGGCCGATGGTGATCAGCCCCACCGCGCTGGCCGAAAACGCGACGGAAGACGATCCCTACGCCCATGAGTGGGCGAAGGAGTTCGCCATCGGCTCCGGCGCCTACATCCTGGAATCGAACAACATCAGCGAAGGCCTGGTCTTCAAGAAGTTCGACGGGTATCACCGCGGCTGGGAAGGGTCTCATTTCGACCAGATCATCATGCGCGTGGTGCCGGAGGATGGCACGCGCCGCCAGCTCCTGGAACGGGGTGAGGCCGACGCCGCCGCCTACAACCTGACCTTCGATGCCGTTGATACGCTGCGCACCAATCCTGATGTACAGGTCGTTGAGTACCCCTCGACGGCCGTCTCGTGGACCGTCATGAACGCGCCACGGCTGTTGACTCCAGAAGTCCGCCAGGGATTCAGCTATGCCTTCCCCTACGATGACGTGGTGACGGCGGTCTACAAGGGCCTCATGAAGCGCTCTGGCCCGATCACTGACAACGTCAAGGGGTACGACGCAGAGGTCTTCATCTACCAGACAGATCTGGAGAAGGCCAAGGAACTGATCATTGCCGGTGGCTTCGTCGAGGGTGACACCTTCGAGTACATGTTCGACTCCACTAGCGCCTCCGAGCAGACCATTGCTGAACTCTTCCAGGCGAACGTCGCACAGATGGGTTTCAATCTGGAGCTCATCGCGGTCGATCTCGCGACCCTGAACTCAGTGGCCTTTGGAGACGCCCCGCCGGAGGAGCGACCACACTTTGTGGGGAGCTGGGGCTGGTGGCCAGATTACAACGACCCATGGAACCAGTTGGCGCCAAACTTCCTGCAGGCACAGATCGGCGACGGTGGATCCAATGTCGGTGGCTATGCCAACGAGCGTTTCGAAGAGATCATGGCGGAGGCGGAGAACTTTACGTCTGAGGAGCAACTAACCGAGCTGATGAAGGAAGCGCAGAACATCCTCACGGAACTCGATCCCCCCGCCATCTACTCGGGCCAGGTCGTCCGGTACACCATCCTCGGCAAGGATATCGAAGGCTTTGTGCCGAACCCGCTCTATCTCGACAGCTACAACTTCTACGACATGTCGCGAGCGGCCTCCTAGACGCACGTACAAGGTGCGAGGTCCGCTCCCGGAAGCGGACCTCGCAAGGGGTCGCCAATGCTGGTTCGGCTGATCGTCCGCAGGCTTTTCTTCCTCGTTTTCGTTCTTCTTGGACTCTCCCTGATCACGTTCGGGTTGTCGCACATCATTCCGGGAGACCCGGCTCGTCTCATGGCCGGACCTCGCGCCAGCAAGAGCGCGGTCGCGAAAATCCGGGAGAAGTACGGGCTGGATGACCCCCTACCCGTCCAGTACGTGAACTATGTCCAGGGAATTTTCCGGGGTGACCTTGGCACCTCGTTCACCACGCGCCGTCCTGTTCTCGATGACTTGAAACGCTATCTCCCGGCCACGCTCGAGCTTGGTCTCGTTGCCTTCACGCTCTCCACGCTTATTGGCATTCCCTTAGGCGTCATCTCCTCCGTGAAACGAGACAAATTACCAGACCACGTCGCGCGCTTTGTCTCCATTTCAGGTCTGGCTCTCCCCGTCTTCTGGCTGGCCATCATGGCGCAGTTCATCTTCTTTGGGAGATTGGGTTGGCTACCCGACGGCGCGCGTATTCCGATAGGCACCGATCCTCCACCCCAGGTCACTGGTTTGTACACGATCGATTCGCTGTTGGCAGGAGACTGGAATCTCTTCCGGCTGTCACTGACTCACTTGATCCTGCCCGCGACTGTGCTGGCGTATGGATCACTTGCGGTCATTACGCGCATGGTGCGCGGCGGCATGCTGGAAGTCCTGAACCAGGACTACATCCGGACTGCCCGCGCCAAGGGTATCGCTCCAAGTGGTGTAATCTATGGCCACGCCCTGAAGAACGCGATGCTACCGACCGTAACCTCGCTTGGCCTGCAGATTGGCTTGCTGCTCTCTGGCGCCTTTTTGGTGGAGATCGTCTTCTCCTGGCCAGGGGTTGGACGCTATGCGGTTGAAGCGATCCAGCGTCTTGACTACAACGCCACGATGGCCACAACGTTGATCATCGCGCTCATCTTCGTCCTCATGAATCTCGTGGTCGATATTCTCTACCTCTTCCTCGACCCAAGGATTTCCTACTGATGAGCGCCGAGAGCCCCACCGCCAATTCTGTCCTGGCGACCGCCAACGCCGCCCGATCAGGGGATGCGAGCCTCGCTACCACATCGCGCGGCAACAGCCAGTTGCGACGGAACCTGAAGCGCTTCCTGATCGGCAACCGGCTCAACTTCATTGGGCTCTGCCTGGTGGTGCTCTTCTTTTTCCTGGCCATTTTCGGCGCGGCCATTGCTCCCCACGACCCCTACGCCCAGGACATCACTGGCTCCAAGCTGCTATCACCCTCACTCACCCACCCCATGGGCACCGATGAGTTGGGGCGCGATCTCCTGAGCCGGGTCATGGCGGGAACGCGCATCAGCCTGCAGGTGGCTGTCGTCGTCCTCACATTCGCGGTCGTCTTCGGGACGCTCGTTGGCTCAGTTGCCGGGTACTTCGGTGGCATCGTCGATGAATTGCTGATGCGCTTCACCGACATGTTTCTCGCCTTCCCGGCCCTGATCCTGGCGATTGCCATTGCGGCGTCACTTGGCCGCGAGTTGCACTGGACCATGGTCGCGCTCGCGACCGTTTTCTGGCCGTGGTACGCCCGGCTCATTCGCGGCCAGATCCTGTCAATTCGGGAGCGTGATTTCGTCGCCGCCGGCGAAAGCATCGGCCTTACCGGCCGGCAGTTGCTCATTCGACACATTCTGCCCAATGCTATTTCCGTCGTCATCATCCAGTTGACCCTGGATGTCGGCTACGCCATCCTGGCAACCAGCTCCTTGAGCTTCATTGGGCTTGGCGCGCAGCCGCCCTCCCCGGAGTGGGGCACCATGATGTCCACCGCGCGCAATTACTTCCGTGAGGGGTGGTGGTATATAACCTTCCCGGGTCTGGCGCTGTCGCTCACGGTGTTCGCGTTCAACATCCTGGGTGACGGCCTGCAGGACGCGCTGGACCCCCGTTCCGGCCGTCGCTGATCACGTCGTGAGCGCGGAGACAGACCTGGCGGCTGCGGCTTCGCTGCCGTGATCTGGTGGGCCGCCCACCGGCAAGCGAAACGTGAACACCATGCCATGCGGGCGGTTCCGCCGTGCCTCGATCACGCCACCATGCGCTTGCACAATATGCTTGGCGATCGCCAGGCCAAGACCCGTGCCGTGAGACCGCCGGGAACGATCGGCCTTGTAGAATCGCTCGAAGAGGCGATCAATATCCTCGGAATCGACACCGACGCCGGTGTCCTCGACCTGGTAGACGATCCAGCCATCATCTTCCGAGACCGAGAGGTGGATTGCGCCACCGGCCGGGGTGAACTTCACCGCATTGTGCAGAAGATTGAGCAAGACTTGCCCAACGCGCGTTCGATCCGCTCTCAAGAGCGGCAGACCGGGCGCGGTGGATGCTGACATGCTCAGCCCGGAGCGGACACCCTGGGCGGCAATACGTGCCTCCGCTTCACGGGCAAGATCGCCTGGGTCCAGCCAATCCAGCGCCAGGCGCAGGCGGTCAGATTCCAGCCGGGCGAGGTCCAGCAACTCGTCCACCATGTCGGCGAGCCTGTCCACCTCGGAGATGATCCGGCTCAGGAATGCTCCTGACACCTCAGGATCATCTAGCGCTCCAGCCTCCAATGTTTCGACCATCGCTCGGATCGACGTGAGCGGTGTACGCAGTTCGTGTGAGACGTTTGCTACGAAGTCGCGCCGCACCCCTTCCAGCTTGCGGAACTCGGTGATATCTCGGAGCACCACGACGCCAATGCGCTCGTCCGGCGCCTCCAGGCAGCGCGCGGCGATCTGCAGCGTGCGTCCGCTGCGGCCGTGCTGGATGACTCGCTCCATGGCCTCACCGCACTCAACGACAGCCTGGTCCACAAGTTCGGAAAGCTCGTGGTCGCGCCCTACCCACATCAGGGTTTCACCAAGCACTGCCCCACGCACGGCGAGCATGGTCCGGGCGGCATCGTTCATGAGCACGACATGTCCCGCCTCGTCGGTAATCACGACCCCGTCAGTGAGGTTCACGAGTGTCGCTTCCAGCCGGGCCCGCACGAGTTCGAGTTCCTCCAACGTATCCCGGAGGGTGGACGTCATGAAGTTGAACGCGCGGCCAACGTCTCCCAACTCCTGCGTTGGCGCAGGGATCAGCCGCACGTCGAAATCCCCCCCTGCCACTGCGGCGGCTTGATCTCGCATGGCCCGTAAACCATCTCCAAGCCGCTTGGCGACATACCACCCTGCCCCTGACATCAGTAAGCCGGTAATCAGCAACGCCCCGACAATCTGTTCCTTGACGTTCGCGACCAGCGCGCTGACTTCCGTAAGCGGCAAACTCATGCGCACCACGGCCTGTCCATCCGCGATGGAGCGCGCGACATACAGGAACGGGACACCCATGGTGGCACTGGGCCGCACGGCACTCCCCGTCCCTGTGGCAAGTGCAGCCCGCACCTCCGGACGCCCACCGTGATTGTCCATCCGGTCCGCATCGCTCTCGTTATCCGCGATCACATGGCCATCAGGCGCAATGACCGTTACTCGTGCCTGGAGTTCTTCGCTGAACCGCTCAATGACCGCATTGATCTGATCTGTCTGACCGTTTCGGATATACGGCGCAAGGAGGTCCCCAGCAACGAGCGTCTCTTCGAGCAGGTCGCGCTGCAGCCGGTCAGTCGAATAGGTCTCGATGGTCTGGACGAGGAGCCAGCCAAGGACGGCGATGATCAGCATGCTCAACCCGGCATAGGTCAGTGCCAGGCGCGCCGCAAGCGTTTGCGGAGTGAGCAGCCGTAGCCAGTCAGAAGGCCGCCGCCCCCACATGGACGTGGATGGCTGAGGCGACGTCGTGGGGGACTCAGTTCTCCGGGTGGCGTCCATCGTCCGCAATCAGGCGATATCCGAAGCCACGCACCGTTTCAATCCTTGCGGGATACTGGGGATCCTGCTCGATCTTCTGGCGTAACCAGCGTACATGGACATCCACCGTGCGCGTGTCAATCGGATAGTCGTACCCCCAAACCCGCTGGAGGAGGACCTTTCGTGAATGCACGACATTCGGATTGCTGGCCAGAAAATGCAGCAAATCAAACTCTTTCGGACGGAGCGAAAGTTGCCTATCCCCGATCATGGCCTCATGCCGTGCGCGGTTGACAACCAGATCTCCCACGCGAACGACGTCCTCTGCCGGTTCGCCGGCTTGCACCGTGGCGACGCGCGTCCCAGGCAGCGTTTCGTCCACTCGGGCAACAGCGCCGGGTGCGCCGCTCATCATCTGCATGCGGCGCAACATCGCTCGGATTCGCGCCAGGAGTTCGCGCATGGCGAAGGGCTTGCCGAGGTAATCGTCGGCTCCGAGTTCCAGCCCGAGAACCCGGTCGAACTCCTCCCCCTTTGCGGAGAGCAACAGGATAGGAACCGTGGATTCCGCGCGCAGCGTGCGGCAGACCTGTAGCCCATCGACGCCCGGAAGCATCACATCAAGCACGATGACATCCGGGTGCAACCGCCGCGCTACGGCAATCGCCTCGGTGCCGGTCCCGGCTATCTCAACGCGGTACCCCTCCTTGCGGAGTGAGTAGGCAATTGCATCCGTAATGGCTGGCTCATCATCCACGACCAGGATGGTGGCCGGCACGGGCTCCAACACCATGCTCCCTGCATCGCTCGAAGCGGTCGAGCGCGCCTGCGTGGACGACTGGCTGAGTGCAACGTGCAACATGGTCGGGTCTGCCGTGTCCATATCATCAAGTATGCACGTCTTGTCATGACACGAGCGTATCGGAAGCTCGCGCGAACATTGCCCCTATCCGCTCGGGAATGCGACGTGGCCGTCCCTCCTCGGACATAAACACCCACTCCGTAATCGCTCGAACCAGCACTGCCTCTGGTGAAAGAGGCGGTTCAGATCGTGGAACACGTCCGGTAAACGGCTCCGTGGCGGGGTCGCCACCACGATAGATCTGGTAGCACCGGGTGACCCGCGCTCCGTGCGGCGCGAGCAGCCAGGTCCGGACACGCACTACGTCACCGGGATAGGCAGCACGCAAGAACTCGATCTCGTGCCGACGAGCCACAAACACGCCGCCGAACGCGCGTGATGCCTCCGCCGTCAGGCCAAGGTGTGTGGCGTGCTCAATCGCCGCCTGCTCCATGTAATGCAGGTAGACCGCGTTGTTCACGTGGCCCAGCAGGTCTGCCTCGTGAAAGCGCGCCTGCATGGCAATCTCGAACTGAGGCTGCGTTGCCCAGTCCACTACTGCGCAGCTGTGGCTCACGCCCGCGCTGGCTCCTTGACCGCAAAGCGCGTCGGCAGGATCAGATCCGGATGCTTGCTCTCGATCTCACGGTCAAAGATGCGGCGGAGGATGGCGACGGTCGAGGCGTAGGTGGAGTCCATGCCGTGGTAGGACATGCCACGTGCTCCCAGCGTCTGGGCACGGGTGTATGGGGTGTCCGAGGCGTAGTGGATGATGCCGAGGTCCATCGCGTTTCCGCGGTGAGTCTGCAGGTTGATGGCTTCCTCAGCGGGGTAGCGCCTCAGGTGCAGATCCTCGTACAGGGCGTTGAGATAGGGTCCCGCCTCCATCTCCACCACCGTGAAGTTCTCACGATAGAAGAAGTCGAGATATCCCTCATTTTGCAGGAACGTGCCCTTCACGGTCACGGCCTTCTGATTATCCAGCGCCGCACCGTAGACAAGGAAGGGATCCAGGTCGGCATAGCTGAAGGCATTGTCAAACCAGTACGTGTTTCCGGAGTGTTCGTCATAGACCACATTGGAGATCATGACATCCCCGATACGGCCATTCAGCGTGGCAGCCTTCCCGAGGACGTAGATCCCCTGCAGCTCGTCGGTGCTCATCCCCACTTGCGAGAGAATGTTGTACGCCGAGAGCCCGAGCGGATAGTTGACATTGACGATGATGGCGTCTGAGGCGCGCGGATCCAGGCAGACGCCATGGTCATCGCAGAGGCGCGGATCAAACTGCGCCGGATCAAGCCTGGAGAGCTCGATGATCTGGATCCCAACATCGACAGGGCCCCGCGGCTCGATGTGATGGACCCCGATTTCCAGCTCTTCGCGGCTGCGTGCTTGCCGATCTGTCTCTCGCCCTGATTTCCCGAAATAGGGCCGCGCCGCGAAGTAGAGCAGGTTCTCCCAGTTGGAACGGCTGTTGCCGGCTTCGAGTTGGGCCAATTCTTCCTTCAGCTCGGCGGAGTTCCCCTGCCGGATGAAGTCGATCAACTCGGCCTTGCGACGGCGAGACGTGCCGGAAAGGACATTCACGATGGAATGCGTGTTGGAGGAGACAAAGTAGACGGGGCGATCCATCGCCTGCAGGTCGTGCAGGACCCGCTCCGCTGGCGCCCACCACTGGTGCGTCGCACGCGCGTTTCCGAGGTACGTGCCCCCGATCATCCGCAACATCATCCGCTTGCGCTGGGACGCGACTTCTTCCAGGTTCTTCCAGACAGCTTTCCCCCAGACAGACTGCAGACGTTGCCATCCGCCGACATCGAGCAAGAGGCGTGCGCCAACTTCGGCAGTCTCCTCTCTGGAGAGCTGCTCCCCACTCGCGGCCCGCCCGATAAGATCTCGCAGGAGCGCATCACCGGCGATGATGCCGTGCATCTTGTTCCACTCGATCTGATAAGCCACGATCGAGGGTACGAGGTCATCAAGGTCTGAGGCGGAAGAAATGGTGACCGCGAGGGTCTGTGCGCCGTCGTACCGCCAGCGGCGACGGCGGCCAGGGGCGGATACGATCTCCCACGCGTCGACATCCGGGTGACCGGAGCGTCGGAACCCGCGCGCGGACTGACCGAGCACGATGTCGGTGACGTTGACAATACTCTCAGGAATACGCTGCGCCGAATAAAGAAAGGCATTTAGATCAGGAGCAGCTTCTTCCGCGCCAGCATGAAGCGACGATGCGGCAGTGAGATGAGCTGGCGTGAGTGTCGAGACTGGTACCGCGCCGGAACTCTGCAATAACGTGGTGTACGTGCGAACGTAAAGATCGACCTCACGCTTCCCAGGTACCCGGCCATGAGTGGAGATCGGAGCCCGCATCTCTTGTTCAGCGCTCTGCGGACGTTCCTTCTCTGCTTCGAAGTCCGTTGCTTGTGCCATCTCGCCCGCTCACAAGGTGATCACGACAGGACGGCCTGCGCCATCCCTCAGGCGAGTATAGGTCGGACTGCGAAAGCTCTTGAACATCCATGAGATGTTCGACGTATTCCCGGTTCAGTCGAACATCTCGTCCTGAGTCGTCGCCGCCTGAGCATGTGCCAGCAAACGATCAGGCGACACCGCGATCGAGTTGCGTCCGAGCGAGCGCACCGCACCCTGTTCCTGCAGCTCCAGGAGCTTGCGCGTGACCGTGACGCGGTTGGAACCAATCATGTTTGCCAGGGACTGATGCGTGAGTGGCAAGGTAATAGCCGTCAAGCCATCCGCCGTTGGCCGGCCAAAGCCGCGCGACAAGTTCAACAACGTCGCTGCCAGCCGTACCGAGGTGTCCCGGGCAAGCAAATGCTCGGTCAACATGTGCATTTCGGACAGACGACGTGACATGCCTTGCACGACTGCTGCCGCCAACTCGGGAACGCGCTGAATCAGATCCGCGAGTTCGCTGGCCTCAACCACGGCGACCGACGCATCAACAAGGGCCTCGGCCGAACTGCCGCTTGAAAGACCATCCGGGTCGACTTCCTGGGTGAAAACCGTGCCTGGACCCAGGATGCCCAGATTGATCGAACGCCCGTCCGGCAGCGACTTGTACAAGCGCACGTATCCGGAGCGCACGATGTAGACAAAGCCCTCTCCGTGCCCAGGACGGAAGATCTCCTGACCACGATTGAACGTGATCGTGCTCGCCCGCGAGTAAGAGTTCAGATCGGCAAGCTGTCCAACTGCCACGGCTCCTGCCTGGCGAGTTGTCGCCTGAGAGGCTGCCCGGCGCGCCTGTGAATTTCCGCGATGCTCTGCCATAGCGCTGCTGTACCATCCTGGCGCGGTGACCGCTAGCGTCCGCGCGGTCGCTCCCTCGCGTGAAGCGAACTTCATTGCCTGCTCCTCCAAGTCGCGTGTCGAACAACACTGCGGCCCGCGTTGCGGACAATGAGACCCTATGCAAGGTCAATGCCAGGAAAATCCGATGGAGCTACATGCCGGTGATCTCGGCGTGGCTGGCTACGCGGCATCCCGGGTGCGCGAGACCCCGCACCACATGGAGATGAAGACCGCCAGGACGGTTGTCGCTTTGAGCACGTCGTCAATGACAATCGACTCATTCGGCGCGTGCGCCAGCCGGACGTCCCCGGCCCCGAACATCAGGCACGGCATACCTCCGGTGTTCACGAAGTGCCGCATGTCCGCGCCGTATGGCACCCCGGAAACAGTTGGGGTTGCGGACAGGACAACGCGCGCAGCCTGAGACAGAACCTGGGCCAGTTCATGGTCTGTCGCGATCTGTGACGGCGCGAACTGGCCTTCGAGCCACTCGATCCGTGGCGGATGCTCCCGTAGCCACAGGTCACCAGCGGCGATGGCCTGCACCTCCGCGGAGAACTCGCCCATGAAGGTCTCGAGCTCCTCTCCTGGGGCCAGCCCGGCGCGACCCTCGGCGATAAGTAGGTCCGGCACGGTAGAGGCCCATGTCCCAGCGCGAAGCGTGCCGATGCTCAGCGGAATCTTGTTCTCCAGGTGGGCGTACAGTGGGTGGTCATTGGCTGCGTTGCGCCTCGCCTCGAACGCCAGCAGCCCGGCATGGAGGTACGAGAACTTCTCAACCGCGCTGACGCCCTCGTTGCGCGTGGCGGCGTGTGCGGCAAGCCCTGGCACGGTCAGTCGAAACATGAGGGAGCCGCCGTGGGCCACGACAATGTCCAGGTCCGTTGGCTCGGTGATGATGCAGGCATCGGCAACGTACCCTCGCAGGATGGCCGCCAGCGCGCCTGCGCCGCCATCCTCCTCGGCAATGGTGCTCTCAACGATCACCCTGCCCGCAGGCGTGAAACCTGCTGATCGGAGCGCCTGCAGGGCGAACAGGTTCGTGACTACCCCGGCTTTCATGTCGCAGGAGCCACGCCCGAAGAGGACTCCTTCCTGGATCGACCCCGAATGCGGATCAGCATCCCAGGCGGTGACATCGGCGGCGTCGACGGTGTCGATATGTCCATTCAGGATCAGGGACCGGCCGCCGCCACTTCCTTCGAGCGTGCCGACTACGTTTGGTCGCCCGCTGAACCCACCTTCCAGCGTCACATGCTCGGCGTACGGAGCGAGTGCCTCTTCGGACGGCTCCCAGGCATCGACGTGGAGGCCCTGCTCGCGCATGAGGCGCGCCACGATCTCCTGCACGGCACCTTCATTGCCGGTGTGGCTTTCGGTCCGCACCAGTTCCTGGAGCGCGGCAATCAGCGGCTCACGCAGCCCAGCCACTGCCTGTTCGATGGCGGCCACACGTACGTCCTGGTCAATCATGCGGGGGCACCTACGACTTCAGCGCGTCGCTCGAATGAAAGAGACACCAGGTCGCGGCGCATGCCCTCTTCGCTCAGGGTGCGCCAAAGGTCGGTGAAGCGGTCATAGGCTTGCTGTCGATCTGCATGGGCCGCGCTCAGCAGTGAAATCAGCCCCCGCCGAACATCGTCTGGGGGTGGACGCATGGCGGACGTAGCGATAGACGGCATCTCATGCGGCGCCGCACTGGCCAGGTCGGCGCGAACGCGGTCAGCCTCATCCGCCATGGCGGCGGAAAGTTCGGCTCCCACCATCTCGATCTCGACATCGCGGTCATGCAAGTCTCCGAGAGCTTCCTGGACCTTCTTGATGCGGTCGATCTGCCGCTTGCCAGCCTCACCAAACTGCGGCGCAAAGAGTTCCAGCGTGTAGCGAAGCCGCTTCGCCGCGATACGCATATCGTGGAGCTCATGAGACCAGGCGGGTTCCGATATGGCTGGCTCGTAGGAATAGAGCTCCGCGATGCGCACTGCCAGCACCTTTCGCGCGTTGACATCCACCGGCGCATCCGGATCCAGGTTGTTGACCGGCCAGGCGCGGCTCATGCCCTTTCCTCTCCCGTTGCTGCATGCGCTTCAGTAGGCACTCTTGGGCCAAACCGGCGCTCCACCTCATTGCGCAAGGGCCCGTGTATCTGGTTTGCCAGAAAGGCCTCCATCGCTTCTCGCGCGACGATGCGCTCACTGTCGATCCGGCTGATCAAGCGATCGATGCCCGGCCAATCGGCCGGGGATGCAGCCCCCCGTTGCTCCTGCAAGCGCTCCAGGATGACATCCCGGTCCCGGACCTCGCCCAGCGCACTGGTAATCTCCTTGGCGGACCTGTGAAGTGGCTTGTACCAACCTTGCGGGAAGGCCGGGACCGCAACGTCCATCGCTGCCCGCAGCCGTCGCGAAGCCACGCGGACGTCGTGCACCCCCTCGGTGTCCTTGCCCTCGATAGCCGCGGGCATTGCCTTCCAGACGTCCTGCCAACGCTGGTGGATGAGTTCGCGCATCGCTTCACGGAACGCGAGACCATGGGGCTCTGCTTGCGGCGCCGGCCGTGATTCCTTGTGAGCCCTGGACTTCGTCGCCTTGGGTGGCTCCTCCGCCTCTGCCGGCCTGGCCAGGGTCTCCAGCAACAGGCCGGAACGGATGCCGCTGCGTGCGGTTTCAATGCGCGTCGCCAACACCCGGCTCGCGATGGCGGCGACAATGGCCACACCGGATGGGAGCACCCGCGCCCGCGCTTCCGGCGCCTCGATGATTTCAGCGAGTTCAACCGCGTTCAGGACCGCCATCTTGCCGAGCACGTTCTGGACCGCGCGGCGGTCCAGCATCCGCTCCTGGGCGGTCATGCGTGCCAGGTATTCTCCCGTGCCTCCCACCACAATCAGGCGCACACTGTCGCCACGTGGCAGTTTGAGTGAGCGTGCCAGCCGCTCGATGACGCCGTCCGCCTCGGCCTGCACCAGCGCCAGGGCTTCCGGGGTCGGCGGGTCCGTGCTGACGAATCGTTCGGTCAGGCGCCCCGAGCCAAGAGGAGTCGAGCGCGAGCCCAGCACCAGGCCATCGTTTGCCACGACGAACTCGGTGCTGCCACCGCCAATGTCCGCAACCACGATGTGGCCGGCCAGATCCGTGTCCGTCGCCAGGCCACGAAACGTCAGGGCTGCCTCCTCGTCGCCATCAATGACACGTACCTTGATTCCCGTCTCACCGCGTACGCGCTCCAGGAACGCCTCGCCGTTGCGCGCGGCCCGTGTGGCCTCCGTCGCCACCGCCGCAATGTCTGTTGCCCCTGCCGCGCGAGCCTCGCCCGCAAAGCGCTGAAGCGTGATGATCGCGGCCTCGATGCGTTCCGGATCGAGTTCGCCGGTGCGGTCCATGCCCTGGCCCAGGCGCACCACATCGGCGACCTGCCCAAATTCTTCAAGCTTCCCGTCGCCATTCAGGCGACCCAGCGACATCTTGATGGAGTTGGAACCAATGTCAATGGCCGCCGCAACTCGCGCTGTGGCGTCAGGCATCAGGCACATCCTCTGTTGTTCGCATTTGCTGATCCCCTCTCTATCATGAATGTGAAGTCTAAACCTCAGGCATGACAGCGGGGTCGCATTGCACGGAGAGACAAGATGACGAAGCACGAGCCGGTGACGGTTACAGCGGCGGATGCGCCAGCGCGGCTCCAGGAGCGGGCCGCCGCCGAGTTGGCGCTGTTGGAGGATGAACGCAAGGCCGAGCGCCGCCTCAAGAAGCGGTTGGCTGCCCTGGCGAAAGAGGAGCGGCGCCTGTTCGAAGCCGTTGAGCGCCACAACGCCCGCCTCGCGCTGGTTTCGCAGGCCGAAAATGCCCTACGCGCTGCGCAAGATCAGCGCGCGACTGGCCCTGCCTAGATCGCCAGCCCGTCACGCGCGGCCAGGCGGTCACTGGCCGCCCAGAAGCGATCCAGCAGCGTCGCCTGTTCGCCGGCGGACATGGGACGTGGCTGGTGAAATTCTTCGATTTCGACACCGTGAATGCGCAGGCCCACAATCCGCGTTCCCCGGAAATCAACCTCCAGGATGTACCCGGAGCGCACCTCAGCGGCCCACATCTGGTCCAGGATGAAATTACCTGGGGAGTAGACGATTGGCCGCCCCGCGTAGACCTCCATCCCCTGGTTCACATGGGGGTGATTCGTGACCACCATCGTGGCGCCCGCGTCGATAGCCGCCCGCGCCGCGGCAGCAGCCCAGTCTGGCACTACAGATACATACTCCGCCCCGAAGTGGAAGTATGGGATCACCACATCAGCAAGCGCCGTGGCGGCGCTGATGTCCTCCAGCACCTGGCTCATCAGGAACGGGTTTGTGCCCGGCCGGTCCGCGGTCGCTCCGGCATCGAAGTCCAGCACGCCATTGATCGTGCCCGGTTCCACCTCGTAGTTAGCGGTAACACCATCGATGCCCAGGAACGCGATGCGCAGACCAGCCAACTCGAAGACCAGGGGCGCCCGCGCCGCGCTGATATCGCGCCCACCGCCAAAGTACGGCATGCCGTGGGCCTCCATGGCGTCGATGGTGTCAAGGAACGCTTGCAGGCCCCAGCCTTCGCTGTTCCAGACCGTGTGATTGTTGGCAACGGTCAAGGCATCGATCCCGGCGAGCGAGATTCCCTCAAGCATGGCGGGATCGGAGACAAAGCTGAACGAATGCGCATCGCTCGGTTGTGGAAGGGTGGCGGAAAGATTCCCCTCCAGGTTGGCGATGGTGATATCGAATGAGCGCAGCAGCGGCGCAGTCCGCAGGAAAGGGCGCGTGAAATCCCCATACTGCGCCATGTGTGCATGGACGTTGCGGCCCGGCACAATGTCGCCGACGACGCCCAGTCGCCATGGCGCAGCGTCGTCGATAGCGACCAACAGCGGGTCATCCTCGCCGACCTTCAAGACCTGCACCCGGAAGTCGACAACATCAATAGGGGCGAGCGCCACTGCTCCAGCATCGGCCCGCAGGATGGTAACGAGTTCGTCGTAGCTCTGTGCAGTCGTGCTACTCGCAATACCCTCTGCCTCGAAGCCTGCCAGGATGACCGGCCGCACCGGCATTGGAACGAACGACCCTACCGCCGACCAATCCGATATCCCCCCGTTCAGGAGGGGCCAAACATCCCCGGGGCCCACCCCGTCAACCGGCAAGCGTGGCGAGGCGACCAACGCCATGCCATCTGGCAATTCCCGGGCTGTCGGCTGTGCCACTGGCGTAGCGGTTGCCTGTCGCTCGGCCTGGCGGCTCTTGAAACCATTGGCCTGCATAGAGGCGGACGCCCGGTCCTGGGCCCTGGCTAGAGCCGCAGCGCCAATCCCAACGGTTGGCACGGCGATGACGTGGCGGCGTGAGAATCCTCGTGGCTGCTGATCCGATACAGGTGAAGAATCGCCCGGGGCATCACTTGACATGGTGGCTCCAGTTACCGCCCTGGCTTATGTGCCCGGCGGATACTCCTCGAAGTACTCGACGATAGCGTTTTCGTACGCCGTCACGATCGCATTCTGACCCTCGGGGGATGCCAGAACCGACGCGTCACCCGCATTGGAAACAAAGAGGGCTTCCACGATGGCACCCGGCATCTTGCTCGGCACGATCACGCCAGGAATGGCTGGGCCCGTGATGATGAAATGCTTGAAGACCGGGTATTCGAGCTGGACATCTGCCGTCGTGTCCGGTAGCACACCGCGTTCATCTTCCGCCGGGAGCACATAGCCGATCTTGGCGAATTGCTCCTTCAGGTGTGCGTACGCGAGTGTGGCGAACGCCGCGTTGCGGTTACCGAACGGGCGCTCACGTGTGAACCAGGTCTCATACCCGCGAGGCCGCTCTGTTGTGAATCCGTTGACATGCATCGAGACGAGGAGATCAGCATCCGCAGCGTTGCAGATGTCGATGCGCGCCTGCATCTCGTCCAGCGTCTTGTTTCGATCTGATCGGGGAGGATCGTGGGCCGCCGTACGTCCATCCTTGTTGACATCTTTCCCGTCGATATTGACATCCGCATCGGTCTCGCGGGTCATCACGACATCGTAGTTTCGCCGTTGGAGTCGTGATTTCAGATCCCACGCGAAGGTAATGTTCAGGGTTGCCTCTTCGAGCTGTGGTACGCCGTCGTCAAAGAATCGTGTGAAGCCACGGTCCGAGCCACCATGCCCGGGATCCAGGCAGACCATGGGTGGCCGGGAGAAATTGGCGGGCAGCGGAATGGGGGTTTGCTCTGCTGGAACTGCAGGCGGCGCGTTTTCTACCGGAGCTTCAAACGCAGCTTGCGGAGATGGTTCAATGACGCTGGCAATCACTGGTGTTTCCGGAACCGGCGTGAGGTCAGGAGCTTGTCCGAAGAGCCGGCCGCCAGCAAACGCCAGCACGGTCAACCCGACAATGAGTAAGGCTCCGGCCAGGGTAAGCGCCGGAGATCGGACGCGGCCATCCTGTCGCGTTTTCGGCATCTTCGGGACGGGACGTGAAGGGGGAGCGGCTTTGCGATTGGGATCCTGCCAGGCCCAATCATTCCCTTTGACCGGTTCGGGCTCGACTGGAGGCGGCGCTGATTCGGCGCGCGTCCGATCCCTACGCCACGACCAGGTCGGTGCGCTCGACGATCCAGATGGGTTCAGATCCGCCTTATCCCACGCACCCATCGCTGCTCACGGAAATACCGCCTGATCCGTTTCCGTCACGCCCTGCGGGATTGCCAGATCATCCCGGGTAGACACTGAAGTATTCCTTGATCGCTCGCTCGTACGCCCCAACGAGTGTCTCTTCCGCCACGTCCGAAGACATAAATGCTGCATCATCTTCGTTCGACAGGAAGATACCCTCGATGACAGCGCCGGGCATGTTGCTCGGCACCAGCTTGTCAGGCCGTTCGGGACCAGTCACTGCATGGTCCTCTATACCAATGCCACGGTCATTGGCATCATAGCCAGCGGCAGCATACGCCTCACCAAGCGCGGTGTGCATCATCTCCGCAAAGGCGCGGCTGCGGCCACTAAAGGGCCTTTGATCGTTGTACCAGACTTCATAGCCTTGAAGCGCTGTATTTTCCGCCCCGTTGTAATGCACATCAACCAGCAGGTCGGCATTCGCCAGGTTGCAGATATTCACCCTGGCCTGCAGATCGTCCAGCTGATCGGTACGCGCAGGACCGTCAGGATCGGCCGTGATCCCATCCCCGTTGACATCCTCGTTGGCGGGGTTGACCTCGGTATCGGTTTCACGCGTCAGCACTACTTCGAAGCCATCCGCACGCAAGCGCTCAGCTAACGCCAGTGAGTGCGCCAGGGTGAAATCCTTCTCCTGAAGCTCAATCTCGCCATCGACCACGCGGACGTTCCCGAGGTCGATTCCGCCATGTCCGGGGTCAATGCACACGATGTTGCGGCCATCTCTGGCGTAAGCCTCATCCACCTCGGGGACGGGCACTGCGGCGGGCGTTGGCGTGGGAGGTGCGGGGAGCGGCGTCGGCGTGGGAAGGGCAGGAGGCGGGGTGGGCGTGGCGGTGGGGAGCGGTGTGGGGATTGGTGTAGATGTGGGAATCGGCGTTGGGGTAGGCGGCGGCGCCATGAAGCGCTGGCTGCCGAGCCGTCCGCCAATGATCACCAGCGAGACAACGAGGGCGATGAAGAGCATCGTCGCCCCACGGGCAACATCTTCGTGCCGGCTCTTTCGGCCATCCATTGACTCGAGCGCCCCCGTTCCGGTTCAACCGTCTCGTGTGCCGAAGCAGAGTGACACGGTCGGGTCACGAATGTGGCTGAATGCGGCGGGACACACGTAGGCTACGACTCAATGTCGCGCGAGACAAGAACCAGTGTAGCGATTTGGGCCAATTGGGGCTCAAAAATGCCCAGTCAGCCACGCTATGCGAAACTGACGCCAAGTGGAGGGACGCCTCAATCATTCATCGAAGGAGTCAGGTCATGAAGTCGGTGCTCGTCTTCGAGCCGCACGACGTGCAAGTTGTTGATGAAGAGATGCCGCAGCCGGGGCCGAGCGATGTGCTGGTGAAAGTCGGCGCCTGCGGCATCTGTGGCACGGATGTCCACATCATCGAAGGTGAGTTTCCACCGGCTGTCTTCCCGGTGCGCATCGGGCACGAACTTGGCGGTGAAGTGGTCGCCGTCGGTGATGCCGTGCGCGGCGTGCAGGCAGGAGACCGCGTCGGCATTGATCCCTGTATGCCGTGCGGTGCCTGCTACTACTGCCAACGCGGCATGGGCAATCTCTGCGATTACTTCGGCGGTGTCGGCACAAGCTACACCTCCGGCGGGTTCTCCGAGTACGTCTCCGTGCCGGAGAAGCAGATCTACCCGATCCCGGACGGCATGTCGATGAAGGCCGCAGCTCTGATCGAGCCGGTCTCCTGCGTCGTGCGCGGCTTTCATCGCCTGTCGCCGCTGGTTGGTGAGACGTATCTCATCTACGGCGCTGGCCCGATGGGACTGCTCAATGCCCAGGTTGCCCGCTTCAATGGCGCCAGCCTGGTTGCCATTATTGACATCAACCAGTCACGCCTGGACCGAGCCCGCGATGCGTTTGGGTTCGAGCACGTGGCGACGAAGGTGGAAGACCTGCGTCATCTTGCACCTCGCGGCTTCGACAACGTGATCGAGGCCACCGGTGTCACGAAAGTGGCCGAAGCGGCCATCGACGCCGTGAAGCGTCGCGGCAAACTTCTCCTCTTCGGAGTGTGCCCGCCGGGTGAGAAGGCTGCCTACGACGCCTACAAGATTTACAACGAGGAGATCACGATCCTCGGCACCATGTCCGTCCAGAACTCCTACGGTCCTGCCATAGACATCCTGGCCGCCGGAGCGATCGATGCCGACCGCATGGTGACTCACACCTTCCCCATCGATCAGTTCGATAAGGCAATGGCTGCTGTCCGTAGCGGCGAGGGTCTGAAGGTGCAGGTCGCGGGTGTGAGCGGGTAGCGACGTACTCCCAACGCCCCGTTCCCTGTTCGCCAGGAGTGGGGCGTTGTCCTGCGCTCAGCAATGCTCACTACCCTACCCGCGTAGGCATGTCTCCTGGCCTACAGAAACAGCAGCATCCCTCCAGCTACAAGCGGAACGAGGATAACCGCTGCCCTCAGGAATGACCGGGGAGCACGCCGGGTGTAGCGTGCTCCCACAAACGCCCCGATGCCGAGACCAATCGTGAGCCCTATGAGGTGCGGCAGCGAAACATCGCCGTGACGAGCCATAGCCGTACCGCCAGCAGCACTGATAAACACGAGCGCCAGCATGGTGGTACCAACGGTTTGCCGCAGCGGTAACCGGTGGATTGCGAGCAGGCCCAGTTGAAGAAACGGCGCCATCCCAACCCCGAAGAACGCCGCACCCGCTCCCCCAACGGCGCCGAGCCCAACCGCGGCGCCCCACTCCGACGGTTGGCGCCGCAGCTCCCCATGCCATTCCAGGTCAACAATCGCTGCGGGCGTGACTCGCAAGCGAACCCAGACCAACGCGGCCAGGACCCAGAGCGCAATGCCTGCCGCCGTTGCGAGCGTCTCGTCCGGGATCGTCTGGCTGCTGTCGGCCCCAATCACAGCGCCGACAGCCCCCGCCAATCCGACAACCAGTCCGAGCCTCCATGCGACATTGCCCTCACGAAAATGCGAAAGCGCCCCGGAGGCTGTCACGAAGAGCATGGCGGCAATCGCGGTGCCAACGGCCGTGTGAGCCGGCAACCCAAATACCGTGGTCATGATCGCCACGGCAACACCAGCTCCGCCAGCCCCAATGAACCCAATCAGGAGACCGATCAGAAACGTCACTGCCGCCAGTTCGGCGACAGTGGACAGGAACTGTGCGTGCTCGGGGGAAATGTTCACCGCATGTGCGACTCGGCCGGCGCCCTGTGCACGACATGGCGCGTCTCGATCGAACCGTAGCCACCCGGAGTACCGTATCCACCAGAGTACGGAGCCGGCTGCGAGTTCGGGTACTCAACCGTCATCATGCGCCGCACTGGCGAGACGAACTTGCGGTAGGCCATGTAGAGCAACAGGATGGGTATCAGCACCAGCAACGCCAGGCCGAAGCGAATTACCAGGCCAACAAACCCGCTGAACATCCAGCCAATCATGATGCCTAGGACGATGCCAGCGATGAATCCGTAACTTCCCCACTGCATGCGGGCGCTGCCCTGGCGTTGCCCGTCGGGGTACTGCGTGTTCATGGTCTCTTACCTCCACGGCGTCAGGGAAATCGGAAAATGCACTGCGCCGCACCTGGCCACTAGCGTACCGCAAGGGCGGCTCGCCGGCCTTCATCTTTCATCCGTCTCACGGGGCCGGTGATCCCGCGTTGTACTCGGGCGGCATGGAAACGCCGTCATTCTGATGACGCTACAGTGTGCGGCGCGGTTCCCGCGGATCCGCAATGGAAACGGAGGGACTGTGTCTACTGTTCTCGACGAAAGAGATATTGCGTTAGAAGTCGCCGAGGCTGCTCCAGCGCCCGGGGTAATCGCAGAGTTCACCCCGAAGCCGGCGCACGTCCCGCCCGAGCCCATGACTCAGCGTCGGGTGCTGGGTCTGGCGACTCCCATTATCGGCGAGAACCTGCTGCAAACCGCGGTCGGCGCGGTGGACACCTTCATGGTGGCGCGCCTCGGAGCCGCGGCTGTAGCCGGAGTCGGCACCGGATTCGAGATCGTGTTCTTCATCATCTCGATTCTCTCGGCTATCGACATCGGTGCAACCGTGCTGGTGTCGCAGGCGATCGGAGCCGGAGATGGTCACCGCGCGAATCACCTGGCACGGCAGGCGATCGTCTGGGGCTTGCTGCTGGCGATCCCGGTTTCGGTGATCATCTTCTTCGCATCACCAACGATCGTGAGTTTCTTTGGCACGGAACCGGATGTCGCCGCAGCCGCAACGATCTACATGGAAATCATCTCCGCGACCGCGGTGGCGCTCTTCCTGTCATTCGTTTGTGGAGCCGTGCTCCGGGGCGCAGGAGACAGCCGCACACCGCTCTATGCGGCGATCGTGGCAAACATCATCAACATCGTTGTGGCTTACCTGTTGATCTTCGGCAACTTTGGCTTTCCGGCGCTCGGCATTGCGGGTAGTGCCTGGGGAGCGGCCGTTGGGCGTGGTGTCGGCGCCATCGTGATGCTCGCGGCCATGGTCTGGGGCAACCGCAAGATCTCTCTGCGCGGGAATTGGGGTTGGAAGCCCGAAGTGCGAGTGGGCAAGGAACTGTTCACGCTGGGGATTCCGGCTGCTACCGAGCAGATGCTCAACTCCGGCGCCTTCATGGTGCTGATCGGCGTGGTCGCGCTCATTGGAACTCCGGCACTGGCGGCACAGCAAATAGCCTTTACGTCGTTCTCGATCGCCTTCCTGCCAGGACTCGCGTTCTCCATCGCCGCGACGGCGTTGGTCGGGCAAAGCATTGGCGCACGATTGCCAGGCGATGCCCGTAAGGCGTGGGTGATCTCGATTCGCTGGGCGTTCGTTTGGATGACGACCGGCTCGGTCCTGGTCTACATCTTTGGCGAGCAGGTTATGCGGATTTACTCCCAGGATCCAGACGTCATCCGGGAAGGCGTGGCGGCGCTCCATTCGTTGGCGATTGCGCTGCCGTTCTGGTCAGTCTGGATCGTGAGCAGTGGGTGTTTGCGCGGTACGGGTGACACGCGAACGCCACTCCTGGTCGGGTCAACCTCGATCTGGGCAGCAGTGGGCCTGGCCTGGGTGGGCGTGCGATTCTACGGTGCAGGCATGGACTGGGTCTGGATCTGTTTCGCCATCACTGCGGCGCCAGCAGCGCTCCTGACCAGTTGGATCGTGCGAAGCCGGATGGACGATTACGAGCATGGACGCCGCGAGCTTCCGGACATCACCGAATCAGCCGGGGCCATGCCCGCGCACTAGCTGGCAACAGTGCCAGTGCCCCAGCCCTGGCTCCTGGTCGCTTGGATTAATACCCCGGGACTCACAGTAGGTGCGGTCGCCAACGTAGAACGGGCACTTGCAACTCACGTGCAAGTGCCCGTTCTACGTTCCTACGCGCTAGGTAGTGCCCACCAACCCTGATCCACGGGCCATCGCCTGGAAAGGACTTTTCGTCCGACTCATGTTCAAGGAGATGTGTACTGGCTTACCACCACCCGTAGGGAACGTTCCGGCGCGGGTTGAGGCGGGGATGCACACCACGTTCATTCAGGATTTCGATACGCCGCGTAAGGGCAGCAATCTCACCTGGAGCCAGCACATCACCTAGCAGGTCTGGTAATTCGCTCCGGCGGCTGTGCACGCTCTCCAGTTCTCGCCTGACCTCAGGTGAGAACGGCAGCCCGACATATTGCCAGAGCACCGTCCGCAACTTTGGTTCGCAGTTGAACGTCAGGCCGTGATCAATGCCCCACACCTTGCCATTGCAATCACGCAGGCAGTGCCCGATCTTGCGGTCTGCGTTATTTGTCAGTTGATCGAAGAGCACCAGGCGCTCGATGTCCAGGTGCTCCCCCCCCCAGAACTGCTCGCGGTTATCCGTCTCAGGTTCCGGCTCGATGTAGAGCTGCAAGCTCCCTTCACCGTGCGGCCCCTCGCGCACCACGGTCACCGGCACCAAATCCCAACCGGCCCACTTGCTGAAGCGGTACGCGGCAACTTCCCGCTGGTAAAGCGTGCCGTCGGGAAAGTCCCAGAGTGGCGCTTCACCCGCGCGCGGCTTGTAGATCGCCAGCACGCTGCGCTCGCCGTCAGGTTCCAGCACCACCGCGAAGGTGTAGTTCGAGCCCCAGGGGATAAGCTGCGCGCCACTGAAGTCGGCGGTGGTCAGGACCTGCAGGGCCTCAGCTTCGGTGAGTGGGGTTTGCCGTTGCGATTCGCCGGCGTCGTCTTTGAGTTCGATGAAGAGATCGGGCATTCGCGGGTCCGCTCGTGATTCAACTCCTCTGATGGAGCAGTTTACTCCGCGCCCCTGCATGCGAGTCGTGCAGAGCGATTACGGCTGACACAGCCTTGTCCTGGCGAGACGTACAATCGCGGCCAGTCGAGAACTCAATGATTTTGGGAAGGGACTACCTGCATCATGCGCATCGTGCGGTTCAGGACAGCGGCAGACGACACGCCCACCTGGGGAGCGCTGGAGGGCGAAACGATCCTGGCCCTTGCCGGCACACCATTCCAGGGAGAGGACATCACGACGGGCGAGCAAATCGCGACCCTCGCCGAGGTCGAACTGCTGGCGCCAGTGGCCCCGGAGAAGATCGTCTGCGTCGGCTTGAACTACCTGGCCCACGTCACCGAGCGTGATCCGAACCGCAAGGTCCCGGAAGAGCCCGTGCTCTTCATGAAGCCGCAGACCTCGCTGCTCGGCCATGGCCAGGCGATCAAGATCGCCAACCTCGATCACCGCACGGATCACGAGGCGGAGTTGGCAATGATCATCGGCAAGACGGCCCGCCATGTGAGCGAGGCGGATGCCCTTTCATACGTCGCCGGCTACACGGTCGCGAACGACGTCTCCGACCGGGACCTGCAGAAGAAGGATGGTCAGTTCATCCGCGCCAAGGGGTTTGACACCTACTGCCCGGTCGGCCCCTGGGTTGAGACAGACCTCGATATCTCCAATCTGCCCGTGCGTTCCCGCGTCAACGGTGAAACGCGCCAGGACCAGACTACGGCCAACATGCTCTGGAACCCGGCATTCCTGATCGCCTACATCAGCGGCGTCATGACGTTGAAGCCGGGAGATCTCATCCTCACCGGAACCCCCGAGGGCGTCGGCCCGCTCAAGCCGGGCGACACCATCGAGGTGGAAGTCACCGGCATTGGCGTCCTGAGCAACCCGGTCGAGGCAGCGTAGAGCGAGGGAAGACGCTCTTTGGAGAGCTTAGGGGAAATAAGGGAGTAAGGAGAGAAAGGATCCTCGCCAGAATACGGCGTTCCTTAATTCCCTCATTTCCTTACTCCCTAGGCGAAGCGTCTCCCCCTAAGCGCCGCAGCGCGTCTTCCCTGCGTCCTAGAACTCGCGCCAGGAAACGCCGGTCCCGGTTTCCAGGAGCGTAACCAACGCGTCGGGATCGTGAACCGGCGGCAGGCAGGCCATGTGCTCACACACGTAAGCAGTGGCCCGGCCGCCACGCGCCGGCCGATCCTGGAGGAAGGGCAAGCGCTCCAGGAGTTCGGGAGCCCCCTCATCGACGTACCCGACGATCAGGTTCGGGGAATAGACCCCGTAGCTGGCATTCAGCAGTGCCTGCAGATCTTCGCTCTCGCGGTCGCCAGCGAGGGCCAGTTCCTGCACTGGACCCAGGTAGAAGCTCAGGTCACTCAGGTACCGCCCGGCCGCCAGTGGGTGCTCGCGCATGGTGCTGGCCAGTGCTTGCAGGAGCGCGGTTGCCCGTGCAGTCCACGCATCGTTCCCGGTCATGGCGCCAAGGCGAAGCAGGACATCTGCCGCTACCGCGTTGCCGGAGGGCGTTGCTCCGTCGTGCAGGTCACGGGAGCGGGTAATTGGCGTGGCGTGGTCTTCGGCCGCATCGAAGAACCCGGCGTTCTCCTCACTGGCGAACCGGGCAATCATCCCCTCGGTCAGGCGGAGGGCCTCCTCCAACCAGCGGGACTCCAATGTGGCTCGGTAGAGAGCCAGCAGGCCATCGATGAAATGCGCGTAGTCCTCCAGGAAGCCGGTGACCCGCGCATCGCCATCTTTCCAACTCCGCAGCACCACGCCATCACGCTGCAGGTTCTCCAGGACGAACGCGGCGTTCTTCCTCGCGATCTCGAGGAAGTCGGGCCGATGCAGGATGCGGCCGCCATCGGCAAACGCACGCAGCATCATCCCGTTCCAGGCGGTGATCACCTTCTCATCACGCCCCGGCCGCGTGCGCTTCTCCCGCTCAGCAAGCAGGATCGGGACGCTGCGCTCGATAGCAGCGGAAAGTTCGTCGGTGGTCACGCCGGCATCCGTGGCGACCGTCTCCAGCGAACGCGGTGTAGAGAGGACCGTGGTGCCTTCGAAGTTGCCACCAGGAGTGATGGCAAACCAGGCCTTGATCAGCGCCGCATCGTCCGGCGGCAAGGCCGCATCGATTTCCTCCGGAGTCCAGATGTAGAAGAGCCCCTCGTGGCCTTCCGTATCGGCATCGAGCGTCGAGAAGAAGCCTCCGTGCTCACCGGTCATCTCACGCGCCACGAAATCGAGCGTCTCCTCGGCCACCTTCCGGTAGCGGGGATCCTGAAATGCCTGGAACCCGGCCAGATAGGCACTCGCGAGTTGGGAGTTGTCGTAGAGCATCTTCTCGAAGTGCGGCACCAGCCAGACGGCGTCCACCGCGTACCGGGCAAAGCCGCCGCCCAGGTGATCGTAGATGCCGCCGGCCGCCATGCGGTCGAGCGTGCGGCGCGCCATCACCTCGGCGCGGGTATCGCCAGCACGCTTTGACTGACGCAGCAGGTACTCGATGATGGCGGGTTGTGGGAACTTCGGCGCGGCCCCAAATCCGCCATTACGCGCATCGAAGGAGCGAGCCAGCGCCTCTGAGGCTGCATCCGCGATCTCGCCCTGGAGTTCTCCCGGCCGCGGCAAATCCTGCGCGGAGCGGCGCAGCATCTCGCGGATCTGCTCCGCGTTCTCGTCCACTTCCTCGCGCCGTTCGTGGTAGGCGTCAGCAACCGCCTCGAGCACCTTGGGGAAGCCGGGCATCCCCTGCCGATCCTCCGGGGGAAAGTAGGTGCCGCCATAGAACGGCGTGCCGTCCGGCGTCAGGAAAACGTTCATCGGCCAACCGCCATGCCCGGTGAGGGCCTGCACGGCGGTCATGTAGATCGCGTCAAGATCAGGCCGCTCCTCGCGGTCTACCTTGATGTTGATGAACAGGTCGTTCATCTTCGACGCGATCTCGGGGTTCTCGAACGACTCGTGCTCCATGACGTGGCACCAATGACACGCGGAGTAGCCGATGCTGACCAGGATCGGCTTGTCCTCTTCGCGGGCGCGTGCCAGGGCTTCCTCGCTCCACGGGTACCAATCAACCGGGTTCTCGGCGTGCTGCAGAAGGTACGGGCTTGTTTCCAATGCCAGCCTGTTTGTCACAATCTCTCGCTTTCCGCTGTGCTGGCGCCGTGAGCAGCTTCTGCCCGGGGGACGACGCCACTACTACAATGGTGGCACAGGGATGTACGCCAAACGTGGGCCAGACCACACCATTCAGGAGCCTTGATGACAACGGAGCATGCGAACCCGCTGGCTGGGACCCGGCTGGCGTTCATCGGCGCGGGCGTCATGGCGGAGTCCATGATCGCGGGCATCCTCAAACAGGGGCAGGCAACGCCGGATCAGATCATCGCCAGCCATCCTCGCCTGGAGCGGCTGGCAAAGCTGGAGACTCGCTTCGGGATCGACACCGCGGACGACAATCAGGTAGCCGCTGCTGGCGCGGACCTCGTGTTCCTGACTATCAAGCCCCAGGTGCTGCAGACCGTGATGCCCCAACTGGCCGGCCACCTACAGCCGGAGCAGGTCGTCATCTCCGTCCTTGCTGGCGCCCCTGTCGATGTCCTTACCCGTGGCTTGCACCACCAGGCGGTCGCGCGGGTAATGCCGAACACGCCTGCCCAGGTTGGCGAGGGGATGAGTGTGTGGTGTACGACGCCCGGCGTCTCACCGGAGCAGCAGACTCGGGTACAGGCTGCGCTCGGTGCGCTCGGCCGCGAGTTGTGGGTGGAGGAAGAAAAGTACGTCGATATGGCGACCGCCCTCTCCGGAACCGGACCCACGTACGTGTTCCTGATGATGGAAGCGCTCATCGACGCGGGGGTCCACATGGGCTTCCCGCGCCGCATCGCCGAGGAGATCGTGCTGCAGACCGTTTCCGGCTCGGTGGCGTTTGCCCGTGACTCTGGCAAGCACATGGCCGAGTTGCGCAACATGGTCACCTCCCCCGGCGGCACCTCCGCCGAGGCGATCTACCAGATGGAGAAAGGTGGGCTGCGCACGGTCCTCTCCCGCGCCGTCTATGCCGCCTATCAGCGCACGCAAACGTTGGCGGCAAAGGAGCGGGCAGCAAGTTCAGGAGAGTGAATTCAGGTCCGAGAATACCAGGCTGGTTGTCATCCCGTCGTGCCCGATGACCACGTCGGGGAAGATCTCGTGCGCGTTGCCCGTGAACGCGTGAGGATTGTCCACGCCGGGGCTGAAGTGCGTGATCCAGAGTTGCCGGGCACCTGCATCCCGCGCCAGGGTGGCGGCCTCCCGGAACGTCATGTGCTGGTTGCGCACGGCCTTTTCGGCGTGCGCGTCATCGCCGTAGGTCCCTTCGCAAACCAGCAGCGAAACACCGGCGATCAGTTCAGCTATCGCCGGTGTGGGGCGGGTGTCAGTGACATAGGCCATGGAGATCCCGGGCCGAGGCGGCCCCATCACCTCATCCGCCTCGATGATGCGGTCGTCCAGCGTAACTTGCTCTCCATCCTGCAACGTTCGCCACAGGCTTGTCGGGATGCCGAGCGAGCGGGCACGGTCAGCCAGGAAACGGCGTTGGCGCGCAAGGTCAATGCGATATGCCAGCACCGGAAGCGCGTGTTCGCCTGCTACGCATGCCCCTTGCATGCCCTCTGGTAAGGGGAAGCTCTCCCCGCTCTCCAGTTCTCGCACCTCGACCGGGTACGGTAGATGTGGGGCAATCACCCGCAGGCCCTGCACAACCTCCGCCAATCCGACAGGCCCGTAGATCGTGATCGGCTCGGTGCGTCCCGTGTTTGCCACCGTGTGGAAAAGGCCTGGCAGTCCGGCGATATGATCCGAGTGCGTGTGCGAAATGCAGATGGTCGATAAACGGCGGAAGCTCCACCCGGTCGCCCGCCAGGCGACCTGAGTGCCCTCTCCGCAGTCGAAGAGGATCACGTCGCCATCAACTCGCATAAGGAGACTGGACAGCCAGCGGCGTGGTAGGGGCATCATGCCACCAGTCCCAAGCAGCGCGATGTCTATCATCTGCTCACGAAGCCCCGTTTACGTGAGGACGTCCTGATGCCCGGCGCTGTACCCGTCACGCTCTCCCTCACCCTGCCGCTGCCGCCCGGCGTGAACAATCAGTATGTGACAGTCGGCCGCAGGCGTGCCCTCAGCGCCACCGCCCGGCGGTTCCACAGCGATGCCAAAAAGGCGATCGAGGCCCTGCGGTCGAGCGGAACCATTCACCCTGCGCATGAGCGCGCGCTGGGCGACGCACTACTCGGTGTTTACCTCACCTTCTACTTTGAGACGCCGATGAAGCGGGATCTCGACGGCGGATTGAAGATCACGCTCGATGTGCTTGCCGCATCACTGGGTTTTGATGACCGGTCGGTCGTCGATCTGCACCTCACCAAGCGTATCGATCCGTTGCGCCCGCGCGTTGAAATCAACATCGAGACCATCGCCGATTGGGAATTCGACCGAACGTATCACTATCTTGGTGACGCGGACCCATCTCATTGACGCTAGGAGCCCAGCAAACGCATGACCACCGCCAATTCGCCCGAGACCGCCCCCAGGCACAGTGCTGCGCAAGCTGGCCCAACCCCGGACACCGATTTCGACACCGTCGTCGTGCTCGATTTTGGCAGTCAGTACAGCCAGCTCATCGTGCGCCGGTTGCGCGAGCTTGGTGTGTACAGCGTCCTCATGCCCTGGGATGCACCTCAGGAGCAGATCGATGCGCTCAACCCGTGTGGCCTGGTGCTGTCCGGGGGGCCAGCAAGTGTTTATGAGCCGGGTGCGCCATTCCTGCCCGACTGGGTGGTCAGCGAGAACAAGCCGGTCCTTGGCATCTGCTACGGCATGCAACTCCTTGCCAACAAGCTTGGGGGAGAGGTTACACCTGCCACGCGCCGCGAGTATGGTCCCGCCTCCATCACCATCAGCGACCCATCTCAACTCTTCGCCTCGCTCCCGCCCAATCTCGATGTCTGGATGAGCCACGGTGACCATGTCTCGCAGGTGCCACCGGGTTTCTCCACCATCGCCAGTTCCGCGAACGCGCCCATCGCGGCCATGAGCAACGGGAGGGTTTTTGGCATCCAGTTCCACCCCGAGGTCGCTCACACGCCGCTGGGCCGTGATGTGCTGAGGAACTTCGTGGTGGAGGTGTGCGGGGCGCGGACCGATTGGACTCCGGACCACTTTATCGACAGCGCCGTCGCCCAGATCCAGGAAACCGTCGGCGATGGCCGCGTACTGCTCGCGCTCAGCGGCGGCGTGGACTCCAGCGTGGCGGCGGCACTTCTGCACCGCGCCATTGGTGACCGCCTGACCCCCGTCTTCGTGGACAACGGGCTCCTCCGCCAGGGCGAAGCGCAACTGGTGCGCGATGTTTTCGGCCGCTCCTTCGGGATGCACCTGGTCTTCGTGGATGCCAGTGAGCGGTTCCTGCGCCGGCTGGAGGGCGTGGATGATCCTGAGCAGAAGCGGAGGATCATCGGCGAGGAGTTCATTCGCGTCTTCGAGGCAGCCTCCGATGAGCACGGGCCCTTCGACTACCTGGCCCAGGGCACGCTCTACCCTGATGTGATTGAGAGCACGTCCGCGGACACCAAGGCTGCGGCCAAGATCAAGACGCATCACAACGTCGGTGGCCTGCCGGAAAATATGCGATTCCCGTTGATCGAGCCGCTGCGGTACCTCTTCAAGGATGAGGTGCGCGCGGTCGGCCGGGCGCTTGGCCTGCCCGATGAAATCGTGCAGCGACAGCCCTTCCCTGGTCCAGGTCTGGCCGTGCGCATCATTGGCCCGGTCACGGCGGAGGATCTGGAAATGCTCCGTCCAGCCGACGCTATCGTGCGTGAGGAGATCGATGCCTCGCCCCAGGCGCAGGACGTCTGGCAGTACTTTGCGGTGCTGTTGCCTGTGCGCACAGTGGGCGTGATGGGGGATTACCGCACCTACGGGCGCGTCTGCGCCGTGCGCGCGGTCTCTTCGGAAGACGCTATGACCGCCGATTGGGCGCGCTTGCCGCACGAACTCCTGGCGCGTATCAGCAACCGCATCGTCAACGAAGTCCATGGCATCACTCGGGTGGTCTACGACATCTCTTCAAAGCCGCCTGGCACCATTGAGTGGGAGTAGCACGGGTCACACCTTGTCAAGGCTGGTACCATAATCTGCATAAGAAATTGGGCGGGAACGACTCAGGTCGGATTCCGCTGCGTTCCCTGGATTGAGGATCCACACATGGCCGAAGCACCTACCGTCACCGTCTATTCCACCCCTACCTGCCCGTGGTGCGATCGCGCCAAGGCGTACCTTGCTCAGAGCGGTGTGCCGTTCAACGATGTCGATGTCTCCAAGGATTACGACGCCGCCATGGAGATGGTGCGCCTCAGCGGACAGCAGGGCGTTCCCGTCACTGTGGCCGATGGCGAAGTGATCCTCGGCTTTGACCAGGCGCGCCTGGCCAAGATCGCCGCCAGGTACGCCGGCCCGAAGCGGCCCCCTCTCGGCATCCTCGCAGCAGACGCCGAGGATTACCTGGTCAAGCATCCTGAGTTGGCCGAGAAGATCCCAGCCGGCACAAAGGGCGTGTATGTCGGCAAGATCCGACCGCAGACGGTCGCTGAACGTGCTGGCCTGCAGCCCGGTGACATTCTGACGAGTTTCGCCGGCAAGCGTGTGCGCACCATGGCCCAGCTCGACCAGATGGTTGAGACCCTGAAGGCGGGTGACCAGGCGACGGCCAAGTACCTGCGCGACGGCGCGGACCAGGCGGTCATCCTGCAGTTCTAGTCTTCTCAGATGGAAGAGGTAGTGTGCTCAGGCGGCCAGCTCCTGGCCGTCTGAACAGGGCCCGCCGTGGAACCATTGGGCGACATTGAAACGTTCCAGCGCCTGGGCCTGGCAATGCTTGCCGGCGTGATCATTGGGCTGGAACGCGAAACCGCTGACAAACCTGCTGGCGTGCGCACATTCATGCTTGTCTGCGAGGGCGCAGCGCTCTTCATGCTCTGCGGACTGCTGCTCAGCGATCAACTCGCGGCAGCGAATCGTATTTCAGACCCCGGGCGCATCGCCTCTACCGTCATCCAGGGAATCGGCTTTATCGCGGCGGGCGTCATCCTCACCCGTGGCACGCAGGTCGTCGGACTGACGACTGCAGCCGGGATCTGGGTCACCGCTGCGATTGGCCTGCTGATCGGTGCTGGTTTTACGGTTCTGGGACTTGGCGCCACGGTCATCACCGTGGTCAGTCTCTTCGTGTTGCGCGTGGTTGGACGTCATTGGGGAGACGCCCGTCCGCTCGATTCGCCTCACAAAGGTGGCAGCCAGACCTAGCGCGTCAGCCAGTCCTGCTCCAAAGTGGCAAGGACGTCGGGGGAGAGGCGCGGCGCATCATACGCACCGACGGCCTGTCGCTGCCGGAAAGCCTCATACAGGCACACAGCGCTGGCGACAGAGACATTGAGACTCTGGACCATGCCGGCCATCGGGATCTCGATCCTGCCGTCGGCCACAGCCAATGCCTCGTCGGAGACACCTCGCATCTCGTTACCGAAGATCAGTGCCACCTGCCGCGTCAGGTCCCAGTCGTGCAGCGGCTTCGAGTCCTGCCCGAGCGCCGTTGCCAGGACCTGAAAACCTGATTCACGAAGCTCGGATACGCAGGTGATGACTGAATCGTGCCGCACGACATCCACCCACTTGGCGGCACTTGCCGAGGTTTGACGCGCAAAGATCCCTGGCGGTGGGGATTCAATGGAATACACCACATGCACCTGGAGCACACCTACGGCATCACAGGAGCGCAGGATGGCGCTGACGTTATGCGGATCATGGACATTTTCCAGGATCAGTGTCAGATCGGGTTGGCGCCGCTCCAGGACGCTACGCACCCGTTCCTGCCGGCGCGTGGTGCGCGGCCACTTCGAGGTCTTTTCGCTCCCGATGGTGCGAAGCGAGCGTCGATCAATTGCCGAGGTCACCGGTGCTCCCGCGCGTCATGCCGAATGAAGGTCCGGCGACCCTGATTGCCCAGCAACACCCGCCAGAAATTCCCGGGCAAATCCCACTGACATGGCATCCACTCATCCGTGAAACCTTGCAGCCGAATTTGCTCGATTTCGCCACCGTCCACCAGGCCCTTATCGTACCGGTGCTCTTCGGCGCAAAGCGGACAGTGAGCGGCGACAACAGCGTGGCCATGGATCTGGAGAATTCGGCCGCGTCCTCTTGGAAAGTTCGTCATTGATGGGCTTCTCCTTACGTCGAGCAACCCGTACTGGAACAAGCCTACGCCTTTCCTCTTTCCGGGTCCAATCCGCGCGCCACGAGGCAGAGCGCGGAATATGCCTTACTGTCATAGCCCCACCTCCCCTTTGGCCTTCGCAGCCAGGCATCCACATCTATAGGTGTCCGCGTACGTACGAGCCTTTCGCACGGGTGTGCTGCTCATCCCCCATGCTAGACTCTGTTCGATTGCGTGACGTGAATGTGTGCCTCAGGGGAAACGGCACACGTCTGCAAGTCGTTGTGAGTAGCGTGCTACCCAACGCCACCGAACGCTACGCCATGCACATCACGCGCAGTGAGAGCTCTCGTTGCGGGACGAGACTGTCAACTGTGCAGAGAGGGAAGCGGCATGATCGGCCTGCGTCAATTGAACACAGCCTCAGGAACTGCAGCCGGTCGGCTTCATGCCATGGTGCGGCGGTTCATTCCGCTCCTGGCTGGGTTACCGCTGATTTCCGAAGTGGTCAGCGCAAAGAGGAACGATTCCCAAGACGCCTCAGACCCGTCCGCCTCCTCTGACACAGATGCTCAGCCGGCAGAATCCCTGCCCGCGGAAGATACGGCGCCAGTCGAAGAGCCAGCCGAGAAGGGAAACACAGGCGGCGCCTCCGCTGGTGAAGACGGCCAGGCTTCGGCAAGCGATTCAGACGCCACAGACAAGGAGTCCGCTCAGGACAAGGGCGATGCGTCGGACACCGGCAGCGCTGGTGCTGAAGATGGTGGCTCCAGGAAGCAGGACGACGCAGATTCCGGCAAGGAACAGCAGAGCGACGAAGGCTCCGGCGGCAAAAACCAGCAGGGCGAAACCGCCGCGGACGAATCCTCAAATGATGGCGCTCCCGTTGACGACGCATCGAGCGACAGCGGGAATGGCCAGGACACGAGCGGTTCTGGAGATGGTTCAGGATCTTCCGGCAATCAGGCCGACGGAACCAACGAGAGCGCTGACGCATCTGGCGAAAACGGCGCCGCTCAGGACCCGCAGGTCGAGCAGGACGACGCAGAACGCGGCCGCAACCGAGACCAGGGAGACCGCAAGAACCAGAATGATGACGGTGATCAGGGTGATCGGCAGACTCGTGCCGAACGCAGGGCGGAGACCAACAGGGAGGATGATGACAGCGGCGGGCGCAACCGGGACCGCGCGAACGCCGACTCTGATACCTCGGACGATGACGAGGCTCAGAGCAAGACACGCCACGCCACTCGTCGCCAGGAAGCAGCAGAGACAGATGATGCCTCCGCCGACGACAGCGGTGATGTCACCAATGATGGGGACGATGCCGACGGCATAACTCCGGCGGTGCCACAAAATGCTCAGGCCGTCTCGAATGCGGACTTCCTCCAGGAGACAAACCCGAATGTCGATCTGGATGACATTCCGGAGATCGACGACGCTGACCTCGCTGTCCAGGCCAATGAGAATGTGATTGCGGCGGTAAGCACCAATGGCGGCTTTGCCCTTGCCCGCTCCGGCGACATTACCGTCATCACCGGCCCGGATGGGCCACGCATCATCAGCACCCCGGAAGGTTCAGCGCCGGTCATTCCTGACACCGATGACACCGGCACTGATGATGACAGCGGCGGCGACAACAACCTCGACATGGTGAGCTAGTCACATCGAACAGCCCTTGGGGAATCCCTCTGCCGGCGTGCCGGCAGAGGGATTTTGGCTTTGTTACGCCTGCCAGATCATCCAACGACGCTTATCACATTTCCATGAAGGCGATTATGTCTTATCGTTGTACGGCGCCCCACGGAGAGTGCCCATGCGGGGTGCACCCCTGCTCCGCGTGCCGTCCTAAGCCCTGCGACTGAGGGCGCCTTTCAGAAGCGACTCCCTACCCTGGATGTCATTCTGAGCCTACAGGCGAAGAATCTCGTTCCTTGTTCCTGAAACGCAGCTTGCCAAATTCTCGGAGACGGTCTCCTGAACTTGTAAAGGGACTTTGTGTTTCCTTTTGCTCTCAGCCTACCGCGAGAAGCCGCTCTCGGTCGTGCCTCAATCCTCGACTTCGTGCAGGATGACACCTTCAGTTTGGCGGGCCGACAGGGAACAGGCTGACCTCAGGGGCGGAGAGCGACATCATCTACACCCCCCATTGTCCGTGCAAACTCAAACAGGCGCGACGGGCGTACGCGGTCCTTCGACAAGCTCAGGACGACACGCGGAGCGGGGGTGAAAAGCGAAGGACAGCGGAGCCAAGGTCAGTCACGCGGGCCAGCGCAGGTCACGACCTCGACTGGGTTCTCAGGAAAAGAAGTCGATCGAGTAGACGTGCTCGGGTTCCGCTGCTGATGGCCTTGAGTCCGTAATCAGTTGCCTACTGAAAACCCCTCTCCCCGTGTACGGGGAGAGGGGTTGGTGTAAGGGCTCCTGGTGGGCAACCCACCATAGGCTGCGGCTTGGGCTCAGGCTCTACCGATTCTTGTGCCGCTTCTCGCGCTTCTCATCCTTCGCCCGCTGCGTCTTCGATTCCTTGCCCGCGTCCTTGCGGTCCTTCTTGTTGTTGGCCTTCGACTTGTTGCCGTTCTTCGCGCCGGAGTTCTTGCCGCGCTTGCTCTCGCTGCGTACGCCGGCCTCCTGTTGCTTCGTGACCGATCCGCGGGTGCTGCTCTTGCCAGGATTGGTTGAGACGTCGCCCGATGAGGCACTGCCCGTCACACGCGTCCGGTCACGGCTCCGCTCCTTCCCGGACTCAGTCGCCTGCGCCAGGGACACGACACCACCGGTGGAAACGACTGGTGCATCAGTTGAGACAGCATCTTCGTCGTCATCATCGTCGAATGGGAAACTCCGGGGCGCCACCATGACCACAACGTCCGAACCAGTCGTCCGGTCCAGCGTGCTCTCGAAGAAGGGGCTGTCCTCGTCAAATGGAAAACTGGGATCGGTGACAACATCGGCCCCAGGCTCGAACGGGAAACCCGGATCGATCACCCATGGGAAGTTCTCATAGGTGGAGTGGCCAACGAACTGGCCCCCTTCTTCACCACACTTCACGCCAACATAGGCCCGGCCAGTGACGACGCCCACATCGCACGATTCCAGTCCGACAGGAAACCCGCGCGGGCTATTGGAGACGAGTACCCGGCCCTCTCCAAACCCAGGAGGCAGCCAGGGGCCGGCTGGCTCTGGATAGACCGTATGCGCGACAACCGGTGCCGCATTGAGAACGGCGCCGTCAGCAACAGGGACGGGGACAGGGACAGGGACTGTCAATGCACCCGTATCAGCCGGAGGCAATCCCTGATCCAGCGTCTCCACGTCGTCCCCGGGGGCGGCTGCGGGTAAACCCTGGTCGAGCGTCTCGGAATCGGTCCCGTCTTCTCCCACCTGGGTCGGCTGCGCCTCGGCGTCCTCTTGCAGGCGTAACGCCGCCTGCTTCGCGCCAGGCGCCATCATCGTGGCTTCGGCCAACGGGGCTGCCAGGGACGAGCCCAGCACACCGATACCAGTAGCGACGATCATCGCCCGCTGCCATCTGCCTGGCTTGTCGTTGCTGGTCACGTGTCCATCCCCTTACACAGCGGGCACAGCACCGCTGAACTGGCCCCTCAGCCGTGTCCGTACATAGCGTATCGCATCTTGCGTGCCGGTGCTTACTCTTCGGTACTGGAAATGAGTTTCAGAACAAAGCGCGGATCAAACCTGGGCGCACAGCGGGCACAACTCCACGTCCCTCGTACACGGCGTGGAACGCGATTCCCACATCCGGGGCAGGCGTAGATGTACTTGCCGGGCCGCCGCTTCGGCTCAATCAGGGCGGTGCGAATCTCGTCCAGGCTGGCTCCTGTTAACTCGGCTACGCGATACGCCACGCGGTCGTAACCATGCTTCGCGTGCCGCCGCAGGTCGCCATCCAGGTGATCTCGCATGTGAACAAGCTCTTCCGCCACCACGACCTCGACAGCGCGTGGTTTGGCGCGGTCAATCCTGGCCAGGTTGATGAGAATCAGGTGCCGGCCAGTGCGGGGATCGAACGTGTAGGCTCCGCCAATCGATGCCCGGACCCTACGACCAAGCCACTGCTGGAACGTGGGTCGTTGAGTCGTGACCCAGAGATTGTGACCGCCAAGATCCAGGAGGCTCAGGTATCGTTGCAGGTGTGCATCAGTTTCTGTATCGCGAACATCCCAGACCAAGAGCTGTTCCTCCTGCGGCACGTTGCCGCGGGCGCTCCCCTCACGCCTCTCGCCAGCAAGACTTCACTGTAGCCTGCCGTCTGATACCCGGTGAGGCAGGTAGATGACCAGCGCATTAGAGCGGCCGCACGTCCTCATCGTGAGCGCGGATCCGGACCTGATCGCATTCCTCGGAGAAGGTCTCATCTACGCCGGCTTCTGGACGAGTGTGATCGCCGATGCTTTCCAGGCGCTGGAAGTGTTTCGCCTGCGATCGTTTGACATCATCCTGCTCGATGCCGCGCTCGGCGGTATTGGCGCCCTGGAGTTCGTGCAGCGCCTGCGCGGACGCTCCGATCGTGCTGCAGCTGGTGTCCGCTCTGACATCCCGCTTGTGCTCATCGCTGCAGACGCGAGCGAGGTGCCACCAGATATCCAGCAGGACGGAGACCCTGCAGCTACCCTGGTGGCGCCGGTGGAACTGCCGGAAATTTCGGCCGCGCTTATGGAAGCCGTGAAGACGTGGCGGAGATCACATCCGGACCGCGCCTGGGCAGATGCTGCAGCCCTTGGCGATCCTGACTGACCCCTTGTAAAAGCTGCACCGGCATGGCAACGTGCTCTCTGCAACCTCGATGGCGGAACGCGTCCTGCGCGCCATTCGTCCAGAACAGTGACCGGCTCGTGCGGGAGCCCGGTCGGCATGACGCAAGGCAGGTGCATCTCGGCAATGAATCGCTTGCTTACCCTGGTGCTCCTAGCACTCGTGATGGCTCCGGCCCTTCCTGGCACTGCCTGGGCACGGCAGGATGATCTGGATTGCAGCTCGTTCAAGACGTTCGAGGAAGCGAACGCGTACTACGCGGAGCACCCTGAAGCCGCGGACGCCATTGACGATGACGGGGACGGCGAAGCTTGCGAGGTCTACTTTGACCTGGAGGTGCGTGAAGATCTCCCGGCAGCTACCGCTACCTCCCGTGATGCCAATGTGACCGACGACCTCGACTGCGAGGACTTCTCAACACAGGAAGAAGCCCAGGCAGTCCTGGACGACGATCCAGATGATCCCAACAATCTCGATCCCAACACGGACGGCATTGCCTGCGCGCTGCTCCCGTCAGCCGAAGACGCAAGTGTTGCGTTCGCGCAGGATGCGGCGGACACGGACCCGGCGGCAGCAGATGACCGAGAGGCCCGGAGAGCGGCGCGCCAGGCTGAGCGCGGGCAGGATGCGACGGCTGACGACCAGGACGCTACAGACGCTGCGGCCCTGACCTGCAACGACTTCTTCACGCAAGAAGAAGCGCAGGCCGCGTACGATGATGACCCTGAGGGCCAGGCAGCGCTTGATCAGGATGGCGATGGCGTTGCCTGCGGAGACCTTCCGTCCGCAGCCGACCAACCCCAGGACGACACCACGGCTGACGCGACCGACGAGACGGCGAACGGTCAACAGCGGCGCAATCGCCGCAACCGTGATCAACCAGCCCAGGACGAGACGGTGGTCGATACTCCGGTCGTCGTGGGCGAGGAAGACCTGGACTGTATCGACTTCGAATTCCAGGAGGACGCCCAGCAGGTCTTCAACACCGACCCCGCCGACCCGTTCAATCTCGATCCGAACGGCGATGGGTTCGCCTGCTCGTCGCTACCCTCCCGAGAGCCACGCATCTCGCAGGTGCCGCGCACCGGAGCAGGTGGAGCAACCGCTGTAGCCGAGATCTGGTTGGTAGGAGGAACGGTGTTGGCGGGACTGGCAGCGCTTGGTCTGCGTCATGCCGGCAGCCGGGGCGCCTCAACTAGCCGCTAGTAGGTGGAGACGTTAATCTCCTCGACCGCGCCCGTCACCACGAACACGACGCGCTCGCAGATATTGGTGGCCCGGTCGGCGATACGCTCCAGGTTGTGGCTGACCCACAGCAGCCGGGTCGCGCGGTTGATGGTGCTGGGGTCGGCCAACATGTAGGTGAGCAGTTCGCGAAAGACTTGATCCGTCAGATCATCCACTTCGTCATCGCGCACCGCTACGCGACGTGCGAGGTCGACATCGCCTTCGATGTACGAGGTAATGGAATCACTAAGCATTTCGCGGCCGATCTCCGCCATGCGCGGAAGATCTACGAACGGCTTCAGTAGTGGCTCATTCGACGTGTCGATGGCAATCTTCGCAATACCTGCAGCATGGTCGGCTATCCGCTCCAGGTCAGTCACAATGTGAATCGTGGAAGCAATGCTCCGTAGATCGCCTGCCATGGGACCTTGTGTCGCGATCAGGCGCAGCGCGTCGTCCTCAATCGCCCAACGCTGCCGGTTAATCGCCTTGTCAGCGATGCAGACCTGCTCGGCCAACGCCACGTCCTGCCGCTGCAGGGCGTCCATCGCCCGGGCGATGGCCTTGTCGGCCATGCTGGACATGGCCACCACGCTCCCGCGCAGGTTCTCCAGTTCCAGGTTGTACTCAACGCGAACCATGGTCACTCCCTGCCATGCGGCGCCGGCTAGCCGAAGCGACCGGTGATGTAATCCTCAGTGCGAGAATCAGAAGGATTGGTAAAAAGTTGCTTGGTAGGAGCCGCCTCCACAAGGATGCCCATCCGGTTCTCACCCAGGGAGAAGAAGCAGGTCTGGTCAGAGGCGCGCGCCGCCTGCTGCATGTTGTGCGTCACGATAACAATCGTGTAGTGGCGCGCTAGGTCCCGCATCAGGTCCTCGATGCGCAGCGTTGAGATGGGATCGAGGGCACTGCACGGCTCATCCATCAGGATGATGTCCGGGTTGATAGCGAGCGTCCTCGCTATGCAGAGTCGCTGCTGTTGACCTCCCGACAGGGCGAGGCCGCTCTCATTCAACTTGTCCTTGACCTCATCCCACAACGCCGCCTGGAGCAGGCACTTCTCCACCAACTCGCTGGAGTTCCCCTTGAAGCCGTTGATCTTTGCGCCCCAGATGATGTTGTCGGCAATCGACTTGGGGAACGGATTCGGCTTCTGGAAGACCATGCCGATGCGACGGCGCACCTCAACCGGGTCGACGCTGGGCGCGTTGATGTCCACGCCGTGGTACTCAATTTGCCCTTCGATACGGGCGGTGGGCACCAGGTCGTTCATGCGGTTGATGCAGCGAAGGACGGTGCTCTTGCCACACCCAGATGGACCGATCAGCGCAGTAATCTGATTCTTTGGGACATCGAACGAGACGTTCCCCACGGCGTGGAATCCACCGTAATAGACGTTCAGGTCCTTGACGCGAACGATAGGCTCCGACACCGGTTGGGGCGCTGGAGCTAAATCGCGTCCGAGAGTGGTCGTTGCCACCGTGGTTTGCTCGCTTTCTTCTTCGATCAAGAGGGATGGCCGTCGCACGGCTTACCACTGAACCCTGGAACTGGCGCGCTGTCGCAGATAGATGGCGACACCGTTCAGCATCAACAGGACGACCAGCAGGACGATGATGGCTGCTGCCGCCAGGCTCGTGAACTCCGCCTGCGGACGGCGCGCCCATTCGTAGATCTGCATCGGAATCACGGTGTACTTGGACGTCAACCCATCTGGGTTAAAGGTCACGTATGCCGCGGCGCCCACGACAAGTAACGGCGCGGTCTCACCGATAGCGCGAGAAACTGAGAGGATGATGCCGGTCAGGATGCCCGGCATTGCCGCCGGAAGCACGTGATCTCGCGCCACCTGCCAGCGCGTCGCCCCGAGCGCGAATGCTGCCTGCCGCAGAGACGAAGGCACGGCCCGGATTGCTTCCTGGCTGGCAATGATCACCACCGGCAGGATGAGCAGCGCCAGCGTGAGAGATCCCGAGATGACTGTGCGGCCCAGGTTGAAGAGCGAAACGAAGACACCCAGTCCCAGAAGACCATAAACGACAGAAGGAACTCCCGCCAGATTCGCGATATTCAGCTTGAGCAGGCGCGTCCAGCGGTTGTTGGGTGCGTACTCCTCGAGATAGACCGCAGCACCGACTCCGATCGGGAACGCGATCAGCGACGTCAAACCGATCACCCAGAGGGTGCCCAGGATCGCCGGCCGCATGCCAGCCAACTCCGCCTTGCGGGAGGGCACGTTCGTGAGGAGGTGCATTGAGAGCCAACTAGCGCCGGATGAGATGATGTCCCAGGCGAGGGCCAAAAGCACCAGGATGGCGAATGCTGTCGCGGCGAAGAGCACCTTCTCCATAGCGCCAGCAACCAGTTTGCGGCCTGGCAGGTTGGATTTAGCCTCGGCCGAGTCCAGCGCTCCACCTAGTGGCTGAGCCACGCTGCGCGAACTCACTCGTACACCTCCCGGAACTTGTTGACAAACCACTGGCTAAGCAGGTTCAGGCCCAGCGTCATGAAGAAGAGCAACAGACCGACGGCGAAGAGCGAAAGAAAAGCGGGTGAGCCAACCACCACATCACCCGAGAACGCCTGCACAATGAAACCGGTCATCGTCTGCATGGGCTCCAGCGGGTTGCCGGCGAGTTGTGCCTTGGAGCCAGCCGCCAGCGCGACGATCATGGTTTCACCGACGGCGCGGGACATGGCCAGAATGGAAGAGGCGATGATGCCGGAAATAGCGGCCGGGACCACGATTCGGGTGGCCACCTCCAGCTTGGTGGCGCCGAGTGCGTAGCCACCTTCCCGTAAGGAGCGTGGCACGGCCCGCATGGAATCCTCACTCAGTGAAGCCACCAACGGAATGGTCATGATCCCCACGGCTATGCCAGCCGCCAGGGCACTGAAGGGACCGATACCCGGGAAGATCGGCTGCAAAATCTCTGGACGGATGAAGTTCACGGCGAAGAAGCCGAAGACGATAGTCGGAATGCCCGCCAGCATTTCCAGCGCAGGCTTCAAGATATCTCTCACCTTGCGGGGCGCGTACTCACTGAGATAGATGGCGCTCAGCAGACCCAGCGGTATCGCGACCAGCATGGCAATAAAAGCGATCATCATCGTGCCGCCCACTAGCGGCAGCACGCCGTAGAGGGGAGTCTTGAAGAGCGCCGTCCAGGTTGTCCCAAACAGGAAGTCGGTCACCTTCACGGAACCGAAGAAGATCAGTGCCTCCTGAATCAGCACCGCTATGATGCCAACTGTTGTCAGGAGCGAGATGGCGCCACAAATCGCCAGGATAATGCCGACAAACGACTCGGACGCAGAGCGCGAGCGCTTGCCAGACAGATCCATGGCGGTGATGGGCTCTCTAGGCAAATCATCAAACGCAGTCATGGCCATATGTTTATCCCACCGAACCAGAACATTCGCAGTCTCGCGAGATCAATGTATACGCCTGTGGCCGGGTGAACCCGGCCACAGGCGCATCAAGCGTCAGGCCGCGGGCGTAGCGGCGACTTGCTGGCTATCCGGGGTTCCTTCCCCCGAGATGCCCATCATGAAGGCTTCCATGTCAGCGGTGTAAACCTCTGCCGGCGAAGCCACATACCCTACCTCTGGCGCAAGCACGGCTGCGTTCTCGAGGTAGTAGCGCACGAATTCCTGCACCTCTGGACGCTCCAGGGAAGGGGCAGCTACGTAGACATAGAGCGGGCGGGAGAGTGGTTCGTAGGTGCCGTCCTGCACCGTCTCCTGGGTGGCATTCACGCACTCGCCGGCGCTGTTCTCCACGGCGACGGCAGTCAGGCTGTCCTGGTTGGCCTCGTAGTAGGCCAGGCCAAAGTACCCGAGGGCGTTGGCGTCACCAGTCACGCCGGAAACGAGCACGTTGTCATCCTCGCTCGGATTGAAGTCCTCGCGGATGTCGTCCTCGCCGAGAATCGTGTCCACAAAGAAGTCAAACGTGCCAGAGTCTGTGCCAGGGCCGTACAGGTTGATGGTATCGGCCGGCCACTCGGGATTCAGGTCTGCCCACGTAGTCGCAGGGTTCTCCTTCTGCCAGAGCTGCTTGAGCTGGTCCACCGTGAGGCAAGTCGCCCAGGTGTTCTCCGGATTGGTGACAACGGTCAGGCCGTCATAGGCGACCTCGAATTCGTACCAATCCACACCGTTCTCGGCGCAATTGGCGATCTCGTCTTCCGCAATCGCGCGGGATGCGTTCTGCACGTCCGTCTCGCCGGCGCAGAAGCGCTCGAAGCCACCGCCGGTGCCGGAAATGTCAACGCTGATCTGCACGTCCGGAGCGGCGCCACTGAAATCCTCAGCCACCGCCTGCGTGAGAGGACCGACCGTCGATGAACCATCAGACTCGATAGTGCCTGTTAGCGCACTCAGGTCCGCGTCCTGCGCCAGGGCAGGAGACCCACCCAGCATCAGGCTCCCCGCGAGCAGCATGGCCGCGGCAGCACCACGTCTTCGAGACCCGAATCCCAGATTCCTCAACTTCACACTCCCTTTCCGAAGAAGTTTTCGGCCGCCAGGCCCTCGCCCACGACCTTTCGCAACACCGGGCAGTCTCCCGGAATCGCACATGTTCAAGCGACCGCTCCCGGGTCGTACGCGACCGCATCGTCGCGCTCAAGGACGAGCTGATATCCCGCGCCGTACACCGTGCGGATGGCAACGCCGGTCACCCCGGCGTCAGCCAGTTTGCCGCGCAACCAGGAGACATGGACGTCGACGGTACGCTCATCCACAATCACGTCCTCGCCCCAGTTGGCATCCAGCAGCGACTGCCGGTCGAAGACGCGGCCTGGCTCCATCGCCAGCGTCACCAGCAACCCAAACTCCTTGGGCCGCAGCACCAGCTCCTCGTCCCCGGCCAGCACCCGCCGCCGGTCGATCTCGATCCGGAGGGAGCCTCGATGCAGCACCAGCGGTGGCTGTGCGGCGGGCATGGCGCTGCGGCGAGCTCCGGCTCGCACCCGGGCCACCAGTTCTCGCAACACGAAGGGCTTGACGATGTAGTCATCCGCGCCAAGTTCCAGGCCGTCGATGCGGTCCTGCTCCTCACCACGCGCGGAAAGCATCAGGATGGGGGTACGCGTTTCCTTGCGCAGGGCGCGCAGGACCTGCATGCCGGAAATTCCTGGCAGCATGACGTCCAGCACAATCACGCCAAGATGTGGCAACTCCTTGCGAGCCAGTTCCAGGCCGGACTCGCCGGTTGCGGCCACGTGAACTCGGAAGCCTTCACGGGAGAGCGCGTAGGCAAGCGTTGAGCGCAGAACCGGATCGTCCTCGACGATCAGGACATGCGCCTCTTCGGCAGCATCAGGCAACGGCGCCACGGGCGCCGGAACAGGAGAAATCCAAGCATCATTCATCACGCACCAACGGTAGCGCGGCGCGTGTTAACGGACGGGAATCGCTTTGTAAAATCTTGGAAAGCGTTTTCGGTCGGAGGTTATGGCAGCGGCGTCGCCACAGGGCTCGCCAGGGGCGTCGTGACAGGTGTTGCTGCAGGAATGGCTGGCAGAGCCTCCCCCTGGAGTAACGCCACCGCGGTGTCCAGCTGGAGATCGCGCTCGATGTCCGGAACGAACGGGACATCGATATCCGGGCGGATGCCGTCGTCCGGGATGGGCATCTTGCTCGGAGTCAACCAGCGCGCAAACGTAATCCGGGCAGACGAGCCATCATCGAAATCGTGGACGCGCTGGACCAGGCCCTTGCCAAAGGTAGGTTCGCCAACCAGCGTCCCCCGCTCGTAATCGTGGATCGCGCCGGCCACGATTTCGGCTGCGCTGGCCGTGCCACCATCCGTCAGGACGACGAGCGGCGTCTCGAAGGTGTCCTCGCCACCGCCCTCGATTGGCTCGGCCTCCAGGTCATCTTCCTGGTTCAGGTGAGCGTCCTGGTAGAGGGCAGGTCCGTTGTCTGACGGCACAAAGCGTCCAATCATCTCCTGCGCGCTCGTTACCCAGCCACCGCCATTGCCGCGCAAGTCCAGGATGATGCCGGAAACACCAGCCTCCTTCGCCTTCTTCAGCGCCGCGTCCAACTCCTCGGTGGTGTTGTCTCCGAAGATGGAGACGGTGATATGGGCCAGCGTGCCGTCTGCGACCGTTTCATAGACCACGGCTGGGATCGTGATTGCCTCGCGCTTGACTTCCACGTCGAACGGGGCTGTTCCCTCGCGCTCGATGGTGAGCGTCACAGATGTCCCGGCCGGGCCGCGTATGAGCGACATCGCCGCGTCGTTCTCCAGCCCCTCCAGCTCTGTCCCATCCGCCGCCACGATCACATCACGCGGTTGCAGACCCGCGCGGTCTGCTGGCGAGCCGGCAATCGGCGAGGTGATCGTGAAGCGCCCTTCCGGATGCTCCACGAAGACACCTATGCCTTCGTACTCCCCGGCCAGTTCCTCGCGCAGCGGCGCACCTTCAAGGGGCTCCAGGAAGACGGTGTAGTCGTCGGGCATCGCTGCCATCATGCCCTGGGCAGCGCCATAGTCCAGTTCCTGCTGGAACTCGTCAAGCGTGGCAGCCGGCGTGGCGGCGGCAATCACCATGCCCTGGATGGCAGCATGGTCTGCCTGAGCCCAGAACGTGGCCTGGGCCTCGGGCGAAGCCGGGAGGAAAAAGTACTCGTCTTCCAGCAAGGAGCGGACTTCGGCCTGGCGCGGGAATGCCGAGTCAGCAGAGGACGCGCCCTCCACGTCGGCGCCGCGCAGGGCTCCAGTAGAGAAGAACTCCCGCTCGGCGATGATGCCGCCGGCGAAGCTGAGTACCGCAATCAGCGCCAGGATGGAGCCAACAAGCAATGCCGGCCACACCCAGGTGCGCTGGGACGGTGTTCCCGGTTCCTCAGGCACTAGGGCGCCCACATGTCCCCCTGGGGCCTAACACCGGCCACCGGGCGCATATAGGCGCGGGAGAGGATCAAGCGCACAGCTATGGGTAGATGCCCCGCAAGCGGGTGAACTCAGCAACCCGATCGATCGCGCGCACGAGAGCCGCCGTCCGCATATGCACGTCATGGTGGACGGCGGTCTCGTGAACAGCGCGGAAAGACCGGCTCATGATGCGGCGCAACCGCTCGTTGACCTCGTGTTCCGTCCAGGGGAACGCCTGCAACGCCTGGACCCACTCGAAATAGGAAACCGTCACGCCGCCAGCGTTGGCCAGGATGTCCGGGATGATGAAAACGCCCCGGTCGTGCAGGATATCGTCTGCGTCAGGGCTCGTCGGACCATTGGCCGCCTCCGCGATCAACCGGGCCTGGATCTCCCCGGCGTTCGTCGCGGTGACCTGGTGCTCCATCGCCGCGGGGATCAGGATGTCGCAGGGCAGGAGCAGCAACTCCTCGTTGGTGACCCCCTCCGCCTCGCCGAAGCCAACAACCGATCCAGTGCGCCGCTTGTGCGCGGCCACTGCCGCCAGGTCCAGTCCCTTCGCGTTATAGATGCCCCCGCGCGAATCACTGACGCCAACGACGGTCGAGCCCAATTCATCCATGAGCCGCGCGGCCACAGCGCCAGCGTTGCCGAACCCCTGTACCACGGTCTTCGACTTGCTGATATCCAGCGAGAGCACCCGGGCGGCGTCCTCGATGGCGTAGACGCACCCGCGGCCCGTCGCCTCGCTGCGACCCTCGGAACCGCCCAGCACAATCGGCTTGCCCGTGGTGACGCCAGGTACGGAGTAGCCGACGTTCATGGAGTAGGTGTCCATGAGCCAGGCCATGATCTGCGGGTTGGTATTGACGTCCGGAGCCGGGATGTCCTTGTTCGGACCAATGATCGGCTGCAGTTCCGTGGTGTAGCGGCGGGTGAGGTTCTGCAACTCCGCCTGGGAGAGCAGCTTGGGGTTTACCTGCACACCGCCCTTGGCTCCGCCAAACGGCAGGCCAACCACGGCACACTTCCAGGTCATCCACATGGCGAGGGCTTTCACCTCGGCCAGTGTTACGCTCTGGTGATAGCGAATCCCGCCCTTGGTTGGGCCAGGAACCGTGTTGTGCTGAACGCGGTAACCAGTGAAGACCTCAACTGAGCCGTCGTCCATTTCCACCGGGAAATGCACGGTCATCTCGCGCTGGCAGTGACGCAGGATCTTTCGCATGTCGTCATCGAGGCCGAGGACGTCGGCCGCGATATCAAATTGTTCGACCGCAACATCGAACAGATCCGGCTCATGGACCGGTGCAGAGGCCGCTGCTACTGCCGCATCCGATGTCAGTGTGTCCACGAAGTTTCCTCCCTCCCGGAAGGCGCGCCCCTGCGCCGCCTGGCGGGACTAACGCGTACCCGAGCAACGTCGCCCGGGCATTGCGGGTTCAGTTGCCATTGAGTTCAGATTCCAGGATGCGCCGTACCTGATCTGGGTTGGCGCGGCCACCCGTCCGCTTGATCGTCTCGCCAATCAGGCGGCCAATCGCCGCCTTCTTGCCAGCCTGGTAGTCCGCCACAGCGGCCGGGAATGCCTCCAGCGTGGCGCGGGCAGCTTCGATAACTGGCCCCTCATCGTCCAGGGCAAGCAGATTGAGCCGAGCGGCAGCCGCGCGTGGCATCTCTCCCTCTGAGATCTGCGGCAGGAGTTCTTTGGCGGCTCGGCCGGTAAGGGCGCCCTCGTCCAGGGCGTCCAGGAGATCGCGCAGTTGCCCCGCTGTGAGCGGCAATTGATCGGTTGGCAGGCTACGCACCCGTTGCAAGGCCATGAGATCGTTGAGAATCCAGTTCGCGGCCGCCTTGGCGCGTACCGCGGCTTCACCGTCCACGACGGCGTCAAAGTAGTCAGCAGTATCGCGCTCTGAGGTGAGCAAATCCGCATCTGCGCTACTTAAGCCGTAGGTCGAAAGCAGACGCTCGCGGCGCTCGATTGGAAGCGCCGGCAGCCGCTTGTGCACGCGCTCAATCATCTCGGGCGAGATTGCCAGCGGCGGCAAGTCTGGCTCCGGGAAGTAGCGGTAGTCGTGCGCCTGCTCCTTGGTGCGCTGCGAAACCGTAATCCCGCGGTCCTCCACCCAGCCCCGCGTCTCCTGCTCGATCGGCAGACCATCCTGGACGCGCTGCATCTGGCGCTCCTGCTCAAAGAGCAGCGCACGCTCGACAGCGCGGAAAGAGTTCATGTTCTTGACTTCGACCTTGGACCCGAGTGGATCGCCAACCTTGCGCACGCTGATGTTCGCGTCGCAGCGGAAGGCTCCCTCTTCCATGTTCCCGGTCGAAACGCCGATGTAGCGCAGGATCTGGCGCAGCGCCATCAGGTAATCGCGCGCCTCTTCGGCGGAGCGCAGATCCGGTTCCCCGACGATCTCCATCAGTGGCACACCGGAGCGGTTGAGATCAACGAGGCTGATCTGGGCGCCGGCCGCATCCACCTGGTGCACCAGGCGGCCGGTATCTTCCTCGATGTGGACACGCGTGATGCCCGCGCGCCGGGTCTCGCCGCCTGAGATGAACTCCAGGGTGCCGTTGATGGCCAGCGGCAGGTCATACTGCGAGATCTGGTACCCCTTGGGCAGGTCTGGGTAGACGTAGTTCTTGCGGTCCATCTTGCAATGCGGTGGAATCTCGCACTGCAGCGCGAGGCCCGTCAGGAGCGCCGCTTCCACGGCCGCCCGGTTCATCACCGGTAACGCACCGGGAAATCCTCCACAAACCAGGCAGACGTGTGTATTCGGCTCGGCGTCCGCATAGCGTGCCGAGCACCCACAATACATCTTGGATTGCGTGAGAAGTTGAGCGTGTACCTCGAGGCCGATGACGACTTCGTAGTCTGTTGCGGTCTGCTCAAGAACTGGTGCGCTGATAGCCAAGTGTCTCCCCGTCTGCTCGGGCCGGAGCCTTGCGAACGGCTGGCAAGTCTACCACCACAAGCAGCCGGTTCTGCGTGTAGAACGGCGGTTTTAGGCCGTTCGCGTGGTAAACTTCCGGTTGCTTGAATAGCTTACGTGCGGTTCCCGGTGCGCTCGTACACAGGGCGCGAAATCCGGCTGGAGCAGACATACAACCAATGGTTACAGCTACACGTTCTGACGTTAAAATGGTCACCGGTACCATCAACGGGCAGGAGGTGACCGTTCCGGCCGGGACAGTCATCCTCGAAGCTGCTCGCATGGCCGGTATCGAGATCCCGAACCTTTGTTTCCAACCCCTGATGCGCGCCTGGGGATCCTGCCGTATCTGCACGGTCGAAATCCTGGGCAAGCGCGGCGGGCTCATTGAATCCTGCGCTACGCCGCTCGGCGACGGCATGGAGGTGCTGACGCATTCCCCCTCCGTGATGGAATCGCGCCAGTTCATCCTGCAGATGTACCTCATAGACCACGCGCTGGACTGTCCGACGTGTGACAAGTCAGGCGAGTGCTACCTGCAGGACAACACCTACCTGCACAACATTCACACCAATCCCTATCGGCGGCCAAAGTTCGCGCAGCCGTACACCCACTTCAGTGAGTTGATCGACTACAAATGGGACCGCTGCATCATGTGCAACCGCTGCACGCGGGTCTGCGACGAGATGATCGGCGCCATCGCTATTGAGGGCACCTTCCGTTCGTTGGAGGCCTCAATCGCCCCGGCCTACGGTGAGGATTTGACCGATACGCCGTGTACCTCCTGCGGCATGTGCATCGCCGTTTGCCCCGTCGGCGCACTGACCGACCGCCATTTCGGCATGCACCCCTGGGAACTGGACACCACCGAGACGATCTGCGGCTTCTGCGACAACGGTTGTACGATCAACGTCGAGTCCAACCGTGGGATCGTGCGCCGCGTGACGAACCTGTGGGAGCGTGGCGTCAACCACGGCTACCTGTGCGAGCGCGGCAAGTGGGGTCATGAGCAGGTGCAGAGTGCCTCTCGCCTCTACTACCCCATCCTGCGGCAGCCGCAGCGTGACGGCGCAATCTTCGCCCACGAGGCGACCTGGGACGAGGCAATCGAGTTCCTGGCCGACAACTTGCAGCACTACCAGGGTGATCAGTTTGCCCTCCTGGTCTCCCCGGACGCCACGAACGAGGAGATCTACCTCTCCCAGCAGTTCACTCGCGCCGTCATGGCCAGCCCGAACATCGACCGCCTGCTCAGCACCCAGCAGGACGCGGTGGGGAACGCCACCCAGCGCAGCCTGGGCGTGGACGTCAGCAGCACCAACAACCAGGAAGAGCTCTTCACTGACGTGAAGGCGGGCCTGGTCATCGGTCCGAACCTGGGGTCAACCCTGCCGGTAACCTCGTACTGGTTCTACCACTCGATCCTCTACCGCGAGGCCAGGTACGTGGTCATCAGCCTGGATGACTACGCGCTCGGTGAGCGCTCGCCGGTTCACCTGAAGCCGAAGCCAGGTACCACGGCCACCTTGCTGAACGGCATTGCCCACGAGATCCTGGAAGCTGGCCTGGCCAGCCCAAGCCTGGATGGCCAGGCGCGGATCGAACTGCGCCAGTTCCTCGCCTCCTACGATCCGGAGAGCGTGGCCGAGGCGACTGGCGTTCCGGCTGCCCAGATCTCACGCGCGGCCACGATCTACGCGACCGGAGGTATGGGCGCGAACGCCGACAACAGCTATCCGGCCTCGCTGATCTACCAGACGGTCGCCCATCAAACCGGTCCCGAACAGTACGGTGATCCGGCCGAAATCACGGCGGCCTGCATTAACCTGGCGATCATCACCGGCAACCTGGGCCGCGCCGGTGGTGGTGTGGCAAGCCCCCGTGGCAGCGCCAACACGCAGGGCGCCCTGGAGATGGGCGCGCACCCGGCACAGCTCCCCGGTGGCTTCGATGTCGCCGACGTTTCCAACCGCCAGCGGTTCGAGAACCTCTGGATGCCCCGCTGGGGCGCGGAGGCGACGACCAGTAACGGCTTCCGCCCGGTGCGCTCGTTGCCCGGGGCGGCAGGTTTGACGCTGGCCGAACTGCCTGCGGCCATCGAGGCTGGCAGGATCAAGGCGATGGTGATCGAAAACTCGATCGCCGGCCGCTTCACCGCCGTCAATGAGGAACTCATGGAAGCGCTACCGCGCATCGAGTTCCTGGCCGTCTTCGATTCCTACGCGGATACGCCACTTGGCAAGTTGGCGCATGCCATCCTGCCCATGGCGATGTACCCGGAGAAGGACGGAACCTTCACGTCGTACGACCGCACGGTGCAGCGCCTGCGAACGGCCGTGCCGCCGATGGGTGAGGCCAAAACGGTCACGGATGTCCTTTCCCGGCTCGCTCGCCACATGGGCTACGCCATGACCTACCGCAACTCGGCCCATGTCATGGATGAGATTGCGCGGCTGGTGCCTGGCTACGGCGGTATCACCTACGCCCGCCTGGAGCGCCAAGGCGTGAATGCACCGGCCATGACCTACTCCGATGCCGGGTCTCCCATCCTGGAGCCCGGGTCGACTTTGAAGCCACAGTTGGTCAGCACGAGCAGATCGCGCTAGATCAGCGGAGAACGCCATCATGTTCGATGAAGTCAAGGGATTCCAGATTACGTTCGGGCGGTTGTTCCGCCCGAGCGTGACCATCAATTATCCAGAAGAGAAGCGCCACATGGCCCCGCGGTTCCGCGGGCTTCCCTCGCTGCGTACCGACCCCGAGACAGGAGAGGCGTTGTGCGTAGCCTGCGGGCTCTGTGCTCGCATCTGCCCAACATCCTGCCTGGAGATGCACATCGTTCCCTCCGAAGAGGGTGACCGCGAGCTCGGTGAGTTCATCCTGCGCTCGGGCCGCTGCATGTTCTGCGGCCTCTGCTCCCAGGTCTGCCCGGTCGACGCCATCACCATGAGTCACGAGTACGAACTCTCGGTGATGGATCGCGACGGCCTGATCTACACCAAGACGGAACTGGGCACCATCGGCGGCCAGCTCCCGAACTGGTGGGAGGATGGCACCGGTGAGTTCACCGGCACTGCAGACGCCTGGGCCGGCACACGCGACGGCAAGGCTTTGCTGGGCCCAGGCGTGCTTGGCAAAGGCGTATCACGCTAACCCGTACACGCGCTGAGTCACTCCACGACGTAACGTACGAAAGGACACCCCGTGGCGACCACCACCCTGACTGAATCCACCACCGAATCCACGGCGAAGACCTACCCGATCTACGTCGCGGGTGAGTGGCAGACGTCGAATGACGTTCTGGAAGTGCGAAGCCCCTACTCGGGCGAGCTTGTTGGCACCACCTACCAGGCCAGCAAGGAGCAACTGGAGCAGGCGATCGTCGGCGCTGAGCAGGCGTTCGAGGTCATGCGCGTCATGCCGACCTACGAGCGGGTGACGTTGCTCGAGAAGATGGCCAACGGCCTGAAGGAGCGGCGTGACGAGGTCGCCCGCATCATCGCGCTCGAGGCAGGCAAGCCTATTCGAGACGCCGAGGTAGAGGTAGACCGCGGCGTCTTCACCCTGGTCACTGCGGCCGAGGAAGCCAAGCGCATGGAGGGCGAGGTTATCGCCCTCGACCTGCTCCCAGCCTCCAAGGGGCGTAACGCCATCGTGCGCCGCTTCCCCATCGGCCCGATTGCGGGCATCTCACCGTTCAACTTCCCGCTGAACCTGGCGCTGCACAAGGTTGCTCCGGCTATCGCCTCTGGCAACACCATTGTGCTCAAGCCACCGACTCGCGATCCACTGACCATGCTCATCTTCGCGGAGATCGTGGATGCCGCTGGCGTACCGAAAGGCGCGGTCAGCATCATGCCGATGGACCGCGAGGTCGGTGACGCACTGGTTGAGGACCCGCGCTTCAAGCTGCTCTCCTTCACCGGCTCGCCGGATGTCGGCTGGGCCATGAAGAATCGCGCCGGCATGAAGAAGGTCGTGCTGGAGTTGGGCGGCAATGCCGGCGTCATCGTTGATAGCGATGCCGATGTCGATTTCGCGGTCAACCGCATCAAGGTCGGCGCCTTCGCCTACTCCGGCCAGGTCTGCATCTCCGTGCAGCGCGTGTTCGTGCACGAGGATGTCTACGATGAGTTCCGGGACAAGCTGGTCACGGCGGTGGAAAGCATCAAGCTGGGCGACCCGTTGGACCGCACGACAGATCTTGGCCCAATGATCGACCGCAAGTCCCTCCTGCGCACCAAGAACTGGGTAGACGACGCCGAGAAGGACGGGGCGAAGATCCTAACTGGCGGCGAGGACACCGAGGGCTTCTTCAAGCCGACCGTCATCGAGAATGCCAGTCCGGAGAGTTTCGTCTGCTCAAAGGAGGCATTTGCACCGCTCGTGACGATTCACCCCGTCAAGTCTTTCGGTGAGGCGATCCGCAAGGTCAATGATTCCGACTACGGCCTCCAGGCGGGCGTATTCACGAACAACCTGGAGAAGGCGCTGGTTGCCTTTGAGCATATCGAGGCTGGGGGCGTGGTCATCAACGATGTCCCAACCTACCGGATCGATCACATGCCGTATGGTGGTGTGAAGGCGTCTGGCCTGGGCCGCGAGGGGATCAAGTACGCCATCGAGGACATGACCGAACCCCGCTTGATGGTCTTCAACCGGCTCGAAAGCCAGAAAGTCTCGCTCGACTAGGGAGACCTTGAATCGTTGGATCAGCATCGGCCGCCCGGCAGAGCGACGGGCGGCCGTTCTTGTCTCGAGGCATGACCGTGAAAACTGTCCCCATCCATGACCTTGGCGATCAACTGATCGCCGACTTGCGGACCTCGTATCCATCCCATGGGACGAGCTCCGCTGGGGCACAGCCACTGCGGGACCTCTTCGCCGCCTTTGGCGCCGAAGCCAGGCGCTCCGGCCTCCGCCTCGAAGAAGCCATGTCCGCGGCCGTTGCTGCCTTGCAAGATCTCTTCGACCGCACGGGAGGTCATGGAGGCGACGCCGCGACGGCCCTTGCCGCCGGGACTGCCCTGGCTGCCCTTTCCACCGCATTTCATGAAGAGGCGCGAATGGGTGAAGGGGGGGATCCGGGTGAGCCAGAAGCACCCCTACCCTGGCTGGCCGCACTTCGCCGCATTAACCGCTCGGCGACCGCCGATCTCAACCTGACTGACCGCCTGGAGACGGCGGTACGGGTCCTTGCCGACACCACCAGCGCCGATGCCTGCGGCATACTGCTTTATGACGAGCCGACCGACACCCTCGCGCTCCGAGCCGCGGTTGGTTTGAATCCCATTTCCGTCGGCGCGCTGACCATGCATCCTGGGGCAGGGATCACCGGCATGGCGGCCGCGGAGCGGCGCATCATCACCGGCGGCGATCCGGGCGACCACGCCCTGAACCCACTAGCTCCATCCACCGGCGAGGGGGTCTACGCCTCGCAGATTGCCGTGCCAATGGTGCTTAGCCGTGAGGGCAAGCCGGAAACGCTTGTCGGCGTCATCAATCTCTTCTCGATCAGCCGCCGCGAGTTCTCTGATGACGAAACGACCTTCCTCCAGACCGTGGCCGGGGAACTGGCCATCGGCATCGAGAACGCCCGCCTGTACAGCCGCACTGACGCCCGTCTACAGCGCAAGATCGCCGAACTCGGCACGATGCAGCGTGTTTCTCACACTATCGCTTCCACGCTCGATCTGGAAGATGTGCTGCGCCTGATTGCCGAGCAGGCCGTCAGCCTCTTCAACGTGGAAGCCGCCGCCATCTTCCGCTTCTCCGGGCGTGATGGCAGCGCTACTGAGCCGCTCACTATCGGCTACCAGGTTGACAGGGCGCGCGACGTCGTCGATGAACCGGGCCGCGACGAAGTCATCCGCGAGGTCATGGAGACGAATGCTGCCCGCTCCGTCGATATGGACTACCTCGACGGATCGGGGCGCCTCTTCTGCCTGCCGCTGCGCTCCGCACGTGAGCCGTTCGGCGCGCTTTGCCTGCGTATGCCGTCAGACGCCGAATTGCCAGAGGATCAACTCGGACTGCTGCAGGCATTCTCGGATGCTGCCACCATGGCGATTGAGAACGCTACCCTCTACGAGGAGACGCGTCGCGGGCTGGAGGTCGCCTCCGCGCTGCTGCAGGAGATGCATCATCGCGTGCGCAACAATCTGCAGACGGTGGCGGCGCTGCTCTCCATCGAGCTCCGGCACCATGAGTCGGCACCGTGGGCCTCGCATCTGCGGGAGGCCATCAGCCGGGTCCAGGCAATCGCGGCGGTCCATGACCTCCTGAGTGATGAATCGCGCCTCGGCGGAACTACCGTGGACGTTATCGCGCGTCACGCCGCCGACGAAGCGTACGGCACGCTAACCCCACCAGGCCTGACCGTGCGCTTCGATATCCCGAAGAGCGACGTGATGGTCCCCTCGAAGCAGGCCACCATTCTCGCGCTCCTCATCAACGAGATCGTGGCCAATGCGGTCAAGCACGGGTTCCAGGGGCGCGACCGCGGCATTATCTCCATCACGGCCGTCGAGGAAAACGGTCACGCCGTCGTGGAAATCGCCAATGACGGCGTGGCAATTTCAAACAACTTTGATCCGTCGGAGAGCCGCGGGCTGGGCATGCGCATTGTGCAGCGGTTGGTGACCGCGGACCTCAATGGGGATTTCCACATCGGCCCAACGGACCATGGTTCGGTCGCCGTGGTTCGCTTTCCCATTGCGGCAGAGGGAGCTAACGTGCCGCTGGCCCCCATTACCACGAGGGCATAGCCCGTCTACCTGACTGGCGGCATGCCCGGGTTCTCGATACGGGCGAGCTGCTCCCGTGCGGCGGCCCGGGCGATCTCGTGCGCGGCCACCGGCGTGGTAAAGACCAGCAGGATGCCGATCAGCGCTGCGCGGGCGATGAACTCCGGGTTGCCGCTGAAGGAGACCGCAATCAGGAGCGAAAAGACCCCGAGAAACACGGACTTCGACGCGGCATGCAACTTGGTGTACACGTCCGGCATGCGAAAGATGCCGATCACGCCAATCGTCATCACGGTCAACCCAAGCAGGATGAACGCATTCGAGATGATTTCCCTCAGCGGCATGGAGATCACAGGACGCGTCCTGCTGCCAGCCAGCGTGACGCCGCGACCGTCGACACGAACGACACCAGGGCCAGGGCCAGCGCGGCGTCCATGAAGTACGCCTCCTCCCGGGATGCGGCGAACAGCACGAGCACGGCAACCAACACCAGGGTCATCGCGTCCAATGCCAGGATGCGGACGGCATTCGAACGCGCACGGATAGCGAAGATAACAATTGCCGCGAGCAGCCAGGTCATCCAGATCATGCCTGCGGTCAAGAGGTTCAAGTCCACGGAATCACGCTCCTGTTACGGTAAGACGGGTCGCTGATAATGCTCGTAGAACGCTTGAGCCTCTGCTGTCACCTGCTGCACGTCTTCAGCATCCAGGGCGTGAATCACCCAGGAGTTGGCGTCGGTATCAAGGCCGATATAGACGCTGCCCGGGGAAAGCGTGTTCAGGAATCCCGAGAAGTCGACGCCCTCCTCGCTGCGCGATCCCACCGGGATTGAAACGAAGCCATGAGTTTCTCGCAACTCTGGGGAAAGTACGGCCCGGGCCACATCCACCGTGCCGCGCACAATGTCGACGGTTACGCCGATGATCAGGTGCGGGAGGTGCACCAGGCTACCCAGCAGCGTGCTTCCGGCTGGCGCTGGCTCAGGAAAAATGAACGTCCGGAATCCGCGCAGCACCAGGAAGCCGAGGACCAGCCCCATGCCAATATCCCACGGGTCGGCCGACGCCAGAGCCAGGCAGTAGGTAAGCGCCAGCAACACGGTGCCAGTAAGCGTGCGCATCAGTTCCCCCCCGGGATCAGGGTTGCCGCCGCCAGCTCACTCAGCGCAACCAGCGGCTCCGGCCAGAGCCCCGATATAAGCACCAGGACCGCCAGCGTGAGCACAATGCCAACTCGCGCTGCCTCCGAGCGGTTCGCGATCACGGTCGATGCGTGCCAGTAGGTGCGGCCGTAGGACTGGAACATGTAGACCAGCGACAACAGACCGCCCAGGACGACAATGGCGGTCAGGACGACCCGTCCGGATTCGCTGCCATCTTGGATCGTGGCCCGAAAGAGCGCGGTCTTCCCCCAGAACCCCAGTGCCGGGGGAACACCTGCCACGCTGAACGCCCCGATAGCGAATGCCAGCCCAGCGTACCGCCCTGATTGAGCCCCTGAGAGGAATAGGAGAGTCTTACTGGCCGAGTTGATCAGCGTGTAGAGCACTGCGGCAGTGAGTCCCACCTGACCACCAATCGCGACGGCTATCAGGATGTACCCCACCTGCCCGATCGAGGAATAGGCGATCACCGCCGAGGTCTCATGCCGTGAGACGGACTGCAAACCACCGTAGATGATGCTCGCAACGCCCAGGATCACCAGCACGCGCGCTGAAAGAGCCAACTCGCGCGGCAACATGCCCGCGCCGATTCGCAGCATCCCGTAGGCGCCAATCGTGGCAAGCGCGCCGCTGAACATCGCCGCTACGGAGGCGTGAACTCCCGTGTAGACCGCTGGCAGCCAGAAGTGAAACGGAAAGATGCCCAGCTTCACTGCCAGGGCGACAAAGAGGAGCGTGCCCGCGATGATCGCCGGGTTCTCTTCCACCACCGGGATACGCGCGGCGATGCGTGCCATATCGAGCGTGCCGGTCACGTGATAGAGCGAGACGATCCCAATCAGGAAGATCACGGACCCCAGGAGGTTCACCACCGCGAAGATAACGGCAGCGCGTAACTGGCGGCGCTCTTCGCCATAGGCTGCCAGGATGTATGACGAGATCATGGCGATTTCGAAGAACACGTAGAAGTTGAACGCATCGCCGGTCAGAAAGAGCCCGGTCAGTCCCGCCGCAAGGAAGAGCGAAAGCGCCGGGAACGAACGGGATTCGATGCCGCCAACCATTTCAAAGCAGAATGCGACAAAAATGACGGCGCTGGCGGTCAACGCGAACGCCACGCCGAGCGCGTCCGCACGCAGGGTGATTCCCACGCCCTCCGGCCAGTTGCCCGCCACCATTTCCACTGATCCACCGGCGAGTACAGCTCGCGCCAGGACCAGATTGGCCACCAGTCCGGCGCCCAGCAGCAACGCGGCGACGGCGGCAATACCCCGCCTCCGGCCGTCCGCCAGGGACAGGAGGAGCCCGCCGATCCAGAAGGTTGCCAGGGGAGCAAGCAGCATCATGCTGCCTTCCCCTCTTCCAGCAGCGCTGCCTCATCGTCCTCGGGATCATCGGCGCCGGCATCGGACTCGGCGGATCGCTCCTCCACCTCCTCTGCCTCGGCCAGCGTTTCAGTATCCAGGGTCGCGTGAGCCAGGTAGACGCGGTAGATCAGGCTCAGCAGTAGGGCCGAGATTCCAAACGTGATGACAATGGCCGTCAGCGTCAGGGCTTGCACCAGTGGGTCTGCAATGTCAACCCCTTCCGGAACGGGCAGCACCGGCGCGGCGCCACGACGGAGCCCCGCCATCATGATGAAGAGATTGGCGCCATTGGAGATGAGCAGCACCCCGACCACCACCCGGATCAGGTCATGCTTGAGGAGCAGGTAACTTCCAGCGCCTAGCAGGACGGCCACGGCAAGGGAGATGAGCAACGTCATGGCTGCGGCTGCTCGCGAGTTTCTGCACGGGCTACGAGCGCAAGACCGGTCACGGCAAAGCCCAGCACCAGCAGAAAAACGCCAACATCGAATGCGACGGCAGTCAGGATCTCGAGCGTGCCGAAGTGCAGGACCTTGGCATCCGGAGGGGGCCAATGAGTGAGAGGCGGGAGGCCACGCAAGACCGGCAGAAACGTGCAAGCAAGCGCCAACGCCAGCCCGCCCATCGCCACAATTGGGGCGTACCTGGTGTGCAGGCTGCGCCGAACGTTGCGTTCACCGAAGGCGACGAACTGCATCAGGAACGCCAGTCCGGCAATGATGCCACCAGCGAATCCGTCACCTGCACCAACGTAGCCCTTGAACAGGACCGCGAATGCCACCATCAGGGTCGGCGCAAAGAGTAGCCGGGTAATGCGCTGGGTCATTTGCGTCCCCGCCGTTGCGTGGGGCGCTGCAAGAGCGTGATCAGCCCGATCATCGTAATCCCGATGACCGTGATTTCCCCCATCGTGTCGAGGCCCCGGAAGTCGGACAAAATGGCGGTCACCACGTCTCTGGCATGCGCCGACGGGGCAAGTTCGATCTGCTGCGTGGCCACGCTTTCGATAGCCGCCGGTTTGCTCAAGATGCCCCAGACCACGACAAAGGAAGCAGCGGCTGACAGGACTCCGATTGCGCGGTCACGATTCCGATGCAATTCCGTCCGGTGTGTCTGAAAGCCGGAGACAAGTGGACGGTCGCGCATGGCAGCCAGGAAGCCGATGAACAGGAGCGAAAGTACGGTCTCCATGAGCACCGCCACCAGGGCCACATCAGGTGCACCCAGGAAGGCGTACACGGCGGCCAGCGGGAACCCGACCGCCGAGACAAGCAGAACTGCAGTCAGGTGGCCCCTGACCTGAGTTGTCGTCACCGCGGCGATGCAGACGACGACCAGGAGCAGGATGATCTCCAGGTCATCCCTGGACAACGGTCCAGCAAGAAACATCCCCTCATTGGGCGTGAAGATCAGGCCGAGCAGGACGAACACGCCAACCGGCAGGAGCACCGTGGCGACCCGGCTGCGCAAATCATGCACCTCGTAGCCGTACATGCGGTCCGACAGAGCATTGATGCTCTCAAGCGAGCGTCGGTAGAAACGCTCTGGGCCGTAGTGGGCGCCCATGTGGGCGACACCCTTAGACAGCGCCTGCCAGTAGCGACGCGAGACAAGAATTCCTACCCCACCGGCCCAGGCAGCCAGCGCCATCAGGTTCTCAGGGCGCGTGTCCAGGTGGTAGGCCAATCCCACGGAAACTCGCTCAAAGAGCGACGCGCTCCCCCCAGCATTGGCCAACTCGTTTGCCGGTCCTACCCAGACACCAAACACGAAGCAGATACTTGCCAGCACCAGGATGGCGGCTGGCATCAGCCACGGCAACTCACCGGGCACGGTCCGCAACTCCCCGAGGAAGATGCTGCCCCAGAAGCGCGCGATGTAGGCAAAGGTCAACGCGGCAGACAAGACCGCCAGGACAGTGAAGCCCGTTCCGGCTTCATGCAAGGCGGCGAAGAAGAGTTCATCCTTGAAGAACCCCATCGTCCCCGGCAGCGCGGCAATTGCCGCCGCGGCGATGCCGCTCGTCACCGCCAGGAGCGGCATTGGCCGCCCCAGCCCGCCCAACTCGGAGAGGTTCTTCTTGCCGGTCGCCTCGGTGACGGCGCCTGCCGTCAGGAAGAGGGCGCACTTGGCGGCAGCGTGGGCGAGGACATACATCGCCGCTCCAACTGCTCCGTACACTCCGCCTAGTCCAAGCAGCACCACGACATAGCCATACTGGCCGATGGTCGAGTACGCCAGGACGCGCTTCATGTCGTCGCGGCTGAGCGCCAGGACACCGCCAATCATGATCGAACAGAACCCAACGACCAGCAGTGCTTGCGGCAGAAAGGCAGCCCGGTGCACCAAGGGCAAGAGGCGCTCCAGCAGGAACACGCCAGCCGCCACCATTGCCGCCGAGTGCAGGTAGGACGACACGGGAGTCGGCGCCACCATGGCGCGCGGCAACCAGAAATGGAACGGCATCTGCGCGCTTTTGGCAAGCGCGGCGATGGCAATCAGCCAGATCGCAATCGAGAACGCGACGCCGCCTTCGGCCTGGGCTACGAGATCGGCGATGGAGGTCGTGCCCGTCTGCACCCAGAGCATCATTACCCCGACCAGCATCAGGATGGCGGTGCCGCCGGTGACCAAGAGCGCCATAAGCGCAGCAGGCCGCGACGCGGGCTCATCACGGTCAAAGCCAATCAGGAAATAGGAGGCAATGGCCGTCAGATCCCAGAAGATGAAGAGCAACAGCAGGTCGTCCGACATGACCAGGCCGAGCATGGCACCCATGAACAACAGGATCAGTGAATAGAAGACGGTCGCCTCATTGAGATTCCGGTGGTGGTGGTGCAGGTGCCGCGGCAGGTAGACGCTGGAATACACCAGCACGACGGTCCCGACCCCAGTCGCGAGCAGCCCGTAGATGGCGGAAACACCGTCGAACTCGATGCCGAAGCGCAATCCCCAGCTAGGAACCCAGGCAAAGTCCGCTGTCCCGCCTCCACCGCGCCAGGCGAGCAGCGTCAGGAGATAGCTCACGCCAGCAGATGCCACCGCAACCGCGGCGGCCAGCTTGGGCCTACCCCATCCCAGCAGGAGCGTCAGCGGCGCGCTGAGGAGCGCGACGGCAAGCAGCAACATCGGGGACGGCGCGGCAAAGATCTCAACCATGGCGTGTTGTGGTCATGGGCCACAGCATGGCGGCCGTCCTCTCCCCAATCCACTCTTCCTCTCAGGACGGTAACACACAGCCCGCATGTAAGTCGGGAATGTGTGCCCTGACGCACACGTTCGCCAGACGTCCGTGCCTCGGCCATGATCACAAGGGGAGGGCCGGTGGCGCGATCTCCTCGTGCATCCCGGCGCCGCGGCTCGCCGCGAATTGCTCACGGTACAGACGGGCATAGAGGCCACCCCGGGCCAGGAGCTGGTCATGCGTACCGCGCTCAACGATCCGTCCCCGCTCCACCACCAGGATGATGTCCGCTGCCAGGATGGTGCTCAGGCGGTGGGCAATCGCGAGGGTGGTGCGGTCTCGCATCAGCGGATCGAGCGCCGCCTGGATCAGGCGCTCGGAGTGGGTATCCAGCGCACTGGTTGCTTCATCGAGGATCAGGATACGCGGATCCTTCAGGATGACGCGGGCAATGGCGATTCGCTGCTTCTCTCCACCGGAGAGTTTGTACCCACGTTCCCCGACCACCGTGTCGTAAGCGGCAGGGAGTTCCATGATGCGCGCGTCGATGGCCGCCGCCTGCGCGGCAGCACGAATCTCCGCATCGGTTGCGTCCGGCTTGCCGTAGGCAATGTTCTCGCGAATCGTGGCGTGGAACAGGTAGGTTTCCTGCGTCACGATGCCGATCACCTCACCCAGGCTCGCCAGGGTTACATCGCGCACGTCCTGCCCATCGATGGAGACCGTCCCCGCGTCTACATCGTAAAAGCGTGGCACCAGCATGGCGATGGTCGTTTTGCCGGAGCCACTCGGCCCCACTAGCGCCGCCAACTGCCCCGGCTCGACCACGAAATCAATGTCGTCAAGGTGAAAAGGCGCGATATCGGCCGGCAACTCCGAGCCCTCTCCCGCCTCTGCCTCCCGGTTGATTGGCTGCTCGTACCCGAAAGAAACGTGCTCGAAGCGGACGCGCCCGGCCACGTTTGCAGGCTGCAAGGTCACGGCGCCCGGCCTGTCCGCAATCTCCATGGGCAGGTCGAGATACTCGAAGATGCGGTCGAACAGCGCGAACGCTCCCTGGATCTCCACCTGCACGTTGAGCATCTGCCCCAGGGGAAAGAAGAGCCGGCTTTGCAGCGTGGTGAACGCCACGATGTCGCCGATCGTGAGATCCCGCGAACCACCGATGATCTGCACACCTGCGTAGAGGTACACGATGGCCGGCGTAATCGAGAAGAACGTGCCGATGATCATGAAGAACCAGCGGCCCACCATTTGCTGCCGGATCTGCAATCGGGTCAGGCGAGAGTTCACGTCCTGGAAACGGGCCACTTCGTACTGTTGCCGTCCGAAGGCCTTGGAGAGCAGCATGCCGCTGACCGAAAGCGTCTCCTCCGTCTGGGCCGTCAGGTCCGCGACCGTTTCTTGCGTCTCCCCCTGCACCTCCCGCCGGATGTTGCCAACCCGGTACGTCAGGAGCAGGAAGAACGGGAGCATGCCCAGGGAGATGAGCGTCATCTGCCAGGAGATGATCGCCATGGCGACGACCGTCGAGATGGCTGTCGCGAGATTGCTCACGATGGAGGTCGCTGTGTCCGTGACCACCTGCTGGACGCCGCTGACATCGGAACTGAGCCGCGCCTGGATCTCTCCGGTGCGCGTGGCGGTGAAGAAGCGCAGCGGCATCTTCTGCAGGTGCGCGTAGAGCGCGTTGCGCAGATCGCGCATGACATGCTGGCCGATCTGCGTGTTCAGCCAGGTCTGGCCGATGCCGATCAGGCCAGTGATGATCGGCAGGATGACCATCAGTCCGACGTAGAGGTACAACTCCCGCAGATCACGATTCGGGATCGCGTCGTCGATGATGAGCTTGAGCAGCAGTGGATTGACAAGGCCGATTACCGCCACCAGGGCAATGGCGATGACGGTGAGCGCGACCTGCCAGCGATAGGGACCGAAGAACCCCGCTACACGGCGTACCGTCGTGATACGGATCGGCCGTTTCTCGCCCGGAGGCTGTGCTGCCATCATGCGGCCACGCGGGCCGCCCATCATCATGACTCAGTCATCCAGGCGGTCTTGCACACTCCCCAACCACGAGCTTGCCACTTCCGTCTGCATCGCTCGCAAGTCACGCACGAGCGCGGCAAACTCCGGAGCAGTGGTCGGCGGTGGCACTGGCTCACGGACCAGGCCCTCACGTACCTCCGCCAGCAGCGCGCGTTGCTCGCTCACCAGCCGCCGTGCCGTGGCCTCATCCAGCCGCAGTGCCAGATAGAGCTTGACCAGGAATTCCAGGCGTATCTCGCGCGTATGCTGCACCGGCTCCGCCAACCAACAGCGCAATGCTGCGCGTCCCTCCTCGGTAATCGCCACGGTGCGGCGCCCGGGACGCCGGCCACCATCACCAATCAATCGCACCCAGCCCAACTTCTCGAGCTTCTTGACGTGGTGGTAGATCATCCCGGCTTCCAGATGGAGCACGCTACCCAGCGGAGAACCGGGCGCGAAAGAGCGAGCCAGATCGTAGCCGTGCCCGGTCCCACTCTCGGTGGAGGCGAGCACGCCTAACAGGGCGTGCTCTGGGGTCATTCCACGCAATGACGTGACGCCCGGCGCCTTTCGCGCGGCCATGCTCAACGTAACCCGAAGATGAGCGGGATGGCCATGACGCAGAGCAGACCGGCAATCACCACCACGACTCCCAATCCGGTCGGAGATGCCACCGTCAGCCCCTGGTCTATCCGCCGTGAGGCATGGCGCGCCCGTGCGCCACCCATAAGGACCAGTGCAGTGCCGCTCAGGACGAGCAGGACGGAATAGAGGCGTACATACGGGAGGCCCGGAATGATCCCGACCGGCAGGAAATTGGCGACAGCCAGTCCCGCCGCCACCAGGCTCAAGCCTGTGCGGAGCCACGCCAGGAATGTCCGCTCATTGGCAAGGAGCGTCCGCGCCCGGCTATCCAGGTCAACCCGCGGCGGAACAACCTGCTGGCTCACACGGCCTGCTCGGCAGGAGCGGCGATCTCATCGCCTTCGCCACGCACGGGGCCGACCCAGACACGTGCCACGCGCAGGCCATCGATCTCCTCGACGCGCAAGGTCTGTCCTTCCTCGGTGACGACCTCGTCACCGACCACAGCTGGTCGGCCCAGGGCGCTGAACACGAAGCCACCGACGGTTTCTACGTTGTCATACTCGAGGTCCAGGTCGTAGAACTCCTTGGCCTCCATCAGGGTCGTCAGGCCATCCAGTGAGAAGCTGCCGTCCGCAGTCCGCTGGCCGTTCTCCGAGGATGGTTCGAACTCATTGGAAATCTCTCCAACCAGGCTCTCGACCAGGTCGACAAGCGTAATCAGGCCCGCGGTACCCCCGTACTCATCAATGACGATCGCAAAAGGCGCCTCGGCCTTGCGTAGCCGTGGCAGGAGATCTGAGGCAGAGGCCGTTTCTGGCACTGCCAGCACGGCGGTCATGGTCTCATCCATGCTGAACTCAGCGGAGGTGCCGTTCTTCGAGATACTGGCGGAAGCCAGAAATCTCGGCAGCAGCCGCTTGACGTCGATGACACCCACCACGTGGTCAATGTCACCATCGTATACCGGCAGCCGCGTATGGCCAGAGGTGGTTGCGGCCGTCATCACGTCCTCCAGGCTGGCATCACGCGGGACGGCGGTGATCTCGGTGCGGGGCACCATGGCGTGCCGTGCCTCGAGGTCCGGGAAGAGCAGAGCGCGGTCCACCAGATCATGCGCGGCTTCTTCCACAAGGCCTGCTTCACGGCTGGCATCGACGGCCAGGCGCAGCTCTTCAGCGGACTGCACCAACTGGTGCCCGCTAGCCGGGTCGATGCCGAAAGCCCGCACCACGGCGTTGCCGATGGTGTTCAGGCCGACGATGGCCGGGCGAAATGCCAGGTAGAACCAGTGAATCGGGCGCGCAGCGAACATCGCCGTCTGCTCCGGGCGCTGCAGGGCCAGGCTTTTCGGCGCCAACTCACCGATGACGATGTGCAGCATGGTAATCAACGTGAAGCCGATGGCAAAGGAGATGGTATGGGTGATCCAATCGCGGGATCCCTCAGGAATGAAGCTCAGATCGTGAATGATCGGCTCGATAATCGAAGCAACCGCTGGCTCACCGATCCAGCCGAGCGCTAGGCTCGCCATGGTGATGCCAAGTTGGGTTGCGGCGATGTAGGTATCGAGATGGTTGAGTTCCGAGAGCACCTTTTCAGCCTTGCGGTGCCCTTCAGCGGCAAGTTGCTGTACCCGTGTGCGGCGAACGGAAACCAGCGCAAACTCGGTAGCGACAAAGAAGCCATTGGCCAGCACCAGCAGGAGCACTGCCAACAGCGAGAGCGACGTACGAATTGAAGACTCCTCTCCGGGGAACGCACGGAACCGGCGCTGGCAAGTGTGTTGCCAATTGATGCGCTGCCGCACTTCCAAGAATACAAGAGATTCCTCGCAACTCCAGCCTGTTAGACCCAGGCAAAGTGCCTTCCTCGCTACGGGTCCGGTAGACTCCTGGCAGAGACAGTGGCGAGCGCGTGGCAGGGGTTGGACAAAGACCGTGACGGGGTCAATTCTGGAGCAATTGCCGGCCCCGCAGCGTGAGCTTTCCGCGCATCTGGGGCAAGTTTTCGCCGAAGCCGGGCAGGAACTCTTTCTCGTCGGTGGCATCGTGCGGGACGCCCTGCTGAACCTCCCGTCCCCGACTGACCTGGACTTCGCGACCTCGGCTCCCACCGCCGTCACCCAATCGCTCCTGGAGCAGGCGGGAGCCGCGTCCACCTACGCCATTGGTGAGCGCTTTGGCACTATCGGCGCGGTCTTCGGGGAACCGGCAGACCGCACCCAGATTGAGATCACCACCTACCGCCGCGAGGTCTACCCGGACGACACGCGTTTCCCGGAGGTGGCTTTTGACGCCACCTTGACGGACGACCTGGCCCGTCGGGATTTCACGATGAATGCGATCGCGATCAATGCGCTCAGTGGTGAACTGCTTGACCCGTGGGGCGGTGAAGCGGACATCGCGCTGGCGACCGTGCGCGCCGTTGGTGAGGCAGCCGAACGCTTCGCGGAGGATCCGCTGCGCCTCCTCCGCGCCGCCCGCTTTGTCTCGCAGCTCGGGTTCCGCCTTGACTGGAACACTGAGGAGGCGATGGCGGCGGAATCCGCAAGTCTTCAGCGCATCAGCCACGAGCGCATCCTGGCCGAACTGACGCGCCTGCTCACGGGCCGCTGGGCGGATCATGGCCTGGATGTGCTGCGCCGGACTGGCCTGCTCAAGGTTGCCTTACCCGAGTTGACGGGATTGGCCGACGAAGCAGAGGCCGACCTGAGCGCACGGCTGGCCCGCGAAAAGGATCTCTGGGACCACACGCTACGGGTGGTTACCCAGGCGCCACCGCGCCCCGCGATGCGCTGGGCGGCGTTTCTGCACGATGCCGCCAAGCCGCGCACGCGGAGCGTCGCGCTCGATGGTGAAGTCCATTTCTTTGGGCATGAGCGGGTTGGCGCGGAGATGGCGCGCGCGATCCTGGAGCGCCTGGGCGCGGACAAGGCACTGCGTTCGCGCGTAACGACCCTGATCGAACTCCACGGCCGTCCCGCTGCCTACGACGCCTCATGGACAGACAGCGCCGTACGGCGCCTCGCCCTTGAAGCTGGCGATGCCTGGGACGATCTCCTGGACCTCGCGGCAGCGGATGTCACCTCTGGCCGCGAACGGAAGCGGCAGGAAGCCGCACGGCGTGTGGCTGGGCTCCGGGCTCACGCGGACCGCCTGGCCAAGGAGGCGTCGCTCTCTGAACTGGAAAGCCCGCTCGATGGCAACGACCTTATGCAACTCTTTTCACGTCCACCTGGTCCCTGGATCAAATCGCTCAAGGAGTACCTGCGGGAGGCGGTTATCGACGGGCGGCTGCAACCGGGAGACCGCGTTGCGGCAGACGCCCTGGCTCGAGAGCACTTGGCCGGTGAGCCCATCCCTGAAAGGGGCTAACCACCGGCGACCGGAGTTGCAGCAGTTGGCACCGGGTTCTCCGCAGAGAGATCAACCATGAAGATGGATACGCCGGTGGTATCTGGGGCATCCAGCCCGGGCGCCACCACGGCCACACCGTGTGCGGCGCTATTGCCCTCCAGCGCGATTACCAGGGATCCGGTATCCGTCAGGTTGCCGCCAACCTCGCCGCAGGCGACAAGGTCTCCGGCCTCGGAGCGCACAATGATGGAGTGCGCCACTGCCGTGACCGTTTCGAACGGAACGGCGGCCGACGCGTAGGCCTGGGATGTCGGCTCCGCGCCCGAGACGCCAACGGCCGCTCCCTGGCCCGGCAGGATCAGGCCAAGATCCGCCACTAGGTCGCCGGGATCGTCACAGGTACCCACCACGATCTGGCCGCTGCGGCCAGTCGGCCGCGTGACCTCGACTGGACTGGACTCGACGATGGTTGCCAGCGTGCCACTTACCGCCTGCCCCACGACGAGGATGTCGTTCGCCGTGCCTTCCGCGAACTCAGCTCCTGGCAGTGTTAACACCACTGTTCCAGAGGCCTCATCCAGGAAGTCCAGGTCATAGACCCCGGCGTCAATTTGCGAATACTCGGAGGCGTCGCCAAATCCCAGCGGCTCGGTGAGCGCATCACCACCAGCGAAGGCCGGAACCAGACTGGAATCCAGCGACCCGTTGATGATGCGGAAGCGAGCGCGGCCCTGGTCAAGCGGGCGGTCGTCAATCAGGAACAGTCCCACACTTGGAGCATCTACGGTTCCGACCAGGGTCGCGTATAGGGCACGGCCCGCGCGAAGTGTGATGGCGCCGCCAACCAGAGCACTGTCCGGGGCGGCTCCACTTGAGACGACGGCCAACTGGTGGTCGCCTGAGGCGAGAAGGAGTTCGCCGCTGGTCTGGCCCTCGCCGAGACCAATCAGCGCAAGGCCCCCGTCAACGTAGATATCAACCGGTCCCACATCCTGGAGGCCATGGATGACCTGCACCCGCGACTGCGTGTCGTCCTGTGCACTCGTGGAGGGCAATCGATCAACAACGATTGAGCCTAGCGCGATCAGGACGATGAGCATCACCCGCAGGAAAACCGTTACCAGGCGCGGAAACAGCATCGGCCCCTCCCGGGAAACAACAAACCCGGCTGTGCCGGGTTTGCCAGAGCTATCCAATCAGTTCCAGACCGGCGGCCTTTGCCGCTCCACTCTAGGCTGGATTGAGAACCAGAAGCAGCACAAAGGCGACAGCAATAAGCCCTGCAGCCCCCAAGGCTCGCACCAGTAGATCCGATGCCTGCAGAGAATCTGTCGCGCGGCGCTCGTTCTCAGTCACGCGTTCCCACCCCCTGAATTGTCTTCCCATCAACGGCTGCGACAGAAGTCAGCGATTCCCAGGTCGCTAACCGGCGGAGATTGCCGCAGCAATTGCCTCCCGCCGCGATAGTACGGGGGGCGTTCCCGTCTGTCAATCAGTAGAGGCTACTGATGGTCCGGGATTTGCCGAGTTGTGACCTCGATCACGTTTGCGCTCTTGCTTCTCCCGCCTGACCGTCCGGCGCCGCTCGTGCGCCAGCTTGCGCTCCACACGGTCCGCCTGCCTTTCGGGTCTTGATCGCTTCTCCCGGCTGGCGGAGCCGCGCTTGCCTGGTTGCCGATCCCCGGAAGCTTCAAGAAACGCTTCGCGCGTCAGGCGCATCTCGATAACACGGAGTTCCGTCTGACGCCGGGAGACCCACTCGACGTGCTCACCCGTCACCTCGAAACCCACGCGCTCGTAGGCGGCAATCGCGCGGGCGTTGTGGGAAAAGACCTCCAGGCGCACCTCATCCAGGCCGAGCGTGTCGAACGCCTCGTCCATGACCAGGCGGGTTGCCTCGGTGCCGTAGCCGTGGCCCCAGGCGTCCTTTTCGCCGATCACGATCCGGAAGAGTGCCGAGTTCGTATCGCCAGTGCGGGAGCGGTCGGTGATAGCCGTAGTACCCAGCAGACGCTTGCCTTTGCGTGCATGAATGGCGAAGCAGGTGCCACGGGCAGAGGACGGCAGAATGAAGGAATCGAAGTAGCCCCGGGATTGCCAATCCGTCAATGGTTCGAGGTCGTGGCGGAGCAGATTGGCAATTTCAGGATCGGCGTACCAACGCTGGAACGCTTCCCGGTTCTGGGGGACATGCTGGCGTAGGGTGACCTGTTCACCCTTGCGCACGAGAGCGCCGTGGTCGCGCTCCTCGTCATCCTCGTCGTCCAGGTCATCCTCCGCATCATCAGCATTGCGTTGCAGGCGCCGCCGAATCCAGGATCTGAAACCGCCCAGCATGGTAACACCCGCCTGTAGCTACTCCCACGCCCGCTGTCGCAAGTGCAGCGCCACCGGCCCATTCGACATTCGACACTGGAGGCGCTGGCACCGATACTCGCAAGTGAACCACTGCGGTTCGGGTCATGCCCCGCCGATGCGGCAATCGTGCCCGCAGTGTCGGCGAAAATTGACTGACCGACCAGAGGTTGTTCTGACGTTGTCTACGCTTTCCACCGCTCCACCTTTGGCCAGGAGCCTGATTCTCTTTATCGGCGACGGCATGGGCCAGGCCCACCGCTTTGCCGGCCAGTTGCTTGCCGCCGGGCGTGACGGCCGACTCGCCATGGACCGGCTGCCCATCCTGGGGCACATGGGCACCATGTGCGTCGATCCCACCACCTTCGTCACCGATTCAGCGGCTGCTGCTTCAGCGATCGCGACTGGCTACAAGACTAGGAATGGCTCCGTATCCATTGACGCGAACGGCGAGCGCCGCCCCACCATCCTGGAGATGGCCAAGGCCTCAGGCCGCTCGGTGGGACTGATCAGCACCTGCCAGATCACCGATGCCACGCCGGCAGCCTTCGCGGCGCATGTCCCACTCCGCGCTGCGCAGAGCACGATTGCTCGCCAGTACATCGAGGAGGCCCAGGTCGATGTCATCCTGGGTGGTGGCGCGGTGCACTGGTACCCACGCGGACAGCGCCTGCCCGACGCGCTGACTCGGGATGCCCGCTGGCGCGGCGTGAGCCAGGAGGGCGACCTTGTCGCCCGGGCCGCTGACCTGGGTTACGACGTGGTCATGACCGAACAGGAATTGAACGCCAACCTTGAGCGGCGGTCCAGCGCTGAAGCCAACCGCCCCCTGCTCGGCCTCTTTGCCGGCGAAGAGTTCTTCGTCCAGACGGATGAAGGGCTCGGCGCGGCTTATGATCCCCCAGTCTCCCTGGCCGACCTGACATCTGCTGCGATCAACGTTCTCTCCCGCAACCCGGACGGCTTCTTCCTCATGGTCGAAGAGTCCGCCATTGATCGCATGGCGCATCGCAGCAATGCGGCCCTAACGTTGAAGGGTGTGCTCGAACTGGACCGGGCGGTCCAGGTCGGCCTGGCCTATGCCAGTCGTCATCCAGACACGTCCGTTATCGTCACGGCTGACCATGAGTGCGGCGGTCTGGCCGTTGCCGGTTCGCTCGATCAGCCCTACCCCTACGAGCCGGGCGGCGGCCTGCTGGACACCCTCCTTGCAGGCGAAGACGGTCCGTTCCCGGTCGCCGATTCAGACTATGGCTTCGTCCTTGGCTGGGCAACCACTGGTCACACCTCGGCCCCGGTGCCCATCACCGCAATCGGACCTGGCACGGAGAACCTGGCCGGCGTGATCGAAAACACCGACCTCTTCCACGCCATGGCGCACGCACTGTCACTGACTGGGTCTCCCGCGAACAAACGGCGGGGCTAGAGCTTTCTCGCATTTCTCCAGCGCTCGGCGACTATGCGCGAAGCGCATGAGGTGCGGCAACGGGCTTCGGGCCATTGTGGTGGCAAATCGCCGGGAGGGGATCGGGCACGTACAGAACGCTGGAGGATGTCAGTCTCCCGGAGCGAAGTGATCGAACGCGCCTGGGAGTTCCTCACGAGCAACGCCATCCAGCCCGATGACAGTGATCCCGGTCGCGCCATCTGCCGGCAGGATGCGCCCAACCGTGTGAACCTGCCCCCCTGCGACAGTCAACGCCTCATGCACGGAAGCCCAGCCATCCTCTGGCACGGTGAAGAGCAACTCGTAGTCCTCGCCGCCGCGCGTGGCAAATTGGAGCCACTGCTCGGGAAAGAGCGCGCGCACCGCTGCTGCCACTGGAATCGCGCGGAGATCGATTTCCGCGGAGGCATTGCTGGCAGCAAGGATTTTTGGAAGATCACCCATCAGGCCGTCACTGAGGTCCATGGCGGAGGTGGCGCCATGCTCACGTAACACCTGACCAAGCGGGACGCGCGGCTCGGGCCGCAGGTGGGCCTGCACGAGCAGGTCCGCCGTGGCCGCACTGCGAAGCCCTGCGTTGTTCGCCAGGAGCTGCATCCCCGCTGCCGATGCTCCCAGGGTCCCCGTCACGCCGATGATGTCTCCCGGCCGCGCGCCACCGCGGCTGAGCCGTTTCGCCCCCTGCAACTCGCCTAACGCAGTGATGTGCAAGGCCAGTCCAAACGGAGACCGCACGATATCCCCACCGGCGATGACGAGGCCATAGCGCCGGGCGACATCTCCTATGCCGGTGTAGAGCGCTTCGAGATCGACGATTCGCTCGCTGCCGCGCAGGCCGAGCGTGACGACCGCGAGTTTCGGCACGGAGCCCATGGCCGCCAGGTCGGAGACGTTCACGGCCAATGCCTTGTGGCCGAGGCTCTCCCAGTCGGTCCAGTCCAGCCGGAAGTGAATCTCCTCGACCAGGCTGTCTGTAGTAATGACTACGCTGGCGCCTGGGCTGGGATTCCAGATCGCGGCGTCATCACCGATACCGAGTTCCAACGCGGTGCTCCGCCGGGCCTCATCCGGCAGGGCTGCATCGAGCCGCGCGATCAGCCCAAACTCCCCGATGTCACTGACGCGGCGTTCGTCCACACGCAACCTCACTGTCTGCGCCGCCGCTCACCGCCGGCTCACCACCTGCCCGTGGCATTGTGCAACCCGCAACCCGTGCGTGTTCTGTGCAGCAATGGAAACAGATCACAGCGATCAAGGCTGCTACGATTCCCGGCCATGATTGACGTACGCCCTGGCCATTTCGCATGGTGAACCAACCAGACCTCCCAACCACGACGAGTTCCGCCGCATCGCCGGCGAATGTCGTCCCTGTCTCAGCTTCCACACTCGCGCCCACTGTCGAACGGACAGACGCCGAGATCGGGCAGTTCGAGGCGTTCTACCCGTTTGCCCTGGACGAGTTCCAGCGCGCGGCCATCCGCACGCTGCTGCACGGCGACTCCGTGATGGTGGCTGCCCCGACGGGGACAGGCAAGACGGTCGTGGCGGAATTTGGTGTCTGGGACTCCTTCAAGCGTACAGGCCGCGTGATCTACACCACGCCCATCAAGGCGCTCTCGAACCAGAAGTATCGCGATCTGCGTGCGGTCTACGGCGACCAGGTTGGCCTGCTGACAGGAGATGTCTCCGAGAACCGCGATGCACGAGCCGTGGTCATGACCACTGAGGTCTTGCGCAACATGCTGTTGCAGACCCCCTGGGACCTCGACAACGTCGATACCGTGATCTTCGACGAGATCCACTACCTTGCCGATCCGGAGCGTGGCACGACCTGGGAAGAGGCCATCATCCTCTGCCCGGATCATGTGCAACTGATCTGCCTCTCGGCCACCATCAACAACGCGGACGAAATTGCCGACTGGATCAGCCGCACGCACCGCCCCATTCGCCTCATCACGCACACCGACCGCGCGGTGCCACTCGCCCTGCACTACTTTCACGATGGCAAGCTCAATCTGGTGGTGAATCACCGGGGCGAGCAGGTCCAGGACTTCCCCCGCACCGGTGGTGAACTACGCAAGCAATCCGCGCGCGGCGGCTTCGGCCGCCGCAAGTCGGAGCGCGCGACCCCGGAGATGGACGAGCCGCAACCACGCGAGATTGTGGACGCGCTGTCATCGCGGGACATGCTTCCTGCCATCTACTTCCTGTTCAGCAGGGCCGATTGCCAGGCCTATGCCGAGCGCCTGGCCGTGATGCGCCCCAACCTCGTCACCCCTCGCCAGGCAGACCTGATCGAGCAGACGATCAACGCGGTGCTGGCGGGCCTGCGGGACGAAGACCGTGAACTGGAGCAGGTACAGACGATCACCGCCCTTGCACGAAAGGGCATCGGCTTCCACCACGCCGGCCTGCTGCCGATCCTGAAGCAGCTTGTGGAGATCCTCTTCGGCCGCGGGCTGATGGAAGTGGTTTTCGCCACTGATACGTTAGCGCTCGGCGTCAACATGCCCGCCCGCACTGTGGTGATTGGTCGCATGAGCAAGTGGGACGGCCGCCGCCGCCGCATGCTGATACCGAACGAGTTTCAGCAGATGGCCGGCAGGGCCGGGCGCCGGGGGATGGATCCGTTCGGCCACGTTGTCGTGCCCTATTCTCCCTGGTTCACGTTCCGCGAAACGCTCGAGATCGCCACGGGCGAACTGCACCCGGTGCGTTCCGCGTTCGCCATTCGCTACAACACGGTCCTCAACCTGTGGGACCCGCCCCACGGCGAACGTGTGCGGGCGCTGCTTCAGCAGAGCCTGGGGCAGTTCCAGAGCAGCCAGCGTATCCGCGATCTGGAGGACCAGATCATCGCCATTGGCGAAGAGATCGAGCAGATTCCCCAGGGCTGCCTTATCGGCCTGGACGCCGGCGACGAACTCCTGGAGGATTACCGGCGCCTGAATCGCTCCCTGACCGCGGCGCAGAACAAGGAGCGCCGCCTCGAATCGGAGCAATCAACCGTTCTACGCGACGTCGAGATCTCCGTGCCCTGGAGTGAGCCTGGCCGTCAGGCGCTGCGACGGGCGCTGCGGGCGGCTCGCCCTGGCGCCATCGCGCATATCCGCGACAGCGGCTGGGCGGTCCTGCTGGGGAAAGGCAAGCAGGGCGGTGTCGGGCGGTTTCTCCTGAGGGATGGCAGCATTCGCCTCCTCACCGAGTACCGGCAAATCGATCATCTGACGGACAAGCGGGTGGCCGTCCCGGAAGCCCTCAGCGAGCCGAGCGATGCCATAACGGACGCCACGGAATTGGTTTCGAGTGCCGAACTGGACGAGCTTTGGCAGTCAATAGCAACTCTCGAACTGCCTGACCTGGACGAGATGACTGCTACGCACCGTGCACTTGAAACGGAACGGGCGGCCACCCGTGTGGCACTGCTGGCCACAGACCTGGATGACGCGAAGTCTCTCACGCAGTCACTCTGGCAGGAGCGGCAGGAGCATGCCTGTCACGCGTGCGAGCGACGCAATGAGCATCGAGACTACCTCACCCAGGTCGACCGCCTCGACAAGGAGCGACGCGAACTGGAAGCGGCGCTGGGGCGTGAGATCGACCAGGAGGAGGAACGGCTCCGCAACGTTATTCGCGGCATCCGCAATGTCCTGCACCGCTTCGGGTACCTGCACCGCGGCTACCCCACCGAGAAGGCGGACATGCTGGCGGACGTCTTCGATAACGACGGCCTGATCCTCTGCGAGCTCGTGGACCGGGGCGTGCTGGATCACCTTCCGCCGGACGATTTGGCCGAAGTCTTCTCCTGGTTCTCCTTCGACCGTGAGTTCCGCTACGGCAACCGCTTCGTGCTTCCTGACCGCCTGGTGCTGGCTCGTCGTCGCATTGAGGATGTCGAGCACGCCGTCCTGGGCGAGGAGCGAAGCGAAGGGTTGGCCATCTCGGAAGGTCACAATCCGAACTTCTACGGCGCGGCCCGGGCTTGGTGCCGTGGCGCGACCATGGCCGAGATCAGCGACAAGATCGAACTCTCCGAGGGCGATCTAGTCATGACGTTCAACAAGACGATCGATCTGCTAAGGCAGGTCGGGGAGATGCTGCAGCAGGTCAATCCGGAACTCCCCCTGCGCGGCCGCTTCCGGCAGGCCGAAGCCTTGCTGAAGCGTGATATCGTCGAGCACTCGTTGGTGCTCGGGTTCGCGCCGATCGAACTCCCGGAAATCGCCCGCGCCGAGATCGACGCTGCCCGCGCGGAAACGCCCCCCGCTCGCAAGCCGCGCAGCCGGAAATCGAAGGCAGCCGCGGAGACCGTGGCCGAGCCGGCAGTGACGGAGAAGCCCACCCGCAAGCGCACCACGCGCAAGAAGGTGGACGCGGCAGAGCCTGGGCCAGAGAAGAAACCGGCCAGCCGTTCCCGGCGTAAGACACCGGCAGCTGCCGAGCGTTAACCGGCCGTGAGCAGCCATAGGGCTGCAGCAAGGCACGCCACGCCCAGCGATACGTTCACCCAGACGAGAGTGGTAATGGCCTGCAGCGCCCGGGGCTCAAGCACAGCGCGTGTGGCGTACAGCACGTGCGCCAGGACGAAGAGCGCAATCGCCAGCACTGCCAGCCCGGCGGGCACGCTGTAGAGCAGCGCCAGCGCGGGCGCCGCCAGGATCGCCAGGGCGAGTAGTGCCCGCACCAGCACCTCGAACCGTGGGTTTGATCGCATTTGCATCACCGGTGCACAATTGCGGTTCGCGCTGCCCAGGCCGCGTGTGGAGGGGTCCGCTTGCATGCGTGCCCTCCGTCGTGGGCACGTCGCCATCCCCTCCCAGAATGGGGCCTGCATGACCTTCTGTACCACGTGCGCCGCGCCAATCCCCACCCATGGTACGCACTGCCCACAGTGCGATGCGCCAGTGGGTGTGCTTCACATGCCCTTGCCTCAACCAGAGCCGCCTTCCACCACACGCGCCATCTCTCGCGCCCTGCGCCTGGCTCCCCTGCTCCTGCTCTTCGCTGTTGCTGGCGCGCTGGTCGAACGTGAGTTTTCCGAGCGTGCCTGGCTCGATTCCGCCTACGCAGCCGCCACCGCCGCGGAAAGTGCGGGAGACCTGGTTGGGGCGCGCGCCGCCTTCTCTGCCATCCCTGGCCATCGGGACGCTGCTCAGCGAGCGGATCGGCTCTCGGTTCTCCTGGCGCCACAGGAGGAGAGCTACGCCGCTGGGCGGGAGGCCATGCAGCGCGGAGACTACCTGGCCGCGGTCGCGCTCTTGGAACCAGTGGCGGAAGCTGTCCCCACGCTCGGTGACGTAAGCGTCGAGTTGGGAGACGCCAGGCGGTTGCTTGGTCTGGATCTGCGCCGCGAAGTTGATGCCGCGCTCTCCGTGCGTGACTGGACCACGGCCGAGCGCACCCTGCGCGATCTGGCGGCCCTGGACCCGACAAACCCGAGCGCCCGCGCGGAACTGGCGACGTTGCAGCGTGAACATGGGCCATTGCTGGTTGGCTACAACCGTGAACTCTGGCTGATGACGCCGGAAGGGACGATGGAGCGCCAGCTCGCCCCTGACATCCAGGTCATCTGGCCAACCTGGAGCCCGGACCGCTCTCAGATCGCCTTCCTGGCTCCAGATCCGACAGATGACTCCGGTGATCTGGACCTGTACCTGGTCGGCGTGGATGGCTCTGAGCCACGACTCATCGGAGGTGGCATCTCTGGCCATGCCGCCCCCGCCTGGAGTCCGGACGGCACACGCATCGCCTACACCAGCTTCGCCGGGTACGACCCGATGCTGGAGAGCGGCTCGATCAGTGTGCGGGTGGTCGATATCGCCACTGGCGTCGAGCAGGACCTCACGGGGACCGAGTTCGAGCTGGCGTTCAACCCCACCTGGTCCCCCGATGGTCAGCAGCTCGCGTTCGTGACCAAAGACATGCGCAGCGATGACCGGCCGCAGCATGCGCCTGGTGAGGTTTACCGGTATGCGTTCGCGGATCAGCAGATGTCCAACCTGACGGAAGGCCGGGTAGACGACGTCTGGAGCGCGGTGTGGTCGCCACTCGGCGACACAATCCTCCTCTACAGCCGCTTTGGCCAGACCTGGTACGAGCCGCCTTCCACGGCGATCCGGACCCTGGACATGGCCACCAATGACCTGGCGGTGGTTGCCAATCTCGAACAACAGGCCGGCATGCCCGCCTGGGCGCCTGACGGTGAACGCTTCGCCTACACCGCGGACGAAAACCTCATCATGATCGTCGGCGTGGATGGAGAGACTGTCGAGTCCGAAGCCTCGTCCACCCTCTCCGGTGATGTCACCTGGAGTCCCGACGGCTCGGCGCTGATGGCAATGCCCTGGGATATCACGGGCAAGAGCGTCTTGCTCGATCTGTCAGGCAGTGAACCAAAAGTCACTGAACTCGATATCAAGTTCGACTCCAACCCGCCCTTTGTCGCTCCGCCACAGTGGGGCACGGCTGCTCCGGTCTCTCCGTCCAACAATCTCTCCCTGGACCAGGCAACGGCTCCTGACGGCGGGGCACAGTGACGAACTCTTCAGCCACGGAATTGCAGGTAACGACAGGAAGCAGTGCGCAAACCGAACGCCTGGGTGAGGTGCTTGGCAACTGGCTGCTGCCTGGTGACGTCGTCCTCCTGCATGGCGACCTTGGGGCAGGCAAGACGACATTGTCCAAGGGAATCGCGCACGCGCTAGGCGTGCAAGGCACCGTCTCCAGCCCCTCGTTCGCCCTCGTCAACGAGTACGCCCTGCCGCTGTTCCGGCTCTTTCACCTCGATCTCTACCGGCTGAATGACCCGGCCGACCTGGAGAGTATTGGCTTCGCCGAACTGACTTCAGCCGAGGATGGCATCGCGATTGTGGAGTGGCCGGAGCGGGCAGGTCCGATGTTGCCGGACCGTTACCTGCTGGTTGAGATCGGGTACGCCGGAGAAAGCCGCCGCAGTGTGCGGATCAGTGGCATCCCGGAGGCTGGCTGGCTGAAGCGCCTGCGAGCGCTGCATCAGGCGCTAATCTCATCCCAGCCTGCCTGAGCTGCAGCACCCCCGGCTACACTGAAGCGGCCTGGGCGCGATGGCGTGCCCACACGGAGACCAGATTGGCCACATGGCAGCGGACCCTATCAGCCCGTCATACATCCTGATCATCGATACCTCAACCGCGCAGGGCTGTGTCGCGCTCTACGATGGCGAGCACCTCGCCACACGGACCTGGCCGGCAGACCGCACCCACACCACGACGTTGCTTCGCGAAATCCATCATGTGCTGGCAGGCGCGGGAATCGCCAGCGACGCGCTGGCGGCGGTGGCCGTCACCGACGGGCCAGGGGCTTTCACAGCGCTTCGTGTGGGGATGGGAGTTGCCAAGGGGTTTTATCTCGCCGCGGATACGCCGCTGATCGCGATCTCGACGCTGGAAGCGACAGCGTTCCCTTTTGCGCCCGGGCACAACCGGATCGTCGCGATGCTCCCGGCTGGGCGGGGGCGTCTTGTCTGGCAGCACTTCGCGAGTGCTGGCGACGGCGTAACGCCCCTTGGAGAGCCACGCAACGGCGCCAGAGACGACCTTGTGGCGGACCTGAGCGCTGCCTCAGGTACGCGGTTCGTCATTGCTGGGGAACTTGATCTCGAACACGCCGACATCCTGGCCGCTCTCCCGACTGTCTCGCTCCCCCCAGCCGCACTGCGTTACCGCCAGCCAGGCGCGCTGGCTGAACTCGCCTGGCGCAAGTGGCTGGATCATGACCTGGCCGATCCAATGCTGCTGGAGCCCGTCTACCTCTCACGGTAGTCCTGAACACGTCACCCTGACATGCGCGTAACTGATCTTGTGCCACACGTCGTCCTGGTGCTACCGTCCCCGTCATGAGTTCGCTCCAGCGGACGCAGTCCGTCCCCCAAGCCGACGCCGCCCCCGCGCCGCTCTACCGGCTGGACCCGATGACCTTCGATGATGTCCCGGCTGTGGGGCGGGTCGAGCGTCGTTGCTTCCCGAATCCCTGGCCCGCGTCCGCCTACCGACGTGAACTCCAGGATCAGAAGCAGAACCACTACATCGTGCTGCGCGCCCTGGCCCCTGCCGAGAGTGAGGCGACCGACGAGGAGAACCAGGGGCGTAGCTTGCCCCGGCGTTCGCTGCTACCGCTCCACCTGGGTCGCCGGCACGAGAACGAGCCTGTCTCATCGCAGATCATCGGCTTTGCCGGGATGTGGCAGTCGTTCGACGAGGCGCATGTGACCACGATTGGCGTGGATCCCGCGTATCGCGGTCAGAGCCTTGGCGAACTGCTCCTGCTGAGCATGTTCGACACCGCCATGGCACGCGGGGCGAACTGGCTGACCCTGGAAGTGCGCGTCTCCAACGATTCAGCCCAGGCGCTCTATCGCAAGTACGGCTTCACGGTGCACGGGGTTCGCAAGCGCTACTACAGCGACAACAACGAGGACGCGCTGATCATGTGGTCCCGGGCATTGAGCGAGCCTGATGTGCGGGCGGAACTGGAGGCCCACCGCGCAAATCTGCGCGAACGATTGCAGGGCAAGGTTGACCCAGGCGGCGTCACGCCGTTCGCGGACTCACCCGGGCGAATGCCACGCCCCGAGGTGGGCTCGTGATCGTGCTCGGTATCGAAACGTCGTGCGATGAGACCTCCGCCGCAATCGTCGCCGACGGCCGCCGCGTCTTTTCGTCCGTCGTCTCGTCGCAGTTCGACCTTCATCGCTCCCACGGCGGCGTCGTGCCTGAACTCGCGGCGCGCCGCCATGTGACTTCAATTGTCCCGGTTGTGCAGGGGGCCATTGCCGAGGCCGGCATCGAGCGGGACGACATCGATGCCATTGCGGTCACGCAGGGACCGGGATTGGCTGGATCGCTTGTAGTCGGCGTGAACGCGGCCAAGGCGATGGCCTTTGCCATGCGGCGGCCATTGGTTGCGGTGAATCACCTGGAAGCCCACATCTACGCCAACTGGCTCTCCATGCCCGGCGAGGAGGCCCCGGAGCCGCAATTCCCTGTGCTCTGCCTGCTGGTCTCGGGTGGACACACCGAGCTCATCCTGATGCAGCAGCACGGCGTGTTCCAGCACCTGGGCCGCACGCTGGATGACGCCGCGGGCGAGGCCTTCGACAAGGGTGCGCGCCTGCTTGGTCTGGGGTTTCCGGGCGGGCCAGCCGTGCAGCGTGCGGCGGCCACAGGCCATCCTGATGCCTTCGATCTACCCCGCGCCTGGCTCCCCGGAACGCATGACTTCAGCTTCTCTGGCTTGAAGACCGCCCTCCTTCGCCTGAGCGAACCGCTTCGTCTGCCGGACGACGCGGCCACGCCTCGGTTCTCTCCCGGCACGGCGTTTCGCGAGCACCGGCCGCCACGCTTCCCGGAGGACGCGCCAATTGCTGATCTCGCGGCTGCTTTCCAGGATGCCATCGTGGAGCCGCTGGCGGTGAAGACCGCACAGGCGGCGGTGGAAACCGGCGCGCAGACCGTGGTGCTGGCTGGAGGCGTCGCCGCGAATAGCGCTCTGCGTGAACGCCTGCAGCGTGAGATCGCGCAGCGTGCTGGCCCCGAAGTGGCCGTTTCCTTCCCCGCATTCACCTATTGCACGGATAACGCCGCCATGGTGGCAGGAGCTGCCGCCTGGGTCATCCGCCGCGGCAACCAGTCCGGCTGGGAAATGGACGTACATCCCCGGTTGGCACTGACCTAGCCGCAGACGCTCCCCAGCAAACATGGCAAGATGCTGCCAGGAATCATCGCTCTCCCTCTGTTCGCCCAGGAGCGGGCGTGTGTCCATGGAAAGGGCATCTCACTTGGCCGATCCACAGTTGCAGGTCTTCGCCGACGTCGCGGTAGCCATTGCCCTCGATGCGGGCGCCATCCTGCGTAGCCGCTTTGGGGAGCCGCATGACATCAGCTTCAAGGGCCCGCTCGATCTGGTGACGGAGGCAGACAAGGCGGCGGAGCTGCTCATCGCCTCGCGCTTGCGCGCGGCCTTCCCGGATCACGACCTGCTGGGCGAGGAAGGGAGCCGCAGCGAAAACGCCGGCGCGCGCTTCCGCTGGGTCATCGATCCATTGGACGGCACCACGAACTTTGCACACGGCCTCCCCACGTTCGCCGTGTCCATTTCGCTGGAGGACGCTGGGCAGCCGGTTGCCGGGGTCATTTACGACCCGATGCGAAATGAGCTTTTTCGGGCTATCGAGGGCGGCGGCGCTTCCCTGAATGGCGAGCCGATACGGGTTTCCCGAACTGAACATGTCAATTCAGCCGTCCTCGTAACTGGCTTCGCGCACACACTGGAGCAACGGCGGCTCCAGGGCCTGGCCTGGTGTGCCTTGCTGGAGCGGGTCCGGGCACTGCGCCAGACCGGTTCCGCCGCCCTGAATCTTTGCTACGTGGCGGCAGGGCGGCTCGACGGCTATTGGGAGCGTGGCATCCAGCCCTGGGATGTCTCGGCAGGAGCACTGCTGGTTTCAGAAGCTGGTGGGCAGGTGTCCAATCGTGAGGGTGGGCCGTTCAACGCGCATGAGCGGGTCGTGGTGGCCACGAACGGCTTGCTGCACCAGGAGCTGGTCGCGATCCTGGGTGAGTTTCCGGACGAATAGTCCATTCTCCATTCAGGCGCGATCTCCAAGCTGCTCATGGGCGCGCATCGGCTATGATGGCCGCGCCCAGGGTGGCACGGCGATGCCTCCGTGGAGCGACGTGTGCGGTTACACGCGCCGCCCCTGAACGGGAGGAAGATCAATGAAGCTCGTAATCGCCATCGTGCAGGATGAAGACACCTCGGCGCTCACCGAAGCCCTGATTGCCGCAGGGCACAGGTTCACCAAGGTGAGTACCACCGGGTCCTTCCTGCGCACCGGAAACACCAGTCTGCTCATCGGCGTTCCAGACGACCAGGTCGCGTCCGTGCACGCGATTCTGCGACGTACCTGCCGCAGGCGAACGCAGGTAGCGGTGCCGTACTCCCCCGCGCTGGAGCCCGGTCTCCTGTACATGCCGGAGAACTTCGAGGTTGAAGTCGGCGGCGCGGTGGTCTTCGTGATCGATGTGGAGCGCTTCGAGCGCCTCTAGCACGTGCTGTCACACGCGGACAGAGCGCTCGCAAGATGCGCTTTGGGGCGTTGTGCGCCAGGAAAGGAACCCGCATGATCGGCTCGCCCGCTGAGCGAGTCAACCGCGACGAGATCGTTGCGCTTGCCAGCCGCCTTATTGCAACCCCAAGCACGAGCGGTGAAGAACGTGCTGTGATGGATGACGTGGTGGCGTGGTGCACCGAGCAGGGCATCCCCTGCGAGGTGGTTTCGCTCGATCCTGAGCGCCCCAACGTCATTGTCACATTGGGAGATGGCGACGCTGGCCCGACCGTTGTCATGAACGGTCACCTGGACACCGTGCCCGTCTCAGACGAAAGCTCCTGGCAGTCGCCGCCGTTCGTGCCCACCCTCAATGCGGCCAGGAACAAACTGGTCGGGCGCGGCGCCTCGGATATGAAGAGCTCCGTCGCGGTCATGCTCTACGTGATGCAACTGCTCAAGGACGCCCCGCTTAACGGACGCGTGCAGGTTCACGTCGTCAGCGATGAGGAAGTGGGCGCCAGGTTCGGCACTGTCTTCGTCCTGGGCGAAGTGGCGGCAGGCCGTCTGCCTCGCCCGGATTACTGCCTGATCGGTGAGAAGAGCGACCTGAAGGTCCGTAACGCCGAGCGAGGCTTGCTGGCAGTCAATGTGACGGTGCATGGCCGCGCGTCCCACACGGCCGCGGCACGCGCTACCGGTGTCAACGCCATCATGCTGGCGGCAAAGGCGATCCTGGAACTTGAGAAGGACATCGACAAGTTCCACCCGGCCATCGGCAAACCGGTGATCAGCATCAACACCATCCACGCCGGTGTGGCGCACAACGTGGTGCCCGGCGAATGCACCTTTTCCATCGACCGCCGGCTCATCCCCGGCGAATCACTGGAGAGCGCCGTAGCAGAGATCGAGGAAGCCCTTGCCAGGGTCGCGGCCGAAGATCCGCGCTTCCGCTACACCCTGGATATCAACCCGCTGGCTGATCACATCCCGGCCAACATCACCGATGAGACTTCCCCGCTCGTCCAGGCGATGCAGGCGAGCGTCCTCGACGTCACGGGCAAGGAGCCGGAGTACTTCGTGGCCTGGGCGGGCGCAACCGATGGCCGCTTCTACCGCCAGGCGGGCATCGACACGGTTGGCTATGGCCCCGGCGGCGAGAACGCGCACGGCGCGAACGAGGCCGTCTACATCGACGACCTTGTCACGCAGGCAAAGGTTTACGTAGACACCATCATGCGTCTGCTGAGCTAGCGCCTGCCGGCAGGTAGCGCGCCAGCCAATCGACGATGCGGTCCATCAGGTCGATCTGGTGGGCTCGCTCGCTGATACCGTGCTTTTCCCGCGGGTACCGCACGAAGCGCACCGGAATACCACGGATCTTGAGCGCGCGGAAGTACTCCATGCCCTGAGCCGGGTGGACTCGGGCGTCGGAGTCGCCATGCAGGATCAGGGTCGGGGTCTTGACGTTGGCGATGTGCCGGATTGGCGAGGCCGCCCAGTACATCTCCATGTGGTCGTAGGGGTGCCCAGGGAAATAGAGCAGGTTGGCAGACGGGATATCGTCCTGGCCATGGTCCGAGATGAGATTAGACAGACCTGCGCCCATGATGGCGGCCTTGAAGATGTCCGTCTGCGTGATGGTCCACGCGGTCAGGTAGCCGCCCCAGCTCCAGCCACCAATTCCCAGCCGCTCCGGGTCCGCGATACCCCGCTCAACCATCGCCAGCGCGCCGGTGACCAGGTCGCGGGATTCACCGCCCCCGACGTCATCCTGGAGCAGTTGCTGGAACTCGTGGCCGTAGGCAGTGCTGCCGCGCGGATTTGGCATCAGCACGGCGTAGCCATGGCTGGCCAGCACCTGCGCCCAGTCATGCCAGTCCAGCATGACCCGGTCCTCCCACTGCCAGGACGGGCCGCCGTGGATCTCGACGACCAGCGGGTAGCGCTTGCCCGTTTCATAGCCAACCGGGTAGGTCAGGAGACCTTCAATCTCAACACCGCCATCACTCAGCCAGGTGACATGCTCAACCGGCTGCAGGCGGCCCACAAAGGCCTCACCCAGCGAGGTGACCCGGGTGGGATCGCTCGCTGTCGAGCCCAGGAAGAGTTCTTCCGGCGTCGTGCTGTCGCTCCAGAGCAACGCCACCTTGCTGCCATCGCGCGAGAAGGACGGCCCGCCGATGATGCTCCCCTTCTCCGCCATGGCGGGCGGTGTCAGCGCCGTCAGCTCCCCGGTTTCGACATCCACGCTGTAGAGCCGGGCACGCGTTCGCTCAACAATGCGTGCCGCGACCATTCCCGGGTTTCCAGGCCACTCCGCAAGCCCTTCAACAATGCCGCTCAGCTCCGGCAGCAGGTTCGTGGCCTCGCCACCCTCGAACGCCACAGTCCAGATCGAGTCCGACGGCTGTTCACGATGACCATCGATTCGAAGGGCTACCTTCCGCCCTGATGCCGTATCCACGACAACCGGCAGAGAGCCAGTGGTGCGCAGATCGGCGATCAGCCGGGAACGGCCGCCGCTGAGTGGAGTCTCCCAGAGTTGGCTTGGCCCCATCACCGCGTCCCACCCGATGTCGTTCGTGGTCAGGACGACGAAGCCGTCACTCTCGGGGAGCCAGTCGTAGTCACGCACTTCGCGGGCAGCGGTGGTCATCGTGCGAGCCTTGCCCGTGGCGACCTCGATTGCCCAGAGGCGCGTGAAGTACGGCTCCTCCTCGACCACAATTGCGTCGTCACGGTCCTTCTTGCGCTTCTTGATCACCTCCGGCTCAGGGTCGGTCCGGAGGACCGCCACGAAACGGCCATCCGGTGACCATTTCGGCAGGGAAAGGCTTCCCTTCAGGATACCGAGCGGCGTGGCCTCGCCGCCGGCAATAGGGAGCAGGAAGAGCTGGCTGCCATCATCGTCCTTTTCCAGCCGATCCGAGATAAAGACCAGGTGCTGTCCATCCGGAGACCAGCGGGGAGATCCATCAGCATGGGTACCCGCGGTCAACTGGCGCGGGGATTCGTCCTCCCCAGCGACCCAGATCGCGTGTGCCGCCTTCTCACCTTTCTGGCTGCTGGGCATCACCACGTAGGCAACCTGGCGGCCATCTGGTGATACAGCCGGAGATGCCGGCGTCTGCCGGTCAGCCAGTTCCTCGGCAGTGAATGGTCGCATCGCCGGCGGAGCCGTCGCGGCCCCGGCAGCCGGTGTTGTCGTTGCGGTCAAGAGAACCTCCAGTGAGCGATGCGAGAACCAGGCCGACAACTCGGCCATGCTTGCCAGCATGCGCATGTGCGGAGGATCATATCCGAGCCCAGGAAGCACGCCAATCCGTGAGGCAGATTGTGCTCGCCAGACAGCGCGTCGGCAGAGGAGCGGCCTAAACTAGACGAAGGATCTCAGTGATCAGGATGCGGGAGGCACGCCCATGGCCCAGATCGAGGCAGCGCCAGACAGCGTGCCAGCGCGGACACTCTCGGACGATGTCTATCTGCTTGCCGGGCTGCTGGGTGAGGTCCTGCAATCCTCGAGCGGTGACCGTGCCTTCGCGTTGACGGAAAAGGCCCGCGCCAACGCCAAGGCCCTCCGTAGTGGTGACCCCGCTGCCGGCAATGCCCTGGACGCGCTCGTTCAGAACCTGAGCGGCGATGAAGCCGAGTCGCTGGTCCGCTCTTTCACCAACTACTTCCAGCTCATCAACCTTGCCGAAGACAGCGAGCGTATCCGGCGCATTCGCGCTCGGGAATTGCGTGTCCCCGGGCCACGGCGCGGATCGGTGCGGGAAGCGATCGGCCTCCTGGCTGAGCGCGACGTTTCCGCCGAACGGCTGGATGAGATCCTGGCGCACGCCCAGATTCGCCTGGTGCTGACCGCCCATCCCACCGAAGCACGACGCCGGACGATCATTGCCAAGCTCGCGCGGATCTTCACCATCCTGCGCGAGCTGGATGAACGCAGCCTGACCCAGGATGAAGACGCTCGCCTGCGGCAGCGCCTCGCCCAGACCATCGAGGAACTCTGGTACTCCGACGAAGTCCGCGCTGTGGGGCTGACCGTGCTGGACGAGGTGCGGACCAGCCTCGTCTACCTGCTCTCCACCTTCGTGGAGGTCATGCCTCAGCTCTACCGCGATCTGGAAGCGGCCATCACCGAGTTTTATCCCGATCTACAAATCGAGCTGCCGCCGCTGCTCATGCCTGGCACCTGGATCGGCGGAGACCGCGATGGCAACCCATTCGTAACGCCAGAGGTCACCCTGCAGGCGCTGGACATCATGCGAAGTGCCGCGCTGGGGCTGCTCGAGAACAAACTGATCGAGCTCTCCGGGCGCATATCCGTGGCTGAGAGTATTTCCGGCCCAGCGCCACTGCTTGATCCGCTGATCCTGGAGCTTGGCGATCTCTTTCCCGAGACAGCGGCCACCGTCGCTCGGCTCAACGCGGGGGAGCCTTACCGGCAAGTGCTAACGCTCATGCGCGAGCGCGTGCGGGCTGCCCTGGACGATCGTCCTTCCGGTTACCTCGCTTCCGGCGACCTGATCAATGATCTGTGGCTGATTGACCGTTCGTTGCGGACACAGGGGGCGGAACGCATCGCCGACGGCGACCTGCGTGATCTCATCCGCACTGCCCAGGTCTTCGGCTTTCACCTGGCAGTGATGGACGTCCGCGATCACGCAAAGCGCAATGCCGGGGCGATCGCGGAGATCCTGAACGCTGCGGGCGTGGCCCCTGACTTTCTAACGTTGACTGAGCCCGAGCGCATTGGCCTCCTGGTGCGGGAGATCGAGAATCCGCGGCCATTGGCACCACGCAGCCTGGAAACCTTCTCACCTGAGACGCAGGAAGTGTTTACCACATTCCGCATGATCGAGGCAGCCATCTCAGGCCGGCACCGTGGCGCTATCGAGACGTATGTCATCTCCGGCGCCGAGACGGTCTCAGACGTCCTCACCGTGCTCCTCTTCATGAAGGACGCCGGCCTGGCCGATCCCGGCGGTGGGAACGCTCGTCTCTCCATCGCGCCCCTCTTCGAGCAGGACGAGGGGTTACGCATTGCACCCGGCACCATGGGTCAGTTGCTGGACATCCCGGTCTACCGCCGGGCGCTCGCCAGCCGCGGTGACGTGCAGGAGGTCATGGTCGGGTACTCGGACTCCAACAAGGAGATCGGGTTCTTCGGCTCCGCCTGGGCGCTCTACACAGCCCAGCGCGACCTCACGCGCCTCTTCGCGGAGCACGGGGTCCGCCAGCAGTTCTTCCACGGGCGGGGCGGGGCGATTGGCCGGGGCGGCGGCCCCACGAACGTCGCCATCCTGGCCCAGCCGCCCGGATCGGTGAACGGGCAAATCAAGCTCACCGAGCAGGGCGAGGTCATCGCCAGCCGTTACGCGACCGTGCCGATTGCCCGGCGTGAACTGGAATTGGTGACCGGCGCGGTCCTGGCCAGCAGCGTGGAGTTGCTGGCGTCCCCAAATCTCGTGAAACTGGCGCGTTACGAAGAGGTCATGGGCCAAATCACGTTCGCCGCTGTCGCAGCCTACCGGGACCTGGTCTACGGCGATCCCGACTTTGTGCGCTTCTTCGAGGAGGCCACACCCATCGCGGAAATCGCCCGCCTGCAAATCGGATCGCGGCCCGCACGGAGGAAACAAACGCATCGCATTGAGGACTTGCGCGCCATCCCCTGGGTCTTTTCCTGGACGCAATCGCGGTTCCTGCTACCAGGGTGGTACGGCGTCGGAACGGGATTAGCCGTGGCGCGGGAGCAATTCGGCCTGGAGATCCTGCAAGCCATGGCGCGCGAGTGGCCCTTCTTTGCCGCCACCATTGGCAATGCGGAGATGGCCCTCGCCAAGTCAGACCTGGACATCGCGGCTCGCTACGCCTCGCTCGTACAGGACACGGACCTGCGCGAGCGCATCTGGGCACGCATCACCGGGGAGCATGCCCAGGCGGTCTCGGAGATCCTGGCGCTGACCGACCAGGATCGCCTGCTGGAGCGGGATCTGGTGCTTCGCCGCTCCATCGACCGGCGCAATCCCTACGTCGATCCCATCTCCTTTGTGCAGGTAGAACTCCTGCGCCGGGCCCGGGATGGCGCGGCAGACGACGACACCATGCGCACCATCCTCCGCACCGTCAACGGAATTGCGGGCGGCCTGAAGAACACCGGATAGCCGTTTGGGATCTTGACGTGACGAAAACAGTGAGGCCCGAGCGATCTGGTGATCGCTCGGGCCTCACTGTTTTCAACCCCAGGCAGTTTCCCGCCCGGGGCTGTTCAAAAGACTACTGGTACGGCACACCCGGAACAGCCGGAACCGGGATCATCGGCGGAAGCGGGTTCACCGCAATGCCGTTGATGTCATAGCCGAACTCACCCGGCTCACTGCCGACCTCGGCGCCAATATCGAGGACGTAGTCGACCGCGATGCCGGCATTGACCTCATCTTCGACCACATCGTAGACACCTTCGGTCACCGCACCCGTGCAGGTGCTGATGTCGAAGTACGCCAGGCACTCCAGCTGAACGCTGGAAACCTCAGCGGCAGTAGGGGCAGCAGACGCAGCACCCACCATTGCGAATGGCACCGCGAGGCCCACCAAAGCGACGCTAAGCCGCTTGAACGAGACGTTGCTCATGACCTTTCCCTCCGCGACTCTCACCCCGAGCCCTAGATCGACGTGCAGGCAGCCCCCCGACCGCTGCTCGCCGGACGCTCAGTTACGCCCAGCGCATTGTACATCCTGATGGCGCGAAGGGAAACCCCCTCGGCCGGTCAGGTAGTCGGCTGCGTGGGTCCTGATTCTCGCACATTTGCGCGCAAGGCATATACATACCCATCATGTCCGCTCGCGATGACCATCCCATCGACCACCGCGACGTCCGCGGTAATGATGTCTCCGGCCACATGGCCCCACAAGGTCTCACCGCTTTCTGCATCCAGCGCCGTGATGGTCGGGCCGCTGGCAATGTAGACCAGGTCACCCGCGCTGGCTGGAGATGACGCGATGGGATATCCCAGTGGGGTACTCCAGCGCTCCTCACCACTCGCTGCATCGAGCGCTCGGACAGCCTGGTCTTCGCCACCGACGTAGACGAGGCCATTGGCGACCGCGGGCGAAGAGGGCCCGCCGGCTGCGGTGCGCCAGATTTCCGCGCCGCTTTCCAGATCGAGGACCACGACCTCCGGCGATGTGGTCACCACAAAGATGCGGTCGCCGACGATAGCGGGCGTGGCATGCACCTCTGACTTGAGCTGCGCTTGCCACACCTCGCGGCCCGTCTCCGCATTCAGGGCTGTGACTTGTCCGGAAACATCCGCGATGATGAGTTTGCCGTTCGCCAGGGAGGGAGAACTGAAAACGAGGTCACTGTTCACGTAGCGCCAAAGTTCCTCGCCGGTGGTCTTGGCAAACGCGGTAACCGCGCCCTCCTGGGACGCAGCGTAGACTCGGTCGTCGTCGATTACTGGGGAACAACTCCCAGCGAAGCGCAACGGCTTCCGCCAATTCTCGCGGCCACTGGCACCATCAATCGCCACGATGGCGTAGCCACCGGTTACGAACAGGGTTTCGCCATCAAAGGCAGGGGTACTCCGCGAGACGTACTCGTCGACGTCAACGCTCCACTGCTCTTTGCCATCCTGCAACGAGAGGGCCACCACGCTCCCGCTCTTGGTTGCCACGAACACGTCACCCTGGCCGATAACCGGGGAGGCGTAGGACTCGCCACCCACAAACGCTTTCCACGTCACCAGGGGACGCGTGGACGGACCAGGCCCAGGGTTCTGCCCGGTGCGCGCGGCGTTGCCCCGGAACATCGGCATCGTGCCAGCGAAGGTCTCGTCGAGCGTCGCTTCCGGCGCGGCAGGTGCATCTGGCTCGGCCACTAGTAGCGCAGGCAGTGGCTCTGGCGCAGCTATCGGTCCGATGGTTTGCACCAGGGCCGCCCCCACGACAACAGAGGAGATTGTGAGCGCGGCGAGGCCAACTCGCGCCATGCTCTGGCTATCTCGCCGCAGTTGCCAGAGCCCGGCAAACAGGGTCAGCAGGCCGATGCCAAACCCAATCACCCCGAGTTGACTACCGCCGCCAAACCAGAGGGCCAGCCCGCCAATGAGCGCGCCGGTGATCAGCGTGCCGACGCCCTGGCCCGTCTGGTAGGCCAATTGCCGTCGCCGTTCATCACGCTCGCGTTCACGCGCCGCCAGCAGGTAATCGGGAAGGGTGAACTGCGTTTGGCGTGCCCGGGCCAGGCCGCTCGGGGTGACGCGTTCCAGAAATTCCCCGCACTCCCCACAGAACTCGGCGGTAGGTGGGTTCATGTGGGAGCAGGCTGCGCATCGTCGCGGCCGCGTCTCCATGAGTAAGATCCTGTCCTCTGAAACGTGCCCCCGTCAGCCTACCCCAGTTGCGATGCGAGTTGCTGCTTAGCGTGCTACCTGCGCGACACAGATCGTCCATGGGAACGAGCCCTTAAGTTCCGTCACCTTGAACTGCTCCCCCACCATCTCCCCGAACGCCGCTCGTGACCAGAACTGCTTGTGGTCTGGATCACTGCCACGTGGCCGGATGTCCAGGTTCTTGCCCCGCGCTGCGTTAGCCAGGCAGAAGAAGGGCTCATGTGGCACGCTGAGCACTACTGCGCGTCGGGCCACCCGGCGGAACTCCGCCAGGGCGATGCGCGGCAAATCGTCTGGCAGGTGCTCGAGCACTTCGAAGCAGCCGACCACATCGACGCTCTTGTCCGGCAACGGAATCTCCGTCACGCTGCCCGTCACGAATGTCGCACGTGGGTTCGTGTCCCGCGCAACCGCCAGCGCGCCTTCCGAGAGATCACATCCGGTCAACCGCAGGTTCGGCAGAGCTTGCAGGAGCAACTTGGCGACAAACCCCTCACCGCAACCAGCATCCAGGAACTGCTGCGGCGAGAGCTGCACGACCTCATCCACGATCCGGCGATGGAAGCGGTCGATCAGGACCTGCTGAACCGGGTTCCCCGAGGTGTGCTTGCGAAAGTTGCTTGAAGCCTCTGTGTGCGTCTGCAATTCCATGCCTTCTCCACGGTAGATGTCGTGATGTCCCTTAACGAGACCGGGTTGTCGTCATGCTCAGGAGCCGTAACCCGCCCCAAACGACCGGGGTCACGATGAAGAGCGCCAAACGATAGGCGACTGCAGCCAGCAATACTGGCGCGCCAGGCTGCCCCTCCACGCCGGCCATCGCCGTCATCAAGGCCTCGCGCACACCCGCGCCGCCCGGAACCGGGCTGAGCATCCCGATCAGCATCGGCAGACCCATCAGGCCCAGCATGAGGCTCGGCGTAGGCGAGACACCAAACAGGGCGACTAGCGCCGCCATCACCGCGCTCTGCGCGGCCCAGAAGAGCACCGTCAACACCGCGGCGAGCGCCGCGAACCCCGGACGCTGCGCCGGGGCCATCAGTAGCGGCCTCAGCCGCGACACTGTGCGCCGCCCGAAGGCAGTCTTCCAGCCGATCAGCGCCATGCCAACCACACCAGCAATGCCCAGGGCCACGAGCGCAACCATGGCACCGGTGCCAGGCAGGATCTCCATGAGTAGCGGTCCGCCCCCGGTCAGGATCCAGGCCAGGCCAATCAGTGCCAGGGCGCCGGCATCGAGCAGGAGTTCCCAGCCCACCACGATGCTGCTTTGCACGGGAGTCAGCCCCAGGTCACGCACCGTCAGCGCGGCGCGCGTCGGGACGGCGAGGCCGATCGGGGCGGCATAGTTCACGATGACCGAAGTCAGGAAAACCTCGGACGAGGAGATCCAGTGCGGCTGCCCGCCCACCAGGCGCACGAGCATGTCCCAGCGCACCCCCAACACAAAAATGCTGCAGGCATAGACCAGGAGGATAACGACAATCCTGCGAGGATCGGCCTCCCGCACGGATGCCACCACCGCCGCCAGGCTGCCCTGCCGCCAGAGCGCGTACATGGCAATGAGCGCGGCAGCGATGAAGATGACCGGCGTCGGAATGGCGAGCAACGGACGGAGTGCGCGCCGCCACCCCGGCTCCGCCGTCCGCTCGACATCTGGAGGAGCGACGGTCACGACCCCGCCGAGACAGACAGCCCGGCTCGCTCCAGGCGATCGACCCCCACTCCGGCCACCTCGCGCAACGGTGTTGCCTTTCCACGGCCCAGTTGCGCCTCGGAGCCATGCACAAACAGCTCACCCAGCAGACCGATGCCAAAGAACTGCACACCGACCAGCACGAGCAAGACCGCCAGCAACAGCAGCGGGCGGCCACCAATGGCCGCTCCCGTGATGACCTTCTCCGCGGTCAGCCAGAGCCCAAGCAGCACGCCCACCCCAATGGCTGTCAGGCCGGGGATACCTAGCATATGCATCGGCCGCTGCCGGTATTGCGTCAGGAACGTCACGGTCAACAGGTCCAGGAAGCCCTTGACCAGGCGCGACCAACCGTACTTGGAGCTACCCCAGCGCCGCGCGTGGTGCTTGACCGGCAGTTCGCCGACCCGGAACCCCTCGGCGTTTGCCAGGACAGGTGTGAATCGGTGGAGCTCGCCGTAGAGGCGAATGTTCTGGGTGACATCGGCACGGTAGGCCTTGAACCCGCAGTTGAAGTCGTGCAGGGGCACGCCGGAGACGCGGCGGACCGTCGCGTTGAACACGCGGCTCGGCATGGTCTTCCCCAGGGGATCCTGCCGCCGCTGTTTCCAACCTGAGACCAGATCGTACCCGTCATCGAGCATGGCCAGAAAGCGCGAAATCTCTTCCGGATCGTCCTGCAGGTCCGCGTCCATGGTGATGATGATGTCGCCGCGCGCGACGGCGAACCCGGTTGCCAGGCCTCGCGCTTTCCCGAAGTTCCGACGATGCCGCAGCGCGATCACGCGGGGGTCGCTCCCGGCAAGCTCGCTCATGACGCGCCAGGTGCCGTCGGACGAACCATCGTCGATCAACACGAGTTCCCACGTTAGACCGAGAGGTTCCACCGCTCGCACGATCGCCGCGTACAGATCGGCAATGTTCCCCTCTTCGTTCATGGCCGGCGCCACGATACTGAGATAGGGCACGGCATCCTCCCGCTCAGCGGGACGAGCGAACTCTTCGTTGAGCCCCGGTTCGTTGACGAGCGGGATCAACGTCAACGTCTCGGACGGGCGCTGATCGTCCCGCGTTGATGGGCGATACGTCACGGGGAGACGTCCTTCCTGGCGGTATTCACGCATGCATTGACAGCATTATGCCGTGGCGGGCGGTTCGGCACCAAAAGGCGTGCCCTGTGGTTTAGAGTTCACGCCGGGAAGAATGGTTCAGGGAGCGGCAGGGAACGCGTTGGGGCACGGGCGGAGCCAGCCTGGCAACAGTTCGAGAACGTGGCGCGCGCGGGCCCTGGCGCCGGTGGCAGGAGCGTGCCTTGCCCTGCTCACAGCGTGCGGTGGCGGCCCAACGATGGTCCCGAGTGCCACCAGCACGCCACCAGCGGCCACGGTGCTTGCAGGGACCCCTGCCGCGTCTCCAGCGCCTGCAACCGCCACGCCAACGCCGCAACCCGCGGGACTTGGCGAGATTCGCTGGACCAGCGAGACAATGACGACGTCAACACCGGTTGCGGGGGTCACCCAACTGACGAGTAATGTCCCACGCATTGTCGCGAACGTCCCGGCCTATTCCCTGCCAGCGGGAAGCCAGGTGAGCGCTGCATGGTCGTACAACGACACGTCTCTGGATGCCTTCGCCACAACGCTGACCATTGATCAACTGCAGGCGGAGCAGTGGCTCACCTTTCAACTCAGCCGCAATGCCGAGACGCCGTGGCCGGTCGGGGTCTACGAAATCGCGGTATCCCTGAACGGCCAGGTGGTGCAGTCTGCCTCCATGGAGGTGATTCCCTGATCCGTCACCTCTTCGTCAATTTGGCACACCGCAACGGGTGGTGCTACGCTCTTGGCGTCGGATTCGGAAGCATTTCACCGCCCCGCCTGGAGAACTTCACCGACCGGCACCCCGTGTTCTCCATCGCCAGGGGCCATGTCCGCAGCAGGGCTGTGGCGTGTTCTCTACGGTGCCGTAGGGACAGGAGATCACGAGTGCCAACCGGCGCATGTCCACCACCTGATAACAGCCCTGGCACCGGCGGAAACGCCACTGTCTCCGTCGTGCAGACGACCTCCCCGTTCACCTGGCAGGACGGCCGCCGGCTCTGGCTGCTGGATGGCCAGCCGCGCAACTGGGTCCTGGCCGAACTGGTCTTTGATCCGACCACGTGCCGCTACCTGGAAGTGCGTCGCACCATCTACCGCTGGCCTCGCGAGGCCGCCGGCGCCCTGCTTGGCCGCACCATTGCCAGTGGCCAGAGCCAGGCCGAGAACGCCGCTCGCGGGCTGGTGGAGTGGGCCGTCAAGGCAAATGCCGTCCTGTAGCCGCTCCACGCGGCTCGTTTACGCCCAGCCGTCCCAGCACCGTGTCGTCCTGAACTTGTCGAAGGATCTCGTTGCGCCTTTCGAGGCAGCCTGCTCGCCGCTTGCGGCCAATCCAAGGTGTCATCTCGAGCGCAGTCGAGAGATCTCGGCCTACCCAACTGCCAGAGCACGATGCCTGAACCCGACAATCGGGGCACACTCGAACCTACGCTCCCTTCAAGTCCGAGATCTCTCACGCTTGGTGTGAAATACGTTTGGCCGGCGAAAGACATCACGAAACAGGCTGTTCTCCGGCGCCTTGCCCTCACCCCCAACCCCTCTCCCGGTGCGCGGGAGAGGGGAGCCAGTGGGTGGCCGGATGACCGAATCTGGCGCAACCACGACGATGCTGGCACGAACCCCCGGTGCCACTAGCCCCGCTCCCACGCATCGGGAGAGGGGTTGGGGTGAGGGCCAGCGGTGGGCTGCACGGCGTTTCGATGGTTGATGGAGCTATTTCACACCAAGCGTTCTCGACAAGCTCGAGATGACAACTGTAGTTGGACAGCGGAGGGGAGACGGGCTGATGGCGATGCACCACCAGTCCCCCTACTCAGGCAGCCTGAACGCGCGCTCGCCTGCCGGAATCGTGACATCAATCTGGTTTTCTCCAGGGGGAATGGGGCAACTCCAACCGGGGCCGTAGGCACAGAATGGGTTGTAGGCGTAGTTGAGGTCCACGTGCAGCCGGCCATCGGGGAGCTTCTGTGGCTCCAGGTAACGGCCAACCTCGTAGGTTTCCTTCCCCGCTGACCCATCGCGAAAGGGCAGGAAGAGGCCGCCGCGCTCGTCGCTGAGCATCGTTAGTTCCACTGGCTGTCCATCTACCTCGAAGCGAATGACGCCCGCGCGGAAGAAGTGCTTGTGCTGGCCGTCCGTGGTGTCCAGCACGACTGCCTCACCGACGGTATCCCCACTCTCGTCGAGATCGAGCGCCATCACCAGGTCTTCCCGCTCAGGGAAGTAATCCAGACCCGTAAATTTCTCCCGCTGCTCGTCAGTCAGCGGAGAATGGGCATGGGAGCCGAAGAAGTGGTCACGCCGGTGGCGGTAGCCCGCCAGGCGGCTCGGTTTCTCCGTCAATGGGTGTCCTTTCGTATCAGGCAGCGGCGCCTGTGGCGCCCAGCCGGGACCGGAGATGATCGCCGACGCGCAGGGCTTGCGCGGCGATGGTCAGGGCGGGGTTGACTGCGGTCGATGACGGGAAGAACGAGCCATCAACCACGTACAGGTTATCCAGATCATGGGCACGCCCCAGCGGGTCGAGCACCGACGTCGCCGGATCCTGTCCAAAGCGAAGTGTGCCGCACTGATGCGAGTTTGTCTCGATCCCCATCAGTTTGCTGAGCAGAATGGGGTAGCCGGCCCGGCGCAGCATGGTTTTCGCCTGTTGCATCAGGCGCGCGTGCGCCTTGAGGTTGTTCGGCGTCCAGTGGACGACGATGGCATCCTGGCTATCGAGCGTGATCCGGTTTTGCGGGTCCGGCAAGTCCTCACTCATCACCCACCAGTCGACGCTGTTCTGGGCAGCCAGCGCGCGGCTCCAGCCCGGCGCCCAGGGCGCCGCGCTGCGCATCATAGCGCCCTGCAGTTTGCCGACCGGCTGCAAGCTGCCCATCGGGTACGGAAACTCAGGATCGAAACCAGCTCCATAAAAGTCGTTGATGGAGATGACCTTCTGGAAAATGGTGTCGTTCGTGCGCCGGGGATCGATGGCAACCAGCACGGAGTTGTTGTGGACCATGTAGTTGCGGCCGACCAGCCCGGAACTGTTGGACAATCCGGCCGGGTGGCGGTCATTGCGTGAGCGCAACAGGAGAGCCGCGGAGTTCACCGCCCCGCCGGATGCGACGACGATGTCTGCCTCTACGACTTGCCGCTCACCGCCGGTGCGCTGGACCACCACGCCTGTGATTCGTGAGCCTGGCCCGTCGATCTGGAGGCGCTCCGCGTAGGTATTGGTCCACAACTCGACGTGCCCACTTGCCAGCGCGGGCCGAACGGCGCGCACCTCGGCGTCACCCTTCGCGTGGACCATGCATGGGAAGCCATCGCACGTCTTGCAGCGGATGCAAGCTCCGCCCGGCTGAAAATCGAGGCCGACCGGCAATGGGGCGGGGTGGAGTCCCTGTGCCCGGAACCGCTCGGCCAGGTCTGCCATGTACGGGTCGGCTGGCATTGGCGGGTATGGGAAAGGGCCAGAGCGCGGCGGGTCCGTGGGGTCCGCGCCTGCCTCCCCGTGCACCTGGTACAGGCGCTCGGCCCGCTCGTAGTACGGAGCAAGTTCTTCGTAGGTGATGGGCCAGGCGGGCGACAGACCACCCTCGTGCTCGATTTCCCCGAAATCGGCCTCCCGCAGACGAGGAAACGCGGCGCCGAAGACCTTGGTGTTGCCACCCACAAAGTAGTGGACTCCGGGAGAGAACCACTTGCCGTGGCGGTCGCGCCACTTCTCATTGGTCTTGTAGCGATTCTCAATGAAAACCGCCTCCGGGCTCCAATTCTGGGTCTCGACCGGGAGGAAATCTCCCCGCTCGATCAGCAGGACCCGCGCCCCGAGGTCACGCAACGTCCAGGCGAGCGTTCCCCCGCCCATTCCCGAACCGATGATGACGACATCTGCGTGCGTCGTAGCAGTCATATCGTGTCCCGAGCGCCCGCGCTAGCCCTTCATTGAGCCCGCGAGCATGCCCCGGATGAAGTAGCGGCCGAGGAAGATGTAGACCAGCGCCGTCGGCAAGCCTGCCAGCACTGCCGCCGCCATGACCACTGTCCAGTCCACCGAGTTGGTGCCGTTCAGGTTGTTCAGGGCCACCGTCACTGGCTGATCCTTCGGGTTGAAGACTACCGTCACCCCGAAGAGGAAGTCGTTCCAGATGTTCGTAAACTGGAAGATGCCGACCACCACGAACGCGGGCAGGCTCAGGGGCAGGATGATCTGCCGGAAAATGGCGATCAGACCTGCGCCGTCGATGCGCGCCGCCTCCACCAGTTCATTCGGGATGTTCGTGAAGTAGTTGCGGAAGATCAGGCAGGCGATGGGGATGCTGTAGATGACGTGCACCAGCACCAGCCCCTGCCACTTGCCGTACAGGCCGATCTGGTCCAGGAAGCGGATCAGCGGGATCAGGATCGCCTGGTACGGAATGAACATCCCGAACAGGATGACGGTGAAGATCATGTCCGAACCACGAAACTTCCACTTCGAGAGCAGGTAGCCATTCAGGGCGCCGAGCAAGCAGGAGAGGATGGTGGCGGGGATGACCATGCGCAGGCTGGCCCACATGTTCGGCCGCAGCGTCTCCCAGGCAACCGGGAAGCCGCCGCCGTTCAGGAATTGCGGAAGCTTCCACATGTCCCCGAGGGTCATGTAGGACTTGTCCTTCAGCCCATTGATGACCATGACGTACACGGGCATCAGGTAAAACGCCGCCGCCAGGATGAGCAGGGCCACTACGAACCACTGCCCCCAGCGGCTCTTGCGGCGAACAGGTTGCACGGGAATGGTGTCAAGTGCCTGCATCAGAGTGACTTCAGTTGGCGTGCCAGGTACGGCACAATGACGATCGCCACGGCAACGAGCATGACGATGGCGGCGGCGGCCCCCAGGTTGTAGCGCTGGGCGCGGAAGATCATTTCATAGACGAAGATACCCGGCACGTCCGTCGCGAAACCGGGGCCTTTGCCCGACATGGCGTAGATGAGATCGAAGATCTTGAGTGAGACGTGCGTCAGGATCACCAGCACGCTGATCGTGATCGGGTTCAGCAGCGGGATGATCACATCCTTGTAGAGGCGCCAGTCAGTCGCGCCATCGAGCGCCGCGGCTTCGCGCACTTCCGGGGAGATGGTGCCCATCCCCGCCAGGAACATGGCCATTGCGAACCCGGAAAGTTGCCAGGATGCGGCAATAGCAACCGGAATCATGGCCACGGGCACACCCAACTTCAGGCTCCACTCGGCGGCCGGGGGATACACGGATGCGAAGAGCCCATTGAGCTGCCAGATCACATCCGGGTTCGTGATCCATCCCGGTTTGATCGGCTCCATGCCGGCCGTGGCCAGGGCGGTGTTGATCCCCGTCGCATTGATCAGCAGGTTGACGCCGGTTTCCGGGTTGAAGATCCAGCTCCAGACGACACCGGTCGTGATGAACGCCAGGGCATAGGGAAACAGGAAGATGCTGCGGAAGAGCCCGCCAGCGGGCACGTGCCGGTCCAGCAGGATGGCCAACGCCAACCCGCCGAGGACGGCGATCAGGAGAAACAGAATGGTGAACACCAAGGTGTTACGCATATCGATCTGAAAGCGCGTTTGCGAGAAAAGGTCTGCATAGACCGCACCGACGGGACGGCGCAACGTCATGTTTGGCTTGGCGCTTTTCCAGTTGGAAAGGGAGACGTAGAACGTATAACCGATAAAGCCGTACACGAAAATGAAGATCGCCACGACGGAAGGCGCCAGCAGCGCCGGAGAGAGAATGCGCTCGACGGAGAACGCGGGCCGCTGAGCTGTGCGTGTGGCGCGATCAAGATCACGCGGTATGGCTGGAGAGGAAACCGCCACGGTCAATCCTTTGGGAAAGTCCTGGAGCAAAAGAGAACCGGGGCCGCGACACCATTGTCGCAGTCCCGGCGAAACTGATTACTCGGTTTCTTCCACGTCTAGCGCGGCCGCATCATTGAGGGCCATGATGTAGGTATCCACATCACGATCAGTCACAAACGCCACGGCGGCGTCGTAGAACGCCTGCTTGAACGCCGGAGAGGACGCCTGGCCGTGCGCGCAGGACGGCACCAGCGCATCCTTGGCGAAGCTGTCCATCGACCACTGGTGGTAGTCGGAGAAGAGCGAGCGGTCAACATCCGTGCGGGCCGGGATCGAGCCCTTGAGCGGGTTGAAGGCTTCCTGGGCCTCCTTGCTGCCGAGCACCTTCAACCAGTTGGTTGCATTCTCTGTATGGGGTGCCCCCACCGGCAGGGTGAAGCTGTCCACCACGAGCACGAATGAGCCGTCAGTACCGGGGTGGTTAACCCAGCCGATCTTGTCGACGGCGTCCTTGGCCACCACTTCACCGTATGCCCAGTCGCCCATGCTATTGAAGCCGGCCGTGCCCTCGATGATCATCGCCGTCGCCTGGTCCCAGGACAGGGCGGAGAAGTCATCGTTGACGTAGTCGAGCATCCTGGCATAGGTCTCGGCGGCCTGGCGCACGCCATCGTCATCCCAGGAAACCTCACCCTTGAATAGCTGGTCGTACTTCTCGGGGCCCACCACGCCCAGCAGGGTGTTCTCAAAGGTCTGCGCACCAGCGAAGGTGTCCTTCATGGCCAGGGAGATGCCGGGGATGCCGGCAGCCTTGAGGGTTTCGGCGGCCTCGAAGAATTGATCAAAGGAAAGGGTATCGCCAACTTCGATGCCGTTGGCCTCCATGACTTCCTTGTTGTACCAGAAGCCATTTCCGCGGTGGACACCGACCGGGATCGAGTACTGCTCGCTCTCCCAGGTCGCCTGCTCGACCAGGCCAGCCGGCATGACATCGGTCCAACCCTCGGACTCATAGATGTCCGTGATCGGCTGGGTGTATCCCGGCACCACGTACTGGTCGATCAACTCGCGGCCGATGTGCGTCTGCCAGGAATCCGGCGGCTCGTTGCCCTGGAGGCGGGTCTGCAATACGGCGATGGCGTTTACTCCAGCGCCGCCGGAGACGGCCGCGTTGACGATCTCGACATCGGGATAGGCTGCGCTATAGGCATCGAAGAGTGCCTGCAGCGCCGGTGCCTCGCCGGGGGAGGTCCACCACGAGAAGACCTCAAGCTGGGTCTCGTCCTGCGCGAACGTCATCTCGCGCGTCAGGGAGCCCAGGCCCAGGGCGCCGATACCGAGTGCCGTACCGCCCTTGAGCATGCTCCGCCGCGAAGCGCGTGTCGTGAACGCCGTTGTCACGTTCCCCACTGAAACCTCCTGGTGTCCAGATTTCTGGCTCGCACCCTTGCGCAGCCTGCACGCGCCGTGCCCATGCCCGGCCCCTGCCTGGCAGGGGAAACGTTGCGAAAATCGTTTCACGTGTGTGTCGAGTTGTACCCGTACGCGCACAACGCGTCAACAGATTGCCATTACGAGAGCGCTGGCGCACCGAGCAGCTTGTCAAGCGCCTCCACAAAAAAGTACTCGCCCCACATGACGCTCTCGTCGACCCCCAGGTCCAGGCGCTCGTGGTAGCTGCCATGGCGCAGAATGCCCTCCCAGCCCGGAGTGTCCACGGCGAGGAACTCCGGCGAAAGCAGCGTGTCCAGGATGCGCCGGGCGTACGCCTGGTACTTGGCAGCGCGCTCCGGATCATGGGTCAACTCGGCGAGTTGCAGCATTCCGCTCGCGGCAATGGCGGCGGCAGAGCTCTCGTACGGGCGGCGCGGCTGCGGCTCTTCCCAATCGTTCGGCGGCACTCCCCCTTCGGGCGTTCGCGCGATGTAGAAGTCAGCGCAGCGCTCGGCAGTATCCAGGAAGCGCTCGTCACCGCTGAAGCGGTAGGCGGTGCCGAACCCGTAGAGCGCCCAGGTCTGCCCGCGCGCCCAGGAAGAGTCAGGCCGCCAGCCCTGGTGCGTGTCCTCGCGCAGGAACTCGCCCGTCGCCAGGTCGAAGATCCCTTCGTGGGCGGTGCTGCCATCGCCACGCACGAGGTAGCGCCGGGTGGTCAGGCAGTGTTCGGTCGCGCGGCGCAGGAGGTCCGCGTCTCCCCGCTCATTGGCGGCATAGAAGATGATTCCGACATTCATCATGATGTCGATGAAGCAGCTCTCTGGCGCCACGAACGAGCGCAGGTACTTCCCCTCCTCGTTGAAACGCAAGCCCATGGTGCGCCCGGCCTGGATAACGCGCTCGTTGACGGCCTGATCACCGGTCAGGTCAAACCAGCGCTTCCAGGTCGACCAGAAGACGAATCCCAGGTCATGTACGCTGGTGTCGTGCTGCCGCTCTTCCACCAGGCGGGCGTAGTGCTCGGCGCTTTCGCGCCACGCGGGATCCCCTGTCCGTCGGGCAAAGATCCACATCATTCCGCCCAGGAAGCCCTCGCACCAGTTCGTCCACGACTCCTTGCCGTGCTGCCACTTCCCTTCCTCGGTATAGAGGGGGAAATAATCAGGATGACTGGAAATTAGCCGCTCCACCTGCCCTTGCGCGAACACAATTGCCTGCTCTGCGCGCACTTCCAACGGCGCTTCAGCGTCGAACGTCGCCACTCTTCTGCTCCTTGTTTTCCTGCATCAGATCTCTATGCCAGGGGCATGGATCATAACGCTCTCGCTGAACCAGGTCGCGAACCAGGACTGGCGACTGGTGAGGCATTCATACGGCCGAGCGTTTGGACATCGGCGGCGCAGGATCGAGCAGCGGTGTTTGGCATTGAAACTGAGCGCACCGTTCCCGACCAGTTCTACAAACGATCGCCGAAAAAGATCAGGCATGAGTAAGGGGGCGACCTCTGTCCACGACCTTCAACGGCGCTACCTACTACTCCTAATGGGAGGTCTCAACACCTCTGTCGATCTTGAATGTTGGATGAATGAACGACGGGGACCACACGGACAACGCCAGGTATCCCGTATCTCCGTCGATGGTGCCGGTTGAACCACCAGGGGCTCGCACGATGGAGCACTGGTCCGGTCCACGGGTGCCCATCGTGAGGGGAAACCTGGACTGACACATACAGGTGCATAAGCTGGGCAGGGCACAGCGCGTGAATTGGGGACGGGTTCCCAAACGAGGTCAGGCGAACGGACGCGGCAAATGATCGCTCAGTAGCCCTGGAGTTCTCGGAGCAGGCGACGCATGGCGACTTGCTCGTGCGCTGCCTTGATCCAGCGCTCCTGCAGTTCGGCCATGTCTTCGGTGAACGGTCGGTCTGGCAAGGTGTAGCCCAGGCGAAATCCCCAGACACGGCCTGCCAGGGTTTGGCGGAAACCCAACCGCGACCACCCCAGGCTCATCAGCTGGTCCACGAGCACCCAGTAGTACGCATCGGATCGTCCGGCAAGAAAGGCGATCTGCGGCAACTGCCTCACGTCAGTGCCATTGGCCCAGGCCCGAACCTGCGGTCGTTCTTGTTTGTATCTGGCCACCGGCATCCACGCCTCAGATATCGCGAGATACAGGGAGACCGGGCGGATCTCCAAACGAGATCCGCCCGGTCCACTGGAACGCGGCGACTAGATGTCCTGGTCGCGCGGGCCCATGGCATGGATCTGCACTTCATCCATGGCCACTGAGGCGGGCTCACCGTTGCCGGTCAGCTTCGATCCCCACTTGGCTGCCAGTCCGGTCAGGATCGCGCCAATCGCGAGCCCGGGAGTTGCCGTCGCTTCGGTCGACTCCGTGAAGATCCCCTTGGCATTGTTCGGCATGCAGACCCGGTGCTGGCCAGGCCGGCGATACGCGCACATCAGGCCCGGGCAGCAATCGTTGTTCGCGTTGCAGTGCACGGAGCCGTCACCGCGGCCCTCGCAGCAGCGGCCACCGTCGCACTTGCGGCCATTGGCGCACTTGCACTTGCCGCTGCACGGCTGGCCGGCCAGGCCCTTGCCAATGCAGCGCTTCTTCTTGGAGGCCAGGCAGACGCCGTCCAAGCAGGTCTGCTTGATGGCACGCTGCCCCTTCTTCTTCTTGGTGGGGCACACCCCGGTTCCGCACTGGTAGTCCACGCCACAGCCGTTGGAGGCCGGGCCGCACTGCCGGCCCGCGCAGGCCACGTCTTGCGACACCGGAATACAGCCGGAGATCGCGGTGCAGGTCCCCTGACCGCTCTGGTTCTGCCCGGTGCACGTCTCATCGACGTCACACGTGCAGGTCAGCTTCTCCAGGCCACAGCCCTGCGGGAAGGTGCCGCACAGGCCCGCATAGTCGGCCGCGCACGTCTTCGGCGTGCAGTCGGGCGTGCAGGTGTGGTTCTTGCAGGTCTCGTCTTTATCGCAGTCGTCTTTGTCGCAGCAGTCACCCGCGACGCAGATGTTGTCGCAGCAGATCTTTCCCTTCGCGCAGTCGTCGTCCTTTTCGCACCCGACCTTCGGCGTGCAGACGTGCTTTTCGCACGTCTCGTCCTTGTCGCAGCCGCACTCAATCTTGCCGCCACACCCATTGTTGAAGTCGCCGCACTCGCCCTTGTAGTCCGCGCAGGTCTTCGGCACGCAGGGGACACCCGTGGTGGTCGTCGCCTGCGGCGTGGTGGTGGTCGTCGCCTGCGGCGTGGTGGTGGTCGTCGCCTGCGGCGTGGTGGTGGTCGTCGCCTGCGGCGTGGTGGTGGTCGTCGCCTGCGGCGTGGTGGTGGTCGTCGCGTCTCCACCCCAGCAGAAGATGACATGACTGATACTGTCCGGGGTGGGCGAAACCAGATCCGTGTCGCTCGTCCTCGGCGCGCCATTGTAGTCGTAGACGTTGTTAAAAGTGCTGGCTTTCAGGATGACGGCATTAATGGAGAAGGTCGCGCTCCAATCGAGCGAATTGCCGTCGCGGTCGATCGTGATGCCACCATAAGTGCCGTCCTCGACCGGTTCAATCTTCTTCGAACTGGGATAGCCGAGGCAGGCGCACGCCTCTTGTTCCTGATTGGGCATGCCCTGAGGCGGGCACTGCTCCCGGCCGCCTTGGGGAACTTTGGTTGGTGGAACGGCCGCCTCGGCATTGGTGCGCCTGGAAGAGCCATTCTTCTTACCTTTGCCCTTACCTTTGCCCTTACCCTTCTTCTTGGCATCGGTGGGCTGGAGCACGCTTGTGGCGGCGACGCCCGCGGCACCGAGTCCTCCCAGTAGCCGGAGGGCGCCCTTGCGCGATAACCCGGTACTCAGGTATTTCGACACTTCATCAAACCGACGATCGTCCATCTGCTGACCTCCTTGTCCGGCCCAACCTGGCCAGGACGCGACACGCGCAACGGGTCACACGTCACGCTTCGAGGCAGTCAACAGGAATCAACTGCACACAAAACTGGACGGCGAATAACATATATAGAACTGAATGGAAAAAGGCAATAGCGCTTGAATCGCTGGATTACACATAGGTCACTCGACAATGATTTACAAAAGGCAATATTTTGTGATTTAAATTTCATACAAAAGTGAAGGCAGCATGCGGGGTAGTAGCGTCACTTATGAATCCCGCTGCCTGATGAGGCCACCGACGGACCGTTTGGAGAACCCTTAATGTTCGCGTTGATGGGACAGTTCGCCATGGCCTGCTGCCCTGGTGGCGCTCTCGGAAAATTCGTTATGCAGACGCATGCATAACCGATGAACTTGATCATCTTTTGCGGAACACCGAACTGGATGTTCCCCGGAGAAATGTGAGGTGGATCACGAATGAGAGAACTACCTGCCATCAGCGACAAGCGGTCAGGGCGCTTCCCTCTTCTGCAATGCTAGGCACTATCGAGAGGTCTGACGGCCGCCAGGACACATTGCCAGCGCCTGACCGCCTCCGTCGGACATGCTGCGGGTCACGGCTATCACGCCGTCGCCCTGGCAGTACTCCTGGCAAATCCGGGCAAACGGCAGGAGGCTTTCGCCTCCGCGCTACGTGCCCTGGAACCGAGGCGCGCGCTTCTCACGGAAGGCAGCCATCCCCTCTCGGCCATCTTCTGCGCTGGCTGCCAGCGCACCGGCGAACGCCTCTAGTGCCGTCGCGTCGTGATCGATGGCGGATTTCGCCAACTGCACAGCAATCGGGGCGTTCGCCGCAATTTGCCTGGCCAGGTGTGAGACGCGCTCGGCAAGTGCCTCCGATGACACGACCTCGTTGACGAGGCCCCATCGCTCCGCTGTGGCCACGTCGATACGCTCGCCAGAAAAAATCATCTGCTTGGCCCGCGCTGCGCCAATCAGTTCAGGCAAGCGCGTTGTCCCGCCCCAACCGGGGAGCGTGCCAATCCGGACTTCTGGCATAGCGAACGCGGCGCTTGTTGACGCAACTCGAACATCCGCGGCCATTGCCAACTCGAGCCCGCCACCGAAGGCCAGCCCTTGCACCGCGGCAATCACTGGCTGCCGCAGGGACGCCAGGCGCTGCATGACCCGGTGCCCGTCGCGCACCCACCAGCGCCACATGTCCAGCGGATCAAGCGCCGACCAGGCGTTCACGTCCGCGCCGACGCTGAAGGCGCGTTCCCCGGCTGCGGCCAGAATGACGACCCGGACGTCCTGACGCCGGTCGACCTCGGCGATGTGCCCTTCCAACGCTCTCAGCATCTCAACGCTGAGCGCGTTGAGCTTGGCCGGCCGGTTGAGCGTCAGTAGGCCAATGGCGTCGTCCACCCCGAATTCGACCGTACCGGTGTCCTCACTCACGCCGCCGTTCCTCCACCCAGGGTGTCCACCAGATTGTGCGCCGCCCACAGCGAGAGCGCCCACAGCGTCAGGGTCGGGTTGACGCCGGCGCAGGTTGGGAACACCGCGCCAGAGAAGACGTAGAGGCCGGGAGTGCCATGCACCTGCAGATCGCGGCCGGTGACATTCAGCGCCGGATCATCACCCATGCGACACCCACCCAGGTCGTGGGAGCTTCCTGCCCCGGTAAAGCGTGGACCATTCCAGGTTTTCGTGGCCCCCATTGCCGCCAGGATCTCCTGGCACTTGCCCTCCATGAACGCGGCCAACCTGTGCTCGTTTGGCTGGAGGTCGTACGTCACGCGCACAACCGGCATCCCGAGCCCGCTGCGGTCACGGTAGCGAGGATCGATATCGAGGAAGTTCGCCTCGTAGGAGAGTGCTTCCGGCTGCATCCGCACCACCCCGAAGTGCTGCCACTGCCGCAGGTGATCCTTGTAGGCCTGCCCCCATCCGGGAACATCATCCGGCAGTGCTTCCCGGGCGATCTGGATCGGCAGAAACTGGTTCTCCGCGCCAAGCGTCGAGCCACCGAGAAAACCGTGGGCGCCGCAATCGAACGAGGCATCCAGGAAGTCATCCAGCACCACTGCCTGGGCCGCGGGCCCTGTGTGGCGGTTGAAGATGATGTCCGGGAAGAAGCCATCGACGTGGGCAAACATCTTGCTCATGAAATGCTTGCCAAGCTGCCCGGTGCTGTTCCCCAGGCCGTCTGGATGCTTGTCCGTCCCGGAGAGGAACATCAGGCGCACCGTCTCGAAGGTGTAAGCAGCCAGGATGACGGTCCTGGCCCGCTGTTCTCGTTCACGCCCCAGGGCATCAATGTACGTCACGCCACAGGCCCGGCCATCGGCGTCCGTCAGCACCTTCGTCACCCGGCAATTGGTGCGCAGGTCGAAATTGCCGGTGGCAATTGCCTCCGGAACCGATGTCAGGGCCGGGTGCCACTTGTCGCCTGTCCAGGAGCCAAAGCCATTGTTCCAGGCGGTGTACGTCGTCTCGGGCGCGCCGTTGTAGGACCGGGTGTTCATGCCAACGGGAGCGGCGTGCGGATGCAGACCCATCTCGCGCGTGGCCTGCGTGAAGAGCTCGCCCATGCGAAACGGACGCGTTGGCGGCAGGGGATACTCGGCATCCTTTGGGCGGAAGGCATCCTGGTCGTCACCCGCTATTCCCACGAGGCGTTCAACATCCGTGAAGAAGGGTCGCAACTCGTCGTAGGTCACGGGCCAATCCTGCGTCGTGCAGCCCTCGGGAATCGCTTGCGGTCCCCAGCGCTCCAGTGCGTGTGAGCGCAGCCGCAGGTTATGCGCCGGGAAGCGGCGCAGCCAGCCGCCATAGTGGATGACCGAGCCGCCAACGCCGTTCATCATCCGGCCCAGGGAGAAGGTCAACTCCTGGTCTGGCGCGCCCGCGTGCGTACGCCAGCGCGGTGTCTCGCTCTTGAACTTCGGTCCCAGTTCAGCACGGCAGTAGTAGGCATGGCCCAGCTCGTCCGGGCGAAAGTCCGCCAGGTCCCACCAGGGTCCCGCCTCCAGCCCGACCACCCGGAGCCCAGCCTTTGCCAGGACCGGGGCAATGAAGCCTCCAACACCTCCGACTCCAACCAGCACGACATCGGCGTCCCGGAGTGGTTCGGCGGCGCCACGCTGCGGGTCGAAGCCAGCGAGATCGCGAGGCGGCACCAGGGCGGCCAACTCCCCGGCGACATCAGCGAGCGATTGAATCGTCCCACCCTTGTCTACGGCCGACGCCGAAAGGTTCTCCTCAGCACTGTTGGCCAGCCACACGCCTGGATGCCCAAGCGCCCGCCATCCAGCCTTTTTGATGTTCCCGCCGTAGGCCGGATCGCTGAAAAGCCCTTCCTGCACATGTGCCCGCAGCTTGCGGAAAAAGGCGACTTGCTCTACGTCGGGCCAGTCCGGGAGGTGACCCTGCTCCAGGGACTGCAACAGCGCGTCCTGTGCGGAGAGTGGAGCTTCGTCGAAGCAGGCTCCGTTGACTGTCTGGCTGGCAGCATCCAGCTGGGCAAGCCCGTGACGATAGAGCAACGCGTCCTCGCGATAGGCGCCGGCCAGCGCACGGTCCAGGTAGCGCACTACCCCAATCTCGGTCGCGCCGGGAACGTCATCCGCCGGAAACATGCGCTCGAAGATCGCGGTGGCCGTGCGGGCCTGCTCGGCGTTGAGGGACAACCATGCGTCATCGGTCATTGACGGGATCTCCTTCTCCCAGACGCCTAGACCGACTGCACACGCGCCACACAGCCACTGCGTGCTGATTCCAGCGCCGCGAGCGCCACGGCGAGTGAACAGAGGCCATCGCGGGCAGTTGCCGCTGGCTCGCCCTCGCCATTGATGGCCGCGTTGAAGCGTCGCACCGAGCGTTCGTAGAGATTTTCTGGCGTGACGGTGACCTCTTCTTCCACGCCGTCCCGGCGCAGGACTACCGTGCCCACCGCTTGCTGGGTCATCACGTCGCGCGCGTACAGCGAGCCCGCGCTGCCGTGGACCTCAAATCCGGTGTACGCATGGCGCGCGGTGAACGAGTCATGGAACTGGATCAGTACGCCGCCCTGAGATCGCATGACGCCCATCACGGCGTCTTCCACGCCTTGCCCCATCCCCTGCGCAGCCGTGATGGCGGTCACTTCTGTGACCTCGTCGCCCAGAACGAAGCGCACGGTGTCGGCGTCGTGGACCGTGATGTCCAGGATGACGCCCCCTCCGGCGTCCGGACGGTTCACGCGCCACCCCTGCAAATGAGGTGGCAGATGCACGGCGTGAAAGACCCGCACGGCCTGCACGTCGCCAATTGCGCCAGACGCCACGAGATCGCGCATGGCACGGTGAGTCGCCGCGTTCCGGAGATGATGGTTCGTGCCCATGACCACGTCGGCTGCAGCGCAGGCGGCAACCATCTCCTGGGCATCTTCGAGCGTCAGGGCCAGCGGCTTCTCGCAGAGCACATGCTTGCCGGCAGCGGCGGCCGCGAGCGTCTGCGGTTTGTGCAACTCGTTCGTGGTGCTGATGTACACGGCGTCGATGTCTGGATCAGCCAGCAGAGCGTCAACCGAGTCGTAAGCGACCGGGATGCCCTTCTTGTGAGCCAACGCGCCGGCGCGCTCCGGGTCAGAGCTGGCAATACCTCGCAACTCGCCATCTGGCTGCGCGGCGATGGCATCGGCCATCCACTCCCGGCCAATGGTTCCCGCACCGATCATTCCCCAACGGAGCATCGCGCCCACCTCATCCATCACGTGTTGGCAATGTGCGAGATGTTCGCTGTTTCCCGGGGCGTGGTCAACCAGTCCGTTGCGCTACTGGTAGATGATCACATCTGGCGCCGGCACGAGGTCGAGGATCTCGCGCGGCTTCATCAGCGGGCTGTCCTGCTGGTAGAAGAGCTTGACGCCGGCAAACTCTACTGGCTCGTCGCGCACCAGGTAGTTGTACACAAACGTCTTGAGTTCAGGCTCACCGAACCCATCGGCGTCGATGACGAGCTGAACGCCGGGCATTGGTCCGAGTTGGTCCTTGCCGGTGATCATGTCCTCACGGAACTGATGCACGATCAGCATCTTGGGCGGCAACCCGTTCTCGGCGGAGATCTCTGCCAACACCTGCTGGGCGTACATGATGCTCTCCGCGTCGAGCGATCCAATGTGGTCGCCAGGCGTCTCGCCCTCCGCAATGGCAAATTCCGGATCGAGCGCCAGGTGCACGTTCGGCATCATCAAGAGGTCGCGCACCTTTTCGATCTCTTGCGCGACGGTTCCCCGGCCAATCTGCACATCCAGGATGACGATCATCTCCTGCTCGGCGGCGTACTCGATGTACTCGCGCAGCGTTTCATGGTCTGTATCCAGGATGTATGTACCGTCGAAACCGGGCTCGCGTTGCGCAACCGTTGCAATCAGCTCCAGCGCCGGGACAACCGGGCGTGAGGGATCCGCCGCCTCATACGCGGCAGCCTGCTTGCGCAGCTTTTGCGTCAGTTCATCAAGGGACATTTCACCCACGATCCCCATATTGGAGTCATGCGGGTGCCCGTAGTACGCAACGATGCGGTAATCGGGCAGAAGCGTATCCGCCAGCGGCGTGCGCGAAGAAGGTGGAGGGGTGGCCATGGCAGCTGGCGCAACCGCGCCCACCACTGGGGCCTCTGTAGGCGCAACCGCTGGTACGTCAGGGGGTGCCGCGACAGTGGGCGCAGCCTCCTGTGCCACCGTCTCAGCAGGAGCGAGCGTCGGATCTGGCCCGGCCGTCACCTGTGCGGCCAGGGACTGCACCGCGAGTTCATTCGCCGTCGGACCACCGTAGTGCATGACCGGGCCACCGCGCCCCGCCGGCAGCGTGAGATACACCGTCATCAGGATTACGACGACCAGGAGACCAGCGCTGGTTGCTCGCTCCCCCGGAAACCACCCTGGCAGCCGGAATCTGGTGTGTGGCGGCGCGGTGACGACTGAGGGCTGCTCGGTGGCAGCCACCCATTCAGTAGAGAAGGGCTTCGGCCCATCAGGCTGGGATGATCGCCCGGCAAAACGGCCCGGCATCACGCTGCCGCACCCACCCGGTGCGCACGGAGGATGCTCTTCTTCTGGGTAAGCTGGAGAACAATCACCATGAATCGTGCGCCTCCGCGGGCCTCGACGCAACAGCAATGTGCAAATCGGCGCACCAATCGCAGGCCTTCGGGCTCCTGCTCGACTGGTGTAGGTGAGCAAGATGCCAGATGCAGTGACCTCCGGGCAAGCCCATACTTGCCTCCGGCCGAAAAACGGGCCGCTGGAAAGTGCGAAATAGCATGGGATTTGCACGTGACAGAGTGGTCTTACCGCGAGGCGCTGGAAGAACTGTGGCGACGTTCGAGCTATGAGCGCGGGCTGATCTCGAACCCGTTCGGTGGACCAGAGCGAGCTGCCCTTGGCCTGCGACGCATGAGAGCGCTCCTGACTGAACTCAGCGAACCACAGCGCTCAGTACCGCTGGTACATGTGGCCGGGTCCAAGGGCAAGGGCTCCACCTGCGCCTTCATCGCGAGTTGCGCGCAGCACGCGGGTTTGAAGACCGGCTTCTATTCGTCACCTCACCTTCACCGCTTCCCGGAGCGCATTGCTATCGCTGGGCAACCAGTTTCGGACGCCGATTTTGCCGGGTTGGCGCAGGAGGTTGCCTTGGCCGCGAGCCGCCTGGAAGCAACTCAACCTGAGCTTGATACGGTCACCACGTTCGAGATGATCACAGCAATGGCTTTCCTCGCCTTTGCCCAGGCGCAATGCGGCCTGGCCGTCATCGAAGTTGGGTTGGGCGGGCTCCTCGACGCCACGAACGTGATCGATCCCCTGGTCACGGTCATCACGCGCATCGACTACGAGCACACCGCTGTGCTGGGTAACACGCTCACTGAGATTGCACAGCAGAAGGCGGGCATCCTGCGCCCAGCTACGCCAGCCGTGGTCTCCCTGCAGCCGTTGGAAGCAGCGCACGCCATCCAGCAGATCGCCGCGGACGTGAACGCCCCGCTGCTGATGGGAGGCCGTGACTGGCAATGGGAAGGTGGCTGGCGGGGTTTCACCGCTACTGGCCCCTGGGGAACGTGGACAGATCTCCGCGTCGGGATCGCTGGGCCGCACCAGGTCGAAAACGCCAGCACCGCCATCGCAGCCCTGCACATCCTGGGGAGTCTGGGCCTGTCCATTCCTGAAGACGCCGTGCGAGCGGGCCTGCGAAACACACGCTGGCCGGGACGTTTCGAGCGCCTGCAGGTGAACGACCAGGAGATCGTGCTGGATGCCGCGCACACCCCAGCCGCCGCACGCGCGCTTGTGGAAACCTGGCGCGCCGAAATTGGCGCTGAAGCGGAAGCGGCCATTGTCGGCATGGGGAACGACAAGGACCTCGGGGCGTTCCTGAGGGAACTGAAGCCGATCACCTCACGCCTCATCGCGACGCGCGCCACCTCCCCGCGTGCTGCATCTCCCGATGCCATTGCCGTCATCGGCGCCGAGCTGGGATTTGCGATCCAGATCGCCCCCGATGTGGAGTCAGGGCTCCAACTCACCCGGGAGGAGAGCCCGCTGCTGGTGACCGGCTCGCTCTTCGTCGCCGGGGAAGCACGGGAAGCGCTGGGCATGGCGGAACCCGACCGGGAATGGGCGGCGATCAACGCCGCGTATCTGGCCGGAACAGGCGCGCCGTAGGCGAGAAGGAACTAGCAAGAATGCCAGTGATGTTGGACCCATACAGTAAACTCGTGCACAGTGCCTTCCCGCCCGAACAACCTGCAGGTCCCAGGGCGAATTGCGGTGGACCGCCTGTGAGCGATCCGCTGGGCACGCGATGAATCCAAATCCGCTGGTCACGCCGTATATCGAGGCAGACCGGCCTGGAGGCACCATTGGCCATGCCGGTCGGAGACGAGGCAGGGTTCGCAACCAGCCTCATCGAAGCGAGCGATGCCGACCTGATTGGTCGCGCCGCGCAGGGTGATGCCCGTGCGCTGGAGGTGCTCTACGATCGGTATTCCGGGGTGGTCTTCTCCTTCTCTCTGCGGATCGTGGGTGATCGGCAACTCGCGGAGGAGATCCTGCAAGAGGTGTTTTTTCGCGCCTGGCAGCAGGGCAGTAATTTCAGCGCCGGGAAAGGCACATTTGTCACCTGGCTCCTGAGCATTACCCACAACCTGTCGATCGATGAGATCCGCAAGCGCAAGCGCCGGCCGCAGAAGGCGGAAAGCGAAGAGCCAGAACAGGTTCTGGCAGCCGTACCTGACACAGGGTCCGGCTCGGATGTCGAGGAAGAGGTCTGGCTTGGCACGTTGCGAGGAACGATTGGAATCGCCCTTGCGGAACTACCAGCCGCGCAGCGTGAAGCCATAGAGATGGCGTATTACCGGGGGATGACCCAGCGCGAGATTGCGGAAGCGCTGGGAGAACCACTTGGGACGATCAAGACGAGGATGCGGCTTGGGATGCAGAAGCTCAAGGATGCACTCGGTAGTGACGGAGCACAGTTGGCGTGAGCGAAAACCGCGGTTACCAGCCAACGCCTCGGCGCACGTACCGGATGGCCGGCATGCGTGAGATGGCGAATCCGGCAATGATGCCAGCTGGCCACGTGGAAGACCTTGCCGCCGCATACGCGCTCGGCGCCCTGGAGGAAGCCGAAAAGGCTGCCGTTGACGCGCACATCCGGGTCTGCCCCGAGTGTGAGCGGGCAGTCGAAGATGCGTTGGCGACCGCCGGGATGCTCGTCTACATGGCGCCACAGGTGCAGCCCTCGGTTGCCACCAAGGCCGCGCTCTTTGCCCGGGTCGCGCATGCGCAGCGCGCCGCGGTTGCGACTCCGCTGCCGATGACCTCCATGGAGCCGTTCCGCACGCCAACCCTGCCAGCATCTTCAGGGCAGGACGACTTCGTGCTGCCCAGTGCGACACCGGCGGCAGTTGCCGCCGCCGCTCAGCCAGCGAAGGTGTCACGGACGGGCTGGCTTATGTCCGTCATTTCCGCCCCTCTGCTCATCGCCCTAGTCGTCACCGGCATGTGGGGATTGCAGTTGCGGGATCAGATCTCCACGCAGTCCAGCCAATTGGCGGACCTGCAATCCGAGTTGACGAACTTCGGCTCCGGCACTACCCAATATCAGCTATCACCAGGTGAAGCGGCGCCACAGGCCGAGGGACAGATCGTCCTCGGTGCTGATCAGCGCGCCGGAATGCTGCAGGTCGATATCAACTCGAAGGAGGCCGCTGGCACCTACGAGATGCTGGTGTTGAGTCAAGACGGCCAGTTGGTTCCTGTGTCCGAATTCACCGTTGGGCAGGACGGCAAGGCTCAGGCACAGTTCGAGACGGACCAGCCCTTTTCCGAGTACCAGAGCTTCCACATCAAGGCCAAGCCGGTTGACGCTACGGCGTCCGGTGATAGCTTTGACGTCCTCTTCCAGGAGAACGGTGGCTCACTTGGCTCGACCGGTTCTGGCCTGGACGTTGGGCCGTAGTACCTACCATCACATCGTAGTCTGGACGGGTGGCCACAAGGTCACCCGTTTTTCGTGGTGGCCTTCCTGACCCCTTCCCCGGAGTCACTGCTGCGAGTATGATCTCTATCCCGCGACACGGAGTCGGCGAGGGCGCCCTGCCAATATTGCTCGCTCGGCACACGCGATTCGTCCCCTGGAGGGGCTTTCTCGTATGCAAAGCTGGCCGGCGTGAGTACTGGCGCACCGCGAGACGGCGTGCAGGAGCGATTGCCGCTTCTCCCGCTCAAGAATGTTGTTGTTTTCCCCCGGAACGTGGTCACCCTCCTCGTAGGCCGCCCACGTTCCGTACGCGCCGTGGAACAGGCGCTGGCCGGAGACGGCCATCTCATCGTTACCGCCCATCGCGAAGTTGAGATCGACGAACCGGGGCCCGATGCCCTGCACCAGGTCGGCACGCTCGTCGCCATCGTCTCCTCGGAGCGGCAAGTCGCAGGGAACGTGCAGGTGGTCCTGGAGGGCGTCTGCCGGGTCCGCATCAGCGATTTCATCAGCAATCCCGGCTACTACACCGTCCAGTCCGAGATCCTGGAAGAGCCTGACGCGCCGGAGTCGGAAGCGCGGGCGCTGATAGCCCACGTCCAGAACCTGGCGAACCGCTACGGCGATGCGCGTGGGGCGCTGCCAGTGGAAGTGCAAGACATGGTGCAGCGGGCTTCAGATCCCAGTCACCTGGCTGACCTGCTGGCCACCCAACTCCTGACCGACGTCGCAAGACGGCAGGCCCTGCTGGAGATCTGTGACCCGCTGCGCCGCCTCGAAAGCGTCGCCGTACACCTGGCGGCGGAGATCGATGTCGCTGTACTGGAGCGCCGTATCAAGGACCGCGTGCGCGACCAGATCGACCGCAACCAGCGCGAGTACTACCTGCGCGAGCAACTGAAGGCCATTCACGACGAACTCGGCGGGGAGCATGGCAACGAGTTCGACACCCTGCGCGCACGCGTGGCTCAGCGGGGCATGCCTGCCGCGGCGGCGGAGCGTGTGACCAAGGAAGTCTCCCGCCTGGAGCGTATGCCAGGCGTCTCGGCCGAAGCCACCGTCGTCCGCACCTATCTGGATACGGTCCTTGCCCTGCCGTGGCACGAACGGAGCGAGGATCAACTCGATCTCCTCGAGGCAGAGCGCCTGCTGGATGCCGAGCATTTCGGTCTGAAGGCTGTCAAGGAGCGCATCCTCGACTTTCTGGCGGTGCGCAAGCTCACCGCCGAGACAGGCTCCACTGCGACCCAGATCCTCTGCCTCGTTGGCCCGCCAGGGGTGGGCAAGACCAGCCTGGGACAGTCAGTTGCCGAGGCAATGGGCCGCAACTTCGTGCGTGTCAGCCTGGGGGGCGTGCGCGACGAAGCCGAGATACGCGGCCACCGGCGCACCTACATTGGTTCCATGCCGGGGCGCATCATCTCGGCAATGAAGCAGGCCGGCTCGGTCAATCCCGTGCTCCTGCTAGACGAGATCGACAAACTTTCCTCGGACTACCGGGGAGATCCGGCCTCGGCCATGCTGGAGGTGCTGGACCCGGAGCAGAACCGCTCCTTCAGCGATCACTTCCTGGACATGCCGTACGACCTGTCGCAGGTCCTCTTCCTGACCACGGCCAACAGCATGGCGCCGATACCGCGCCCACTTCGGGATCGTATGGAAGTGATCGAAATTCCGGGCTACACCGAGGAAGAGAAGATCGAGATCGGCAAGCGCTACCTGCTCCCAAAGCAGATCGCGGCGCACGGCCTGCAGGAGCGGTCCGTCACGATCCCGAGTCGCACCTGGACCACCCTGGTCCGTGAATACACGCGCGAGGCTGGGGTCCGCCAACTGGAGCGGGAACTCGCTGCAGTCTGCCGCCGCCTCGCGCGGGATGTGGTGCGCGGGAAAACCACGCGCCTCCGCATTTCCGATGCGCGGCTGGTCGAGTTGCTCGGTCCGCCTCGCTTTTCACAGGACGTCTACGTCGGTGACGACCAGATCGGCCTGGCTATGGGCCTGGGCGTGACGGAAGTTGGCGGCGAATTGCTCCCTGTGGAAGTCGCCACCATGATCGGCAAGGGCACGCTGACCATTACCGGCAAGGCCGGCGAGGTCATGCAGGAGTCCGCGCACGCTGCCGTCAGCTACGCCCGCTCCCGCGCCGAACAACTGCAGATCGACCCGGATTTCCAGTCCCGCCTCGATCTGCATATCCATCTGCCGGAGGGGGCAACCCCGAAGGATGGCCCTTCCGCCGGAATCACCATGGCCACCGCCCTCATCTCCGCGCTTACCCGCCGTCCGGTGCGCGGCGATACGGCAATGACCGGCGAGATTACGCTGCGTGGGCGCGTCCTCTCGATCGGGGGCTTCCGCGAGAAGGCGCTCGCGGCGCACCGGCACGGCTTTCGCCGCATGATCGCGCCCCAGGAGAACGCGCGCGATCTCAGCAAACTGCCACCGGCCGTCCGGAAAGAGATGGAGTTCATCTTCGCATCGACCATGGACCAGGTGATCGCCGCTGCCATCCGCCTGGATGACACGCTGGTAGATGGGCTCCTGGGCCAGATCGAGCCGCTGGTGGGCACAGCACTGCCAGAAGCCGTCGCCGCTGCCCACCTCCAGGCAGGGCGGGGCGGGGACGAGGCGACCGCGCAGGGAAGCTAGACCGTTGGGCAAGACCCGTGTCGTCTCGAGCTTGTCGAGAAATCTCGTCGCGCAAACGACCTCGCGCACGACGTGATCCTTCGACAGCGCTCGGGACGACAGACCCTTTGCACGCCGGACCGAACTGCCTGATTCCTTTTACGCCCTGCTAGGACACCTTGAAGTCAATCAGCCGCATTTGCAGGCGGCGCGTACCCTGCCACTCGTTGCACTCGAGAACTCCGGCGAGGTCAACGCTCCGTTTCCCGACCAACTCTCGCGAGCGATGCGCGCCGCTCCAGAGAATGGCACTCGGCGCCGATATGCCGTTCCCAATGTGCAGTTTCAGGTGTTGCCGTTCACTGCCCATTGTCGTGTAGTCGCGTAGCGTCGCGCCCCGCACACGCAGGACCGGCTGCGGATTCGCCTCACCAAATGGCCCCAGCTTCTGGATTTCTCCCAGCGTCTCCAGGGTCATCCGCTCCGCGGGCAGATCCGCGTCGATCTCCAGACGTCCCGGACCAGGTGGCGGCGTGGCGGCGGCAATCACCGCCAGGTGCAGCGCCTCTTCCAGATCTGCCAGGCGGTCTGCGGCAACAGCCAGGCCGGCTGCCCGCTCGTGGCCACCGTGGCGCAACAGCAAGTGATCATGGTCAGCCAGGGCTCCAGCCAGGTCGAAACCAGGGATCGAGCGTGCCGAGCCATGCGCCTCACCATTGGTGATGCTCAGCACCCCAACTGGCCGATCCAGTTGCTCCGAAAGCTTGCTGGCGACCAGGCCAACGATCCCCTTCTCCCAATCCTGGCCGGAAACCAGCAGGAAGCGGCGCTGCATGCGAGGCGGGTCACGCGAGAGAAGCGCCTCGACCTCACCGTGGATCTTCTGCTGCATCGTTTTCCGACGCTGGTTTGCCTGTGACACGAGCGACGCGAACGAGCGCGCCTCGGTCAGGTTGTCCGACATCAGGAGCTTGTAGGCCGGCAGAGCATCCGAGAGACGTCCCGGCGCATTCAGCCGGGGAGAGAGCTGAAACGCAATTTCGGCGCTGGAGATACGCCTCAGCTCCATCCCCGCGGATTCCGCCAGGGCTTGCAGCCCAGGCCGGACGTGACCATTGCGCAGAACCCGCAGGCCGTCCCGGACAATCGCGCGATTCACGCCCACCAGCGGCGAAACATCGCCGACCAGCCCGATCATCGCGAGATCCAGCAGCGACCGTGGCTCGACGCCAGGGCCATCACCAGCATCAAGGCCCGATTGCGCTAGCGCCACAGCGACCAGGTACGCCAACCCGCTGGCCGACATGCCCAGGTAGGGCGAGGTGGGATCAAGTTGCGCTGAGACGATGATGGCATCGTCAGGGGGCGTCTCGATGATGCGATGGTGATCGATAATGATCACATCCAGGCCGCGTTTGCACGCCAGTGCTACGGCTTCGTGGTCCTTGCTGCCGCAGTCCACCGCGATGAGCAGTTGCGTTCCGGCATCAGCCAGATCGGTGACGCCCACCACGCTCAGGCCGTAGCCCTCCGCTCGGTACGGCAAGCGCACCTGCTGTGGTTGTGCTCCGCCACTCGCTGCACAGAGGGCCAGGGTCAGGATGGCCGTGGACGTGACGCCATCGGTGTCGTAGTCCCCGAAAATGCCAATCCTCTCGCCCTGCTGCAACGCGCGAGCAATCCTCTTAACCGCGTGGTCCATGTTCGGGAGCAGCCATGGATTTGGTGCTGGACGTGGGTCGATATCGAGGAAGTCCGCGATCTCGGCCGGATCGTTGAGCCGCCGCGCCAGGATGTCTGCAATCAATGGGTCCGGGTGCGCCGCACGGAATGCTGGCGGCGTCGGGACGGGTTCAATCCAACTGAGCGACATGCCGCTCCTGACGATCCCCCAATGGGGCTAAATCGCTACACAAAGGTGCGGGGAGGCATGAGTATACTGGCCGCCGGGAAGACTCTCGGCGCTACCTTTTGGGGAGGTGCCGCCGAGGAACATGGACCGGGGGAATCAGGATGGGGGAAGGAGTTTCGGACCCTGGGCCGCGCAACCGCGCGCAATGGATCCGATTGGCGTTTGCGCTGTTCACTGCATTCGCAGCGTGTTTGTCGTTGGGTATCGGTCACACATTCGCACAGGAGTGGGCGCCGCCACGCACGGTCTTCGTGCCGGAAACGGGGCACACGGCCGATGGCCTGTTCCTTAATCTGTGGCGCAATGAGCGCGCGCTGCTGGGTGACCCGGTCACCGAGGAGTTCAAGCCGCGCAGTGGTTTCAGCACGGTTCACGGCGCCGACACCATCCAGTACTTCGAGCATTTCGCGCTCGTCTATCTCCCGGATGAGGCGCCTGAAAACCAGGTGCAGACGCTGGACCTTGGCCGCCAGGCCCTGGACACCGCGCGCAAGCCCGGCGCGTCTCATGCGCTCGATCGCGCCCTGGAGCGTACGGTCTGCCCTCCGGGCGGGACTGCCTGCCTGAATGTCGTCTCATCGGGGCACACCGTACGCGAGCCATTCCTCACCTACTGGACGACGGGTGCCGCAGCCTCGCTCCTCGGCTCGCCCCTGACCGAGGCGCTCCGCGCACCTGACGGCACTCGCGTCCAGTACTTCGAGAACGGCATCCTGCGCCAGATCGGCCCGGACGAGGTTGATCCGCTGCCGCTTGGAGAGATTGCCGCCAGCAATGCCGGAATCGCCACGGAGCCGATCGAGCAGCCCGAGGACGTTCCTACCTACAGCGAGGAACTCTGGGTTGCTCCAGCCACGCCGGAGCCGGCAGCTGAGTCCGCGGACGGCTGGTCCGCCGGTCCAGGACCACAGCAAGGTGGCTGGCGCGAGATCGTGGTCTCCATCTCTCAGCAACGCATGTGGGCCTATGAGGATGGCGAACTGGTCGTCACCTCGCTAGTCAGCACTGGCACAGCCGAAGTGCCGGAGACTGTAACGCCGGTTGGTTACCACTCGATTCTGTCCAAGTTCGACGTGCAGACGATGGAAGGCACCATCAGCAACGAGTATTACAAGGTCGAGGACGTGCCGAACGTCATGTACTTCGACAACCTTGGCAACGCGCTGCACGGCGCGTACTGGCACAACAACTTTGGTGCGCCCATGAGCCACGGCTGCATCAACCTGCCGCTGGACATTGCGTCCTGGATGTTCAGTTGGGCCGAGGTGGGCACCCCCGTTACGGTCGTCGACTAGTCCAGTTCACGACATACGAATTCACCAGGCCCGGCTATGCGCCGGGCCTGTTTTCTTGCCCTGGACGCGAGCGCTCTCTGCCTCGGGCGACGGCCGCGCAGGCTTTATCTCGGATTTGCGAGATTACGCGCTCGCGGCGCGACAGCCAACGGTGGCGCTGGGCGTATGGCCATGCTGAACGACGAGCTGGAGTCGCCCCGTCACGGGATGGTCAGGCCCTCACCGCAGTCCAGGGCTTGCCCTGAACCCGATGCCCGGCCCCGGATTCACAGACTGGAAATTCTTTCGCCCCGATTGCCGGCTTGGTAGCTTGCTCGGTTGACAGTCAGGCGACGCGAGGTTACGTTCTCCTAATCTCACGGCGCACCACCCATAAGGGGAAATAGGCGCATACGCGACACAGGAGAATGCCAATGCTCCGCACGTCTCGTCTCTGGGTCAGGTTAGCCTCCCTTATCGTAGGGTTGGCCCTGATCGTGCCCACGCTGGCCACCAGCATGGCCGCACAGGATGACGGCAGCGTTCTTCGTGTGCAGCAGATCACGTACCCCGACGTGGTCGATCCGCAGAAGAGTTCCTTCACGGCGGAAATCACCATCATGGCCCTGATTTACGAAGGCCTGACCCGCCTGGATGATCAGCAGCAAACGGTGCCGGCTGCGGCCGAGTCTTGGGAGTACAACGACGACGCGACGCAGATCACCTTCACGCTGCGTCCAGACCTGGCCTACAGCGATGGCACTCCACTCACCGCGGAGAACTTCCGTTATGCCATCGAGCGCACGTGTGACCCGGTGACGGCCGGTGAGTACCAGTCGATTCTGTTCGACATCGTTGGCTGCGCCGAGTTTGCCGGCCTGACGCTCGACGAGAATGGTGAAGCCAGGGAATACACCCCCGAGGAGTACGAGGAAGCGCGCGCTGCGCTCGGCGCCACGGCAGTGGATGACCAGACCCTCCAGATCGACATGGTTCGTCCGGTGCCATTCATGCACACCCTTGCCTACACCTGGGTCTTCTACCCGGTGAAGGCCGAGGTGGTGGCCGAAGACCCAGACAACTGGTGGAAGAGCGCCGAGAATCACATCGGCAATGGCCCGTTCAAGGTCACGGAAATCGCCGAGGATCAGCAGTGGACCTTTGAAGCCAACGACAGTTACTGGCAGGGCCGCCCGAAGCTGGACGGCATCGAGTACGTCTACGTTGACGACTCCTCTGTTGCGCTCGAGGCCTACCGTGCTGGCGATCTGGATATTGTCTCCATCCAGCCGCCGCAGGTTCCTGAAGTTGAGGCGGATCCAGAACTCTCTGCCGCCCTCGTCTCCTACCCGAGCGCCTCTACCTACAACCTGGCCATGAATCTCGACCAGGAGCCGTTTAACGATCCAAAGGTGCGTGAGGCATTTGCCTACGCCATGGACCGCGGGACACTCTGTGCTGAGCTCCGCGCAGGTGACTGTGCGCCTGCCCTGTCCTGGATCCCGCCTGGAGTCGCTGGCGCTATCGAGACCGATGCGTTCGCCTTCGACCCTGAAGCTGCCGTGCAGGCCCTGGCCGAGTCCTCCTACGGTGGCCCGGAGAACCTGCCCGAGATCAAGCTTTACTACAACAGTGACTTTGCCGGGCGTGGTGAGCAGGTTGAGTGGGTCGCAGGCCAGATCCGTGACGTTCTCGGTGTGGAAGTCACTATCGAGCCGGTAGACGGCACGACCCTGACAGCACTGCGCAAGGATTCCACCACCCACCCGCAACTCCTCTTCGTCGGTGGTTGGATCCAGGATTACCCGGATCCGCAGAACTGGCTAAGCGTGTACTGGACCTGCGCTGCCACGTTTGCAGAGCGCGTTGGCTACTGCAATGAAGAGTTTGACAAGCTCATCGAGCAGGGCGACACGACCGTCGATCCGGCTGAGCGCCTGACGTTCTACGAGCAGGCCGGAGAAATCCTGGTCCAGGATCAGCCAGGCCCGTTCCTCTACCATCAGACCCAGAAGTTCGTGGTTAACCCGGCAGTCACCGGCTATACCCCAACCTCCAGCGAGGTTGAGTGGCCAGGCTACCTGGGCTCGATCATGACGATCGAGAAAACCAGCTAACGGGCTGATACGCAGTCCCAAACGCGGCGGTCCCTTGCGGATCGCCGCGTTCTTTCGTTTTCCGCGCAACCATGCGCAATTGACCACAATCTCATACTCCAGTACCGTTTCCCATCATCGTTGCCCACGTTCCACCCCAATCGGCGGTTCAGTCCCGAGGAGGGAGAGGCATGAAACACCGTACCCACACAATGTCGAGACTTTTTGCGCTGGTCCTGGCGCTGGCGCTCCTGCTGCCTGGGCTGCACGTAGCCGCGCAGGATGACGGGAATGTGCTGCGCATTCACCAGATCGTGTATCCGGATGTCGTCGATCCGCAGAAGAGTTCCTTCGCGAACGAGCTTGCGGTCCTCGCACTCGCCTATGAAGGGCTCACGCGGCTCGACACCGAGCAGAACACGGTCCCCGCTGCCGCAGAGTCGTGGGAGTACAACGAGGACGCGACGCAGATCACCTTCACGCTGCGCCCGGATCTCAAGTACAGCGATGGCTCGCCGCTCACCGCGGAGAACTTCCGCTACGCAATCGAACGCACCTGCGACCCGGTGACGGCGGGTGAGTACCAGTCGATCCTGTTCGGTGTCGTTGGCTGCGCCGAGTTCGCGGGACTCTCGGTTGATGAGAGCGGCGAGGCCAGGGAGTACACCCCCGAGGAATACGACGCAGCGAAGAACGCGCTCGGTGTGCGGGCGGTTGACGATCTGACCCTGCAGGTTGACCTGGTCGAGCCGACGCCCTATTTCCACACGATTGCGTACACCTGGGTTCTGTATCCCGTGAAGTCGGAAATCGTGGCAACAGACCCGGATACGTGGTGGCAGACTGCCGAGAACCACATCGGGAATGGCCCTTTCAAGGTCACCAGCATCGCCGAAGAACAGGAGTGGACGTTCGAGGCCAATGACAACTACTGGCAGGGCCGCCCACCACTTGATGGCATCGACTACGTCTACGTCGATGACGCTGCTGTTGCGCTGGAGGCCTACCGCGCGGGCGACCTGGACATTGTGAGCCTGGAGCCACCGCAGATCCCCGAAGTCCAGGCCGATCCCGCCCTGGCTGAAGAGATGGTGGTCTACCCTCTCGCCTCTACCTACAACCTCGAAATGAACCTCTCTATCGAACCATTCAACGATCCCAAAGTGCGCCAGGCGTTCGCCTACGCCTTTGACCGAGAAACATATTGCACAGAGGTTCGCTCCGGCGACTGCACGCCGACGCTTTCGTGGATTCCTCAGGGGACACCGGGCGCGATCGAGACAGACGCGTTCGCCTTTGATCCTGAAGCTGCCGTGCAAGCCCTGGCGGAGTCCTCTTACGGCGGACCGGAGAACTTGCCCGAGATCGAGATGTATTACAACGGTGAGCGCTCTGGAGCGACCGAACGCGCCGAGTGGATTGCCGGACAGTACCGGGACATCCTTGGAGTGGAACTGACCCTGCAGCCGACGGACGGCACGACGCTGATCTCCTTGACCAAGGACGCGGAATCTCACCCGCAACTCGTCACCATTGGTGGCTGGGCGCAGGACTACCCAGATCCCCAGAACTGGCTCAGCGTGTTCTGGACCTGCGAATCCTCGTTCGCCGCCCGCGTGGGCTACTGCAACGAAGAATTCGACCGGCTGACAAAGCTGGGCGACACCACGATCGACCAGGATGAGCGTATCCGCTATTACCAGCAGGCCGGTGAAATCCTGGTGCAGGACCAACCGGGTCCGTTCATCATGAACCTGGCCGCCAATTTCGTCGTCAAGCCGGAAGTCACTGGCTATGACCCCACTCCAGCAGAGGGTGAGTGGCCCGGCCAGTTTTCCTCACTCATGACCGTCACCAAGAACAGTTAGTCGTTTCTGCGGGGGTGCGTTGTTGCACCCCCGCCCTTTTGTATCCAGATCGTCAAGGTTACCCGCATGCTCGAATTCGCGCTTCGCCGCCTCCTCTGGATTATTCCGGTCATCGTGGCCGTTTCCGCGGTCACGTTCTTCCTGATGTACCGCGCGCCGGGAGGACCATGGGACCGGGAAAAGACGCTTCCGCCGGCCACGGTCAAGGCGCTGGACGCCAAGTTTGGGCTGGACAAGCCGCTCTGGTTCAATCCTGAGGCGTTCGCCGAGGCCCGTGACGCGGGCGTGAATAACCCGATTACCCTGGCAGACGAAATCACCGATAGCCGCTTCCTCAATTACATGAAGGGCGTCTTCCGCTTTGACCTCGGCCCATCCTATGCATCGAAGGGTGCAGAATCTGTCCAGGAACTGATCGCGCGGAAGTTTCCCATCTCCCTCAAGCTGGGGGTGGTGGCCATCATCTTCTCCGTTCTCGTCGGCATCCCCCTCGGCGTCCTCGCCGCGCTGAAGCAAAACACCTGGATCGATTACCTGTGCCTCGGCACATCTACTCTTGGCATCTCCGTGCCAACCTTCGTCAGTGGCCTGCTGTTGCTCTTGTTCTTGAGCCGAACCTTCTCGTTCTCGCCCATACGCTCACCGGAGGAGTGGGAGGGCTTCGGGCCTGCCTACCTCCTCCCGGGCATCGTGCTTGGCCTGGGCACGATGGCGTACATCGCCCGCTTGACGCGTAGCAGCATGCTGGAAATCAAGCGGCAGGATTTCGTGCGCACCGCGCGCGCCAAGGGTCTTGGCAGCCGGAGCGTGATCAGCGCTCACATGTTGCGCAACGCCCTGATTCCCATTGTGACCATTCTCGGTCCCGCGGCCGCCGACCTCGTGACCGGCTCGATCATCATTGAATCGATCTTCGGTGCCCCCGGTCTTGGCCGCGAATTCGTGGAATCCATCTCCAAGCGCGATTACTCGGTCATTATGGGCACGGCCATCTTCTACGCCGTCCTGGTGGCCCTGGCGAACGTCCTGGTCGACCTCTCATACGGCCTGGTCGATCCACGCATTCGCGTACAGCGGTAGGCCGGAGGCCCGACGATGTCCCAGGCAACCCTGACACTGGCCAGCGAAGCACCTCCTGCAACCCTGTCCGGGTCACTCAGTTCGACACGCACGCCGCGCAGCCTGTGGTCGAACGCGTGGCGGCAGTTCCGCCGCAACGTGCTGGCGATGGCAGGTCTGGCCTTCCTGATCTTTCTCGCCTTCGTCGCCATCCTGGCGCCAACGATTGCCCCGCACAATCCAGTCGTCAGTGATCTCAAGGTGGCCGGCAAGTACCGGCAGGCCGCGTGGATTCAAACAGACGATCCCAAGACGAGCGGGAGTTGGGACTATCCGCTCGGCACCGACGGCAACGGTCGCGATATCTTCAGCCGCCTGGTCTTCGGCACACGCATCTCGCTGGTTGTCGGCTTCATCCCGATGCTGGTCATCATGCTTGTCGGCATCCCGGTGGGCCTGGCGGCGGGATTTGTCGGAGGGACATTAGACAACATCCTGATGCGCTTGACCGATATCGTGTATGCGTTCCCCGCGCTGCTCTTCTTCATCATCATGCAGATCTCATTAGGGGAGACCCCTATCGGCAGGTTACTCAATGGGCTGGTGCTGCTTTTCGTCACCCTTTCCATCATTAACTGGACCGGAGTGGCCCGCCTGGTCCGCGGCGATACCCTGGCCCTCAAGGAAAAGGAATACGTGGAGGCAGCCCGCGCGAGTGGCGCCAACGCCTGGCGCCAGATCACGCGCCACATTCTGCCAAACGCGCTGAGCTCGATCATTGTGGCCGGGGCATTCATTGTGCCGGGCGCCATTATCTCCGAGGCAGTTCTCACCTACCTCGGCATCGGGCTGCGCCCGGATGTCAACCTGGACTCCCCCTTCCCCACCAGTTGGGGCCAGATGATCCAGGCTGGCCAGGCGGCCTACCGTATCCAGCCCTGGCTGCTGATCGCGCCGAGCCTGGCGGTAGCGCTGATCACGCTCTCCTTCACGTTCGTGGGTGATGGCCTGCGCGATGCCCTGGATCCACGGGACCAGCTCTAGTGGTCGTCGGCAACGAGGTCGTCCGCTGTGAATGGGCGAACGGCTCAGACCTGTACGCTGCGTATCACGATGATGAATGGGGCGTGCCCTGCCACGATGATCAGCAACTCTTCGAGTTGCTTCTCCTCGAGGGCTTTCAGGCAGGACTCTCCTGGATCACCATCCTGCGGAAGCGCCCGGCCTTCCGTGAAGCGTTCCACCACTTCGATCCTGTGCGCATCGCAGCCTATACCGACGAGGACGCAGCCCGGCTTATGGCTGATTCGGGCATTGTCCGCAACCGCCTCAAGATCGAGTCATCCATCACCAATGCGCAGGCCTTTCTGCAGACGCAGCAGGAATTTGATTCATTTGACGCCTACATCTGGCAGTTCGCGCCGCCACCCGGTCCGCGTCCCCGCTCCTTGAGCGAGGTCCCAGCTTCCACCGCTGAATCGGACGCCATGAGCAAGGCGCTCAAGAAGCGTGGCTTCCGCTTCGTAGGCAGCACCATCTGCTACGCCTTCATGCAGAGCGCCGGCCTCGTCGATGACCACGTCGTCGGATGCTTTCGGGCAACATCGTCCTGACGAACGTGAAAACCCCTCTCCCGCGCACCGGGAGAGGGGTTTGGGGTGAGGGTCAATCGCCGAGCTAGACCTTCGCAGCCTTTAACTGCCGAACTTTCTCCTCGACGTCACCACCCCGGTGTTCATACCTACCAGGTTCAGGCCACCGAAGAAACGCGCGTGCTCGATCTTCACGCAGCGGTCCTCCACGAAGTCCAGGCCAGCGGCACGTGCCATGCGCCCCGCTTCCTCGTTCTCGACACCCAGTTGCAACCAGAGGACCTTCGCGCCGATGTCGATAGCGCTCTGCGCCACCGCCGGAACCTCACTCGGCTTGCGGAAGACATCCACCATGTCGACAGGGTGCGGAATCTCTTCGAGCGAGGCATAGACCGTCTGGCCCAGGAGCTTCTGCCCCGCGTAGCGGGGGTTGACGGGGATGATGTCGTACCCCTCAGCTTGCATATAGATCGCGGCGAAGTGGCTTGGCCGCATCGGATCGGCCGAGAGCCCGACCATCGCGATGGTGCGGCTGTCCTGCAGGATGCGCAGGCGCTCCAGGGCACCACTGGTCGCGCGGATCGTGGCGTTGGGTCGTACGGCGTGGCTCATGCTGTAGCTCCCGCGGTGACCGCTGTCTCAGCAACGGCTCCCGCCTTGCGCAGTGCTTGGTCGAGATCCCAGGTGATATCCTCGGGATCCTCCAGGCCAATCGAGATACGGACCATGTCCGGGCGGATACCGGCCTCGAGCTGCTGCTCATCCGTCATCTGCTGGTGCGTGGTACTGGCAGGGTGAATGATCAGCGACTTGGCATCACCAATGTTGGCCAGGTGCGAGATCAGGCGCAACTGCTCGACAAAGCGTGCCCCAACTTCACGGCCACCCTTGACTCCGAAGGTGAAGACCGCTCCCGCACCCTGCGGCAGGTACTTCGCGGCGAGTTCCCGCGACGGGCTGTCCGGCAATGTCGGGTAGTTCACCCACGTCACTCCGGGATGATCGACCAGGAACGCTGCCACCTTCTCTGCGTTGCGCGTGTGGCGCGCCATGCGCACCGGCAACGTCTCCAACCCCTGCAGGAACAGGAACGAGTTGAACGGGCTGATGGAGGGTCCGATATCGCGCAGGTTCTCGACGCGCACCTTCATCAGGTAGGCGTACTCGCCAAACGTCTCCGTGAAGCGGATGCCGTGGTAGCCAGATGAGGGCTCAGTCAGGCCGGGAAACTTTCCATTGTTCCACGGGAAGCGGCCTGACTCAACGATGATCCCACCAATGGCTGTCCCATGACCGCCGATGAACTTGGTCGCGGAGTGGACCACGATATCCGCGCCATGCTCCAGCGGCCGGCACAGGAAGGGGGTCGCGAAGGTATTGTCCACCATCAGTGGCACCCCGGCCTCGTGCGCAATATCAGCGACAGCGCTGATATCCAGCACGCTGATCAGTGGGTTGCCAATCGTCTCGCCGTACACCAGGCGTGTACGATCCGTGATCGCACGGCGGAAGTTTTCCGGATCGGACGGATCGACGAAGACGACATCGACACCCCACCGGCGCAGGGTGACATCGAACTGCGTGTACGTGCCGCCATAGAGCGCGTTCGAAGCGACGATTTGGTCACCAGGGCCAAGCAGCGTTGTGATCGCAATGAACTGCGCCGCTTGGCCGGATGCTGTCGCTACCGCGCCAGTGCCCTGCTCCAGGGCCGCCACACGCTCCTCGAACGCAGCCGTGGTCGGGTTCATGATGCGGGTATAGATGTTGCCGAAGCGCTGCAGCGCAAACAGCTCGGCCGCGTGGTCGCTGTCTTCGAACACGAACGATGTCGTCTGGTAGATCGGCATCGCGCGTGCGCCGGTCACCGGGTCAGGACGCTGACCCGCATGCACCGCCAGGGTGTCGAAGCCAAAGACGCGGTCCGCATCCTGTTCCGTATCGCGCTCGGGGTGATGTCCGTTACTGGAGGTCATCGCTACGCTACTCCACTTACACTGCGCGCCGAGATGTCGGTCGTCAGCGCCGTTCCCTCTCGCAGCGTGGCGCCCACCACGCAGTACTTCTCGGCCCGCGCGGCCAGCTTGGCGAGCCGCTCCTCTGGAACATCAGCCGCCAACCGCACGCTGGAACGAATCGCGGTGAACCCAACAGGCGTTTCGGAGTCAATGCCCATCGTGCCCCGGAAATCCATATCACCCTCGACGATGACTTCCAGTTCCTGCAGTTCCACGCCCATGGCCGACGCCACCATGCGCACGGTGATTTCCTGGCAGGCCGCCAGGGAGGCCAGCAACAAGTCCCCGGAACAGGCCAGTTCACCGTCTCCACCAGCCATTGGATGTGCCGCGGCATCCCAGGATGCCAGCACCGTGCCGCTGGCATTAGTGGTCGCGATGGTGCAGCGCGTCGGGTCGTTACCGGCCGTGACGCTTCGCACAGCCATCACGATCTTTCCACTCTCCGGATCGTCCTGATACCGTTGCTTGAGCGGAGCTTGCCTGTCCCGCAGCGTCGCCATACATTCTCTCCTTCTTTATACAGAACTACAGAATGGCACTTGCTAAGTATCCCGCCTCACCGGTTGCGACGCAATGTCCCGGTCGTCGCTCTACCATCCCTACCAGTATGGACCGGAGCGGAAAGGGAGTCGCAGGTGGCGGGACTGGTCGGGAAGACAGCATTGGTAACGGGGAGCACGCGCGGCATCGGGCGCGTGACGGCGGAGAAACTGGTGGACGCCGGGGTGAACGTCGTGGTGCATGGTCGCCAGGCGGCTGACGTGGAGCGTGCCGTAGGGGAGTTATCCCGCGACGGCGTGACCGTCCTCGGGTTTACCGCAGATCTGGGCCGCCACGAGGAAGCCAACGCGCTGGCCGAACAGGTGCTGGCCGCAGTTCCCCAACTCGACATCCTCGTCAACAACGCTGGCGCCAGTACGCAGGAACCGTTCTGGGAGGTCAGCGACGGCAGTTGGGACGCGCAAACGAACGTCAACTACCGCTCCCCGTTCATCCTGGCCCAGCACGCCGCCCGCCACATGCGGGAACGTGGCATCGCTGGCCGTATCGTGAATACCAGCACGGTCGGCGCGCACGTCTGCCATGCCCGCACGCTCGTGTACGACAGCGCCAAGGCAGCAGTGGAAGCGATGACACGCAACATGGCCTGGGAGTTGGGTCCAGACGGCATTACGGTCAACTGCGTCGTGCCCGGCCCGATTGGCAACCGCCCGGGTGATTCCGACGAAGGCGAACTGTGGCAGGGCATCAAGCCGTTCGTTCCGGTGGGCCGGGTTGGCAGCGGAGCGGATGTCGCGGCGGCGGTCCTCTTCTTCTGCCAGCCCGACGCCGCGTTCATCACCGGGCAGTCCCTGCAGGTTGATGGCGGCTACGCCATGGGCCTCCCCGAGAATTATTTCTGAGTCAAAGACAACGAGCATCCGGGATGCTTGTCCCGGATGCTCGCCTGACCAGTGCTTGCTGATTTAGGAACTGCGGGTTACCCCTTGAGTGCGCCTTCCTGCAGACCCTTGATGTACCAGCGCTGGGCGAAGGCGAAGATGATCAGTCCCGGCGTGATCGCCATGATGTACACGGCGGCCAGCCGCGGCCAGACCCAGGCGCCCATCCCGCCTGTGGCCGTGGCCAACACCACCGGGAGCGTTTGTGCCGATTGGTTGGTGTTCAACGTCTTGGCCAGCAGGTACTCGCCCCAGGCCGCTACGAAGTTGATGATGATCACCACCACGATGCCATTCTTGACCATCGGCAGCATGATGCCGATCAGCGTGCGCACTGGGCCAGCACCATCAATGCGCGCAGCATCGAAGAGCTCGCGGGGAATGGACTGGAACATACCGCGCATGACGAAGATCGAAATGGCCAACGAGAGCGCGACATACGGAAAGATCAGTCCCGCCGGAATGTTGAGCAGCCCAAGGTCCTTCTGCGTTTCGAAGATGGCGATCACCGCCGTCACGCGTGTTGGGAAGAACATCGATGCTACCAACGCCGCGAAGACAATGGGCATCCCGCGCAGGTTGAAGAACACCATGACGTAGCCCGCCAGCACTGCCAGGACGGTCGCGACCACCACGGTCCCCACCGTCACAAGGACGCTGTTCGTGTAGTTTTGCGGCAGCGTGGGAATCTTGGTCAGGGAGTATCCGTAGTGGGTCCAGTCGAAGGTCTTCGGCCAGATGTCGTTCTGGTAGGCATCCGGCAGGGACTTGACGGACAGCAGGATCACCCAGAAGAGGGGCAGCAGGATGATCAGCGCGAAGATCGCCAGCACCAGGTGCCGCGCGATGGTTCCCCATTTGATGCGGGATCGGTGTGGCGTCACGATGACCGAAGGTATCGAGGGGGAAAACTCGGATGCCGTTTCCATGGTAGCCATCTGCGTTCGTGCTCCCTAGTCCCGCGGCCGGAACAGCCGGAAAAGGACCGCTACCACCACCAACATGAAGAAGGTGCCGACCCAACCAATCGCCGAACCGTAACCACGGTCCTGCACCCCCTGGAACGCCGTATCCCACATATAGACGGTCCAGGTGTACGTGGGGCGGTCGCGCAGGAAGCCGCCCATGATCAGGTATTCGTCAATGACGGCCATCGCCGTGCCAAAGCGCAGAACCACCAGGACCAGCGTGACCGGCAACAGGCGCCAGAACGTCACGGTCCAGAACATCTTCCACTCGTTGGCCCCGTCTACCCGCGAGGCATCGAAGAGGTCACGTGGAACAGTGGCCAGGCCAGCGAGAAAGAACATGGTGTGATAACCAAGACCCCACCACCACTCCATGATGGTCAGCGCTGGAATCACCAACTGGTTGCTCATCCATTGTGGTTGGGTCTGGATCGTGAACCAGCCGGTAACATCAGTCAAGATGTAGTTGATAGGTCCGATATAGCCGTCGTACATCCATTTCCAGAGCAGAAAGATCAGGGGACCAGGGATCATGGCCGGAATCAGCAGAATAATCCGGTAGAACGCAGCCACCTTCGGGTGCGTCACGCGGTCAATGAGCACAGCCAGAAACATCGGAAATATGATCATGCCCGGCACGAAGAAGGCAGTAAAGACGAGCGCCCGCCAGATACCCTGGTGCAGCAGGGGGTCCGCTAGCGCTTGCGCGTAGTTGTCCAGCCCGATGAACGTGACTGGCCGTGAGGCCTGGATCGGGCGGTAGTCAAGGAGCGAAAACCAGGCAACGCGGACGATTGGCAGGATCTGCCACCCAAGGAAAAAGATCAGCGAGGGAATAAGGAACAGCCAACCAATACCGACGTTGGCCATCCACTCTGACAATCGCTGGCGGCCTGTTACGCCGGGCTTGAACGGCGGTCGCTCTGGATTCGGAACGGAAAGCTGTGCCATCTGATCCTCGAGATCCTCGCGGCAGTTGCTCCCAGTGCGTCGATGCGGTGGAGCCTGTCAGGAGATGGGCCAGGAACGGCAAATTGCCGGTTCCTGGCCACGCTTTACCTAGGCAGTCGCGTCGTCGTACGCGGCCTGGACAGCGTCCATAGCCTTGTCCAACGCGGTCTTGGCATCAGCCTCTTCACCGCGCAGGTACGCGAGGTAGAAGGGGGCAGCCAGGTCGAACTGCTGGATGGAAAGGATGGTCGGCGTGATTGCCTGCGCGGTCGGCAGGGAGTCCTTGATCGCGAACGCCCAATCCGCCATCCATTCTGGCCGATTCTCCTCGTACTCGGCCCATAGGCTCTGGAGCACGGGAAGTTGCCCCATCGCGGTGCTTTCCGGCGGGTTGCCGCTGACCGACGCCTCCCAGATGCGCTGATCGCGGACGAGGCCATTCATGTACTGGGCGGCCTCCTCCTTGTTCTCACCGTGCTTGAGCAACACAACGCCCGTGGTCCAGAAGACGGTGCCGCCCGCGCCATCCTCCGTCTTCGGCAGCGCGCCGAAGCGGATCTGGCTGGGATCCTGCCAGGTGCCAGCGAAGCGCAAGTGCGCGTTCTGGTACTTGATGTAGTACGCGACTTGCTGCGACGCGAACGCCTGCTCGTCTGGCGTCTGGTTCACGCCGCCGTCGGTTGAGCCGGGGTTCAGCACGTCCGGGTTGGCCAGCGGCATCATCTGCTTCATGATTTCCAGCGCCTGCACCGCAGTGTCGCCGTTCCACATGAAGAGGCCGGTGTCAGGATCGTAGACATCCAGGCTGATCGAGTGCGCAATCGGGATCAGCGAGCGCCAGGCGTGGTAGTCGAACGTCACACCAAACGGGGCAGCGCCGCTGTCCATGACCGTCTTGGCGTTGGCCAGGAGTTCATCCCAGGTGACCGGGGCCACTTCCGGATCGAGACCTGCACGCGTGACAATGTCGGCGTTCCAGCCATTGACAATGACATCCAGCAGCCACGGCCAGACATAGAACTTGCCCTGGTAGGACCCTTCCTCGCGGATCGGTGGGAAGAGGTCTTCGAGCAGGCCTTCTGGAAGGTATGCGTCCCATGGCTCGATAACGTCCGCCGCTTCCAGTTGCACCATTTCCAGGAACGGGGTAACGCCAGTGTAGAGATCCCAGGTGCTCGACTTCTCAGCTGCTTCCGACAGGAAGACATCGACACTGAAGTTGGCCGAGGGTGCGATTTCGGCCCGCGTCGGGTAGGTCGCCCCGAACTCCTCGTTGTAGACAGCCAGGCCTGGATGGTTGGCCTGCTGCCAGTCGTACGAGGTCACTTCCAATGTTGCCGGATCGCCAGCCAGAGCCGGCATCGCGGTATTGCGCGCGAGCGCTCCCATGACGGGCACGCTGAGGCCCAATGCGGCCGCCCGCGTTAGTACCGTGCGGCGGTCGATTCGGCCAGCCAACGCATCGGCAAAAAGCCGTCGAGTGGCGAGTTCTCTTGACACGAGACCCTCCTCATGATGGTCACCGCGTGCGCAAGCCGCACGTGTGCCTGCGAGATGCTCTAGCACAGGGGCATGAATGCCCGTGGCCAACACCTATTTTCTCGCAGCGTGTGACGATTGTATGAACGGGCTTCTCTACCTGTCAACGCACAACTACGACTAATAACCAGGCGGCGCAATTATGCGTGCGAAGGTTGGTCGTTTTTTGCTGTTTCAACCACCTTGGTGAGCAAGTCGTCCCTATCTATTCGCGTCATTGATCACTGTGAGCGATGTCACGCTCACCGCCTGCTTCAAAGGCGACGTAACAGGAGCCGGGAGCGTCACCCGACCACTCACCCTGGTCGGGCTCCAGACATTGCCTCACCTGTTCCGGATTCGCGCTTTGGCACTGACCACATGGTCACCCAGGTCTTCTCTTCCCAGCTATCCACACCTGTCCGGCAAGCGGGAACAAATTCTCGGGCATGCGCGTATCCTTCACGCCTGCAACCTCGGGTGAATGGGTCAGATGCGCCACGCACGGCGCGGATCAGTGTGGAAAGGAGAAGTTTGGCGTATGTCTCATACTCTTCGAACAGTCGCGACGTGTGCCGTCGCCTTCGGACTCATGGCGGTGGTCGGCAACGCGTCCCGGGAGACCGATGCTTCGCCGGGACCAGCCGCGCCCGCCACAACCCAGGAGCAGCCAGCCCCTGTGCTGTTGCAACATGATGGCGCGCCCGATGTGCCAACGCTCCCCGACGCTCCGCTTACTGGAGATACCACCACGGTGAGCAACGTGATCCCGGTCGCGATCAAGGGCTTCATCTACATTCCGGAGACGGTCACGGTTTCCGCCGGCTCCAGCGTGGCGTGGACGAACCAGGACAATGCGCCGCACACCTCCACCGGCATCGGGGATGCCGTCTCGGCGCTTGATTCCGGCGCCATTGTGTTTGGCCAGACTTTCACCCAGGAATTCGATACACCGGGGACGTATCCCTACTACTGCGTCTACCATCCCAACATGCTCGGCACGGTGGTTGTTACCCCGTAGGGCGTGCAAGTTGGGAGATCGGTGATGTCACTCATTGTTGCGCTGCTGCTGCCGTTCCTCTCGTTGACACCCCTCTTGAACACGGCGACTCCGGCACCAGCAGCCAGCACGATCCCGCCCATTCTCTGGCATGTGATTGCCATCACGAACCCGACGGGCGCAACCACGAAGATCACCGAGCCTGAGCACTACACGGCTCAGTTCCTGCCCGATGGATCGCTCCTGATCCAGGCCGAGTGCAACCGTGGCCGGTCTACCTATGAGCTTGTCGATGGCGATCTGGTCGTGCAGCCGGGAATCTCTACGCTTGCGCTGTGCCCGCCGGATTCCCACGATCAAGCGTTCATGGCAGCGCTCAACGGCGCAAACGCGTTCGCCTTTGATGACGACGGGCTCATGCTCTTGACCGGCAACGCCGGAGACTTGACGCTGCAGGCGACGCTGGAGGGAGTCGTCTGGCAGTGGGAGCAATTCGAGGGCGGCGATGGCGCTCTCGCCATCCCGGATGCTCCATCACGATACACCGTCACGTTCCTGCCTGACGCAAAGCTGGCCGTGCAGGCTGACTGCAACCGGGCTCGGGGCACATGGTCCGCGCTGAACAGCCAGATGGAGCTAGCCGTTGGCGGCATGACGCGCGCCATGTGCCGCGAAGGCTCCCTCTCCAACGACTTCGTCGAAGACCTCAGGTATGTCCGCTCACACGTTTTCCGGGACGGTAAGCTCCACCTTTCCTTGCTCGCCGATGCTGGCATCATGACCTTTGTAGCCACCTACAATGCAGAGACCGCGGGCACGCCCGTACCGGAAGCCACACCACAGGGATGACCACCGTCAAACGCACCACGTATGTCGCGGCGGTTGAACCGCACGATCAGGCAGTTACTGGCCCAGCCAGGCACCCGACAGGACGCTGCCTGGCGTTCGCACGCGGAGATCTGCTCGTCACCGAGTCAGGCGATGAGGTCCGCTTTCCGAGCTGGGACGATCTTCGCCACCTCGATGTCCTGACGCTGCGAAGTCAGTTTCTCGGCGATCTGGATGATGAGCCCCTCTGGTCAGCCGAGCTTGCTCCCGATTTCGTTCCGCCGGAAGGCCTCTCCCTCCTGAATCTCCGCTCGCTCCACGGCCGGGTAACGGATGAGGTGTTTGCTCTCGCGGGCCGGGCAGCTCAGATCGTGGCCTGGGACCGGGACCACCAGCATTGCGGGCGCTGCGGGATGCACACGGAGCCGGTCCCCAATGAACGGGCGCGCCGATGCCCTATGTGTGGCCTCATCTCCTACCCTCGCCTCTCACCTGCCATCATCGTGCTGATTGAGCGTGGTGATGAAATCCTGCTAGCGCGAGGACACCAGTTCGCACCCGGGCGCTTTGGGATCGTGGCGGGCTTTGTGGAGCCTGGGGAATCGCTGGAAGAAGCGGTCCAGCGCGAAATCCGCGAAGAGATCGCGCTGGATGTCGCTGACATCACCTACTTCGGGAGCCAGCCATGGCCATTCCCGCACGGCATCATGATCGGCTTTCGGGCGCAATATGCCGGCGGCGAAGTCTCCCTTGACGATGGTGAACTCGCCGAGGCCGGCTGGTACACCGTGGACAACCTGCCAACCGTCCCCCAAAAGCTCAGCATCGCCCGCCGCCTTATCGACGCCTGGGCAGCCGAGCGCGGAATCGTGATCGACCAGCCCTGACGGGTTTTCATCCACCAAGAGGCACGGCGCGAGGTCGCGCCCACCCTCAGGTGTCATCCTGAGCCCTCAGGCGAAGGATCTCGCTCGCCTTATGCCACACATCCTGCTCCCGGTCGGCACGCCCTCTTTCCACCCTAACCGTGGATGCCACCACCCCGCAGATGCGTCCCCAAGCAACAGGCCGGACCATGTGGTCCGGCCTGTTGAGTTCTTATCTGGTTGCCCGCTGGCTCTAGTCCGCGGCGGCGCTCGTCGTTCCGTTCTGGATTGCGCGCCAGACCTTCTCCGCGGTCATCGGCACGTCGAGGTGAGTCACGCCCCACGGCTCCAACGCATCAATCACCGCATTGGCTACCGCCGGCGTGGACCCGATGGTTGCTGCCTCACCAATACCTTTTGCCCCAAGTGGGTTCAGGTACGTGCGAGTCTCGGTGTGGTGCGTCTCCAACTCGGGGAAGTCGATCGCCTTCGGTATGGCGTACTCATTGAGGGTCGCGGTGATGAGTTCACCTGATTCGTCGTAGACGATCTCCTCGATGAGCGCCTGGCCGATACCCTGCGCCACCCCGCCGTGGACCTGGCCACGCACCAGCGTGGGGCTGATGATCGGCCCGCAGTCATCAACGGAGAGGAACTTGACCAGCTTGACCACGCCGGAATCGGGATCGACCTCGACCACGGCAATGTGGGTGCCGAACGGGAAGGTCTCGTCCTCCGGCCGGAAGAACTCCGTGGCCTCCAGGCCAGCGCCGAACTCCGGTGGCAGCGAGCCACCGTAGGCGGCTGCTGCAATCTCCGCAAGGGCGACGCCCCGGTCGGGCACACCCTTGACCCGGAACGAGCCGTCCTCGATCTCGATATCCTCAGGCGCGGCCTCCAGGAGGTGCGCGGCAATCGCCTTTGCGCGCTCCTGCACCTTATTCATGGACAGCACAACTGCGCCGCCACCAACAGCCAGGCCACGGCTACCCATAGTGCCGTTACCCTGCGGGGTGTTCAGCGTGTCGCTGTGGGTTACCCCAATGACATCCATGGACACGCCAAGACCATCGGCCACGATCTGGGCGAAGGTGGTCTCCTGGCCCTGGCCGTGCGGTGAGATCCCGGTGTAGACGGTGACATCGCCGTTCGTCTCAACGCGGACCGTTGAGCTCTCAAACGGACCGAAGCCGCAGATCTCGACGTAGGACGCGAGGCCAATACCGAGATAGCGGCCCGACTTGCGTGCCTCTGCCTGCTCCTTACGGAGACCAGCGTAGTCCGCCAGTTCCAGCGCGCGGTTCAGCGGCTTCTCGTAGTCACCGGTGTCGTACTTCTCGCCCGCGTTAGTCGTGAAGCCGTTGTCGAAAGGCGGAATGAAGTTGATGCGGCGCACTTCAACCGGATCGAGGCCAGCCTCGTCTGCCAGCAGATCCATGGCGCGCTCAACGTAGAACGCCGCTTCAGGGCGGCCAGCGCCACGATAGGCGCCGAGGGCCATCTTGTTGGTGTAGACGCTGGTGGAACGGAACTCGAGCGCCGGAATGTCATAGCAACCGCAAGACATACGCCCGGTCAGCTCAGCCAGGTCGGTGCCGCGAGGGAAGCCGCCCAGGTCCTGCACCACGTGCATCCTGAGGCCGCGCACGCGGCCATTCTCGTCGGCGGCGATCTCCACATCGGCCCACTGGTCGCGGCCGTGGTTCGTGGCCAGGAAGTTCTCGGTCCGGGTCTCAACCCACTTCAGGGGGCGCTGCATCTTGTAGGCCAGCGCCGCCACGATGAAGTCTTCCTGGTAGGCGCCGATCTTGACGCCGAAGCCACCGCCCACTTCCGGTGCGATGGCTCGCACCTTGGTGGAAGGCAACCCCAGAGCGGCGGCGATACCGGTGCGGTTCCAGTGCGGTGCCTGGGTGGACGTCCAGACAGTCAGACCATTGATGAGAGGATCGGGCATCGCAGCGACCGCGCGCCCTTCCATCGGCACCGCCGAGAGGCGCTGCGAGCGAATGCGCGCCCTGGCCACCACCGGGGCATCCCTGAACGCGGCCTCGATATCGCCGTGGTCGCGGTCCCAGCGGGCGCCAATGTTGTTCTTCTGCGAGGAGTAAAGCTGCGGCGCGCCATCTTCCATGGCCGCTTCGGGATCGGTGATACTCTCGAGCACGTCGTACTCGACCTCAACCGCCTCAGCAGCATCCTCAGCCTGGTACTTCGATTCGGCGACGACGGCGACAACCGCCTCTCCGACGTAGCGGACCTTGTCACGCGCCAGCGGCCAGATCGGCGGTGACTCTTCGGACTCCTCTTCCTTCTGGATCGGATTCGCCTCTTCGCCGCTGTTACCCTCGGCGGCCCCACCAGCGAGGGAGCCACAAAACTGGGCAAGCTCCTCACCAGTCACGACCGCGATAACGCCCGGCATCGCCAGGGCCGCCGACTTGTCTATTGAGACAATCGTCGCGTGCGGGTGCGGGCTACGCACCAGCGCGATGACGCCCATGCCCGAAACTTTCAGGTCATCAACATAGGTTGACGAGCCCGTGATGAGCCGAGGATCTTCCTTGCGCTTTACCTCTGCGCCGACAAACCGACTCAGGACCATGCGTGGTCGTCTCCCCTTACCGCCCTGTCGCGATCTCGCAGCGCGGCAATCACTGTGCGAATGCTTTCACGCTCATTCTAGCGTTGATTGGGGCTGCATCGCTCATGGTCACACGAGGTAGCGCAGCCAAACATAGACGGTGGCTACCACGAGACTGCCCAACGCAACCGGCAGGCCAACCCGGGTGAAACCCCAGAATCCAATATGGCTCCCTTGCCGCTCAGCGATCGACACGCCAACCACGTTCGCGGAGGCACCAACCAGTGTGCCGTTGCCGCCCAGGCACGCGCCCAGCGCCAGGGCCCACCAGAGGGGCTCTACCTGCGGCTGCGCGGCGAAGGCAACGGCATCGAGGTGCGCAAGATCGGGAAAGAGCAGGCGCGCCATCGCGAAGGTGAGGGGAATCAGCGTGGCGACCGCCGGGATGTTATCGACGATGGCTGATGCGATCCCCGCGAACCAGAGCAGACCAAGCACGGCCAACACATAGTTTCCGCCGACAACGAGGACGACCCGCTCCGCCACTGCCTCGATGAGACCAGCACTCTCGAGCCCCCCCACCATGATGAAGAGACCAATGAAGAAGAAGATGGTGGACCACTCGACATGGGTAAGCACATCGTGCGGGTCGATGCGGCTGAGTAGCAGCAGCACCACCGCGCCCATCAGCGCGACCGTGCCTGCCGCAACGTGGACGACCCCGTGCAGAAAGAAGCCGACTATGGTGCAGGCGAGCACGATCAGGGAAACCCGCATCAGGTTGCCGCTGCCGGTGTTTGCTCGCGGCAAGGGGGCCGCGGGGAACGCACCGCCGGCAACGCGCGGCCCAGCCCTGGAGAGACCTCGTCCGTACAGCCACCAGAACCAGGCAATGGTCAGCGGCAACATGATCAGCACCGCCGGACCGAGGTTTACCAGGAAGGCCATAAAGCTGAGGCCCGTGGCGCCGCCAATCATGATGTTGGGCGGGTCACCGATGAGCGTGGCCGTCCCGCCGATGTTGCTGGCAATCACCTGGGAAATGATGAATGGCCTGGCATCGAGACCGAGGCTCTTGCAGAGGGCCAGGGTGATCGGTGCCACCAGCAGCAGGGTCGTGACATTGTCCAGCAGAGCGGAAGCGACAGCCGTGAACAGCATGAACCCGGCCATGAGCTGCCACAGGCTGCCGCCCAATGCCTGCGTGGCCCGCCATGCCACGTGATCAAAGAAGCCGGTGCGGCGCAGAATATCGACGATGATCATCATGCCGACGAGCAGCCCGATGGTGTTGGCGTCAATCGACGCCAGCGCCTGCTCCTGGGTCAGCACCCCGGCGATCACCATGGCCATCGCACCTGCCATCGCGACGGACGTCCGGTTCAGCTTCTCGCTGATGATGATGGCCATTGTGATGAGAAAGATCGCCGCTGCAACCATCGGCATCACGCGTGCTCCCCTTCCGCCCTGTCCGAACACAACAAAGGGAACCGCCAAACTGGCAGTCCCCTCCGAGCCGCGTGGGTAGTGGGTACGCGGCGCCCCTCGTTTTCAGGTTGTTGGGGTGGATTCTACGTTACGAAGGATCAATCGGGGATGCACGCCGCCGCTATCGACTCAATGAGATAGCGCGGAGTGCGTAGTTCATCGCCTGTGACGCGACGCTCGATGCCGGCGACCACCACGAGATCGAGCGCCGGGACCACGAAGATATGCTGCCCGCCATAACCGAGCGCGAAATAGGCGGGATAACCAGCGTTCGTGGCTGTCACCCACCACTGGTAGCCGTAGTTGGCCCAACCGCCTGTCGAGTCGCCCGCGCTCTGCCAGGTCGTTGCCTGCTGCGCGTACTCCGGGGTGATGATCTGTTGGCCGTCCCAGGCGCCATCACGCAAGTACAGGAGGCCAAGCTTGGCCATATCGCGCGCGGTCATCTCCAGCCCGGAACCCGCGCTCACTTCATCCTGCGGTGAGCGCATCCAGTCGCCGGGGCGGATACCGAGCGGTGCAAAGAGCACCTCCTCGGCGTAGTCCTCCAGCGGCTTCCCGGCGGCCTCGGCCACGATGACGCCGAGCACCTGCGACCCGCCCGTGTTGTAGACGTATGTTTCACCCGGGCTCCCAACCACGGGCAGCCCCAGTGTCATGGCAACCCAGTCCGGTGCGTCCAGCAGTCGCTGCCAGTCGCCGTAGGCGTCCCACTGCAAGCCGCTGGTCATGGTGAGCCACTGCCAAAGCGTCGTGTCTTCCACGAGGGGATCGTGGTCAGCCGGAATCCGGTCCGGGATCAGGTCTCCAGTGCGCGCATCCAGGCCACTTAACAGCCCCGTACGCAGGGCTACGCCCGCGAGGGTGCTGGTCACGCTCTTCGTCACCGAGCGGACGTTGATCGGGTCATCGGCCATCAAGCCGTTGTAGTACCGCTCGAAGACGAGGTAGCCGTGGCGCACGGCCAGTAGAGCGGAAATCGCCGGCACCTCGCCGACTGCGCGAGCATCGACGTCAGCCAGGAGCGCCGTATCAACACCGTGTTCCACGGGATCGGCAACACTCCAGCCGTCGGTCGGCCACGGCCCATTCGGGACCTGGGCTTGCCCGATGGCCGGGATAGCGGCAACGGTCCCGGCCGCGGCCACACCAGCGAGGAGGGATCGCCGTGAGAGACGAGGAGAGAAGTTGGTCATCAGCGCACCAGGAATCCTTTTGAGGTTGGATCGTCTGGCTGCACCAGAAACTGATGCAGCCCGGTCACGAAGCCACGGCCGGCAATCTCGGTTTCGACGGCAGGCAGGCCAGCCACGCTGGTTTCCGCAACAATCTTGCCGGAGAATACGGTGTCAATAACGCTCTCATGGCAAAAGGGTTCCCCTACACCGATCTGCGCATGCGCGTACATGTTCGCCAGCCGGGCCGACGTACCCGTGCCGCAGGGGGAGCGGTCAACCGCGCCGTCGGCGTAGATGGTGATGTTGCGCCCATCACCGCCAGTGCGTGGCGGCCCGGTAATGATCGTGCCATACAGGCCGTGGAGCCCTGGCTCCTCTGGATGCACCGGGTAGTCCAGTTCCTGTACGGCCTCCTTGATCTCCATACCCAGCGCAGTAAGCCGTGAGGCGTTCTCCGGAACGACCTCCAGGCCAAGCGCCGCGGCATCGACCAGCGCGTAGAAGGCGCCACCCCAGGCGACATCGGCCGTGACAGCCCCGGCGCTCGTCTCGATCTCCAGGCCACTCCGGTACTGGAACGACGGCACGTTCTGGAAGCGCACCTCCGCGACGTGCTCCCCGTCATGCGTCGCCACGGCCCGGATCAAGCCGGCTGGCGAGTCATATGTGACCGCGGTTTCCGTCTCACCACGACGTGGCAGCATCCCCATCTCCAGGAGCGTCGTGGTAAGCGCAATCACTCCGTGGCCGCACATTGAGGAGTAGCCCTCGTTGGTCAGGAACAGCACGCCGTAGTCCGCTTCCGGGGAGACCGGCGGCGTCAGGATGGCGCCATACATATCGGCATGGCCGCGCGGCTCGAACAACAGCACACGCCGGATGTCATCATGGTGCTCCAGCATGTACTGCCGCCGCTCCAGGATGGTGGCACCCGGCAGGGGTGGAACACCAGCGGTGATGATGCGTAGCGGCTCCCCGGCGGCATGAGCATCGATGGTGGAAAACACGCGCGAAATCTGCACGGCGGCATCCTGCCTTTGATCAGCGGTACTGCGACTCGGAACCCGGTTCGTGTCCCCCTATACTAGCTGCGCGGCCCCGCTCCACCTCGCCTTCCAGGGAGACCCTCAGTTGACGACCATCGCCCCGCCACCGGCTTCGGTGGCTGCGTTCTCCCCGTTGCCTCTGCTGGACAACGAGGCCATCGATCAGTTGCCACCCCCGCTTCTCCTGCGCTATGCCGGTTGGCTGCGCGTCAGCGGGCAATTCGATGCGGCCGAAGCAGCGCTTGCCCGGGCGCTGGATCTTCGGGGCGAAAGCGCCAGTCTGATGGATGAGCGGGCCGCGCTCGCCCTGGCGCGCGGCGATGCGCAGGAGGTGCGCAGGAGCTGGGAAGAGCGGCTGTCTCGTAACCCCGCGCCCTCGGCGCGCGCCAGCTATGGCCGCGCCCTGCTGGAACTGGGCGAGGTCGCGGAGGCATCGGACATCGCGGACGCCCTGCTGGAGGAGCACAGCAACCTGGCCACCGTGCACGCGCTTTACGCGGAGGTCGCGCTCCAGCAGGGCGACATCGCGACGGCCCACGCCTTCTGGGCCGGGCAACTGACGCAGGACCCCGCCCGCATCACGCCCCAACTGTCCCTGGGCCGCATTGCCCTCCTGGGTGGTGACCCGGATGAGGCCCGCGCCGCGCTGCAACGCGCCCTCACGGACCTCCCCACCCTCACCCCGGCGCAGGTGGCCTCCGCGGCAACGCTGGCAGACATGCTGGGGCAGACAGGGCGGAGCCAGATGCTGCGGCACCGCCTGGTTGCGATGGAGGCGCAGCGCAGCGCACATCTCGCGGCAGAGATTGCGGACGCGCTCGGGCTGGAGAACATCCCGGCAACCCCCGGCCCGCCCGTAGACCATGGCACGCAAGCAAACGGCCATGAGCGATCTGCTCCCGCTGCGAACGTGGCGCATCGTCCGGCGGCGCCTGAGACGAGCCACAGCCAGCCGCAACCCGGCGAGGTGCTGGATGCCGAAGCCGCCGCAGATGACGCGGCGACGATCACCACGGTGCCCCTGGATCAGGAAATTGCCGACCCTCAGGTCCTGGAGACCCTGCAACGCGTCTTTGGCTTCCAGGGTCTGCGCTCCGGCCAGGCGGCCGTCATCAACCAGGTCCTGGCGGGGCGCGACACGCTGGCCATCCTGCCGACCGGCGCCGGCAAGTCACTCACGTTCCAGTTGCCCTCGCTGCTGCTTCCCCACATGACGCTGGTGCTCTCGCCCCTTATCGCCTTGATGAAGGACCAGGTGGAGGGCCTACCTTCGGCCCTCCGTGAGCGCACGGTGCTCCTGAACAGCTCGCTGGCTCCCGAGATCCAACGTACGGCCCTGAGCGACATCGCCAGTGGTCGCCCGGCGCTCGTCTACGCCGCTCCAGAGCGCCTGCGCCAGCCCGCATTCCTTCGCGCGCTGCGCCAGGGGGGTGTATCGCTGGTGGTGGTGGATGAGGCGCACTGCATCTCGCTCTGGGGGCACGACTTCCGGCCAGACTACCTCTCGATCCCCGCCTCCCTACCGGAACTGGGCAACCCACCCGTCCTGGGTATGACCGCCACCGCCTCCGCCGAAACTGCCGCCTCCATCCAGAAGGCATTCCGGCGAGACCTGGATGTCGTGCGCACCAGCCCTTTCCGGCCGAACCTCACCTACTCGACTGAGCGGCTGACCCGCAAGGAGGAGAAGGCGCGGCGCGTGGTCGAGCTGTGCCGGGAGTTGCCGGGCACGGGCATCGTCTACGTCTCCTCCCGCCGCGACGCCGATAACCTGGCCGGCGTGCTCCGCGACAACGGCGTCAGTGCCGTCGCCTACCACGCCGGTTTGGAACGCGGCCTGCGCGAGCGCAACCAGGATCAATTCATGCGCGGCGCGGCGCGCGTGGTGGTCGCCACGGTCGCCTTTGGCATGGGCGTGGACAAGCCGGATGTGCGCTTCATCATCCATCTCAGCCCCTCCACGTCGCTTGAGTCCTACGCCCAGGAATCGGGCCGTGCCGGTCGAGACGGACAGCCCTCCCGCTGCATCCTGCTCTACACCTCGAGCGATCGGGGCAACCAGACCAAGCTGGCCAACCGCGACGCGATGACGCTCCCACAATTGCGCCAGGTGTTCGCCGGCATCCGTGAGAACGCGGGCGGCGCCTGGGCGATCTTCGATCCCTCGCGCATCGTCGTCACCGGCGACATTGATGATGACCCGGACGAGCGGCCAGACCCCCGCATCGGTATCGGGCTGCTGGAGCAGGGCGGGCTGTTGGAGCGGCACGCTAACGCCCCCGTGACGTGGTCGCTCCGGCGCACCTCGGACTCCGAGGGGACTGCGCCCGACAACCCCGAAGACGCTGAAACCTGGCAGCGCTTCACCACCTGGGCTCCACTGCCGACGCAACTCGGCGAGGAGTTCAGCGTCGATACGGCTGTCGCCTGCAGCACCCTCGGCATCTCACCAGAAACGCTGGCCCTCATGCTCGACGCGCAGCCTGGCTGGGAAGCGACGCCTGGCCACCGGCTGCCCTGCCTGCGCCTGCTCCCCATCGAGGCCAACACGGCCTCCAAACTGCAGCGCGTTATCGATGACGCCGCTAGGCGGGCCCGCCGGCGTGTGGACCAGATGATGGCGTATGCCGAAGGGCGAACCTGCCGGCATGCGGTGCTGGCCGCCTACCTGGGAGAGCGCCTGCCTCCGTGTGGTGACGCGTGCGATGTCTGCCTCGGGGAAACGCAGCGCGCCAAACCATCACGCGAATCACGCCCTACCCGGCGCAACATCGCCACGCAGCAGGACATCGACACCATTCTGCGCGCGATGGGCAACCTGCCCTTCCCGCTCGGCAAGACCGGGCTTACCCGGCTGCTGGAAGGCTCGGTCCAGAGCCGCATCCAGGCGGATCGCTCCCCGTTCTTCGGGGCACTAGCCGATCTACAGAAGTCAAAAATCGACGGCGCCATCGATGATCTCGTCGCCAACGGCACCCTGGCTTACGACCGCTCCCGCGAGTTCCCGGTGCTCCGCATCACCGAACGCGGCGCCGTCCGCCTGCAGGACATGGCGCCCGAAGACTGATCAGATTCCCGGCTACCCGGTGCTACACTCCCCCCGCTCCTGGGGGCGGATGGGGCCCGGTGGCCTCCCCAATCTTCAAAATTGTGTGAGTGGGGGTGCTCCCCTCACTGGTGGGTTCGACTCCCATGCGCCCTCGCCACGAAAAACGACGTAATGACGCGGCTTTCAGCCATGCCGGCGTGCTTTCGACAACCCAGCGATGGCGGCCACCCTGGGCTTGGGCGTCTCCGTCAAGATCAGCCCGGTGACGGGGGCCCACAGTTCGTCGCTGACAAGCGGTTTAGCCATCCGCAGGATTCACTATGCCATCACCCGGTCTTGAAAGGCTCTCCTAGAGCGTTTCCCGCCGCAAATCGAGCCACTCAAGTGTCTCGGGTGGGAGGCGAACGGCTACCGCCGCCGCGTTGGCCGCGATCTCCTCATGGCTCTCGCCGCCAGCAAGGGCGAACAGGTTGAGCGGCTGCGACAGCGCGTAGGCAAGGGCGATCTGTGGCACGGTGACGTCGAGTTCGGCGGCGAGGATGCGGGCGCGGCCGAGCCGCTCGTAATTGGCGTCCGAGCCGTAAGAACGCCGGGTGCGTTGAGCGACCTCTTCGGGAAGCACGCCGTCGTGGTTGCGGTCGAAGCCGCCAGAGAGGAAGCCGCCCGCCAGGCTCGACCAGGCAAAGACGGCCATCTGGTTGCCACGGTACCAGCGCTGCGCTTCTACTCGATCGGGACCACTAATCGAGATGCAGCCCCGCCAGGGGGCTTCGATCTGCGCGGCAAGACTGAATTGCGGGCTGCTGGCGACAAACGGAACCAGTCCGTGCTCCAGCGCGTAGGCATTCGCCTCGGCAATCCGCTCATGCGTCCAGTTCGAGCCGCCGAAGGCGCGGATCTTGCCGTCGCGCAGATGGGTGTTCAACGCCTCAACAATCGGGCCGACGGGCACGTCCGGGTCGTCGCGGTGCAGGAGGTAGAGGTCGATGGCGTCGAGGCCGAGCTGGGTCAAAGACTCGTCGAGGTCGGCGGCGATGTCGGCCGGGGTGACTCGCATCCGCTCAGGACTGTGATGGGCGCCTTTGCCAATGATCACAACCTGGTCGCGCAATCCCCGCTCCCGCACCCAGCGGCCGACAGTTGCCTCATTGCCGTTGCCGTAATGACGGGCGGTATCCAATGTGTTGATCCCTGCATCGAGGGCCGCATCGAGCACCGCGGAGCTGTATGGCCAGTCGTCTTCGCGGACCATGATCGTGCCCTGGACGAGGCGCGAAATCGGCTTGTCAACTCCCGGAACGTGCCCGTAGTCCACGTCATATCCTCTACTCGCCTGGGTAACGCAGTCCCCAATCGGCCCGCACACGGTCTAGCGTCTCGATAACGGCAACAGTCTCGTCGAGCGGCAGCAGCGGGCTCTCGATCGCGCCCGTTCTCAGGCAACGCATCGCCTCCATTGCCTCATGGGTGTAGCCATTGCCCAGGTAGGGAGCGTCGAGCGTATAGGGCTGGTGGCCGTCACTGCTGACCGTGAGGCTGGTCGCTTTCCACCAAGGCGCTTGCAGCCGGATCGAGCCGGTTGAGCCGACGATCGTGGCCTCCTCCGGGGTGGCGACCGTGATTGCGGTGGTCAGTTGGGCGAACTGGCCGCCCTCATAGCCAAACAGCAGCGCTGCCCGTTCATCGACGCCGCTCGGGCCGATGTGCGCCAGGGACGTAATCTGCGTGGGAGACCCGAAGAGCATTGAAGCGAGCGAGGCGAGATAGACCCCGACGTCAAGCAACGCCCCCCCGCCCCGCTCCGGGTCAAAGAGGCGGTGCTGGGGATCGAACTCCTTGCGGAATCCAAAATCGGCGATCAGGAATTGGAGCTCGCCAATCGCGCCATCGGCGATCAGGCGGCGCGTCTCGGCCAGGGCTGGCAGGAAACGGGTCCACATGGCCTCCATCAGGAAGAGGCGCCGCTCGCGGGCGAGCAGGACGAGTTCGCGAGCTTGCGTGGCGTTGAGCGTAAAGGGCTTCTCGCAAAGAACGCCTTTGCCCGCTTCCAGGCAGAGACGGGCATTGGTGTAGTGACCCGAGTGCGGCGTGGCGATGTAGATGATATCGACGTCGGGATCATTCGCGAGACCCGCGTAGCTCGCGTGACTCCGGCGAGCGCCAAAGCGTTGCGCGAAGCCAGTCGCCGTCTCGGCGGAACGCGAGCCGACCGCGGTCAACTCAGCGTCCGGCAACGCCTCCAACGCCGTGGCGAAGGTAGCCGCGATGCGCCCTGTGCCCAGGATCCCCCAGCGGATCGATTCCAGCGTTTCCTCCTGTTCCGCGCCCCAGCGCGGACATTGCCCCCGTGGAGGATACCAGTTACGGCTTCGCCAACCTCGACAGCAGTTCCTGCCATTTGTCCGCTACGGTCGTTTGAACTGAACGCGTACCGGGAACTTTCCGCCAACTGGCTCCAGCGTGGCAACGACCAATTTCGCATACGCCTGCATTGTCTCGACGTCTGCCATGTTGTTCCCCGCAATTACACAGGCTGGCATGGTGTTGCTCCAGTACTGCACAGTTCTCGCCGGTCTCCCGTTGAGGGACAGGAGGATATCGTTGAACGCAGAAACTGGTCAGAACGTACGGGAAAGCGCCGACGCACGATTCCATGTCGCGCAGCATCGTTGGATCTCGATACACTGACAGGGAGCAGCCCATGAACGCACATAACCCCCGCACCCAGGACGACTTCCTCGACGAGCACGGCCACTACCGGTTGAACCTGCCCTGCCCGCAGCCACCGGACACCGGAGACGAACTCGCGATGCTGATCGGGTTCCTCGAACGCCAGCGAGCCACGTTCTCCTGGAAATGCGGCGGTCTGGACGCAACGGCGCTTCGGGCCACAGCAGCCACATCGCGGCTCACCCTCGGCGGCATGCTGAAACACCTGGCGCGCTTCGAGGACGACATGAGCAGCGAATGGCTGCTCGGCCAACCGCAACGCGCTCCCTGGAACGAGGTGGACTGGGAATCTGATTCCACCTGGGACTGGACCACGGCGGCGGACGACCCGCCCGAGCAGCTCTATCGCCAGTGGCAGGAGGCCGTCAACCGATCCCGAGCAACCTTTTCGTCCACGCTGGCCAGCGGGGCTCGCGCACTCACCGAGCCCCAAGAGCCCCTGCCCAGCCCGCGGTACATCCTGATCAACATGATCGAGGAGTACGCCCGTCACAACGGCCACGCCGACCTGATCCGGGAATCAATCGACGGCCTGGTCGGTCATGATCCGCCGGAGTAATTGCATGACCGGCTCCTGAACCGGCCAGGACTGCCGCTTTAGTTCAACGACGGGGGCCAGCAACGCGGCCCGGTCTGAGACGGCCGAAGGCGAAAACGCACCCCTCGGCCGATGCTGCTCAGGGGTGTGCGTTAGCGCACGCCCCAGCGCTCCTGGTGCACCAGCTCCGCCAGTGGCTTCCGCGCCTGCTCGGGATGCATGCGCCCACCTTCGGCGCCAGGGTCTTCGTACCCGATCGAGAGCGCGGTGCGTAGCAGGCGATCCCGCGGTACACCGAGGATATCCTTGGCCTTGTCTCGTCCCTCGCCGTGGAACCAGCCGATGGAGGACCCCAGGCCGTGCGCCTGAGCGGCCAGTTGAATACGCTGGCTGAGGATCCCCTCGTCGAACGTTTCCTGCTGCACGGCGCTGGGATCGCCGTCCATCACCAGTACGATGACCAGCGGAGCGTGGGCCAGGTGCGTCACATAGCCCGGCAGGGCGCCAAGTTCCTGCAGCGTTTCCCGGTCACGCACCACGATGAACTGCCATGGCTGCACGTTCTTGGCACTGCCGCTCCAGCGCGCCACAGTCAGGAGGTCATCAACTGCCTCTTGCGGCACTGGTTGCTCGGTGAAGCGGCGCACGCTGCGGAGCGAGCGCAGGAACTCGATGACGTCGGGCGTTTCCACGGGGAATCTCCTGTTCACTGGCACAACCTAGATGTCGTCGGGAAAACGTTCGCCTCGCAGATGCAGCAGCGCTGAGTATTCGGGCGTGCCAGCCTGGCTGAGCGAGAGCGCTGAAAGCGCCTGGTAGGACACGGAAACCACCTCCACGGGAGCCTGTCCTCCCTGGAGGCGAGTGATGATCCGGTTGACGGCATCCGCCAGCCCCTTGGGCGTCGTGTCGCTAAGTATCACGACACGGTCCAGTTTTTCACTCATTACCAGCACCCTTTCCATTTCCACTCTCGAGAGCAGATGAGGTATTTATCATGCATCGGAGCGTTCGGGGTGTCGCTGGAATACCTGATTCCAGTGGCAGAGAACTCTGTCCGCGACAACCGAGAGCGCCCTGGTGTCCCCGGATGTGTCATGGGCAGCTTCCCGTTCATTTCATGCCGAACTGGATGGAACGCCTCATGCGAGATCTACCGCGTCCACGGCGCTGTCGCTGTCAGTTGCCAAGCCCTGGCATCACCTGTGGAACCCGGTCGAAAGCACGATTCCCTGATCGACAAGCGTGTGAGTCGAGCGGTAGCCCCCAGGTTGCCGGCCAATGGCCGGAAAGAAAGGACCAATCCCCATGCGTGTAATGGTCATCGTCAAGGCGACCCCAGACAGTGAAGCCGGCGTCATGCCAAGCGAGCAACTCCTCACGGAGATGGGCAAATACAATGAGGAACTGGTCAATGCCGGCATCATGATCGGTGGGGATGGCTTGAAGCCAAGCTCGGCGGGGGTGCGCGTGCGCTTCTCCGGCGACAAGCGCATGGTGACGGACGGCCCGTTCGCGGAAACCAAGGAACTCATCGCCGGCTACTGGATCTGGCAGGTCGATTCCATGGAGCAGGCGATTGAGTGGGCGAAGCGCTGTCCCAATCCCATGAACGAAGATAGCGACCTGGAGATCCGCCCGTTCGCCGAGGCGGAGGATTTCGGGGCGGAGTTCACACCGGAACTGCGCGAGCAGGAGGAGCGCCTGCGCCAACAGTTGGAAACAAACGTTTCCTGACGCCCTCCACGAACGTCAAGAGCGGCCGCTGAGAGGCAGCCGCTCTTTATTGGCGCCGGCTGAGAGGCAGCTGGCTGACAGCAGTCCAGGGCTACTTGAGCTGGACAACCCGGTCTGGGCCGGCCGCTGCATCCTCGGCTGGTACCTTCAGTGGTAACCGCACACAGAAGGTAGAACCTGCCCCTTCCCGGCTCTCCGCCCAGACCGTGCCGCCGTGCAACTTTACGATCTCACGGACGATGGAAAGTCCGAGTCCTGTCCCCGAGACACCGGCCGCCATTCCGGAGCGGCTCCGCTGATAACGGTGGAAGATCGTTTCCAGGTCATCTGCCGGGATGCCGATTCCCCGATCGATCACCCTGATTTCGACATCCGTTGGCCGAAAATCCGTCGTCACCGTGACCAGCTCACCCTCCGGTGAGTAGCGCACAGCGTTCCCGACAAGGTTGGTCACCACCTGCTCGATGCGCTCAGGATCCGCCGGCACAGGTGGCAATTGTCTCGCCAGCGAGAGGTGAATATCACGTGTGACATCGAGGGCCCGCAACCGGCCGACGGTATCCGCAATCACGGCGTTGAGATCGATCAGCGTGCGGGAAATCGTCAGTTCTGTCGCCTCAATGCGGTCCAGAAGGAGGAGGTCATCAATTAACCGCGCCAGGCGGCGAGCCTCGCTCCGAATCACCTGCGCGGACTCCTGGACACCCTCCTGCCCAGGCGCCTCGATTGCGATCAGTTCCGCATTGCCGGCAATTGCGGTCAGTGGTGTTTTGAACTCGTGTCCGAGCAGGCGCAGGAAATGACTCTTCGCATCTGCCAGGCGCTGTTGCTCCTGATGGGCGCGCTCCTGCGCTCGAAGTGCCTCACGCGCGGCGAGGCTTGCCTCCATGCGTTCGGTGATGTCATGAAGGGTGCATACGATGCCGCCAATCGCCGGGTCCCCGATACGGTTGACTGCAATCACGGACATCCAGCGCCAGGTTCCATCACGATGTTTCAAGCGCACCTCGCACTGCGCAGGTACCCCAGGGTGGGCCGCCGCAGCCTGGAGCATCGCCGCAGCACGCGGCAAGTCATCTGGATGGTGGAGGGGTATAACATTCTGCCCCAGGACCTGATCGGGTGTGTAGCCGAGCCGATCCAGAACGATCGGATTGGCGAACCGGCAGAAGTGGTCCTCGGTCAGGACCAGGATGATGTCGGCTGCGTGCGCAACCAGCGCTCGCGCCATCCCTTCACCCCACGGGAGAGACGATTCGTTTGCGGGATCTGGCACGACTACCTCCACGAGTCCCTCCGTTGACGAAGCAGAGCACTCCCGTCTTCATGCATATTGTGCTTATACCCAATCGTCGTATTTCCCCAAGGGTACGGGTTCTACCGATTTCGGTGATGTGCACGCCACCATGCGTTGGTCAACCCTGCTTGGCAGGATTCACCGGACCGCGCTTTTTAGCCGCGAGAAAGCAAGGAGCCCGTATATCCTCCAGTGCAGAAGCACAGGAATTCCCCGGTCTCATGAGACCCGAATCAGCGGTACGGAACTAGACCAACTCCCTTCCGCTGCATGTCTCAGCTGCCCACCCGGTCCGGCAGGACTCTGGCCCGCAAAACGGGTTAGATGAGATTCTTCGGCAAGAACAGCTTGCTGCAAGCATCGTGCGCGCTCCGCACGTGTGACATGCCGTCCCGCATGGCAACTGGGCCATGGCCGGGCAGCAGCGCGTCGAACTCCACCTCATTCAGCTTGGCGATAGTCGCGACGCTCTTGGGCACCGAGCAGTCATGGATGTTCTGGAGCACGATTCTGCCGCCGCTGAAAATGGCGTCGCCGGCAAACAGGTAGGTCCGGTCTTTGCCCTGCATGAGGTAGGAGACATGCCCATCGCAGTGGCCGGGCGTCTCGATCACCACCAACTCCAGTGAGCCTACCGGGATGCGGTCGCCCTCCCGCACCTCTGTCCCGATCTCAACCGGCGCGAAACGATATTCCGGAGGGTAAAGCCCGGCGGCCTTGGCCGTGTCCAGGGCAACAGCGCGCTCATCCCCGGTGCGCATCACCTCGGCCGCGTCCGCCGGGCAAACGACCTCCGCGTTGAGCATCGTCTTCGCGCTGGCCGCTCCGCCCGCGTGATCCATGTGATAGTGGGTGAGAATGATCTTCGTGATCTTCGCGGGGTCCAGTCCCTCAGCGCGGACGTTGTCAACAATCCGCTGCAGTGACGATTCCTCGCCCAGGCCGCAATCGATCAGGGCCATTTCGTCGCCACCGTCGATGAGGTACACATGGCAGTCGGGATTCTCGGAGAGCCCAAATCCCATGGCCACGCCACCGCCCACAACATACACGTCTTCCGTCAGGCGCATCATCTCTCCCGCTTGTCAGTCCGCACGTCGCGACTGAGCATACCGTCATGACGTCGCGCGATACCGACAGGGGCGAGCAAAAGCACGAGCCAGGCAGTTGGCGCGACGAGATCCAGGATCTCTTACGAGCGGCGAGTGGCGGCTTCATCTTCGCCGTGCCCCTCCTCTACACAATGGAGATGTGGGAGATCGGCGTCACCGCCGCCCTGTGGCAGTTGCTGCTCTTTGTGGGAGTCGCCTTTGCCATGAACCTGGGACTCGCCCATTCACGGAGCGGCGGGTTCAAGGAAGAGACCGACTGGTTCGCGACGATTGAACAGGCAGTCGATACGATCACTGTGGGGATCATTGGCGGGGGGCTTGTCCTGCTGATGCTGAACCAGATCGAGATTACCGATCCGCCAGCGAGTGTTCTCGGCCGTGTCCTGGCTCAGGCTGTCCCGCTCAGTATTGGCGCTGCTCTCGCTTCAGCGATCTTCGGGCCACGCGGCAATCGCACGCGAGACGATGATGATGAAGACACTGCGAAAAAGGCGCCATCGGCGTGGGGGCGTTTCTTACCGACGCTGGCGCTACCAGTCTGGGAGCCATCTTCCTGGCCTTTTCCATTGCCCCGACCGATGAGGTGTCGCTCCTGGCGGTGGAACTCACCCCCAAGCACCAGATCGCCTTTATTGGTGTTTCACTCCTCTTGAGCTACATGATCGAATTTGTCAGCGGATTCAGTTCCCGGTCGCATAAGCAGCCGGGCCCATTCCAGCCTCCCATCACCGAAACGGCCTTTTCCTACTCCCTGGCGCTCTTGGTTGCCTTTGGCGCACTGTTGCTGTTCGACCGCGTCGAGATCAATGATCCGCCAGATCACATCCTGGCTCTCGTGATTGTTCTGGGTCTGCCAGCATCAGTTGGTGGGGCGGCTGGAAGGTTGGCGGTATGAGCGAAACCGAGGCACAGGAGAGCGCAACACCGGGCAAGCATCGCAAAGGTCACTCTGCCCCCGAGTGGATCACCCTGATCCTCAGCAGCCTGGTGATAGCGGCGGTCGCGGGAGCGGTTGGCTTCTTCACCATCACAGGCGGCGATGCCCTTCCTCGTTTACCACAGAGCCTCAGACCGCGGAAATGCGTGGAGACACCGAGGGGTTCTACCCCCCCATAACCGTGACCAATATCGGAGACGAATCAGCCCAGGGTATCCAGGTGCGGGTCGAACTGCAATCCGGGGAGCAGACGGAAACGGCGGTGTTCACGATCGAGCTGCTGGCCGCGGGCGAAAGCGAGGAAGGCACGGCAGTCTTCCGGGCTGATCCCTCGCAGGGAGAGATTCAGGCGGTGGTGGAGAGCTTCCTCTAGCCAGCCGCGGCGCTGTTGACGTGCTGATCGCCCCTCCGTAGGATGCCCGTTAATACCCCGAGGCACGTGAGGAGCAATCGGTGAGCGAAGCAGCGAGCGAAACGGCGAACGCGGAGGCCTGGCGCGGAAAGGTCGGCAAGCTGAGCGAGGCGGAGTTGGATGCCTTCCTGGCGGGCGGGCATGTCGCGCGCGTGGGCGTGCTCGATGCCGACGGTTGGCCCTACGTTGTGCCGACCTGGTACCAGTGGGCAGATGGCGGCTTCTACATCATTCCCCGCGCCCGCTCGAAGTGGGCGCAGTACATGGCGAACGACAACCGCGTCTCTATCTCGCTCGATTCCAACGACCCACCCTACATCAAGGTGCAGACCCAGGGTGTGGCTGAGCTGCTGGAGGAGCCGAACACCGGCGGCCGGTGGGTTGAGCTTGCGACGGAGATGTCCGTCCGCTACCTGGGTGAAAACGGGCCGAAGTACCTGGAGCCGACCCTGGGCGAACCACGTTGGCTCTTCTTCGTGCGCCCCAAATCCATCCAGACCTGGCAGGGGGTGGACTGGGCGAAGAAGTACAAGCACAGCGACTGGGGTAATGCGTAGCCGAGGGGGTGCCGCCGCGCTCAGGGGGTGTCAGGCGATGCCCTCATGGGGTGAAGGAGAACGGGAGGAGAACGACGTGAGTCACGCTCCTCGTGCGCCGTTGCCTTCGTACTCCTTCACCTCCTGAACGAAGTACCACCCCTGAGCGCAGCGGCGCCCCCTCCGTCAGATGTCGTCTGCCCTGGTGCCCTCCGGAATCTCTCGAGGCAGATCGTCCAGGCCGTCATCCAACTCCAGCACCCGTACATGCTCGGCATCGATGATCGTGTCTTCGTTGACCAGGGGTGGTAGGCCTCGCGGGAGCATGATTTCCGGCGCTGGAGGTAGCACCGTGGCGCGAAGGCCTGCCTTCAGAGGCGCACGCTCCTCGCCGATCTGGTGGCGCAAGGCACGCATATCCATATCGGCCTTGTTCAACTCGGTGCGCATCTGCTCCATGTGATCGTACTGCGAACGTACGAATCGCGTATACGGCGAAATGGCTTCGTTCACACGCTCAATGGAGCGAGCAAGTTCGTTGTCGAATGCTTCGCGCATCACCTGGATGACGCGCCCTTCCAATTCCTCCGCCTTCAGGTGAAAATCACGGCGCGCCTGCCGCCGTTTGTTCGGGAGCACAAAGAGTCCGAGACCCGCCAGGAGGCTGGCTGCCACGAGGCCGGTCACGTCCACCGCCACCGTGCTGGCAGCGGCGACCACAAGAGCGCCCAGGCCAACCGCGCCAACCTCGGCCACGGCAGTCGTGGCAACGGCGTTGCGCACAGAGTCTGCCAGTTGGTTCGCCTCCGCCTCGATGTCGTAGCGCTCGACCTCCTCCTGGGTGCGGCGGGCTACCGTCTCCAGCAGGTGGCGGCGGTCGTAGCGGAACTGCCCGCCAACGTCCCCGATCACGCCTTCCTCGTACTGGCTCAGGCGGCGGCGATCGATGTAGTCCGTGACGTTCTTCCAGATCTTGAGATCCTGCTCCACCATCCAGTCGATCAGCTCATCAATGACCTGGTCAATTTCGGCTTCAGCGCCGCCGACGACCTCGCGCTGAAACTCGCCGCGGATCTTGTCCTTGTTCAGCAGATCGAACACCCGGCCAATGCGGATCGTCTCTTCGAAGTAGGCATCGCCACGCTGGATCATGCGGGCGATGATGTTCTCTACCCTGGTCAGGTGGTAGGCGAACTGGCGCTGCATGTCCTCCTGGTAGGTGTCGAGCTGGCGGTCAATGTTGTCGATAGTCGCCAGGTCATCCCGCAGCAGCGAAAGACGCTCCTCGGTCACCTGCAGATAGCGCTCGGTGATGCGCTCCCCTACCCCAAGTGGGTTGAGCAGCTTCAGGCGGATGCGCCCCTCCTGGTCAAGTGTGGCGAAGATGAAGCGCTCGATATCCCCGAAACGGCTCGCCTCCCAGAGGCGCTCGCGCTCGGCAGGATTGCGGTTCCCCAGCGCCTTGGCCTGCTGGGCCAGCAAGGCCGAGACCGGGAAGACCTCCGGCCGGAACCCGAGACTTCGCGCAATGTTGTCAGCCACGAACCCCGCCACTTCATCAACCGCCTGCTGGCTGCGCAGCACGTCGATCTTGTTGATGACAATGACGATCTTCTTGCCCCAGTCGCGGATCGTCTCCATGAACTCCCGCTCACTCTCGGTGAACGGGCGGTCCGCTGAGGTGACAAACAGGACCAGGTCTGAGCGCGGCACAAACTGCTGCGTCAGTGCCTCATGCTCACGAATGATGGCGTTGGTGCCAGGGGTATCAACGACGGTGATTTCGTCGAGGAATTCCGCTGGGTGCTCCCGCAGGATGATGCCATCCGCCTGCATGGTGACGGTCGGTTCCGGGCCGTAGCGCAGTTGATTGATGACGGAGGTCGTCGGCGTGACACCCTCAGGCATGACATCTGCGCCGGCCAGCGCGTTGATGAACGCGGACTTTCCGGCATTGAACTCCCCAACAATCACCAGCAGGAAGAGAGAGGTCAGGTGCTCTGCCGCACGCTTGACCGCGCCCTGGTCTTCCTGCGCCGCAGGGTAGCGGCCCATGATCTCCAGCAGGCGCGCCAGGAGCGCAAGCTCCTGTTCAATCAACTGGTGCTGGCGGTCGGTCAGCAGCGCCCCGGCGCTCGCCTCAATTCCAGGCTTGCGCCCGCGTCCCGGCAGCTTGAAGAAACGTGTACTCATCGTATTCCTAACGTCGTGTGGTTGAGCCCAGGGCTCCCCACTAGTGGCGCCCTTCGGAGACGACTCCTGCGTTGATCGGCTGGCGCAGATGCACCGGTTCGGTCTTGGTCCGCATGCGCATGTTTATCAGTTCAATGAAGACCGAGAAGGCCATGGCGAAGTAGATGTACCCCTTCGGGATGTGCTGGCCGAACCCGTCCGCGACCAGGGACATCCCGATCAGCAGCAGGAAGCTCAGGGCCAGAACCTTCACGGTTGGGTGCTGGTTGACAAACGTGCTGAGCGGACCTGCCGCCACCAGCATGATGCCGACGGCGATGATGACGGCGATCACCGCAATCTCGATATGGTCGGTCATCCCGATGGCCGTAATGACTGAGTCCAGCGAGAAAACGATATCGAGCGCCACGATCTGGGCAATGACACTACCAAACGTAGCGCGTCCCTTCGTGGCGTCCTGGTGGTGCTCCTCGCCTTCCAGCTTGTCATGGAGCTCGGTGGTCGACTTGTAGATCAGGAAAAGTCCACCGGCTATCAGGATCAGGTCTCGTCCTGAGAAGCCGTGCTCGAACAGTTCGAAAAGTGGCTGCGTCAGGCCCATCATCCAGCCAATGGAGAACAGCAACCCGATGCGCATGAACATGGCCAGAAATAGGCCAACCGTACGCGCCCGCGCCCGCAGCTCCACCGGAAGACGATCCGAGAGAATGGAGATAAAGACGATGTTGTCAATGCCGAGAACGATCTCGAGCACGGTCAGTGTCAGGAGCGCCGTCCAGAACGCTGGCTGGCTCAACAACTCAAGCAATGTGTCCTCCAACTCTCTGCGCGCGGCTTTGGCATGCTGGCGCTACCGGGAAACCATGCCAGACGGAGCCGGTCTCCGCCAACGTGGTACCGGGAAATATGAGACAACGTGGCGTCAGACGACCTCTGCTGGAACAGTCCACGTGGTCAATCTCACCGCAACGTCCGCGTGCAGCGACGTAGCGAACGGATCGTGAACCGCCAGGCGGCGTGCCCATTCTGCTGATGGATAATACGCAAGTTCTATGTCACCCGTTCCCGTGGCGGCAGCGGCGGTCCGGGCCCGCTCGAAGAGCGCGTCCAGGTCCTCCACCCCAAGGTTGCCGATCACCACGAGAAATGGCCGCGCGTTGCGCGCGCTCGGCTCACCCGTGAGCCAGCCCTGCTCAATACCGGGCACCTCCTCGGCGGCGGCAGGCAGTGTTTCCGCCAGTGGAACCGCCGCCAGCACAAGCGCCGTCAAGGGTTTCAGGAGGGGGAAGGCGGGGTCTGGCGCGTAGCGCCGCACATTCCCGCTCCGCTGGTCATGAAGCAAGCCCACGCGCGCCAGTTTGTAACACTCATGCTGCAGGCTACTGACCGGCAACCCCAGGGAGCGCGAAAGCTCGGTCAGCGAAAACCAGCGGTGCGGCCGCGGCAACAACATGCTGAGCACTGCGGCGCGCACTCTCGAGGAAAACAACTCGGCAAGCAGGTCGGTCACGGGGCGGGCTTCTTGCTCTGATCGACTTCGGGTCAGGCCAGCATCCTACCAGACACAGCTACTCGACCATGCCGCCGGGATCATCTACACCCGCGTCCAGAGCGAAGCCCCATCGCTCACCTCATGGTGCACGAGTCCCTGACGATGCAAGTGGGTAAGGAACGCAAAGGCTGTCGGCTGCAGCAGGAAGTAGGACGGCGCATCCGCAACGGGAGCGTCGAACCGCTGCAGGAGCCCCTGGAGAACGTCCGAGGCCGTTCGCGGCGTGGCCGTAAGCTCCAGCGTCGCATCGAGCACGCGGTTAGCCAGGGCGCGGTTCTCCCCGACTAGGTCAGCAAGGCCGCCCTCCTCAAGGACGGCTCCATGACCAGGAACGGCAATGCCGTGTGGGATCGTCGCTGCATGATCCAGCGCTTGCAGGTGATCGGTCAGCGAGAAGAGGTACGGGATGCGGTACTTCTCCAGCACGCTCCCCGGCAGCACGACATCCGCGCAGAAGAACACGTCCCCTATCAGGTAGCCGAGTTGCCCAGGGGAATGCCCGAACAGGGGGATGGCTTCAAACGTGATCCCGGCCACCTCGTGCGGCCCCGGCTGCACGATGACGTCAACCGGGCTGGCGTCCGCCAGCATGAATCGGCCACGCATGGTGTCAATGGGGTCTGCTCCACCGTAGAGCAGGGCCGGCTGGAGCAACGGGTATTTCAGCACCGCCTCGTCAAACGCCGGTGCGTGAACGGCCGCACCGGTCCGCTTGACCACCGTCGCGTTGCCACCGAAGTGGTCCGCGTGGGCATGCGTGGTGAGAATGGCCACGACGTCCCCGCCAAGGTCCTCACGCACGGCCTTGAGCGCCTTCTTGGCGGAGGTGTCGTTCAGGCCAGTGTCCACCAGCACAATCTGCCCCGCCTCATTGGCCAGTACCCCGATGTTCACCCCACCCGGCACCACCCAGACTCGCTCGGCCAACGGCGTTAGTAGCGCCACGCCTGCTCCCTCCACCTGTGCAGTTTCGACCTCATGAACGTCACTATACTGACGTGCCGGGAGGGGAGCCGTGAGCCAGCAGCAAGCACCAGTGCGCCACGTCGTGGATGTCGGGCAGTTCGACCGTGCCGGAATCGAGCATCTGTTTGCCGCGTCAGACCGGATGCGGGACATCCCGCGCTTTTCGGCCCCGCTCGCCGGGTTGACGTTGGCCACCATTTTTTATGAGCCGTCGACCCGCACGCGCCTCTCGTTCGAGACGGCGATGCACCGCCTCGGCGGCAATGTGATCTCCACGGAAAACGCGCGCGAGTTCTCCTCCGCTATCAAGGGCGAAACGGTCGAGGACACCATCCGTATCGTCAATGGCTACGCGGATGCCATTGTCATCCGGCACTACGAGAAGGGCGCCGCCCACCGCGCCGCCTCGGTGTCTAGCGTGCCGATCCTGAACGCCGGCGATGGCCCAGGCGAGCACCCTACCCAGGCTCTGCTTGATCTCTACACCATCGGCCACGAGCTGGGCCGCATTGACAACCTGAAGGTGGCGCTGGTCGGCGATCTTCGCTTCGGGCGCACGGCGCGCTCACTGGCGCGCATGTTCAAGCTGACCACGGGCGCGGAACTGATCTTTGTCTCACCGCCTGCGGTGCCGATGGGCGACGACGTGCGACGGGAACTGAGCGAAGCCGGCATCCCGTTTCACGACGAGCCCGATCTCGACGCTGTGCTCCCGCATGTCGATGTGGTCTACCAGACGCGCGTGCAAAAGGAGCGCTTCCCCTCGATCGAGGAGTACGAGGCCGTCCAGGGGCAGTACGTCATCGACGCCGAAGCTATGAACCTGTTGCAGCAGCACGCCATCGTGTTGCACCCACTCCCCCGCGTGGATGAAATCACGACGGAAGTCGATAGCGACCCCCGTGCCGCCTACTTCCGGCAGGCGCACAACGGGGTCTACATCCGCATGGCGCTGCTGGAGCATGTCCTTGGCGATGCCTGAACATGCCTGGCGGATTGACCGCATCATGGAGATTGACGATGCCCTGCTTGCCCGGGTGAACCATGACTGGCCCGAGGAGCCATGGGTGCTGGAGCAGGCGCAAATCTTCGTCGCAAACCCGGACAATCTGCTGCTCCTGGCAACCACGCCAGACCTGATCTGCGGCATCGTCCTCGCGCATCGTCTGCAACGGCTCGACGGGCTGCGGGCCGAGGTGCTCCTCTACTCGATCGATGTCGATGAGGCCGTGCAGCGCCAGGGAATCGGCCGCGCCCTGGTCGATGCGACGTCCGCCTGGGCGCGGGAGCTTGGCGCGGACAACACCTGGGTGCTGACCGAGCGCTCCAACGCCTCTGCGATGGCGCTTTACCGAGCGGCTGGCGGCACCGATGATATCCCCGACGTGGCCATGTTCACGTTCAGCAACGGTTGAATCCGCTTCGGCGCCACCAACGGCGGGTTGCCCCAGACCTGGACCTGGTGCCCGTGGCGCGCTCCGCTCCAGAGCAACTCCGTGCACGTGCGATGCAGCAGGTCCTTCCAGAGCTGCGCGTTGAGAAAGGTCTGCTCGTCTGGGCTGAATGTCTCGAACACCGAGCGCGATGCCACCACCACCAGCTTTTCCTTGGCCCGGCTGATCGCCACCGTCAGGCGCCGCGGGTCATAGAGGAACTTGCCGGACGCCAGCAGGTACGCAGGATCACTCTCCGTGGCCGAGACGATGATCGCCTGTCGCTCCCCGCCCTGGAATCGCTCCACGGTGTCAACCGCGGTCGCGATGTCCGCGTCATTCGGGTCAGTCGCCACGGCACGCAGGGCCTCCTGCAAGCTGGCGCGTTGCGCCCGGTGCGGCACCACCATGCCAAAGCCGTGAGAGACGCTGTACCCCTCAGCAAAGAGCGCTTCCAGCAGCGGCGTGGTCAACGCCCGCTCGAAGTCATTGCGAACCTGGCTGCTCTTCTCATCGTGCGTCACCACCACGATGGGATGCTCCGAGTTCAGCACTGCCGCCACGAAGGGGTCGGCCTGCGTTGAAAGGGGCAGCAGTTGGTCCTTCTCGGAGAAGTAGTGCAGGCCGTCCAGGGTGTAGATGCTGCGGCGCAAGAACTCCGCCATGTCCCGGTGCAGGCGGAAGGTCTGCTGGAACTTGATCTCGACAGGATCGCAGGCTTTCACTGTCTCGAAGAGCGAACGGTAGACCGCGTAATCCTGGAAGGTCCGCCGCGCTTCGTTCTCCCAATCGTGCTGCACGATGGGCGCCATCTGGCGGTGGTCACCAACCACGATCACCTGCCCACTCGCCCGTAGTGGCAGCGCCGCCATGATCGCCTCAGGCAAGCTGACCTGCGAGGCCTCGTCCAGCACCAGCAGCTCGAAGGTGGGGTGGTTGAAGAGATCCTTGCCCTGTTCCTTCGCCGCGCGGTAGATACCGCCGGGAGTCGAACCGACGATAGCGGTCGACAACCCTGCCAGGAACTGCAGGGGCTTCGGGTGATCGCCTGCCCCGATCTGCAGCGCGATGGAGCCCTCGGGCTGCTCCCCATCCCGCACGTTCAGGCGGTAACGGGGCACGTTCAGTAGGCGCGCGTCGAAGTACTCCGCAAACAGAGTTGGCTGCGTTGCCCGCATCGTCCCCAGCGCGACGATGGCGTCGATGACGTTGGTCAGCAGCACGTTGGTGGCTGCATGCGTCTTTGCCCCGAGCGCCACACGATAAGGAATCCCGGCCGCCAGCGCGCCCTGGACCCGGGAGAGGATGGCGTACGCGGTGGTAAAGCTCTTGCCGGTCCCAGGCGGCCCCTGCACCAGCATCAACGGCGCATCTCCGTGTACGCCGATGTAGGCCGTCTTGCTGGCCTCGAAGCTGTGGGTTGCCCCAACCCGGTGCATCGCTTCCAGCCCGGCCATGAAACGTGCTTGCGCCTCTGCAGCCGCCACGGGCCAGTGCACTGCCGCCTCGGCGCCCGGCTGCACCCGGCGGAAAAGCTCGTTCTCCCCGCCTGCCAGGAGCCCCTGGACAACCTTCGCCTGCCAGAAGCCATAGATGTCATTCGGGTCGCTGTCAAAGGTGTAGCGCTCGCCGTCTACCAGCGGCTCCTTGAAACTTGAGAAGAGGTATCCAGGCGGGTTATCGCTGTTCATCGAAAAGAGGACGTCCTCGGTGAGCAGCCACGCCCGGACCACCCGTCCATCTGAACCCTGGTCTTTCACGATGCCTTTCAGGGTCTGCCGCATCCCGCGCAGCAGTTGCTTCGGGGTGGATTGGAGCGGGCGTTGCTCCGCTTCAGGCAGGCGCGAATCAACGGTCCAGCGTGGCTCCACAACCAGCCGCTCGCCGTCCTTGATGGTGGTTAACGCCAGCACGTCGTCGAGCGTGACGCCAGTGTCCGTTGTATCCAGACGGAATCGATAGTGACCGGGAATCGGCACCGGATCAGTCGCCGCCTTTACTTCTAGGGCCAGCTTGGCTTGCTTCTTCCCCGGGTTCGCCTCGAAGAACGCCTCCCGCGCTGCTGCTCGCAGCGGCTCGCGCCGCGCGTTCTCTCGCAGCGCCTCCGCCACCTCCGGCAATTGGTCTTCCTCCAGGAAGCGCGCGACGAGCGTATTCCCCGCCAGCACGCGGCGCTCCGGCGGTGGCAGCCGCGCCGATTTCCATCCTGCCAGCGCGACGTGCCGCTCCAGCGTCAGGAACTCCTGCAATGCCTCGGCTAAACCACCCGCCTTGCCGTTGAAGCTGACCAGATCCGGCAGCCGGAAGTTCGTCTTGGTCGTGTCCCGGTTGCCCATGAAGTCCTTGGCAACGTGTTCCAGGGCTTCCAGCCTCCGCGACTGGAACGCAATGATCAACTCGCGAGTAGCCCGCCGGTATGCCTCGTAAGGGTCCTTTTCACCCGGTTCGGGCTGCGGCAGGTTCCCCCACGCGGAAGTCGCGTACTCCAGTGGCAATTGGCTGTTGAAGCGAGAGCGCCGCGTGGCCCATGGCTGCCGCTCACCATCGGCGCGGGGTGGATCGAAGCGGCCCATCGCGTCAAACAGGCGTTCACGGAAAATCTCGCGGAACGGCTCCGGCGTGTTCCAATCAAAGCGCTCGCCCCCAGGCCAAGCGGTCCCCGCGAGCGCCTGCAGCGACTGGCACACCATTGGGTAGTTCTTCTGCTCGCGGATGTCACGATCCAGGAACGTCACCAGCGAGGAATCGAACGCGGCGATCTGGGTCACGAAGTCGTAGAGCGGCGTGGCGGAGAGGATGCTTTGCGCGTGCCGGCTGAGGGCATCGAGCAGCAGCCGTTGCTCGAAGCTGTTAAAAAAGATCAGGTGGATTGGCGCGGCTGGCTCGCCGTTCTCGTCTGGCGCGGCCACCTCGACCACGGCGCGGATCGTGGCCTCGATCCAGTTCACCAGCAACTCGCGCTCGCTGGCTTCGTCCGGCGGCTCAGGTGTCATCTCGACCACGCTGCGCCGCCGCTTCGGGTCCGGCTCACCGTGCGCATTGCCGGTGACTAGCGCCCCGATCAGGTAAATGCGGTCGTTGAGGTAGTCGTGCTGCGCGTCGATGTACACGCGCACCAGGTTGGGATTCTGCTCTGGCGATGAAAATGGTAGCGAGCCGTAGCCCTTGCTCGGGATGTAGTTCAGCGCCGAGATTACGTCACCCTGGTTCTTGCGGTAGCGGCGCGCCCGGTGGACCAGTTCTTCCATGCGCGGCCCTACCGGCCAGGTCTTTGCGATCCGCTCCGCCTCAGGCTCCCGGCCAGCCGCTGGCCGAAGCGTCTTCAGGTCCTCCGCACTGTCCGCCGATTTCGCTGGCTCCAGGAGCGTCGCCAGGTCATGGGTCGTGGCGACGCCGGCCCGGAGCAGGCCCGCCTTTTCGTGCTCCGTCAGGTGGGGCAGCAGGGAGAGATCGTCATTCTGCGCCGCCCACTTCATGCAGAACTCGTTGTACAGGCAGCCATCGCACTTGTAGGTGAGATGCCAGGGAATATCAGCGAAGGGCTGTGCCGAAACCTGATCCGCCACCGAATCTGATCCGGTGACGAGCGCGCGCACCTCATCGTCGTAGGCGTCCGCGTTGGCAATCACGTCGAGGTAGGCGTTCGAGACGCCGAAGAGCCGCTCAGCCGCCGCGCGCTCTCGTTCCAGCCGCTTGCGTTCTTCCTCATCCGCCGGCTCATCGCCGTTCGCCGCGCCGCGATACAGGATGCCGATGGCTACCTCTCGTACGGGCACGCTTGCGTTGGCAAACAGCGTCCGTAACATCTCGCGGTAGAACGCCACCTGCAGGCGGTGCTCGATCTTTTCGGTCGTGGTCGCCTTCATATCAGCCACCAGCAGATCCAGCTGGCCGTCCTCACCACGCTCCATCCGGATGAGGTCAGCATCGCCGGTCATGTCCCAGCCGCCGACCGAGACGTTCAGCCGCACCTGGAAGAGCACCAGCACCTCACCCTGGTCCAGGTTGCCCGCCGCTGCAAGGAGATCGTCGTTGTTTGGAATGCGCCGGGCAGAAGTCTGTTCACTTGCCAGGTTACGCGTCGGGCAATGCTGGGCCGTCGCCGCCTCCACGCCCTCCTCGAACTCCGCACCAGAGCGGGTGAGCAGCGGCAGGATCCCCTGGGCAGCCACGCCATAGTCGCGCAGGAAGTCAGGCCCGGAGGCGCGCTCGTGCAACGCGAGCCGCAGGTAGCGCCGGCATTGGTCAAGCCGCACGTACTGCGAAATCACGGTCGGCGAAATGCGCCGGCCCGCAGGTCGTGCAGGCACCGGATACAGTGCTGGATTGCCGCTCATGATCGGCTACCTCGCCGAGACTGGCCAAATAATGCGGAGGTCCCGCTACCCTACCCTAGTCGCGGGTGAGACCGCAACAAGGCACTTCGCGGGTCCCTCCGGCGTTGAGCTTTCAGTTCATTGCCGGAGGCACGGTTCCACCAGGTTCCACGCTACGCCGTGACCCGCGCGGTCGCCTGCAGCCGCCCCCAGAGCGCCGCACCGATGACGCCCGCGTCGTAGCCGAGCGTCGCAGGGCGAAAGGCGATACGGTCGATTTCTGTCACACCGCTGTGGGAGCGCGCGGTCGCTTCTGCCATGCGGTAGTAGTGGCTGCCTGCCGGCGCCACACCGCCGCCGATGACCACCACCTCGGGCGCGATGAGCGCGATGGCTCCGGCCAGGGCAATGCCTAGCCAGTGACCCGCGGTGTCAATCACTTCGGCCGCCACAGGATCACCTGCTTCCGCCATCTGCGCCACCATCACCGGCGTGATCGCTCGCAGATCACCCTCGCAGGCATCCACCAGTGCCGTGCTGAACCCCTGGACAATCCGGCGCACCGCCTCGGCAACAATCGCCGGCCCGCTGCAGAGCGTTTCGACACAGCCCCGGTTGCCGCACGTGCAACGCGGGCCATCGGGCTGCACAATGAGGTGCCCGATCTCGCCAGCCGCGCCGCCGAGCCCAAAAACCACGTGGTCGTGCGCGATCACCCCGCCGGCGATCCCGGTGCCGACCGCTGCCAGGAGGGCTGTCTCTGCGCCGGCTGCCGCCCCGCACTGGTGCTCCGCGAAAGCGAAGGCCTTGCCATCGTTCAGGAGAGCTACAGGCAGGCCGCTGGCTTCTGCCACCAGGGGCCCTACTGGTACGCCAGTCCAGCGTCCCGGCAGGTTCGGCAGGTCACCGGTGATGCCCGTGGCCATATCCACCATGCCGGGAACGCCAATCCCGATCCACCCGGCACGCGCTCCCTCCGGCAGCCCGCGCAGCGTGGCGACACCTTCGATCATGCGGGCGATCACCGCATCGTGTCCGTCACCCCCGCTGGTAGGCAGCGAGATACGCTCGATGATGCGGTCCTGCTCGTCGAGCAGCGCCAACTTCAGGATAGTGCCACCTAGATCGATGCCGATGGCGAACCCATGCGGTTCGTAAATCACGTACCCACCCCGGAACACCGTTGTGACGACAACTTGTCATGGTGCCTAAAAGTCACAGCAAACCTCACCAGATACTGCTACTTGCGCCGAACGCCATATGTTAGAATGTACGTACACGGCACCCGAGCCCCAAAGGTGTCGCTTCCCCCGCGTGGAACCGAAGACGCCTGCTGGCCCGGAAAACGGAGCCGGTCGGCGAACGCCTGAACGTCGAGGGAAGTGGGATGGCGCTGGCAAAACGGGACGAATTTCATCACCAGTCTCCGCAGGAGGCACCCACCGTGGGCCGGCCGCGTGGGGCGCTCTGGCGCTCCCTTCAGGCGGATGGCGTCGTCTGGGAAGGGCAGGTCCTGCTCGTTGGCGGAGACGTCGATCTCGCCGCCCGGATGATTGTGACACATCGCCGCGTGGTCTTCGTGCGCGGTGGCGATATCGTGCTGGAGATACCGCGCGGCTGGCTGCGCCAGGAGCCAGTGCTCAGGCGAGACGGCGTGCTGGAAATCTCTGTCACGACGCCCGAGAGCAATCCCTTCGATGAACCCATGCGGGTGCCACTCCGCATGCGCGAGGGGCACCCTGCCGCTGGGCACATCATCGCCATGCTGGCGCCTGGCGGCGTCCGCCGCATCACGCCGGACACGCTATCCGGCATCGAGCGCGCCCGGGAAGCGAGCACCCGCTCTAACTCCTCCGAAGGTTTCTGGGCTGGCTTTGACACTACGCCCAGTGATGCGCCACGGACGGATGAGCCGCTCCTCCGCACGAGCAACGATGCAGAACTCGCGGACACCCACCTGCTCGGTCTTGTCGAACCGCGAGAAAAGCTGATCCGTGTCTCCTCCAACACGCCACGGGGACAGGGCAACGGCAGTGGCTTTCCGATCACGGGCGTGGTGCCGCGAGACCAGCGCAAATCTCCATGGAGACTCTTTCTCCGCCTGGCAGCGTTGACCATCCTGCTCGCCACAGCCGCGGCTCTGGGCGCGGGCCGCGTGCACCTGTCGCTCCCCATCCCGAACGGCTCCACGAACGCGGTCCTCACGGCCCCAACAGAGCCGGCTCTTCCTGCAACAGACGAGAGCGACCCACCACCCGCTCCAGCGGCAGAAACGCCGGCACCGGCTTCCGCGCTCACGCCTGACGAGATGACTGCCGTGGCGGTAGGCGTCGGCGGTCCGGAAACCGTGGAAGCGGGGGAGACTCCAGCCCAGAGCGTCGCCATACCGACGCCTGCTGTGACGAACGCTGCTGCTGTCCCGGCAGAACCCACACAGGCCCCTGAGCAGGAAGCTGCTGCTCCTGAGGCAGACACGGCGGCACCCGAGACGGATGCTGCCCCGGCAGAGGAAGCCACCACAGCACCCGAGTCGGCTGCAGCGGCTCCAACATCCCAGGAGGAGCCTGCCGATCAGCCAGCGTTGTCCCAGCAGCCGGCTGTCGATCCAAATGCGCCACCCGCGCAGGAAATGATCGTGGGGCCGATGCGGCTCGCTATCGACACGGCCCTGCGTGACGAGAGCTTGCCAAAGTACGGCCTCCCACCAAGTACGGGCGACTGGGTCCTGGTGCTGGCGCAACTCACTAATGAGGGCGATCAGCCAGCCTCTACGCCGCTCTCCGACTTCCAGCTTTACGACCGTGGGACCGGCACCACCGCGGAGCTGGACGGCGGCACGGACGTCATCGCGGGTCTGGCCGGGCTCAAACCCGCGCTCGGTGGTGACGACACCCTGACGCTGGACCCCGGCGATTCCAGCACCGTCCTGCTGCTCTACCTGCTTCCCGCTGGCAGCAGTGACGACCTGGCGCTCCTCTTCGAGGATGACTCCATGGAGCTTGCTCCATCACTGGAGGCCCGATCCGCCGCCATCGCCGCCCCACCCTCGCTGGTGGAGGCGGTGGTGGACAAGGTCGTCAATGGCGCGGAACTCACCGTCACGGCTGCCGGACAGTCGCTCAACGTGAGCCTGCTCGGCGTTGCCGCGCCCACCACGGGGGGGTGCTTCTCCACGGAGTCCAAGGCCGCGCTGCAAAAGCTGGTCGAAGGCCAGACGATCTGGCTGGAGCGTGAAGCGACCGACACCCTGCCCGACGGCTCGCTGGCCCGCGACGCTTGGATCAGCGATGGCAACGGCGGTCGGGTCCTGGTGGCAGCGCAGATGCTGGAGAGCGGCAATGCCGCCCTCAAAATCTCCGGTCCAGATTCCCGCTACGAAGCCTGGCTGCTTGCCTCGTCGTCGCTGGCACGTAGCAATGGCGCAGGCATCTGGAGCGCCTGCCAGATCGCCTGAAGTTCAGGTACTCACGTACCCCACTTGCGTTCTGGCGAACTGCTTGGCACCATCCCTCTCGCAACGTCCGAGTTTGTGACCAATTCTCCGACGCGGGAAGGGATTTTTCAGCATGGCAGAGGCCCTTACCTCTCCTCCTGGCAATGCATCACCTGCCAGCGGTACCCACTACGACGCCATTGTGATCGGCTCTGGGCATAATGGCCTTATCGCCGGGAGTTATCTTGCCAAGGCGGGCAAGAAGGTCCTGGTCCTGGAGCGGCGCTCCATCATCGGTGGCGCTACGGTCACCGAAGAACTCTTTCCCGGCTACCGCCTCTCCACCTGCTCCTACGTCTGCAACCTGCTGCTCCCCGAAGTGATCGCGGACCTCGACCTTGAGCGGCACGGCTATGACGTGCGGCCATTCGACCCCCAGTACTTTGTGCCGTACCCGGACGGCCAGTACTTCATGAGCTTCCTGGATGGCAGCAAAACGCGGGAGCAGATCGCCAAGTTCTCGCGGAAGGACGTCGCCGCCTACGACGCCTACTGGGAGATGTGGGATCGCATCGTCGAGCGCATGCGCCCGCTGTTGCTCCAACCCGCCCCCACCTGGGATCAGATCGCGGAGCGCTTCTCTGGCCCGCAGGGTGAAGAGGACTGGCGCACGCTGACGCGCAAGAGCATCGCCGAACTGCTGGACGAGTACTTCGAGTCCCCGCAGATCAAGGCGCCCCTCTCCACCGGTGGCGTGATTGGCGTAAACGCCGGCCCCATGACACCCGGTACCACGTACGTCAAGTACCACCACCTCATCGGGAGCATCAAGGGGCACCAGGGCGCCTGGGGCTTCGTGCGCGGCGGCATGGGCGCCGTCTCCCGCGCCATCGCCGCCTCTGGCATCGAGCACGGGCTGCAGATCGCTACGGACAGCGAAGTCGCCGAGATCGAGATCCAGGATGGCAGCGCCAAAGGGGTACGCACAATCGATGGCCGCACCTACACGGCGGACATCATCCTCTCAAACGCCGATCCCACGCGCACCTTCCTGGGACTGGTTGGCGAGAGCAAGCTCCCCGAGCCATTTGCGCGCGGCATCAATAACCTCAAGATCAAGGGCTCCGTCGTCAAGCTGCTCCTGGCCCTGGGCGAACTGCCGAACTTCACGGCCATGCCCGGCACGGAGGTTGGACCCCAGCACACCGGCGGCATCGTCATCAATCCCTCGGTGGAGTACCTGGAAACCGCCTGGGACGACTGTAAGCACGGCCACCCCAGCCGTCGCCCATTCATGGACTGCTACATCCAGACCGCCACGGAGGATGGCCTTACCCCGCCGGGCAAGCACACGCTCAGCGCCTTCGTGCAGTACGCGCCATACGACCTGGCCGAAGGCACCTGGGACGAGCGGCGGCAGGAGATCGGCGACAACATCGTCGATACCCTGGCCATGTTCGCGCCGAACATCCCCGGCGCGATCGAGCACATGGAGGTGCTGGGGCCGCCCGATATCGAGCGGATCATCGGCATCACCGGCGGCAACATCTTCCACGGCGAGATCCTGCCGGACCAGATGTTCAGCTACCGCCCGGTGCCCGGCTTCACGGACTACCGCACCCCGGTAGACCGCCTCTACCTGTGTGGCTCTGGCGCCTGGCCAGGCGGCGCGGTCTTCGGCGCTCCGGGCCGCAACTGCGCCATCGAGGCCCTGGCGGACCTCGGTGCGGACCCGTGGACGGTTGCCACGGCCGCGGACTGACAACCGTGTAAGTCTCCTGGGTTCCCTACAGCAAACAGAAAACCCCTCTCCCGGTGCGCGGGAGAGGGGTTGACGTGAAGGCCGACGCGCCCTACTTGTACCCCGCCCGCTTCCTCGCTTCCGCAATCGAGTATTCGGGCGAATTGATGAAGTCCATCGTCGCGCGCTCCCGCGTGCGGACTTCCTCCACAGCTGCCGGAAGACCGTCCAGCACTTCGCGCGGCACGATCACGATGCCATTGGCATCACCGTGCAGAATGTCGCCGGTGCGCACCACCTGGCCGTCAAGGGTGATCGGGTTGCCGATGTCGATGATGTCGAAGTTCGCGTGGGAGACCACCAGGTACTTCGCGAAGTACCCGAAACCGAGCGCGCGCACCTCATGGAAGTCGCGCAGGCCGCCGTCCGTCACCATGCCGACCGCACCCAGCCGCGTGGCCAGGGTCGCCATCACCTCACCAGCCAGGGCAACGCGCGAGGCATGGCCGCTGATGTCCTGCACCACAAGCACTGACGGCGCCGGAATCTCTCCAAGAGCCTCGAACATGTCGAACCACGGCTCGCGCGGCGCAACAGGCTCTGGCCGGTTGGTCATGCGGACGGTGAGCGCCGTCCCGACCATCGGCGGCATTTCCGGGAAAAGGCTCCTCACCTCTCCGCCAATGAACCCCTCGGTGCGGTCTCGCACCTTGAACGCCTCGATGGCGTTGGCAATGGTGGGGCTGTCAACACCCTTCAGGAACTCAAGGTGCTTCTCGGCGATGCCTTCAACCGGCGGGAGATGCGTCATTCCGGGTCCTCGTTACTCGCGGATTGCTCTGCGCGCCCGCAGACCGGGGCGCCTGCCCCATTGTCGCCGAGTGTGCCTCAGGCGTCTGCCCCCGCCGAGCGTTGGGTAGCTTCCTCACGGCGCACGATCTCGTAGAGGGCAATCGCGCCGGCGGTAGCGGCGTTCAGCGATTCCACACGACCCCGCATGGGCAGTGCCAGGATCAGGTCACACTGCTTGCGCAACCCGCCACTGATCCCATGGCCCTCCGCGCCCACAACCAGCGTGACTGGCGTAGGGATCTCCGTCTCGAAGAGCGGCTGGGTATTCGGGCCGCCATCCAGGCCAACCACCCAGCGTCCACTCCCCTTGAGCTCCTCCAGGGCGTGAGCCAGGCTTGGCACGACCGCCACCCGCAGGTGCTCGACAGCGCCTGCAGAGGCGTTCACCACTGCCGGCGTCACTTCCGCAGCGCGATTCTGGGGCAGGATCACCCCTGCCACTCCGGCAGCCTCTGCCGCGCGGAAAAGGGAGCCGACGTTCTGAGGGTCCTGCAGATGGTCGAAGACCAACACGGACCCCGGCGCCGCCACGATATCCTCCAGGCTGGCGTAGCGGTAGCTCTCTGTCTCCAACGCGACGCCCTGGTGGTTCGCGCCGCGCGTGGCGTCGTCCAGCATCAGGCGAGGAATACGTTCCACCTCCACCTTCCGCTTGGCAGCCAGTGCCAGCAGTGCACGCAGGCGGTCGTCCTCGCGCACGCCCTCCGCTACGAAAAGGCGCTCGATGGTGCGTCGCCCCTGCAGCGTCTCAATCACCGCATTGCGGCCGTAAATCAGGTCGCGGCCAGTCCGCGCCAGGACAGGAGCTGGCGCTTTCTCGACCTTGGGTTTGCGCGAAGGTGTGCGCGGCGGCCGGCCCTTCTGACCCTCCTCATTCGTGTAGCGGTTCCGGGAGCCGTCGCCAGATGGCGGGCGAGAGCCTCCTCGTCCGGGAGGGCGTCCGCTGCCACCACCACGAGACGGGCCGCTGCCACTACGGGATGGCCCCCCGCCTCCGCGAGATGGAGGTCCACCACTCCGAGACGGCGGACCGTCACCGCGCGATGGATTATCTCCACCTCGCGATGGCCCACCTCCACTCTGCTTCTGCGACGATTTGTCCGAGGACCGCCGCGAAGAGGTGTTATCCCCGCCGCCGCGACCAGCTAGCTCCGGCCGGCGTGTCTTCAACGGTCACCTCCAATGCGGCGAGTTCGTCGCGAATCAGGTCAGAGAGCGCCCACTCCTTGCGCTGGCGCAGTTCCGCGCGCACCCGCAGGAGGAGATCGATGAATGGCGCGGCATCGGCGCTGCCCGCCTCTTGCTCGGAAAGATCCAGGCCCAGCACGTTCGCCAGTTCCACCAACGTCTGCCGTGCCGGCTCTACCGTACTCTCCGTCTGCCCTTCGGTGCGGGCGCGGTTGATGGCGCGCCCCAGGTCGAAAAGCGCGGCCAGGGCCTCAGGCGCGTTGAAATCGTCATCCATTGCCGTGTGGAAGCGACGGTCAGTTTCCGTGACGACATCCGCCAGGTTCGCGGAGGCCGGGATTCCCCCGTCGTCAAGCCCGGCATCCGGGGCCAGGCCCAGTGTCGCGGCCGCGCGCAACCGGGCCAGTCCACGTTCGGCAGCCTGGAGTCCCTCATCCGAATAGGTCAGCGGCGCCCGGTAATGACTTTGCAACACCATCAGGCGGAAGGCCGGACCCAGGCCACGGTCCAGGATTTCTCGCATCCGCACGAAGTTGCCCAGGGACTTGGACATCTTCTCCGCGCCGACACGCACCAGCCCGTTATGCACCCAGTAGCGTGCAAACGGCTCGACGCCCAGGAAGGCCTCGCTCTGCGCGATCTCGTTCTCGTGGTGTGGGAAGATGAGATCGGACCCGCCGCCATGGATGTCTACCTGGCCGTCGAGATAGGTACTGCTCATGGCGGAGCACTCGATATGCCAACCGGGCCGTCCTGGGCCCCACGGCGAATCCCAGCTCGGTTCACCTGGCTTGACCGCCTTCCAGAGCGCGAAGTCGAGCGGATCAGCCTTGCGCTCATCGACCTCGATCCGTGCCCCAGAGAGTAGATCGTCAATATCGCGGCGGGAGAGCTTGCCGTAGCCAGGAAAAGACCGCACCCGGAAATAGACGTCGCCATCGACCTCATAGGCATGACCGCGCTCGATCAGGCCTTCGACCATGGCAATGATCGGCCCGACCTCCTGCGTGGCACGCGGATAGTGGGTAGCAGGAAGCGCGTTCAACTCCGCTGAGTCTGCAAGCCACTCAGCGATCAACCCCTCCGTCAGGACATTGGGATCGATATTGTCCCGGTTGGCGCGCGCAATGATCTTGTCATCGATATCGGTGAAGTTCTGGATGTGGCGCACGCGGTAACCGCGATGCTCCAGGTAGCGCCGGATGACATCGAAGGACGTCATCGACATGCCGTGGCCAATGTGCGCGCTGTCGTACGGCGTCACGCCGCAAACATACATGCGGACCACGCCTGGCTCGATGGTCTCGAATAGTTCCTTGCGCCGAGACTGCGTGTTGTAGATCTGGATCGAGGCTGATGGCGCGTCAGTGCTCTGGTGCGTTGCTGCGCTGGTGACGGTCATGGCAAGTCTCCCCAAACGTCGCGTGATTCTTTCGTGGGAAGCCTATCGCGTTTTGGCCGTCGCCTAACACTCCACCTTGTTGCGAGAGAGTTCCTGCACGCGCTCTTCCAGCTCCTCGATCCGTTGCATCATGCTCAGCACGGTGTCCCGGTAGGGATCTGGAAGGTGCTCCATCCGCCGCGTCTCTCCAGACTCGGGATCGCGCCAGGAAACGGCACGTGCCGGAATACCAACGGCGGTGGTATGGGCAGGTACATCTTTGAGTACTACCGACCCGGCACCAACGCGCGCCCCTTCGCCGATCGTGACGGCGCCGAGCACGCTGGCCCCAACGCCAATGACGGCATCATCCTCAACGGTTGGGTGCCGCTTACCGCGCTCCTTGCCCGTGCCGCCCAGGGTAACGCCCTGGTACATCATCACGTTGTCGCCGACCGTGGCCGTCTCCCCAATCACGACACCCATGCCGTGGTCGATGAAAACGCCCTTGCCCATTCGCGCGCCGGGGTGAATCTCGATCCCCGTCAGCCAGCGCGCGAACTGGGAGAGCAATCGCGCCGGCAGGAGGAAGCCTCGCTTCCAGAGCGTGTGCGCCAGGCGGTGGTAGATGATGGCGTGCAGGCCAGGAGAGGTGAGCACCGCCTCCAGGTTGGAGCGCGATGCGGGGTCGCGCTCGCGAATGGCCCGGATCTCCCTGGAAAACCACATGGGGCGCGGCCTCTCAACTGGTCGAATGAGGACGAAACGAACGGACACGCTGCGAGCCAACGGCAGAATCAACGCGGGGGGCGGCATGACGCCCGGATGCACGCCGTTCCGTCAGCAGAACGCCAACCAGCATATGCTGTGAGACACCGCGCGGACGCATGCTAGTCGGCAGCCTTGGCTGTTGCCTTCGCGGTTGCCTTTTCGGCGGCGGCCGGGGCCTTGTCGCCAGACGGCTTCTCGCTCGAACTCTTTTCGGCCGAGCTCTTGTCACCAGAGCTCTTCTCACCTGTTGATTCGCTCTTATCGGACGACTTGCCACTCGAGCCAGAGGAACCGCTCTCGGAACTCGAACTCTTTCGGCTGTCGTTGATGTACCAGCCGGAACCCTTGAACACTACGCCCACCGGCTGAATAACGCGGCGAACACTGCCCCCACAGTCCGGACAGACGGTCAGAGCGTCATCCGCAAAGCGCTGGACGATGTCAAAATCATGATCACCGGTATCACAGTGATAGCTATAGGTCGGCATTGCTAGTCACGCTCTCCACACAACTCAACATAGCGAGAAACGAACTCGTGCGCCGGATTGTACCTACGGGCCGAGTACGTCTCCAGCAGGCAACCCATGCCCCGTCGCATTACTGACGCACACGACATTATGTCAATAAGTACCGACGCCGCCGGCAAGAGATTGTGACATCCCAGTAGGCGCCTTCGTGTAGGTCACGGCAATTGTCTGCAGGCAGAGCAACGCCTATCGCGTCTCGTATCTGGTGCGTGTCGAAGAATCTCGTTCCTCACACCATGCCCGAGTCCGCGCCCTCAGGCTTGCCAGCAGAAAACTGTAGACAGGGAGAGGGACCGTCGGCGCCGCAACCAGCCCCGCCTGCTTCCCCCTACCCCACCAGCGCCAGCGTCTCCAGCGGCGCCAGATCATCCCAGTTCAGGCCGGCACTCACTTCCGTTTCGAGCGGCACCGAGAGCTGCGCCGCGCCCTCCATGGTGCGTTGCAGGAGCTCGGCCACCGCCGGCACGTCTGCACGCTCCGCTTCAACCACCAGTTCGTCGTGCACCTGCAGGATCAACCGGGCATTCAGGCCTGATTTCAGCAGTTCCGTGTGCAGCCGGTTCATGGCAATCTTCATGATGTCCGCCGCGGTCCCCTGCAACGGCATGTTGACGGCCATGCGCTCGGCGGAGGCACGCCGCTGGAAGTTGGATGACGTGAGGTCCGCGATCACCCGGCGCCGGCCATAGATCGATTCCACGTAGCCGTGCTTGTGGCCGAAGGAGAGCGTGCCGTCAAAGTAGCGCTTCACGGCCGGCAGGTTGGTCCAGTACTGCTCGATGAAGCGCGCTGCCTCCGCCCGGGTGAGGCCTGTGTCGCGCGAGAGGCCCTGCGCCTGCATGCCGTAGATGATCCCGAAGTTCACCGTCTTGGCCAGGCGGCGCATGTTCGGCGTCACTTCGTCACGCGGCACATCATGAATCAGGGCGGCAGTCGCCGCGTGAATATCATCGCCACGCGCGAACGCTTCAACCAGGAACGGCTCCTGGCTCATGTGGGCCAGCAGGCGCAATTCGATCTGCGAGTAATCCACCGCAACCAGCACCGGGTCCTCGAACAGCCGGTACTCCGGGCGCGTATCGGCGACGAAGGCGCGTCGTACCCTCCGCCCCAACTCACTACGGATCGGGATGTTCTGCAGGTTCGGGTTGGTTGAGGAGAGACGACCAGTCGCGGCGATCGTCTGGTTGAATGAGGTGTGAACGCGGCCATCCTCCGCGTCAACCTGGAGCGGCAGGGCATCGACATACGTGGACTTCAGCTTGGCCAGCGAGCGGTGCTCCAGGATGAGGTCCACAATGGGGTGCTCGTGCCGGATGTTCTCCAGCACTTCCGAATCGACCGAGAAGCCGGTCTTGGTCTTCCGCCCCGACTTCAATCCGAGTTCATCAAAGAGGAGCGGCGCCAGTTGCTTCGCGGAGTTGGGGTTGATGGCGCGCCCCGCCATCTCATTGAGTTCAAGCTCAACCTGGTGCAGTCGTGTGGTGATCTCCTCGGAAAGCTCTTCCAGGTATGGAACATCGACGGCGATGCCCGTTTTCTCCATGTCGAGGAGCACGTCAATCAGCGGCTGGTCGATCTCGTAGAGAAGCTGCTCCATGCCTGCCGCCTCGATCTCCGGCTTGAACATCTCCGCCAGTTCGAATGTGACCTCGACATCGGCAGCGGCGTAGTCGCCGGCCAGGTCGGAATCGACCTGGTCCATGGTCACCTGCTTGCGACCAGTGCCGATGAGTTCGACGATTTCGGTCATTTCCCGGCCGAGGCGTGTGAACGCCAGATCTTTCAAACGCAGCGAAGACTCGTTCAGGAGGTACGCCGCGATCATTGTCTCGAAGCGCAGATTGCTGAGTGTGAATCCATGCGTGCCCAGCACCGCCAGGTCGTACTTGGCGTGGTGGGCGTATCCCTCGATGGCCGGATCGGTGAAGATCGGCTGCAGCGCGGCCTGAACGGTCTCCAGCGACAGCTGTACCGGGTTACCCACTGCATGCCCAACCGGGATGTAGTACCCCTCCGCTGGCCCGACTCCGATGGCAATCCCGACCAGGTTGGCGTGCAGGGCATCGAGCGAATCGGTCTCCATATCGAAAGCGTAGCGGCCAACCTCGCGCACGCGCTGCACCAGCCGCGCCAGCTCTGCTTCATCGCGCACGATGGTGCGCACCGATGGCTCGCGCTCAATCTTCGGCGCAGCCTTGCGGTCATCTCGCATCTCTGGCAGGCGGTTGGAGAGGGTACGGAACTCGAGCTCGCGGAACAGTTCGACAATCGCCTCGCGGTCATAGTTGCCGACGTGACTACGGTCCAGGTCGATCTCGATTGGAAGATCGCGTACGATCGTCGCCAGCCACTTGCTTTGCCGGGCCGAGTCCACACCCGAAATCAGCGCGTTGCGCGCTCGGGTTGGCGTGATCTCATCGACGTTCGCCAGGATCGCCTCAATATCACCATACTGCGCGATCAGCGTCTTGGCCGTCTTTTCGCCAATGCCTGCCACACCTGGGATGTTGTCCGAGGTGTCCCCGACCAGCGCTTTGTAATCCGCCACGAGGGGTGGATCGAAACCGAAGCGGGAACGCACCGCATCGGCATCGTAGTAGCGCAGTTCGCCGAACCGCTGTGACCCGGGCAAGACAACCTTGGTGTTCTCATCCACCAGCTGCAGCAGGTCGCTGTCGCCGGTCACGATCAGCACCTTCACGTCGCCGCGCTCGCGACTGATGCGCGCAATGCTGCCAATAACGTCGTCCGCCTCGTAGCCCTCGCGCTCCTCGACGGGGATGTTCAGCGCGTCGATCAGTTGGCGCACCCGTCCAATCTGCGACCGCAGGTCATCCGGCATGGCGCCACGGTTCGCCTTGTACTCGGCGTACTCCGTCTCACGGAACGTGCGCCCACCTTCCAGCGCAATGATGGCGTGATCTGGCCGCTCCCGGTTGAGCACATCGAGCAGCATGGAGGCGAAGCCAAAGACGGCGTTGACCGTCTCGCCCTTCGAGGTCGAGATTTCGTTCTTGATGGCGTAGTAGGCGCGGAAGATCAGCCCGTAGCCATCGATCAGCAACAGGGTTGGGCGATCGTTTGCGGCAGTCGTGGTCGAGGCGTCAGACACGGTGAACTCTCCTTTGTATCACCACAAGTATGGCGGAAACGGCGGTGTCCGTACGCCCTCTCTGAAATCTCTTCTGCACCTCATTAGGATGAGTTCCGGGCGAGTATGGTCTGGACGACAGGTAACGGAAGGGACGCAGGAGGGTACGGCGATGGGGAACGGCTGGCGGGATCTTGCTGGGCATCACGGCTGGGCCACTGCTGAGTTGCTGACCTACTGTCAGGGTCTGGACGCAGCGACCTTGAACGCCACCGCGCCCGGCACCTACGGCACAATCATCGAAACACTCCGGCACCTGCTCGATGCCGAGATGTCGTACGTCTTTCGCCTCACGCGCGCCTGGACGGAACGCCCCTGGACCGCCTATGAGGCCGTTGGCATCGATGTCCTGCAGGAGCGGGCGGCGCTGCTGGCCGAAACCCTGGACCGGTTCCTGGCGGATGACTGGGATGATGAGCGGCTGGGCGAAGGGTACGGCGATGACCAGGTCTTCGACGTTCGCGCCGGGGTGTTCCTGGCGCAGACCATCCACCACGCGAACGAGCACCGCGCGCATGTTTGCACCATCATTGGCGCGTTGGGACACGAGCCACCCGATGTCTCGGCGTGGGGTTATGCCGTGGCCGCCGGCCGCTCGACCCCCAGACCATCGCCTGAGGTGTGATCCGGGTCGGTTGCTTCGTCGAGGGGCATGCCGGGAAGACCTGCAACGCCGAACGTAGCTGCAGTCAACAGGTCTATACTCACAGATGGCGCGGAACGCTGTGCCCATCGCCCTGATCACCGCACTCGGGGCAGAGACGTATTCGCCGCAACGGACACAGGGTCATTTCTATGGATCCAGCAGCCGTCCAGGGCGTTGCCCGCCTGGTCGGTGACAACGTGGAACGCGTCATCGTTGGCAAGCGGCACGAAGTGCTGCTGGTGCTGGTTGCGCTGCTCTGCCGTGGCCATGTCCTGATCGAGGATGTGCCAGGCGTCGGCAAGACCATGCTGGCCAAAGCAATGGCCCGCTCTATCGGATGCACCTTCAAACGAATTCAGTTCACGCCAGACCTGCTCCCCAGCGATGTCACCGGCGTGAGTATCTTCAATCAGCAGTCTGGTCACTTCGAATACCGGCCAGGGCCCGTGGTCGCGCAACTGGTGCTGGCTGATGAGATCAACCGCGCCACGCCGAAAACCCAGGCCGCGCTCCTGGAAGCGATGGAAGAGGCCCAGGTCACGGTCGATGGCATCACCCACCGCTTGCCGGACCCCTTCGTGGTACTCGCGACCCAGAATCCGATCGAGTACGAGGGCACGTTCCCACTACCCGAGGCCCAGCTTGACCGTTTCCTGATCCGGATGTCGATGGACTACCCGGGCCGCGCGGGCGAACTGGAGATGCTGGAGCGGCAGCACCACGCGCACCCGCTTGACTCCCTGCAGCAGACGGTGCGGGTGGAGGACCTGGTCCGCGCGCAGGACGCGGTGAAGAACGTGCACGTGGCCATGCCGGTCCGCGAGTACATCGTGTCCCTGGTTGAGGCCTCGCGGCTGCACGACGATGTCTATCTCGGCGCATCGCCCCGTGGCTCGCTGGCGCTCTACAACGCCTCCCGCGCCTGGGCTGCCCTGCATGGCCGCGATTTCGTCACGCCGGATGACGTGAAGCGGCTGGCCGAGCCGACGCTTGCGCACCGCATCATCGTCAACCCGGCCGCACGGATCAAGAATGTGGATAGCCGCGTTGTAGTTAGAGACCTGCTGAGCGCCGTACCCGTCCCAGGAGCACAGCCGGTCAATCCTGCCACTCGTGGTTGGGGAAGCCGCAAGCCTGCTTCCCCCTAGAGGGTGTCTGATTGAACGGTTTCAAGATTCTTGTCTTCCTGATTGCCACGCTGGTCGTCGGGCAACTCACCGATTGGGACGTAGCCAATCACCTGGTGCTGGCGTTGCTGGCCATCCTGGTGATCTGCTGGATTTGGAGCCGAGTCAGTCTCTCTGGCATCTCCGTGCAGCGCCATCTCAGCGCGGACCGCGCCCAGGTCGGGCAATCGCTGGCGGAGACACTGACGATCCAGAACGGCAGCCGCATTGGCAAGCTGTGGGTGGAGCTGCTCGACCACTCCACCCTTCCCGGTCACGATCCGGGCCGTGTGGTCAGCGTGCCGCGTCGATCCGCCGTCGAGTGGGATACCCGGACCGTCTGCGCGCGTCGGGGCCGCTACCACCTGGGCCCAGTGACCGTGAAATCGGGTGATCCGCTCGGCGTCTTCACCCATCGCTATGAATACCCGGAGCGGCCAGAAGTGATTGTCTACCCCGCTGTTGTTGATCTCCGTGAAGCCGGCCTGCCAGAGGGCGCCCTCTCGGGTGGGAGCACGTTGCAACGCCGTACCCCGCATGTCACCTCGAATGTGGCTGGCGTGCGTGACTACGTGACTGGCGACGCCTTCAACCGTATCTCCTGGACCGCCACCGCGCGCATGGGCCGCATGATGGTCAAGGAGTTTGACCTGGACCCCACGGCAGATGTCTGGATCGTGCTTGACCTGGACCATCGGGTCCATGCGCTGGCCACGCGCCCCGTGAACTGGACGCCGGACGAGCGCGGCGAGTGGCCGCAGGAAGCCTGGCTCGATTCGACGGAGGAGTACGCTGTCACTGTGGCCGCCTCCATGGCGCAGCGCTTCCTGCGCGAGGGCCGTAATGTCGGACTCATCGCCTCCGGCGCGCACCTGGAAACCATTCCGGCCGACCGCTCTGACCGCCAGCTCGTCAAGATCCTGGAGAGCTTGGCTGTCGTCCGCGCGGATGGCGCACAGTCGCTGGCGGAACTACTGGCTGCCGAAGGGCGCAGGTTGGGACGCAACGACTTCCTGGTCGTCGTGACGCCGTCACTTTCCGAGTCATGGGTAGGCGCGCTCGCGGCTATCGCCCAACGCGGCGTCCGCGTCTCAACCGTGCTGCTGGAGGTCTCCACCTTTGGCCCGGCGCCGAACTCGCTCCTGATGGTCAGTGCGCTGGCGGCGGCTGGCTTCCCCGCTCACCTGGTCAAATACGGCGAACCAATAGCAACGGCCTTTGCCAGCCCGGCCCTGGTCGCCCAGAGGCACTTCCGTGGCTAGCCTGGCGCGGCCGGCGCCGCTTCCCGCCGTCTCTCGCTGGAATCCCCGCCGTATCTGGCTGGCGCTGCAACCTGCCGAGGGTTGGAGCAGCGTCCTCCTGCTTGCCACTATGCTGCTGGCGACTGCCTGGACGATCACGCGTACAGAGGTCGATCCCGACGGCCTGAGCATAGGCGTGCTGGCAATCGGAGGCCTGCTGACCGGGCTCGTCCTGGCCAAGTCCGCGGCGCCGGATCTGCTGGCCCATCTGCTCGCGATCCTGAGCGGCGTGATGGCCTCGGTGATCCTGGCCGTGGAGCGCATGCCGCTCGTGGAGGGCGGCCGATCCGCGCGGGCCCAGGCCCTGTTGAGCCTGGGGCAGGAGTGGTACGCCACATTCCAGGCCGGTGAGCGGCTGGATGATCCGCGCCTGCTGGCCATCATGCTTGGCGCGGCCGTCTGGCTCATCTCCTATACCTCGGCCTGGGTGCTCTTCCGGCGCGGCTGGCTCACCACCGCCATCGCCCTGCCCACGGTGATCGCCCTGGCGAATCTCGGGTACTCCCCGGAGCAAGGCACCCTCCCGCTCCTGGTCATCGTGCTGGCCGCGACCCTCCTGACCGCGCGTCATGCCGCCTACCGCCGGCAAGTGGAGTGGACCCGGCTCCGCCTCCCCTACCCACGGCGCACGGCTTCGCGCTTCCTGGCCGCAGGCCTGGTGGTGGCGCTCCTCGGCGGCATGCTCGCCTGGACGCTTCCCCTCTCGGCGCGGGACGACGCGCTGGAGCAGGCGTGGTCCCAGTTGAGCGAACCGCTTGCCGATGTCAGCGAGCGCTGGAATGACCTGCTGGCACGCATTTCCGGCCGCACGAGCCCGGACGGCGGTTCCTATTCCGCCTTCGGCGAGAGCTTCGACCTGGGCGGAAACCTCAGCCTGTCAGACGATCCGGTGATGGTGCTGGAGCCCTCGTCCGCGGCCATGCAACCGACCTACCTGGCTGGCCAGCGGTATGACGAGTACACCGGCCAGGGCTGGAACACGTCGGTCGATAACACCTTCAACGAGGTGGGTCCAGATGGCCAGCGCTTTTCCTCCCGGCTGAGCTTCCGTAGCGGCCAGGGTGTCCACCTCTCCCCAGAAGTGACCACGGGCCGCAGCACGGTGGAGGGTGCCCTCCGCGTCATCCGGCCCAAGGGCGACCTCATGTTCACGGTCGATACCTACCTGGCCGCTGATCGCCGCACTAACGTCCAGATCTCCTGGGAGCAACTGGAGAACGTCGCCTTCCCGCTCGAAAACCCAGCACAACTGCCGCTCGATCTGCAGCGCATGGGCGTCCTCGTGTCACGCGGCACCTATGACGCCGGCTCCGGACCGGACTCCCCGCTGCCGGCCGAGCAAGCACTGGCGGCGGACATCCAGACCGAGCTCGAGGCGTTGCGCCAACGTTTCATCGAGGTCAGTTGGCAAGTCAATGATCAGGGACAGGCAGACGCGCTGATTGTCAGCGGCCAACTCCCGGTTTATGACGATGTGGAATCGGTCTTCAGCCAGTCGGGCATGACCGCCGATGAGGTCTACGAGGTCGCCGGTCTCGCCAGCACCGCCTCACCAGATGACCTGCGAGGGGCCAGCACGGCCTACCCTACCTGGGTCACCAGCCGCTACCTGCAGCTCCCGGATACCATCACGGACCGTACGCGTGCCCTGGCAAATGAGTTGGTTACCAACCAACCGACCGTCTTCGATGCCGCCGAAGCCGTGGAGCAGTACGTGCGCTCCACGATTGCCTATCGCGAAGACATCGACGCGCCGCCTGACGGCCAGGATGTCGTCGATTACGTCCTCTTTGATAGCCAGGAGGGGTACTGCGAGTACTACGCCTCCGCCATGGCCGTTCTCCTCCGCGCCGAAGGCATTCCCACGCGGGTGGTCGGCGGCTACTACCCCGCGCCGTACGATGCTGACGCAGGCGGAAGCCTGTATCGCGAGAAGAATGCTCACCTCTGGGTCGAGGTCTTCTTCCCGGAGTTCGGCTGGATTCCCTTTGAGCCCACCGCGAACCGCGACGAGTTGCAGTATGGCGACTTCACCCCGCCCGATGCGCAGACCGAGCCCACGCCCATTCCTACCCCGGAGCCGACGCCAGAACCGGCGGTTGCGACACCGGCGCCAGCGGAGCAGCAGGCTCCGCCGCCAACCACACCACCATCTGGACCGCAGGAATTGCTTTCCAACCCGGCGCGTCTGGCCGGATGGGTTGGCATTGCCCTGCTCGTCGTCCTGCTCGGCGGTACAATCGCCGCCGCTGTAGCGTGGTTCGGCGGGTTCCGAGGGCTCTCGCCCATCTCAGGCATGTATGCGCGAGCCCTGAAGGCCGGCAACTGGCTGGGAGTACCTCCAGCGGCTTCCCTCACGCCGCACGAGTTCGCGGAGCGCGTGAGCCGAGTCGCGCCATCGGCACAAGGACCGGTGCGCACGGTCTCCGAGATCTACTCGCAGGAGCTGTACGGGAACACGCGGCCAAACGCGGACCAACTCCAGCGCGCCCGCAGTGCATGGAACGAGTTACGCGGCATCGCATTGGGTGGACTGTTCCGCCGCAACCGGAGGAGATAACAGAGGATGACGACCAGCGCTGCTCGTCCAGTCCTGGTAGCCGGGGCCATCAACACCGACCTCGTGGCGCGCGTGGTGAAAGCCCCTGCCGCCGGCGAGACTGTCACCGGCAGCGCGTTCGCCATCTTTGGCGGTGGCAAAGGCGCGAACCAGGCGATCGCCACGGCCCGCTCGGGCGCTCCGACGGCCATGCTTGGCGCGCTCGGCGATGATGACTTCGGGCGTGCTCGCCGTGCCGACCTGGAGGCCGAAGGCATTGACACCGGCTCCGTCGCGCGCCATGAGAGCGAACCTTCAGGCGTGGCCCTGATCGTGGTCGAGGAAGGGAGTGGCCAGAACCGCATCTCCTATGTCCCGGGCGCCACCCTCACCATCCGGCCGGCACAGGCACGGCATGCCGTCAAGCGCGTCCAGCCTGCCGTCGTCCTCACCACGCTGGAACCGGTGCCGGAAACCATCGCCGCGCTGATCGAGTCGACCCATGCCGCCGGTGGCGTGGTCGTCCTGAACGCCAGCCCGGAGCCCCTTGGCGCTCGCCCCTTCCTACCTGACCTCGACATCCTGATCGTCAATGAAACGGAGTCCGAGGAACTACTTGGCAGCGAAGTCACCCCTGAGAACGGCGGCCAGGCAGCGCTGTCGCTGGCTGAACTCGGCCCTCGCACCGTCGTCGTGACCCTTGGCCCCGCGGGCGCAGTCGTCGCGCACCATGGCGAAACGCGCTACTTCCCGGCTCCGCGGGTAACAGCCGTGGACACCACTGCCGCCGGCGACTCCTTCACGGGCGCCTTCGCCGCCGAACTGGCGCGTGGCGGGGACCCCTTCTCCGCCGCCCGGCAAGGCGTCGTCGCTGGCTCCCTCGCCACCACCAAACCCGGCGCGTACCCGAGCATCCCGCACCACACCGAAATCGAGGCAACGCTCGCAGGGATGCACCAGGGCCAGGGCTAACGCGGCATCAGGTGGATCAGGGCACCTGCACTCCAGTCTCTCCTGGCGGCGTTCGCGGAACACATTGGCGGCCCAACCGCGTCGGGTGCGGCTGATAGTGGCTAGGAACGTCTGCAGGGGTACCTACAAAGTGGCCTGCTGCGAATGGCTCGCCAGTCATCCCGCATTTGTTCCCGCTCGTGTCTACTCCTGGCTATCTTCAGCGCCGATTGACTGCGCCCAGGCTCTGACGCGTCCGGCGGCGCCAGCCTGCCCTACGGCATAGACATCCGCAACGGTCATTGGCCAGATGTGGGGGACTGGCCGGATCTCATTGGTGGGACGACGCACGCGAGTTGCCCCGTCATAGACCCTGGCAGTCTGAGCGCGAATCTGCGCAATCGTTACCTCTCCGCTCAGCACGCGGGCGAAGGCCGTCCGCAGTCCCTTGACTGCTGTGTCCGTGAGCGGCGCATGATGCTGCAGAAGGTACGAACTCACCGTGAAGAAGTGCACGCCCAGAAGGTCGGGGTCCTGCCATTCCCATGCCAGCAACACCTCGAACATCTCCTGACACGTCAGTCCGTCAATGAAGCGGCCCCCGCACTCGGGGCAGGCGCTCCGGGTCAACAACAGGGACTCAGAACCTTCGGTTGACACGCCGAGCGCGTCTCCCTCTCAAGAATCGATCGCGAGGCTGGTAATCAGGTCATCCTTGAGCGTGAACGCATAGCGAAACTCAATCGGACTACCGGGAAACGTTCCGGAAACCTCGGCTGTCACGACCGTTCGATCCCCGTCAGTCGTTGCCCCACGCACCCGTGACTGATCGTTGTACTTGGCAGCACTTTCCTTCATCCAGCGCTCTATGGCCTCTGCTCCTACGTGCTGCCGCTCTTCATCGTCGACAACCGCCTCCGGTGCAAAGCCGGACAACGCCGTCGCGTAATTGCGGGCGTTCTTGCCGGCGAAGTAGTCGGCAATGGACTGCGGCAGTAATGGGTTCATCGAACGTCGTGCTCCTTTCAGATCTCCAGTCACGGCACTGGAGGATCCCCAGACACCCAGACCTTCATCCTCGGCCTACACTGGGCAAATGGCAAGTACGCACGACAAGGTAAGGTACGCACCCACAAGTTCGGAGCTTTTCCCCACGCCAGACGCCGCTTCGGCCGGGGTGGAGCGGGCATTGCGCATGCTGGAAGGACGATGGAAGCTCGTCATCCTCTTCCACCTGTTCGGCGGCAAGGTCTTGCGCTTCTCCGAACTGGAGCGGGCCATCCCGGGCGTCTCGCAGAAGATGCTGATTCAGCAACTGCGCCAACTCGAAGAGGATGGTATCGTCGTGCGCACCATCTATCCCCAGGTGCCCCCAAAGGTGGAGTACAGCCTCACGCCCTGGGGCCAATCCCTGTGTCCAGCACTGGACGCCCTGCTGGCGTGGGCCGCCAGCCGCCCGGAGCAGTCCGATACCGCTCAGTAACGGTCAGGATCCCGGCTGACGCACCAATTCCGGGGGACGTGATACCGGTCCGGAACCCTTCCGTCAATTACCCGGCACCTCATCTCCCGGAAAACCGTACGCCAGCCGCAACGTGTACTCCCTCACATCCGCTGGCCAGTTGGAAATCTGCGCCTCTAACCGCGAACGATCACCAGCAAAGAGCGCTCGCAGCGCCTCTTCGTACCCCGGCCGGTCACCTGCCAGCGCGGACATGACGCGATAGGCGCGCTCCTGGGCCAGCCGCGCATCCCGGTCTGAAGTACTACTACGGCGAGTCTCATCCACGAGGCGGCGCAAGGCAACGGACGCCCCGCCCGGCTGTGCATTCAGCCACTCCCAGTGCCGGGGCAGCAGCGTCACCTCGCGGCCAATCACCCCGAGCTTCGGCCGGCCACGTCCACGTGGCTGCGCCGGTACAGGCCCGGTAACCGCCGTTGCCCCGCCTGCTAGCGCCGGGGCACCCAGCCGCGTGGCCGAACGCGACAGGTGCGCCCGGAACTCCGGCTCCTCTCCCCGGATGTCGATATCGATCACCCGCCCGGTCGCATTGTCAAAGGTGAGGACCGGTTCGTCCCCTCCCGCTTCAACCTCACGCTTGACCGCCTGCGCCACGTCCGCCAGAGGTCCCTCGAGGAGCAGGCGGTCCCCGATGAATGCCGTCACTGGACGGGAAAGCGGATCTATCACTGCACGCTCCTTGATCTGTTCCAGTAGGCCAACCCGGCCGACGTCGCTTGCACCTCAGACGTATTTTACCCGTATAATAATCACGTCGTCGAGAATCGTAGGGGAACTAATCATGATCAAGGAAGAACGAAAGGCGGCGGTTGCCGCGTACAAGGAACGCGCACGCCCCGCCGGGATCTACCTGGTGCGCTGCACAGCGACGGGCGAAATCTGGATCGGGCAGAACCCGGACCTGGAAGCCATCCAGAACCGGCTCTGGTTCACCCTGCGTATGGGCAGTCACCGTGCCACCCGCCTGCAGCAGGCCTGGCAGGAGCATGGCGCAGAGCAGTTCAGGTTTGAAGTGCTGGAGCGCGTCCCGGACGATGAGCCGGTCCACGATCTACGCGGGCACCTGAAGCGGCGACTGGCGCACTGGAAGCAGGAGCTGGGCGCACCGCTCATCTAGATGGGATCAGGTACGGGCTGACTTCTACGGGAGTCCCCGCACGAAAGCGAGCGCGCTGTCGATCAGCTTGCGCGCCAGGGCATCATCGGCAAACGTCTCTGGCGCGACCAACACCCAACCGGCCATCGGGCGCTGGCCGGAAGCAAAGGGCGTTATCCCATCCACGTCAAGCGCCCAATCCTCGTTTTCTTTCCCCAGGCGAACCATCACGCCGTCCTGGTTGGCGCAGCACAGCAGATTGCCCCGCGACAGCCAGCACCAACTCCCAAACATCGCCTTGCCGCTGAGTCCTGGCGCCTCCTCCAGGTACTCGCGGACAACCTCCTCCAGACCGTTGTCACGCGCCATGTTCTGCCCTGTTCAATGCCATCAGCGCCTTCAACACTGTGCTGATGAACGGTACATTCTTCTTCCGTCCTCTTCCGTCCATTCGCACCGGTTCAGAACGGTTCTGGTGACCCGATCACGTGCACAGAGGATGTGCCGTTCTTGTTACCTGGACCTGCTGGACGAAACGAAGGCGTTCAGCAAGTTTGGCAGATAGCAGCAAGAATCCCGCAGTTGCGCGATAGCGGCGCCGGTCAGTGGCACTTACGATCAATGCGTAGCCGGTTAGCGGCAGCGACACTTGAAAGGAGAGGGAATGCGACTGGCCCATCTCACGTTTACTGTTCAGCCCGAGGCACAGCAATAGGCACTCGGCGCCCTGCTCGAGCAGGTCCCCGTTGTGAGGTGTATGGAGGGGTGCATCGCCTTCATCCCGTTCATTGATCCCACCGCGGTCGGAGGCATCGGCGCGCTCCACGAGTGGGCGACTGAAGAGAACTTCGCCACCTATCTCGCCTCTCAGACCTTTGCTGCAGCCGGAGCCCGGCTCCGTCCCCTGATGATCCAGGAGCCAGACAGCCGCCGGTTCGATGCCGAACTGATCGCCGTGGCCAACTAGGCGATGACCCCGGAGGCCTACTGCCTGCACCGCGAATTCATGCTAGAGGGTCCGATCTCGTTTGAGGTCGACCGGCACTACCTGCTTTACGCCTCAAGTGGCACGATGCGGCTAGAGGCGGTGGGTCAACGGTGGACTCTTCCCCCGGCACGGGCAGCGTTGATTGCTGCCCGGCAGCCCGTCTCGATCACCATCCAGACGAGGCTTACCTCAGCGTCCGTGCTGTTCACACCTCACTTCATGCCGGATCCGCCGGCGGTGGCGGTCTTCGACATGTCACCGCTGGCGCGAGCCCTGATTGGCGAGTGTCATGAGTACGGGCCAGACGCTGGGCCTCTGCCTCCCTACGGGCAATCGTTGTTCCAGATGCTGGCCACCGCAGTGTTGCGTCTCTCGGAAACCCCAAGCCCATTAAGCCTGCCGCTCCCTATCTCGGAACCATTGCGCCGAGCCCTGGATCTCACCGAAGCCTGTGCCAGTGATGGGCCCACCTTCTCGGAAATCGCGTACCAGACGGGTCAGTCTGACCGTGCGCTCTCGCGACGCTTCGCGGTCGAGATGGGTATGACCTGGCGGCAGGCGCTCTGTCGCATCCGGATGATGCGCGCCGTCGAAGCGCTCGCCGGCAGCCAAATGTCGGTGACGGAGATTGCGTTCCTGGTCGGCTACAACTCCGTGTCCGCCTTCAACGCCGCGTTCCGTGATCTGCTGCACGTGAGCCCGACCGAGTATCGGGAGTCGTTCCTGGGGTAACACATGCCGACGGCGTGGCAGATCTCGTTCAGGGTGATACCTGGCTGCATGGCAACACGCAAGTTTTGAGGGCGGGTGGCGGAAGGGGAGGGATTCGAACCCTCGAGACGGTATAACCGTCTACGCGATTTCCAGTCGCGCGCACTAGGCCAGGCTATGCGACCCTTCCAGATTATCCTGCGCCCGGCGCTTGTGCCGTGGCGGGCGGAGAGGGTGGGATTCGAACCCACGGTGGCTCAACACCACACCGCTTTTCGAGAGCGGCACCTTCAACCACTCGGACACCTCTCCAGCGAGCGAGTATACCAATTCACGAACGCGGCGGACCATGCTCCGGCACGCACCTTTGCCTGATCACTGCCAGAATGCAAGAAAAAACCGCCCGGAGTCATCCGGGCGGTCTCACTGGTACGCCTGGCAGGATTCGAACCTGCGGCCTTTGGGTCCGCAACCCAACGCTCTATCCCCTGAGCTACAGGCGCGCTGCGCACATTGTACCAGCCAACGGGGTGGCCCCACGGGCAGCCGCAGTGCGGCGGGAAGGGAGGGATTCGAACCCTCGAAGGACGTATAAGGCCCTTAACCGCTTAGCAGGCGGCCCCGATCGACCACTCTGGCACCTCCCCAGTGCCTGAGACGATCCGCACGCACCCATGGGCGCACGCAGCTTCGCTCAACCGCGAAAGCATACCATGTCGCTTGACCTAGATACTGCTCAGGCGTTGCCTTGTCCGCCAAGGTCGCGCCGGAACCGCTGACCCTCGCGATGGCAAATCCCCAGGCAGCTCGGGCGCCACGCGCAGCGGCCCGGCCTGCTCGAAGGCATAGGCCATGCTAAGCAGCGCCGCATCGTCGCGCGGGCGGCCAATGAAGGTTGCCGAGAAGGGCACACCCCACGGCGAGAGCCCTCCCGGCATGGCGATGGCCGGGAACCCGGCAAAGGGGTAAATCAACGACTGCAGCGTATCGATGCCAATGAGCATATCGAGTTCCTGCCCATCGAGCAGACCGGTGAGGTAGGCCCGCGCCTGCTGCCGGTTCCCCCGCGCGATCAGGCGGGCCTCCGCCTCGCCCAGCGGGCTCCAGAGGCAGTCGCGTAGCCGATCCTGTCCCCATGGGGCAAAGCGGCCCGGGTCCTGGTCGTTGAACTCGATGATCTCCGCCAGCGAACCCATTGGCGCATTCGTGGCACGCAGGTAGGCATTCACGCCCTCGCGCATGCCGAAGTTGAACTCCCCAACGAAGCCGGGACCCGAGAAATCAAAGGGCGCAGCGCGAACGACGGCAGTCTTCGCGCCGGCCCGGCGCAAGGTATCGGCGGTGGAGGTGAGCCCGGAGTTGGCGATCACCCATTCGTCATCGGCTGGGCCGGTGAGTTCGATCCCGATGATGCCCACCCGCTTGCCCCGCAACGCATCACGATCAAGCAGGGCGAAGAAGTCGGTGCCGTGAATACCCGCGGCCCGCTCCGATTGCCGGTCCCGCGGATCTGGCACGGCGGCCATCGCGGTCAGCGCCAGAGCCACGTCGCTGACCGTGCGCCCTATGGGTCCAGCCATGTCACACTCATCCGTGATCGGCAGCACGCGGTCGCGGCTGACCAGGCCCAGGGTGGGACGCATCCCGACAACAGAGGCACGCGACGATGGTGCCACGATGGACCCGGCCGTCTCAGTTCCAACGCTGATGGCGGCAAAGTTCGCGGTCATGGCCACGGCGGAACCGGTACTGGAGCCGACTGGATCAATGGCCGCGCCATAGGGACACAGCGTCTGCCCACCGAGCGCACTAAAGCCACTCGGGGCAACGTAGGACATCCAGTACGCCCACTCGGAGAGATTCGTCTTGCCGAGCATCATCGCGCCGGCGTTACGCAAGCCGGCAACCAGGTGGGCGTCCCGATCGCAACGCGCGGTCCCGAGCGCGGCTGCGCCCGCTGTCGTCCGCATCTGGTCACCACTGCCGATGTTGTCCTTGAGCAGCACCGGGATGCCGTGCAGCGGCCCGCGCAGGCGGCCCTGGCTGCGTTCACTGTCGTGGATCGCGGCAACAGCGAGGATGTCCGGGTTGAGGTCGAGCAGCGCGTGCAGACTCGTAATATCGAATCGGCGAATACGATCCAGGTAGTACGTGACGAGGTCAACGCTGCTGTAACGGCCGGCCTGGAGGTCTTCCTGCATCTGGGGGATGCTGGCCTCGCGGATCATCCCGTCCAGGCGTGTCCGCGCGCCAGGCGCCAGGTCCTCCAGCGCATCCAGGAACGGGCGCATGTCGAGCGGCCGGCGGGCCGTGTTCCCGGCGGGCGGCGGCACCTCGATTTGTGCGCCCGCACGCCGCGTTGCTCCAGCCCCCACCATCCCAGCCGCCCCTGCCAGGAAGGCTCGCCGATTGCCCGTCACGTTGAATGAATCTCCTCGGTGATGTTCTTGCGGGGCTGATTTGGAACGAGTCTACACCACCCACCTGGTGCCCTGTCCCTGCAGTGCACCATTGAATGAGGGGCGGCGCGGCAGGCCGCACACCCTTTGCTGACTGTGAGCAGCCCTTAACACGCATTTCGATGCCGCACCAAAGCGCATGGGGAATCGATCCCGCGCTGCATCACAGGTTGAGCGCTGCGAGAGCTCATGATCTTGCCGGGACGTTGCCAGTTCCTGAGGAACGACGTGCAACGAACGCCTTTGGACACCAGCGGCGTTGGCACTTGGCACCTCACGCACGAACTTCGTCAGCAGGAGGTATGACGCTCCGGTCCCAGATCACCCGCGTTTGCGAGTACCGCCAGCGCAATGTCCGTCGCACTGGTGCGCGCCCTTGTGTCGGCATCCGCAACCAGAGGTCTTGGCATCTCTACCGTTACGCGCACCACCACGTTGCGACGCCGGCTGAAGCGCGTGACAGATCCATCACCGATCACCACCGCCTCACAGGGAAGCAGAAATTCCCCGAGCCCCTCACGGTGCTGGAATGCAACGGCCCGGTCATGCGCAAAGTACGCGAGCGCGTAGGCCGCACCGGTACTGGAGGTAAACTGGTGCAGCGAAATTTCGACTCGCGCAGGTGCCGCAGGCCCTGCATCCTCTCTCGGCACGTAGCTGCGATAGGCATTCCCCACCCACCCCCAGCCGGCCAAGAGTTGTGTGGCATCCCGGGAGTTACGGAACGTGCCAGCCAGCTGAGCCACATCCTGCCGCACACCCGAACTCTCCAATTGGAGTCCGGCTGGCAGTTCATCGTCATCAGGAAAGTCCTGGTCGAGATCGGGGACCTGCGATGGCACCGGGGAGGCTGGTTGTGCTGCGGCGGGATGCTGATGCAGCCGTATCGTTATCACAGCTCCCCCACAGAGGGACCGAAGCAGTCTCCGGCGGCTCGGTTCGGATTGACCGGAGAATCCTGTCGCACGCATCACCGTGAAGCCAACCGGAACGCTTGCGCACCTGCCTGCCATGCGGCGTCGACATCGGCATCTGGCGGGAAACGCCCGTCCAGCTCCAGCATGGTCATGCCGTGCGCAAAGGCAAATGCAGCCCTTGCCATGTCGGGATCAGGGAGGACCTTCAGGAGTTGTGCGGCCGCGCGTTCCTCGACGCCCGGGGTGAGCAGATGACGTGGCAGTGGACCTGCCGTCATCAGCCGGTAGAGGTGCGGGTGCGCCAGCGCAAACGCCCGATAGGTCGTAACGAACGTCGCCAACGTCGCGCCGTCGCGGGCGAATGCCTGCTCAAAGGCGATGGCGGCTTCCGTAAACCACTGCTCGATCAGGATCAGTTCCACCGCAGCTTTATCCGGAAAGTGCTTGTAAAGCGACGGGGCGCGAATACCCACCGCCTCCGCCAGGCGGCGCATGGTCAATCCCTCTCGCCCTTCGGTCTCCAGGATCTCAAGCGCGGCCGCTACGATTGACGCCGCCCGGGCCGTCCGGCCAGCGACCGTACCAGACGTGCCGACCGTGCCGGTCACGCTACCTGAACCGGCTGGCTCTTCGCCTTCGCCTCGGCCCGTTCCTTCAATGCCAGGTTCATGGCCTCAAACCCTTCCTTCGTCGAATTCCCGATGAGCGCCATGACCAGCGGGACCAGGACCCCTCTGAATTGCTCGCTGTGCACGAAGCGAACCTGCTGCGGCCCGAGCGGCTCGATCTCAAAGCTGTGCTCACCGTCGAACAGGCCCGGTCGCCCCAACTGCCCCAGCCAGCGCAGGCTTCGTCCCGGCTGCACGTCCAGAACCGTTGGACGGATGGTCATGGCGCGCCCGCCAGGGGGTCCAAGTTTCACCTCGAGCCGTGATCCAGCTTCCAGGCTGCCCGAGATCTGGCGAATGAAGGGATTCCAGCCGGGATAGGCCGCGGAGTTCGTCAGGATCGACCAGACATCCTCTGCCGGAGCGTCAATCACGATCTCTGTATGCAAACCTTGGGACACGTACGCCTCCTGCCATCACTCCCGTAGAGCTAACGCTGTTAGCCGCGAGAATAGCTAACAGCGTTAGCCATGTCAAGGGATGTGCCTGGAGTGACCTTCGGCGGTTGCCCGGCCTCCGGACGCTGATGCGCAAGTCATCCAGGGCCCTACGAACGTGCCGCGTCGGGAGCAAACCTGGCGATCATCTGCGTGGAAGGCATGAAGTAGTACGCGCCGCTGACTGGGTGGGTGTACGTCGTCAACGCATCCCGCACCCCATCATGGACTCCAGCCATGCTTTCCAGCATCGCCTGCAGGGGTTGCCGCTCGGCGCAGAATCCCACGAAGATGGTGCCGTGATCGCTGACCGTGCCATACGGCATGTTGCGCCGGAAGATGTTTCCGAAGGTCTCCTGGTCCGTTTTTGCCACATGCGAGTCCGCAGGCCGCGGATCGAGTTCAACGCTGTCTGCCTTCGTACGTCCCATGGCTGCTTCCTGCCCAGCCACCTCGAGTGCTTCCCACGCCTCCGCGTCATGGGGCCAGCGCTGCAGGAGGAGAATCGTGCTCCCCGCCCCCGGTGAGCCCGGCGGAATAAGCACCACCTCGGGAGCTTCCAGCAAACTGGGATTCTCGGTGCCATCGATGAAGCCGGTAAGGTCCCGGTATCGCTGGTAGGGCCAGCCGGAAAGCTCATCAGCCAGTGTTGCGACACCCGCAAGCGCCTGGATGGCCAGCCGAGCCTCATCGAAGAGCACGTCGTACTCGCTGCCCGCTAGCCATAGCACCGCGTCATGCTGCGTCGCCGGCATCGTGAAGCCATCCGGGCCCACGATGGGGTGATTGAAACCGGTCACGTCGGCCGGAATTTCATCGGGAGCCACGGTCCGCCACAGCTCCGGGCGCAAGCCGGAGACAAGGTTGACGCCGCTGACGGTCGTGCGCGGTTCCCGAATGCTTACGAGGGTACGCACAAGATCAAGGGCAGTCGCACCTGATTGCAGGTCAAACTCCAGATAGACGTGGCTCGCTGTCCCCAGCGCGAAGATCCCGCTCTGTCCTGTAATCATCGGTTGTCCCATCCCCACTCGTTCAGATCCGTATCTTTCGCGTGCGCCGCTCCCCCTCTTGCAAGAGGGGGGGCACCAGTTCATCCCGAGATTCAGGCCATCTGGAGTTCATGCTACAAGCGACAATTTACCCATCGTTTGAGTGCACAAGGTATTGACCCTCGGTAGACGAGGAGATTGCGCTGCTCCTGCTCATCATCCACCGGCCGGTGCCGCGATCTGATGTCGTCGGGTATCCTGCGCGAAATGCTCGTGCACAACCCGCCGGTAAGTTTCAGAGCCCGGGCACGTGTTGCCCAGCGCGGCGACGGCACGTGGGCCGGCCGTGATGTTGCGCTCGCTGAAAGCCATCCCGTCGCGGAGGAGCCCTCATGCGGAATCTGGTGCCTCGCGCGATGCTGTTTCTTGCCGCAAGCATCCTGGCTGTGCTCTGCTCCATCGGCCACGGGAAGTCCACGTTGGCACAAACGGAGACGGCGCCGGCTACCTGCCAGGTCGGTGTCTATCTCCGCTCGCTGCACTCCTTTGATCCCATCGTGGATACCTTCGGCGGAGATCTCTGGCTGTGGAGCGTCTGTCCCTCGGAGGACGATCAACCCCTGCACACCATGGAGTTCGTCAATGCCGACGACACCGCCATTCTCCTCGATGTACCCGGCAATCCGTTCTGGGCCAATCGCAATGTGGATGGCACGTTCCGCTATGACTGGGACGAACGCGACTTCCCGTTTGACCGCCACACCCTGACCATCCAGATGGAAGAGGGAGTCGATGACGTCCGAAAGTTCATCTACGAGCCAGACCTCGTCAATTCAGGCATTGATCCTACCCTGGAGCTTCCTGGAGGTTGGCAGATCACCGGTTGGAGTCTCACGGGTGGCTCAAACTCGTACAACACCACCTTCGGGGACCCTGAACTCCCGGCTGGCGGCGCTAGCGAGTACAGCAAGCTCACGCTTTCGATTGACCTTGCGCGCAACGACCTCAGCGGATTTTTCAAGATGACCGCCGTTGTCTACGCGGCGTTCATCTTCTCGCTGGTCTCGTACGCCATGCAAATGGACACGACCTCTGGCATCGGGCCACGGGTCAGCCTGCTTGCCATCGCCCTCTTCTCAGCGGCCGTCAACCTGATCAACGCCAGCAATGCGTTGGGAACCTCGAGCGGCCTTACCCTCGTTGACTGGATTCACTTCACGGTCCTGATCTACATCCTGATCGCGGCGGCCGTGACGGTGATCTCCCGTTTGCTCCTGGGCCGGGGCTGGACCGTGGCCGATGTCACCCGGCTGAACTACCGTCTGGGGGCCGTCGCCACGCTCTCGTTCGTCGTGATCAACATCTCCCTGGTGCGCCAGGCACTCGCCCTCGGGTAAGGCGCCTGTTCTTCAGTGCCCCTTCACCACTCAGGGCGTCGCGGTCTCTTCGGGTCCAACATCGAGGCGAAAGTCTTCTGCCAGGGCCGCGAATTCCTGATCGAGTCGATTGGTGAATTCCTCGGCCAGAATAGCCTCCGCGAGCGTGTCCCACGTCGCGCCACTGAACTTACCGGTGGCCGGGCTGCACGCTGCTGGTGTCGGAGTACTGCGATCGTCATCCCGCGGAGGGGAGACCGGAGTGGCGGCCGCCTTTCGATCCTGGTTTATCAATTCCAGCAAACACCCATCGAGCGGCTGAATCTCATCGTTGAAGAACGCCAGAAACGAGTCGTATGTCGACTTGGGAGCCAGCCGCAGGAGCGTGCTTATTTCCGCGCGCATGATGCCCATCTGCTGACCGCTCTTTCCGTAATAGGTCTCTATGGCGCGCTGGTGCCATTCCGCGTCGCCATGAAGCGGATCGCGCGAAATCACGAGATCGGTAGCGTACAACTCGTATTCCCAGAAATCTGCCGCCATCGTGTCGATCAGGCTCGCCTGTGCGTCGAGCACAGTGTCCTGGCGTGAGAGTTCGTCCTGGAAGCGCTGTTGATCCACCGCTTTGCGATCATCGATCTGCTTCAACACCAACGGGATCACGAGGCTTGTCACCCCGATCAGGAGCAACGAAAGGATCAGGTTCTTCGCGAACGAGCCCTTGGGGTCGAGGTTCTGCACGCGCTATCTCCCGCCGCCAGCCGTACGTTGCTGCCGGGCGCACTACCGGATGATTTCAGCGTACACCGTCACGTGTTCCGGATTCGCTCAATCCTACGTCAACGCGAACTCCCCCTCATCCAGTGGCCAGATTGGCAGCCGCACCCGCTGGTAGGGCAGACTGGATAGCGTGCTGGTGGTCGCTCCAGGCGAATCGATGCGGATGATTGCGCCAGCCACCTCTGCGAACCCACCCCGAAAATGTTGTTGCGACTTCAGCGCAACAACCTTGTATCGTGACACGTCGATACCGTGCAGCAGGAACACCTCGGGATCAAGCGTTTGCGCCCGCTCTGACGCGACCAGGACATCGACATTCCCGATGACGAGCCGGACCATCGGGCCCAGGTTGACCTCTGAGCCAGCTCCCATCGGATTGGTCAGCCGGAACCGGCCGTCGGTCAACGCCTTTACGTAGCCCTCTGCCTCGACAGGATCCCCGTGCAGGTCATCGGACTTCCCACCCAGGGAAATCGAAATCGTTGCTCCGGCGCCCGCCTCGTGGGCAGCACGGGCAACGTGTGGGTCCGTGATGAACCCGAACGCTGTGTCCGGCGCGTTCGCCTCCAACAACGCCCGCAAGAGATACGTGCCATCGCCCGGTGCGCCGCCACCCGAGTTGTCCGAGATTTCAGCGATGACCACGGGCTCCACTTCGAGCGATAACGCTTGCGCCACGGAGGTCGCCGGGTCCGGGAACTCCTCCCGAAACTGCTCCCGCATCTCCCAGATCGTCGTTGCCACCTCTTCGGCAATCTGCTTCGCCGTCCGTGGCTCCCCGTTCGTTGTCACAATGACCGCCGTCGAGCAGATCGGCACGTCCGTATGGGGGAACCCGTGCACGATGGCGCAGTCGAGGACCGACGGGTGTTGCTCCCGCGCGTAGCACGCGTCCGCAATCGTCTTTCCGGGGCCGCTCAACGTCGTAACTGGGGGAAGGAGCATCGGCAGGATCACCGCGTACGTTTCCGCCGCGATCTCGCCCCGCACCAGCTTCACTGCCAGTTCGACAGCTTCTTCGCCCCGCTCATGGAGATCGACGTGCGGGTACTCGTGGCAATTCAGCAGGATGTCGGCGTGCTCCAGCATGGCCTGCGTCAGGTGCCCGTGCAGATCGAGCGTCACGATCAGCGGAACCTCTGGGCCAATGAGCCGGCGGACCTCGGCCAGCATCGCTCCCTCGATGTCGTCACACCCCTCCGCTGACCCCGCGCCGTGCAATGACAGGGAGACGGCATCCACCGGCCCCACCTGGATGAGGCCGCTCAGCAACTCATGCTGCAGCTCCTCGAACGCGGCACGCCCAATTGTGGCCGAGGGCTCAGCCGTAGCCGCAAACGTGGGCACGATCTCGACCCCAAGCCGTGCGCCAGCCGCTAGCATTCCGCCGAGGCTGTCCCGTACCCCCGTGTGGCGCTGCCGGATCTCCTCACCATGCTCCCACTGCAGCGCCTTGAAGGCGTCGATCTCCGTGATGCCCGGCCGGAACGTGTTCGTTTCGTGCATCACCTCGCCGATTGCGATTCTCATTGACGCTCCCCTACTTCCTGCCACTCGCGCACTACCCTGGACCGTCTGCTCTTGCGCAGACCGCCGACACCAATGCCAACCCTTAACCGCCGCAACCGCACAGGTCACCATGAATCACAAGTGTCGCGGTCACGATTCCAGCGAGATATCCGTACGATACGTCCGGTGTAAAGATGCCTACCCCCATGCTGCGCATGAGGGCAGGGGTGCACTCAGCCAGGGGCAAACGACGTCACCGCTGGCCAAGGCGTCGAACTCAATCGGTGCCGGGTCCGTCACCAACAGGGGTTTCCTCGCGGCTGTGATGAAGCGGAGGGATGAGTGACTGGAGTGACGGGTGGCACGTTGTGTGGATGGAAAGACCGATACTCGCGTGACGAGTAAGCCCTGCACTGGCTTGAGCGTGAAACGGGGAGAATGATGCGGATCGGAATCGCGAAGGATCGGGCGAGGGATATGGATGCGCCCTTCGTCCCAATCTCCACGCAGCAAGATCTGGATCGGCTCCTTGCTGCCTCAACCGAACACCCGGTCGTGCTGTTCAAGCATGACGACGCTTGCTCAATCAGCGTCCGCGCCTACTGGGATCTTGCCGCGGTCCCTGGCGAAATCTCGCTCATCGACGTTGAGCAACACCACGAACTCTCCCAGTCGGTGGCAGCCCAGCTGGGCGTCAGGCATGAGTCGCCACAGGTAATTGTCGTGCGTGACAGGCAGCCGGTCTACGCCGCCTCGCACTGGAATATCTCCCGGGACGCCGTGACACGTGCTGCTGACTGGGAAGAAGTCAGTACGGACGACGAGCGTGATGCAAGCACCGATTGAGTTGTTGGTGCCGGCATTCCCGTGCGTCGGCCCTCAGAGCAGCCCCGCCCATCCCAGCTTCAAACTGGTAGAGGCCTTCAACTTGTCCCTGGCGGAGAGGGTGGGATTCGAACCCACGAAACTTTCGTTCGCCTGTTTTCAAGACAGGTGCCTTCAACCACTCGGCCACCTCTCCAGGTGCGGCAGGATGCAATGGTAGCGCAGCCTGCCAGTAAGATCAGGCGCTCCTGGGCCGAGCTGGGCCGATGGGCGGCTGGACGCCGATGACCTCCTGGCCGCCCATGTAGGGGCGCAGGACCTCAGGGATGACGATCGTGCCGTCCTCCTGCTGATTCCCTTCCATGACCGCGATCATGGTGCGCGGCAGCGCCAGGCCCGAGCCGTTCAGGGTGTGCACAAAGCGGGGACGGCCGCCGTCTGCAGGGCGGAAGCGAATGTTGGCGCGGCGCGCCTGGAAGTCGTTGAAGCGCCCGCACGAGGTCACTTCCAGCCATTCGCCCGAGCCCGGCGCCCACGCCTCCAGGTCCACCTTGTCCGCCGCCGAGAAACCGAGGTCGCCAGTCGAAAGCTGCACCTCGCGGTAGGGAATGCCGAGCCCGCGCAGGGTGTCCGCCGCCTCGGCTATGAGCCGCTTATGTTCGGCCTCCGACTCCTCCGGGTGCACGAACTTCACCATCTCGACCTTGTCGAACTGGTAGCCGCGCTTGATGCCGCGTACGTCGCGCCCCGCCGAGATTTGCTCCCGTCGGAAGCAGGGGGTGTAGGCCACGTGGTAGATCGGCAGCAGCGCTTCATCCAGGATCTCGTCCCGGTAGAGGTTCGTCACCGGGACTTCGGCGGTCGGGATCATCCAGCGGTCCTCTTCCGCATCGCGGAAGAGATTCTCTGCAAACTTGGGCAGATTACCCGTGCCCACCAGCATCTCGCCCTGCACCAGATACGGTGGATAGACCTCCTGGTAGCCGTGCTCGCGCACGTGCAAATCGAGCATCCAGGTGATCAGCGCGCGCTGCAGCCGGGCGCCATCTCCACGCAGCACGTAGAAGCGCGTACCGGCAATTTTGACGCCCCGCTCGAAGTCGATGATGCCCAGCGCCTCCGCCAGCTCCCAGTGCGGTTTTGGCTCAAAGCTGAACTCGCGCATTGGACCGTGCTCGGCAAGCACGATGTTGCCGCTCTCGTCGGGAGCCACCGGGACATGAGGCAACGGGATGTTCGGGACATGCAGCATCAAGTCATGCAGGTGCGCGTCGGCAGCCTTCGCCCCTTCGTCGAGGGCCGAGATGCGATCACCCAGGTCGCGCATGCTGGCGATCAGCGCCTGCCGCTCGTCCGGATCCTTCGTTCGGCCGACCTGCTTCGAGCCCTGGTTCAGTTCGGCCTTGAGCGTTTCCACCTCGCTCAGGAGGGCCCGGCGTCGCTCGTCCGCGGCGACAATCTCGTCGATGGGCGCCTCGGTGAACGTGGTGGCGATGGCGGCCTTCACGGCCTCCGGGTTCTCGCGGATCAATCGCAAGTCAATCATGGCTCTGTGTCAAATCCTTTTGGTCATGGTCAAGGGCTGCCAGTTCTCGCCCAGCACAGCAAAACGCCCCGCCGGGGCGGGGCGCTCATGCGACAGTCCGAACCGGCGAAAGGCAATATCAACGCGCGGCGCGACTCCCACCGCGCTCGGTAGAGCTTTCCATGGAAATAGGAGAGACCGGAGCCAAACCAGGCAGGAATTTTGACCATTCCTGGGTCATGTTGCCCTCTATCCGCCGCTCAATCGTGTAATAGCGTCCCGCACGCGGTTCACGCGGCTCCACGCGCAGCGTCATCCGCGAATCCTTGAGGAGTTTACCGCCTTTGCGGTGGTTGCACGGCTTGCAGGCCGAGACGAGGTTGTCCCAGGTGTGAGGGCCGCCCCGGTGGCGCGGGATGACGTGGTCGATCGTCAGGTCATGCCCCTGCCGGCCACAATACTGGCAGGTAAACCCATCCCGGATAAACACTTCCTTGCGGGTCAGCTTCACCCGGGGCCGGGGCCGGTGGATGTGATAGACCATCCGGATCACGGACGGTGCCTCAAACTCGCTGGTCGCGGAATGAACGATAGATGCCGACGCTTCCAGCACTTCCGCCTTGCCATCGAAGACAAGCAGAATGGCGCGCCGCACATTGCAGATGTTCAAGGGTTCGTAGTTCTGATTCAGAACAAGGACAGCGCTGTTCACCCTGTCGATACCTCGCAGGTACCCGGGTTGCCGCGTTCCCCCTCGCACCAGGTTCCAGCGCAACCACACCGTGTTGCCGCTGAGAGATCGTCCTGAACGAGCTTCGGGCAAGAATTGCCACTGCCCGTCCACTCCGTATCCATACTGGAATGTAGCACGTTCTTTTTTGGCGACACAAGACTGCCCCACCAAATGTGGTGCCCGTAGTCTCCCCACCTGCCGTAGCAGTAGCCAGAATTACCCGCCGCTCGCCCGCCACGAGGCATGCGCATCCATGGTGCGCCGCAGCCAGCATGTGAGTGGGCGAAAGCCCTGGTGCTGCCAGAAAATGGCGGCGCGGCTGGCGGTCACCCAATCCGCCAGGCAGTACGCATACCCGGCGTCGTGCGCCCAGCCCATGGCGTGCGCCACGGGCGCCGCGCCCAAGCCAGTTCCACGCGCCTCAGGCACGGTGTAGGCCATCTGCAAGTACACGGAATCCCTTGGCGTTTGCAGGGGAGATTGCCCCTATTGCGGGGACGACGGGCCGACAGACATGAGGAATGACCGCAGGCCGCCGTCCAGATCAACGGCCAGCCAGGTCTGGGAGGCGCCATCCGCCAGGAGGTCCGCCGCAAGCTGGCGCTGCGCGAGGATCGCCTCTTCCATGAACGGCACGAACTGGGGTGGGCTGGCGAAAGAGCGGAAGAACGGCACAACCACGGCCTGTATCGCGTCAGTATCAGCCAGCGTGGCGACCCGGAAGGTGATCCCTGCCGGAGGCGACGGCGGAGTGGCGGCGTGCGCAGTCTCCCGTACGCCGAGCGCCACCAGGCGGCCGAACTCCAGATTTGCCCACCCCTCGCTCCAGGCAGTGCCCACCGCAGCCGAGGCAAAATGGGTGTTCAGCCCGCGTGCCGCCCAAGGCGCGGCCAAGTGGCCGTACATGCGCCGCAGGAGATCTGGTGGCACGTCTGACGCCACGGCGTATCCGGCATCAGGGACCTCGGCGGATCGTGGCTGCATGAAGCCCGTAAACACATGATCCGCTGGGTGCAGGACTGGTGCGCCGCAGAGAAAGCCGGCCATCTGTGCGCCGCGCAGCGCATGCCATCTTCGGCGAGCAGACCGTGTAGCACTTCTGCCGCGTTTGCCGGATTCTCGAACCGCGCGGGCAGGAGTGGCGCAACGGCGCGATCTTCCCGGTGTCGCGTCGCCAGCAACTCCGCCGCGTCAGCCAGGTGCTCTTCGGCCATGGTGACGAAATCGAGGGCCATGGGTGCGCTCCGGGTAATCTGGTGACCTGTCCCTCGTGCCTACACTGCGAGCGCAGCCAGGCGAGCGGCATTGTGATTGTGCGCGGCCACCTCTTTTGCCAGGTCCAGCGTGACCAACTCTCCCCGGTCCACGATCACCCGGCCATCCACCACGGTGTAGACGGCGCGCGGCGGGGCGCAGAAGAGCATCGCCGCCACGGGATCACTCAGCGCGCCCGCCAGGGCAACCTGGTTGAGATCGATGGTGAAGAAGTCAGCCCGGCGTCCCACTTCGAGCGCGCCTATGTCGCCGCGGCCCAGCACGGAAGCCCCGCCCAACGTCGCTACCTCCAGCACTTCGCGCGCGGTCATCCACTCCTTCGCCCGTTGAGGATCGGAGGTCGAGAGGACCGTCTGGGGTCCTTCTGGCGGCAGCAGCCCCATCTTCAGACGGGCCAGCAGCATTGCCTGCCGCGCTTCGCCCAGCATGTGGTTCGCGTCGTTTGAGGCCGAGCCGTCCACGCCCAGGCCTGTGCGCACGTTGGCGTCCAGGTACTTGCGCACCGGCGCAATGCCAGAGGCCAGCCGCATGTTGCTGCTCGGGCAGTGACAAACCCCCGTCCCACTGTGCGCGAAGAGATCGATCTCACGGTCATTGACGTGAATGGCGTGGGCGTACCATACGTCATCACCCACCCAGTCCAGTGTTTCCATGAACTCTACCGGGCGTAGCCCATGCCGCTGCAGGGTGTAGCGCTCTTCGTCCAGCGTCTCGCACAGGTGCGTGTGCAGCCGGACACCCTTCTCCCGCGCCAGCGTTGCGGTATCCCGCATCAAGGATTCCGTGACGGAAAAGGGCGAGCAGGGCGCCAGCACGATCTGCGTCATCGCGCCCGGGTTGGGGTCGTGGTATGCATCAATGACGCGCACGCTATCGGCGAGGATGGCAGCTTCATCCTCAACGCAGTCGTCTGGTGGCAGGCCACCCTGGGACTCGCCAAGCGACATGCTGCCCCGCGAGACGACGAAGCGGACGCCTACCTCCGTCGCTGCCGCGATCTGGTCATCCACCCGGCATCCGTTCTGGAAGACATACGCGTGGTCAAAGACCGTCGTGCAGCCGGTCAGCGCTAACTCCGCGCAGCCGACGATGGTGGCCGTGCGCGAGTCCTCCGGCGTGCGGCTCCCCCAGATCCGGTAGTGCGCGCGCAGCCAGGGAAACAGGTTCGTGTTCTGCCCCGCCGGCAGGTTGCGCGTCAGCGTCTGATCCAGGTGGTGATGGCAGTTGATCAGGCCGGGGAGCACGATCTGACCAGCCAGGTCCAGCACGACATCGGCATCCTGGGGCAGGTCAGCCGCGTCCCCTATCTGCTCAATCACGCCGTCCCGCGCGAAGAGACTGGCGTTGCGCAGTTCACGGCGCTCGCCATCCATGGTCACCAGAACATCAGCGTTTCGCGCCAGGATCGTCGTCATCGCGCTGCCACCTCATTGCTCATCGTTGCTGTGTAGGCCCGTATACTAGCGCCCCAGACACAACAGCCCAGCGGGAGATGCGATGGATCCCTGTGCCAAGGGAGAAGCGTGCGATATCCTGAGCCGTCACGTCGGGGAGCATGTCAGCAATGTGCTCTTCGTCTTCGCCGGCTTCATCGTCATCCTGGCGGCCACCGGGCTCTCCATTCGCACGTTCATGGTGCCGGGCGAAGCGCCGCCCTTCTACAACCGCTCCATTTTTCGCTTAACCCAGATCATCTTCGATTTCGCGTCCCGACTCACCAGGTCAGAGGCCCGCAAGCACCAGTTTCTCAGCCTGTATGCGCCGATCTCCCTCCTCCTGGTGCTCGCCTCGATCCTCGCCCTCATTGGCTTTGGGTACACGCTTGCCTTTTACGGCGTGGGGATCAAGCCCTTTGTCCGGGCGTTCCTCTACAGCGGCTCAGCCATCTCCACCCTTGGGTTTGAATCACCAGGCAGCAATTTCTGGGTCATCATGCTCTCGGCGCTGGAGGCGCTCACGGTCGCCACCATCGTGGCGCTCCTCGTGGGCTACCTGCCAAACATCTACTCCGCCTACCAGGACCGCGAAGGTGCCGTGAGGAAACTGCACACGCTTGCAGGCCCCGCGCCGGACGGCATGGCTGTGGTGACAACCTACGTGAAGACATATGGCTACGAAAACCTGGGAAGCCTCTGGGAGACCTGGCAGGACTGGTTTCAGGACCTGGCCCATTCCGGCTCGACCCTCGCCGGAGAGTTGTACATGCGTTCCACGAGTTGGGACCGCTCCTGGGTCACCACCGCTGGGGCCGTCCTGGACGCCGCCGCGCTCACGAACGCTTGCGTTGATGTGCCGTCCGATTCCAGCGCGCAGGTGCTGATCCGCGTTGGCTCCCAGGCGCTCAACAGCGTGTTGGAATCCCTCCACCTCCGCTGTCCGGCTGACTGCTCGTGGCCAGACACCGCGACCAACATCACCCGCAACGAGTTTTCCGACGCCTATCAGCGCTTCAAGGATCTCGACATTCCCGTGAAGCCGGACGAGGAGACTGCCTGGAAGGCGTTTGCCAAGCAGCGCGTGCAATACGAGTGTCAGCTCATGGCGCTGGTGCGGCTGAAGAAGCCGCCATCCGGCGTGCGCTGGACGTCAGATCGCCCGGAATCCCAGGAGCCTCTCGCCCTGCCCATCACCAGGCCGCGCCACGTCGTGCGCCCGCTTCCCCCGCACAACGCGGACAAAGCGACAGGGTGAGCAGAAACTCAAGCCAGGGGGCTTCCGCTTTCCCAACATTCCGCCCAATGGTGCGCCATCCCCGGCGGGCACATGCCACAGGCTTGCGTACCATGCATCGAGCAGACAACTCGGCGGCACGCGTTACCTGCCGCGTTCAGCAAGGTGCAACTGGGACATGAGCGAACACGGGCATCCGCCTCGCACGACAGCCGCAAGCGGCGAACCGGCGCCGCAAGCGATTCCGGACCCGCCCGTCCTTGTCACGAAAACGCAGATCCATCTCCCGGTCATCACCATCGTCAAGGTCGTGGTGACCATTGCGCTCATTCTGTTCCTGGGTCAAATCTGGCAAATCCTCTTCCTGGTCTTCCTGGGGCTCTTCCTCGCCATGGTTCTCGCTCGCCCCGTCTCATGGCTGGAAGGGCGCGGACTGCCGCGTGGTCTCGCCACCGGAACTGTCCTGGGAACGGCGATTGGCCTGGTCGTGCTGGTGCTCTGGCTTGGGATACCCAGCCTCGTCGCGCAATCGCAAGAGTTCCTGGTGCGGCTGCCGGACGATGTCGATAAGGCGCTGGCGTGGACGGCCAACCGCTGGCCCGACTTTTACCTCCAGGCCTCGGCCTGGGCCGAGTCGCAGCAGCTCGAAATGGGCGCCGGCAGTGTCGATATCCAGGGCGTCCTCTCGCAGGGCTTCGATATCTTCTCTGGCGTCATTAACGCGGCTATCGTGGTGATCATCGCGGTCTACATCCTCGCGGATCAGGGCGAATCGCTCGAGGGGGTCTATCAGTGGATGCCACCCCACCGGGCCAGCAAGCTGCGGCGGACATTCCCCGCCGTAACTCGAGTGGTCAATGGCTACGTGGTGGGCCAGGGGATCAACTCAGCGCTCTTCGCCCTCTTCACGCTGATCTTGCTGACGGCCCTGGATGTCCCCTCGGCAGTCATCCTGGCCTTCATCGCTGCCATCGGTGATGCCATCCCGCAGGTCGGCGTGACCATTGCCACGATCCCGGCGGTGCTCCTGGCCTTGACCCAATCGGTCCAGACCGCCCTTATCGTCCTTGCCGCCTATATGATCTACCAGGTGGTCGAGAACTATGTGACGTCACCACGGGTGTTCAGCCAGACACTGCAGTTGCGGCCACTGGTGACTCTTGTTGCCGTGCTCGTCGGCGGGAGACTGCTCGGCATCGTCGGCGTGCTCCTCGCACTGCCAGTCGCAGCCGCGCTACCAACGGTGATGGACATCTGGCTAAAAGACGATCCCGGGTTAGCCACGCCGAGGCAAGAAGGACCACCAGTTTCCAGTGCCGGCGCGTGAACGCGCAGCGCGCACCTCTAAAAGCATTGGCCAAGTTCCCTCGATGACAACTCATGAGTGCGTTGCAGAGAGGGTGTCAGCTTCTCGCGCTCTCTTCAGTCGTCACCCTGCGCCCGCAGGCGAAGGATCCCGACCCGGGAAAACCGCGGAGATCGCTAGTACGTCTCCGAAATGCGCTCCTCAATAGATCGACTGTGCCGAGCTGTCAGGAACGTCACGGGTTTGGAGAACGAGCTTCTTCGCCTACGGGCTCAGTAGTGCGTCTCAGGGAACATGTCTGGCAGAGCTCGCCGGATCGCGCGATCCGTTGCCTTCCGTCTCCGACCCGGCCGCTTCCTGCTGGTTCGAGCCTGACCCGAGATCCTTCGACTCCGCTCGGGATGACACGCGAGGGTGGGCGGCATCCCGGAACACATCAACCCCCCTGAGACGAAATACTCAGAATGACAAGCACAGTGGGCGCGCCTCCCCGACAACTCTCTGCAGCCGACGTACTCAAACTGTCGCGCCGCGTTAGTCCGCCGCCATAGCAGGCAGTTCCAGCACCGGCCGCAAGAACTCGCCCGTGAAGGAATTGGGATTGGAGGCCACCATTTCCGGCGTGCCCTCGGCAACGACCATACCGCCGCCGCTTCCACCCTCCGGGCCCATGTCCACGATCCAGTCCGCCGACTTGATCACGTCGAGGTTGTGCTCGATCACGATGACCGTGTTGCCGCCGTCGACAAGCCGCTGCAGGATAAGCAGCAGCTTCTCGATGTCCGCAAAGTGCAGACCGGTTGTCGGCTCATCGAGGATGTAAAGCGTGCGCCCGGTCGCGCGGCGGGAGAGTTCGCTGGCCAGCTTCACGCGCTGCGCTTCACCACCGGAAAGCTGAGTCGCCGGCTGACCGAGCTTGATGTAGCTCAGGCCAACGTCGAAGAGCGTCTGCAGCTTGTTCCGGATCGCCGGCACGTTCTCGAAGAACTCCAGCGCCTCCGCCACGGTCATGTTCAGCACGTCGGATATCGACTTGCCCTTGAACAGGATCTCCAGTGCCTCGCGGTTGTACCGCTTCCCCTGGCAGACCTCGCACGGCACGAAGACATTGGGCAGGAAGTTCATCTCGATCTGGATGATCCCCTCGCCTTTGCACGCCTCACAGCGCCCCCCCTTCACGTTGAAGGAGAAGCGTCCCGGCATATAACCGCGTGCCTTGGACTCAGTGAGTGAGGCGTACAACTCGCGGATGGGCGTGAAGAGCCCCGTGTAAGTGGCTGGGTTGGAACGCGGCGTGCGCCCGATCGGGCTCTGGTCGATATCGATCACCTTGTCCAGGTGATGAATTCCTTCCAGGTCGTCATGCGTGCCCGGCTTCTGCCGCGCGTTTTGCAACTCCATCGCCAGGCGCGGGTAGAGCGTATCGGTGATCAGCGAACTCTTGCCGGAGCCGGAAACTCCGGTGATGGCAATAAAGGTTCCAAGTGGGAGCTTCACGTTCACGTTGCGCAGGTTGTTCTCGCGCGCGCCTTTCAAGTGCAGTGACTTGCCATTCCCCTTGCGCCGCTCGTCCGGCAGTGGAATGAAGCGCGCTCCGGACAGGAACTGCCCGGTAATGGAATTCGGGTTCGCCGCAATCTGCGCCATGGTGCCTTCAGCCACCACGTGACCGCCATGCAGGCCAGCGCCGGGGCCAATGTCCACGATCCAGTCGGCGGCGCGCATGGTCTCTTCATCGTGCTCGACCACGATCAGGGTGTTACCGATGTCGCGCAGCCGCTCCAGGGTGCGGATCAAGCGCGCGTTGTCACGCTGATGCAGGCCGATGCTCGGCTCGTCCAGGATGTAGAGCACACCCATCAGCGAGGAGCCGATCTGGGTCGCAAGCCGAATGCGTTGCGCCTCTCCACCGGAGAGGGTGTTCGCGCTGCGCTCCAGCGTCAGGTAATCCAGCCCGACATCGACCAGGAAGCCGAGCCGTTCCCGGATCTCCTTGAATATCTGCCGCGCGATCATGAAATCGCGCTCGCTCAGTGGCGCCGCGCCGTCCTGCACAGGATCCTGCGCCAACCAGGCGAACCAGTCCTGCGCTTCGCGGATCGGCAGCCGCGTGATCTCAACGATGGAGCGGTCACCCACGGTGACGCCCAGCACCTCCGGCTTCAGGCGCGCTCCCTTGCAGACAGGGCACGGGCGCTCGGCCATGAAGCGCTCGAGTTCTTCCTTGACGTAGTCGGAGGACGTGGAGTCATAGCGGCGCTTCAGGTTCGGAATCACGCCCTCGTAGGCGATGTCGTAGGAGCGCGCGCGGCCACCACGAGAACGGTACTTGACCTTGACCATCTTGCCGCGTGTGCCGCGCAGGATGAGATCCAGGTCATCCTTGGCCAATTCACGCACGGGCGCGTTGAGATCGATCTCGTAGGCCTCTGCCACGCCTTCCAGCATGGCATCGTACCAGGCGCTCCCCTCCCCGGTGGCGCGCAGCCAGGGCACGATCGCCCCCTGGGCCAGGGAGAGGTTCTTGTTCGGGATGATCACGTCCGGGTCGAACTCACGGGTCGTGCCCAGGCCCGTGCAGGCCGGGCATGCGCCGTGCGGCGAGTTGAACGAGAAGTTGCGCGGCTCGATCTCCGTCAGGCCCACTACCCCGTGCACCGGGCAGGCGAACTTCTCCGAGAAGACGATCAACTCGCCATCAATGATCTGGGCCTCGGCGACGCCGCTGGCGATCTTCAGCGCCGTCTCGATCGACTCGATGATACGCAGGCGATCCGGGTGATCGCTCTGTGGCACGCCCTCTTCGTGACGAATGACCAGGCGGTCCACCACCACTTCGATCGTGTGCTTCTTCGTCTTGGCGAGGCTGAGTTCCACCGCCTCGTCGATCTCGTGGACGATGCCATCGACGCGCACGCGCACGAAGCCCTGCCGCCGGATCTCCTCCATGATCCCCCGGTGCTCACCCTTGCGGTCACGGATCACCGGCGCCAGGATCATGAGGCGGGTGCCGTCGGGCAGATCCAGGAGTTGCTGCGCCATCTGCTGCGGCGACTGCGCCACAATCGGCCGCCCACACTGCGGACAGTGCGGCTGACCGATGCGCGCGAAGAGCAGGCGCATGTAGTCGTAGATCTCGGTGACGGTGCCCACGGTCGAACGCGGGTTGCGGCTCGTCCCCTTCTGGTCAATGGAGATCGCCGGCGACAGCCCCTCGATGTGGTCGACATCCGGCTTTTCCATCTGCCCGAGGAACTGCCGGGCGTACGCCGACAGCGATTCAACGTATCGGCGCTGCCCCTCGGCAAAGATGGTGTCGAATGCCAGCGAACTCTTACCGGAGCCGGAAAGCCCGGTCAGGACGACCAGCTTGTCCCGGGGGAGATCGATATCGATGTTCTTGAGATTATGCTCCCGGGCGCCACGCACGCTGATCCGGTCAAATTGAGCCATCGGGCAGGGACCCTCGCAGGGAGCCGGACGCGCGGGGATGCATCCGAACAAACGATCGCAATAGGCGAGTGTAGCACTGGATTCCCCCATTGGTCAGGGGTGTCCGTACGCGGATGCTACAGGCTTCGCCCCACCGTGACGATAGGCGGCCACACCAGACAATGACGCTGACAAGCTGGCACAGGCGCCAGCTCAGTGATAGCAGCAAATGCGGCCACGGAGTGTCCGCATTTGCTGCTTTTCCAGGATCTGCGCGCCGCGTCAACACCCAAGGGAATGTGTCTGTTGATGCCTTCGCCGCTGTCCCAGGCAACCTCTAACCCTTCACTGCCCCAAGTGAGAGGGCCCGCACCATGTACCGCTGGGCCAGCAGCGCGGCGATTACCGGCACCGCCGTTGCAGCCAGCGCGCGTGTCGTTGCCGCACCAAAGTTGACGCCTCCGCCCGCGCCTGTGGCCTGGATCAACACCGGGAACGATCTCGCCTCGACGTATCCAATTGCCGAGGCGTACATCCACTCGTTCCAGATGAAGGCCATGCAGAGCAGCCACGATGCCGCCAGCGCGGGGGCCGCCAGCGGCACGCAGATGCGGGCAAATGAGCCCCAGCGACCCACGCCATCGACCCACGATGCTTCTTCGATCTCGCGTGGAATCTCGCGAAACGCGCCGGTCAGGATGATCGCGGCCAGCGGCAGATTGATCGTGGCGTTGACCAGGACGAGCGCCAGGATCGTGTCGATCAGGCCCAGTTGGCGCAGCAGCAGCAGATAGGCCGGGAGATAAACGACTGGCGGCACCATACGCAGCAGGAGAAACCCGAGCAACATCCCCGCTGCCCAACCATGCGGAAAGGAACGGCGTGCCAGAGCGTACGCTGCCGGCGCGGCCAGCACCACCGCCAGGGTCGCGGCCACGGCAGTGATCAGCACCGAGTTCCAGAGCGACGAACTCAGCCCCGGGACCTCGAGCAGCCCCCGCCAGGCATTGAGCGATGGAGCGGACGTCACGCCCGGCAGCCACATGTCCGTCAGCGGTACGTCGCGCGGCTTCAGCGAAATAACCACTGCCCAGGCGAGCGGGAAAAGGGCGATCAGCACGGTGATTGCGACCGTGCAAACCGACAGTATTTGCCAAACGCGCTTGCCAACGTTGTCGCTCGAGAATCGGGTACTCACACAGGCAATTGTGCACACTCCCGCGTGATCATGCCTGCATCACCTTCGATGCCAAGTGCGGTACCCCAGAGGTACCGCACCCGCCCTTTCGTCCCCCCTCCGCTGCCCCACCTTCTGCTCTCGACTCGACAAAAGTTCACGCGGCAGACCAAGACGCTCGCCCAGGTTCATGGCCTGGTCGTGTCGGTCGGGACCAGGGCCGAGGCATTCCCGGAGCTCCAACCCGTCCTACTCGACCGCAGTGCGGCAAAGCACCTGCATTGCCTGGTTCACACCCGGACACAGTGCCGAGACATGCAGACCATGGCGGATCGTCTGGCCCGGGCAATCGCTCGAGGGGAACGTTGTCCAGAATCCAGCCTGCGCCGTCCCGCGCATTTCCCCTACTACAATGCCCGGATGACTGCTCGACTTATCCTGGCTTCGGGATCTCCCCGCCGTCGCGAACTCCTTACGGCGCTGGGCATCCCCTTCATCGTCGTCGTTTCCAACGAACCGGAGCCGCTCCTGGAGGGGATCTCGCCGCGCGAGCAGACGGTGCAGCTGGCGCTGCGCAAGGCCCGCGCAGTGGCGTCCGCGCAATCTGGAGGCTGGGTGCTTGGTGCAGACACCATCGTCGTACTCGACGGTGAGATCCTGGGCAAGCCTGAAGACCCCGCAGACGCCGTAGCTATGCTGCAGCGCCTGCGCGGTCGAGACCACGAGGTCTACACGGGTCTTGCCCTCGTCAACGCGGCGACGAGTGAAGAGCACACCAGTTCAGTTCCGGCAACGGTTTCCATGCGCGACGCCAGCGATGACGAGATCGCTACCTACGTGGCCACAGGCGAACCGCTCGACAAAGCTGGGGCCTACGGTATCCAGGGTCTCGGTGGCGCCCTGGTGGCTGGCTACGATGGCTGCTTCAACACCATCGTGGGGCTGCCCCTGTGCGGCGTCGCAGCACTGCTGCGAGACGCAGGCGTCGCACTGCCCATCGGCGAACCTGCCTGCCGCCGCCCGGATGGTTCAGCGTGTCCGGAGTGGCCGGCGCAGTAACGCTCACGCCGACAGGCCCCTTGTGCATCCCAAACTGACATCTCGATCAGGAAAGCGGGGTTGCCTCGCCGTGAGGCGGACGATACAGGTCGAAACATACATCCATAACCCCCATCAGGATGCGCCACGTCGCCTGGAAACAACGAGTGGGCGACGCATGCGCCGCCCACTCTTGTCACCTGTTGCGTCGGGTTTCGGTATCTGCGGTGCCTGCCTAGTCGCTGCCGGCCGCGCTCGCCATTTCCCTGACCTCCAGCCCGATGCCGGCAGCCACCCGCGCGCCGTACTCCGCATCGCATTGGGAAAAGTGCGCCACCATCCGCTCCTGGATCTCGCGGTTGCACTGCTTCAGGTTATCGACCAGGTTGGTGATCAGGTCGTCGCGCTCCCAGGCCTCGATCACACGGTAGCGCTCCCCAGCCTGCTTGTAGGGGCTGGTGCGCTCGATTGCGTGGCGCATCACACGCCCTTCGACGTATGGCTCCGCTGGCGGAGCGGTGCGCGGCGCCTGCTTTACGCCACCGAGGCTGTTCGGCTCGTAGTTCACATGTGGGTTTGTGCCCGCGTCAGCGCCATCCACGTAGTAGGTCATCGCGCCGTCACGCTGGTTCGTGTTCACCTCGCGCTGTGGCCGGTTGATCGGGAGTTGCAGGTAGTTCGCGCCGACCCGATGTCGATGCGTGTCGGAGTACGAAAGGGTGCGCCCCTGCAGCATCTTGTCGTCGGAGAAGTCGAGGCCGTCCACCAGCACGCCGGTGCCGAATGCCGCCTGCTCCACTTCGGCGAAGTAGTTGACCGGGTTGCGGTCCAGCACCATGCGGCCCACGGGACGCAGCGGGAACTGGTCTTCCGGCCAGAGCTTCGTGTCGTCAAGCGGATCGAAGTCGAGCTCCGGGTGATCGTTGTCTTCCATGATCTGCACGCAGAACTCCCACTCGGGGTAGTCCCTGCGCTCGATCGCCTGATACAGATCCTGGGTGGCGTGGTTGAAGTTCGTCGCCTGGATCTCGTTCGCCTCAGCCTGCGTCAGGGACTTCACGCCCTGCTTCGGCTTCCAGTGATATTTGACCAGCAGGGCCTCGCCAGCGCCATTCACCCACTTGTAGGTGTTGACGCCAAACCCTTCCTGCTGCCGGTAGTTGGCCGGGATACCACGCGGGCTGAACAGCCAGGTCAGCATATGCATCGATTCCGGCGTCAGGCTCATGAAATCGAAGATGCGTTGAGGATCCTGGATATTGGTGACGGGATCTGGCTTCAGGGAGTGAATGACATCCGGGAACTTGATCGCATCACGGATGAAGAAGACCGGCAGGTTGTTCCCCACCAGGTCCCAGTTGCCATCTTCCGTGTAGAACTTCACGGCAAAGCCGCGCGGGTCACGCAGCGTCTCCGGCGAGGTCCCCCCGTGAATCACGGTCGAGAAACGCACAAACACGGGCGTGCGCTTGCCCTTCTCCTGGAAGAGTTTCGCCCGCGTGTATTTGGCGACCGGCTCGTCTCCAACAGTGCCATACGCCTCGAAGAAACCGTGCGCGCCAGCCCCTCGCGCATGCACGACCCGCTCGGGAATACGCTCCCGGTCGAAATGCGTGATCTTCTCGATGAATTGATAGTTCTCGAGCGTCGCAGGCCCGCGATCACCGACCGTGCGCGTGTTCTGGTTATCGACAACGGGATGGCCCTGCCGCGTGGTTAATATGGACGTCTCGTCCTGGGGCATCTGCCCGGAGCCATTCGGGGATTCGGAAGTCATAGTCTGCCTCCTGCCTGGAACCCTCTGAGGTTGACGGTAGGTGTTTCATTGTGGATTCCCCCTTACCCTACTGTCTTGTGCACTACAAGCGCAACGTGTATTGAGGTATGTCGTTTGGCAGCACGCGAAATGCCGGGCCGAGTGGGAATCCAGGAGTTGTCTGGGCTATTAATGTAAGGCTCCCCACGCCATTGGCAAATAGACGGGAAACGCCCGCCTCAAAACGACGCGATTCGTCTCTACGCGGGGCACCGTGTGATAAGCCCTGCATCTCCCACTCCGCACAATTGATCTTCCAAGCGGTGTTGCTCACCCGTGATTGACATACACCACACAAGAGCGCCAAAATCCTCTGTTCACGCTGCGGGCGCGGAATCAGCAGCGCTTGTCCTCGGCATTCTCCGTTTCACAGCCTGCAACACGCGCGTTACTCATCAACAGAGGCATCGTTCAGCATGAGTCAGACACCCGTTGCCACCACCGAACCCACACCAGGGCTCGCCAAGTCCTACGACCCGGGCATGGTGGAGCTGGGCGTATACGACCGCTGGGACGATGCGGGCTACTTCCAGCCCACATGGCGTGAAGACCGCGACCCGTTCGTGGTGGTTATGCCGCCGCCGAACGTCACCGGCGAATTGCACGTCGGCCACGCCCTCTTCGTGACCGTCGAAGACATCATGATCCGCTGGCACCGCATGCTGGGCGATCCCACGCTCTGGATTCCCGGCGCGGACCACGCCGGCATCGCCGGGCAGTGGGTGGTGGAGAAACTCCTGGCGCAGGAGGGGCTCACCCGCCACGATCTCGGGCGCGAAGCCTTCGTGGCGCGCGTCTGGGAGTACATGAACCAGTATCGCGGGCGCATCCGCGAGCAGACCAGGATCCTCGGCGCATCCTGTGACTGGACCCGCTTCGCCTTCACCATGGACCCAGGGCCCTCCCGCGCCGTGCGGAAAGTGTTCAAGCGCCTCTACGACAAGGGGCTGATCTATCGTGGCGAGCGGCTCATCTCCTGGTGCCCGCGCTGCCAGACGGCGCTATCGGACCTGGAGGTGGTCCACTCCGACGACCCGGGGTTCCTCTGGACCCTCGCCTACCCCATCGAAGGCAGCGACGAGGTGATCACCGTCGCCACCACCCGCCCGGAGACGATGCTGGGCGATACCGGCGTGGCCGTCCACCCCGATGACCCGCGATACCAGCACCTGATCGGCAAGATGGTGCGGCTGCCGATCATGGACCGCCTCATCCCGGTGGTCGCCGACGAAGCCGTCGATCCGGCCTTCGGTTCGGGTGCGGTCAAGGTCACTCCAGCCCACGACCCGAACGACTTCGAGATCGGCAAGCGCACCGGGCTGCCCTCACTGAACATCATGAACACGGACGGCACGCTCAACGACGCGGCCGGCCCCTTCGCCGGCATGACTATCGCCACGGCCCGCGAGGCGGTGGTGGAGCGACTACGCCACGACGGCGCTCTGCTCGACACCCGGCCCCACCAGCACGCCGTTGGGCACTGCCAGCGCTGCAACACCGTCATTGAGCCGCTGATCTCCACCCAGTGGTTCGTGCGCATGGCGGAACTGGCTGCGCCGGCCATTGACGCCGCGAGGGATGGCAGCCTCACCTTCGTGCCAGACCACTTCAAGGGTGTCTACCTGAACTGGCTGGAGAACATTCACGACTGGACCATCTCGCGCCAGCTCTGGTGGGGCCACCGCATCCCGGTCTGGTACTGCCAGGAGTGCGAAGAAGTCATCGTCACTGACGAGGAGACGGTGGCGGCGTGCACGAAATGCGGCGGCGCGGTCGAGCAGGATCCCGACGTCCTGGACACCTGGTTCTCCTCCGGCCTGTGGCCCTTCTCGACCCTGGGTTGGCCCGATGACACCCAGGACCTGCGCCGCTATTACCCCGGATCGATCATGGAGACGGGATACGAGATTCTCTTCTTCTGGGTGTCGCGCATGGTCTTCTTCGGCCTGGAGGTGATGGGGCAACTCCCCTTCCACACCGTCTACCTGCACGGCACGGTGCGCGACATCGAAGGCGCCAAGATGAGCAAGACGAAGGGGAACGTCATCGACCCAACCCTCGTCACACAGGAGTACGGCGCGGACGCGCTGCGCTTCGCGCTGATCACCCAGAGCGCGCCGGGCAACGACCTGAAGCTCGACCTGCAGAAGGTGGAGGACTCCCGCAACTTCGGCAACAAGCTCTGGAACGCTACTCGCTTCGCCCTGCGCCCGATTGCCGAAGGGCAGATCGCGCTGGCGGAGGACGGCCCTGCTCGCCCCACGGGCAACCTGGCCCTGGCTGATCGCTGGATCCTGAGCCGGCTCGACGCCACCACCGATGAAGCCACCCGCCTGATGGGCCAGCACCTCTACGGTGAGGCCGGCAAGGCGATCCGCGAGTTCCTGTGGTCGGAACTTGCTGACTGGTACATCGAGGCCGCCAAGGTGCGCCTGCGCGGCACGCCAGAGGAGCAGCAGGTGGTAGCCCAGACCCTGGCCTACACCATGGAGCGCTCCATTCGCCTGCTCCACCCCTTCATGCCGTTCATCACCGAGGCCCTCTGGCAGGAGATGCCACATGTCGGTGGCAGCGTGATGATCGCGCCCTGGCCGGAATCGGGGCGGCGTGACCTGGAGGCCGAGGCCGAGTTCGGGGCGCTGATCGAGACGATTCGCGCTATCCGCAATGCGCGCACGGAAGCTGGGATAGAGCCGGCACGCTGGATTGCAGCCGATGTCTTCGCCGGCCCCCTCACAGCTGCCTTCGAAGCCTCTCGCCGCGAACTTGGCGCCCTCGCCCGCGTCGCCGACGCCGACCTGCGCCTCAGTGATGGCGCGCCGGTAGGCGACAAGGGCGCGCTCACTGCCGTCGCTGGCAACGTGGTCGCCATGCTGCCACTGGCCGGTGTGGTGGACCTCGACGCGGAGCGGGATCGCCTCCACAAGGACCTGGAAGCCGCCCAGGCGGAACATGGCCGCGCCACCGCGCAACTCGGCAACGAGGGCTTCATCTCCCGCGCGCCCGAGAAGGTGATCGAAACACAGCGGCAGCGACTGGCCAACGCGGCCGAACAGATCGAGCTGATCACCAAGCGCCTTGCAGAGCTTGAAGGATAGGCGGCTGTCAGGCGGCAGTCCGCGTGTGTCCTCACTTCGCTTGGAGCATCCACTCCCAGGTGTCATCCTGAGCCCGCAGGTGAAGGATTTCGTTCTCCTGGACTCGCGCGCGACGCCACTTTCGAGATCGGAGACAACGACGAGATCCTTCCTTCGTCAGGATGACAACTGGGTAGCAGGATGACTACGCCCCCATTCCCCCACCTCCCCCGCGCCTTCTTCGCGCGGGAGACCCGCCTTGTAGCTCGCGCGCTGCTCGGTCAGCTCGTCGTTCATGTCGCTGCTGACGGCCTCACCGCCGGACGCATCATCGAGACAGAGGCTTACCTGGGTCCAGACGACCTCGCCTCCCACGCCGCAACCAGGCGCAAGGAGCGCATCGCCATCATGTGGCGTGAACCGGGCACGGCCTACATCTATCGCTCGTATGGCATTCACGCCATGCTGAATACGGTCGCACAGCCGCCCGGCGCCATCGGTGCGGTCCTCATTCGCGCCCTGGAGCCCCTGGCTGGTATCCAGCTGATGCAGGAGCGACGGCGCACCGTTGACCTGCGTGCGCTCTGCTCCGGTCCCGGAAAACTCTGCCAGGCCATGGCGATACGCCTGGACCAGCAGGGCACCGACCTGGTGACGAGTGACACTCTCTGGTTCGCGCCCGGCGATCCGGTCAACGCCATCAGCATGTCGGGGCGCATCGGTATCTCGCAGGCGAAAGAGGATCCCTGGCGCTACTGGGAAACGGGCAGCCCCTTTGTCTCCGCCCACCGGCGAGGCGAACCATTCCCTGAAGGAGACCTACAGTGAGGCCGTGGTACCCTGACCCCTGCCCCACCAGTGACTCCCGTTGTATTCCGGGGACCTGATCACGCATGGCACTGCGACTCCTCGACGACCGCACTATCGGCAAGATCGCAGCCGGGGAGGTTGTGGAGCGCCCGGTATCCGCCGTCAAGGAACTGCTGGAGAACGCGCTCGACGCGGGCGCCACGCGCATCCGCGTCACCGTGCGTGGCGGCGGCACCGACCTGATCGAGGTCGTCGACAACGGCTGCGGTATCTCCGCGGACGATCTTCCGCTGGCAGTGCAGCGTCATGCCACGTCGAAACTTGCTGCCTTTGAAGATCTCGATCAACTGGCCACGCTCGGCTTCCGCGGCGAGGCGCTCCCCAGCATCGGCGCCGTCTCCTCGCTTGCCATCCGCTCCCGCCCGCATGACGCCTCGCATGCGTCGCTGCTGCGGCTTGAGTACGGGGAGATCGCCCCAATCGTCCCTGTCGGTGCTGCGCAGGGCACGGCTGTCACCGTGCGTGATCTGTTCGGCAATGTCCCGGCCCGTCGCAAGTTCCTGCGCCAGCCGGGAACGGAGACGGGGTACATCCAGCGTGCCGTGGCCGCCTACGGCGCCGTGTATCCCAGCGTCGCCATCGCCCTGACCGTCGATGGCCGCTGCGCCTTCACCACCGATGGCAGCGGTGACGCCATCGCCGCCGCTACTGCCGCGTGGGGCCCTGATGTTGGCCGCGCGGCCATCGCCCTGGAGCCGCTGGATGAGTCTGCGGCGGTACCCGGTGTCGAGGTCACCGGCTGGATCAGTTCGCCGGAAATCTCGCGTTCGCACCGGCAGGGGATCATCATCTTCGTCAATGGCCGCTGGGTGCAGAACCGCGCACTCGCCTTCGCGTTGGAGGAGGCGTACCACTCGCTGCTGCTGGTAGGTCGCCACCCACTGGCTGCCGTGCACATCCGGCTCGATCCGGCCCAGGTCGACGTCAACGTCCACCCTACCAAGGCCGAGGTGAAGTTCGTCGATGAGCGCGCGGCCTGCCGAGCCCTGCAGCGTGCCACGCATGGTGCACTCGCCCGCCGCACCCACGACGATCTCCCGTCCATGCAGCTTGCGCCCATCCCAACCATGCCGGCGGCATTCCAGAGCCCGATGCCTTTCACTCCGCCTCGCTACGCATCAACTACGCTGGTCGATGATCCAGTAGCCGCGCCGACCAACGGTTCGTCCGCTGCGCATCCCTCCGGCGTCCCGATGTTGCGAGTGCTGGGCCAGATCTCCGGGAGCTTCATCATTGCCGAGGGCCCGGATGGCCTGTACATGATCGACCAGCACGCCGCCCATGAGCGCATCATGTACGAGCGCATCCTGGCGCAGATGCAGTCGCGATCCGTCGATCAGCAACCCCTGCTCGACCCGCTGGTGATCGATCTCAGCCCGGAGGAACTTGCAGCCTTCGAGCGCTCCACCCAGGAACTGACCGAAATCGGCTTCGACATCGACCGCTGGGACGGCGGCGCCATCGTGGTGCGTGCCATTCCGGCCCTGATCAAGGGCGTCGATCTCGCCCAGCGCATCCGCCTCATCCTGCGTGAGCTCGCCGAGGGCGGTCAGGGTGATTCCTGGCTCGACGCGGTTGCTATCAGCACCGCTTGCCACACGTCGATCCGCGCCGGCCAGACCCTCTCTATCCCGGAGATGCGTGAACTCGTCACCCAACTGGAGCAGACCTCGCAGCCACGCGCGTGTGGCCACGGCCGCCCCACCATGCTCCACATGTCCGGCAGCGACCTCGAGCGCCAGTTCCAGCGCCGCTAGTTGTCCTGGAGTTCTCCCATGGCACGTGCTTGCTTCTCGATGTCCCAGGTCATTCCCGCATCACCCGGTCAGGTCTTTCACCTGCTGGACGACTACGAGCACGGCCACTGGCGCGTGCTGCCGCCTGCCTTTTCGAACTACCACGTCCTAGAGGGTGGATTTGGTGAGGGCACGCGCATCGCCTTCAGCTTGACCACCAGTGGCCGGACGAGATCTACCGAAGCCGTCGTTACGGTGCCAGAGGCCGGCCGCGTTATCGTCGAGACCTATCCCAGGGAGCAGATGGTGACCACCTTTACCGTCGATGCGGAGGGGGATGCGGCACGGTTGACCATCGCCACGAGCATCCCAACCCACACGCCGTTTACGGCCCGGATTGAAGAACGTGTGCTGCGCCACTTGCTGGAGCCGGTCTACACCGAGGAATTCGCGCTCATCTCGCGATGGGCGCCCTTCTGGTACGAGTAATCAGGCACAATCCACCCCCATTACCACAAGGTGGCGCGGCGTCGTGCCGCGGCGCCGATGACCGCCTCCGCTGCTTCACCTCTCCTCACCGCGCGTCCCGACTCACGTTACACGCCGTGCTACGTTCCACCTCATAGCGTCTTCAGACAGAACGGCCACGAAAGGATCAAGACTCGTGCACCTCGCGGACCTTCCCGTGAACTTCGAGGACATGACGAACCGCACCCGCTCAATGCCGGAACAGGTCGCCCACGTGCAGCACGGCGACCTGCCTGGCCTGACAGCGGAACTCTACGACCGTCTCGATACCCTCATCGCCGGGCTTACGGATGCTCAAGTCGTCTTTGTGGCCGAGGACCCGGCGCAGGACGAGGAGCCAGGCTGGAACATGGTCCACGTCATCCTGCACATCACGGCCTCGGCTGAGGAAGGTATGGCGCTCGGGAGCAGCCTCGCACGCAACGTTGAGTTCACGGGCCGTTCCCGCTTTGAGCCCGACTGGGAGACGATCACCACCGCCGAGCAGGTCACGCAACGGCTCGCCGAGAGCCGCCGCATGGCATTGGCCTTCCTGGAGACCTGGCCGGACGATCCCTACCTGGACAACACGTACGAGCACAATTTCTTCGGCCCAATGAACGCGATGTCCCACGCCGTGCTCGGGCTCTGGCACGGTGCTCACCAGATACCGCAGGCCGAGGAAATTGCGCGCCAGGCTAAAGCCGTCAGCTAACCACCACCGACGAAGGCCTCTCTCCCTGCGCGCAGGGAGAGGGGTTTGGGGTGAGGGTCTTTGCCCCTACCCCCCGTGCACGGCTCCAAACGTCAAGCCACGCACCAGGGAGCGCAGGACGAACGAGGCCAGGATGAACTCCGGCACGATCGTCACCAGGGTGGCGGCAGCCATCGGACCCCAGTCCACGTTCTGGTACCCCATGTAACCCAGCAGCCCAATGGTCACCGGATAGGTCTCGCGGCCACCCAGGACCAGGCCGAATACCAGCGCGTTCCACGAGAAGATAAACGCGAGCACCGCCGCAGCCGCAATGCCCGGCAGTACGAGCGGGATGGCGATGCGGGTGAAGATCTCCCAGAATCCGGCGCCATCGACCTTGGCAGCCTGCTCGATATCCTTCGGCACATCTTCGAAATAGCCACGCATGAGCCAGATCAGCAGCGGCAGCGTGATCGCCTGGTAGATCAGGATCAGGCCGATGTAACTATCGTACAGGTTAAGTCGCTGAAAAATGACAAGAAGCGGAATAATGACCGCCAACTCGGGCGCGAAGCGAAAACTCAGGAATGTGAAGGCCAAATCCTCTTTGAATCTGAATTCGTACCGGGCCAGTACGTAGGCAGCTGGCGTTCCGACCAACACTGTCAACGCGACAGCACCGGAGGCGATGATGAACGTGTTGCGATAGTAGTCCAGAAAGTCGCCCTGCCCCAGCACCTGGCGGAAGTTATCCAGCGTTGGCGTGAAGAAGAACTTTGGCGGCACGGAGATGATGTCCACTTGCGTCTTGAACGACATCAACGCGACCCAAAAGAGTGGGAAGAGCGTGAAAATGGCGAAGACCGCAAAACCAATCCAGTACGCAATGTTCCCGATGGTAAATGAGTTTTTCCGAGTCATTTCGGGATCCTCCCTACCCGCCTAGCCCTGCATCGCCTTGCGCCAGCGCCGGATCAGGATGAAGGCGAGGATGTAACACATCGCCCAGAGCACGATGGCGTAGGACATGGCGGTCCCGAAGTTGGTCCAGCGGATCGCCTGGAAGTACGTGGTGATGGCCAGGGTATTCGTGACATCGACCGGGCCACCCTGGGTTGTCGCGTAGATGAGATCGAAGATCTTGAGCGAGTCAATGCCGCGGAATGCTCCAACAATGATCAGGAACGGCAGCAGCATGGGCAAGGTCAGCGTGCGGAACGCAACCCACGGCGAGGCGCCATCGACCCGAGCTGCCTCGAAGGGCTCTTTTGGTAGCGCCTGCAGACCCGCCAGGAGCACCAGTGCTGCGAACGGGGTGTAGAGCCAGATATCAATCAACAAGATGGAGGCAAGCGCTAACTGGACACTGCCCAGCCACTGCAGTGGGCCTATCCCGACCATCCCCAGCATATAGTTGAGGATGCCCTCAGGCGTCATCATGCTCTTCCACATCAGCGCGCCCACCACCGGCGGCATCATCAGCGGCAGGATCATTACCGCGCGAAAGAAGCGCACGACCGGGTTGTCCCGGTTCAGCATGACCGCCACGGCCAGACCGAGTGGCAACTCGACGAGCAGCGCAACGACGACGTACGTCAGCGTTACGCGCAGCGAGTTCCAGAACACCGCGTCCTGCAGCAAGGTCTGGTAGTTGCGCAGCCCGATAAATTGCGTGGTTAAGGGCGAGGTCAACTTGTAATCGGTAAGGCTCCAGTAGACACCAATAATGAATGGAACGATCAGGCTGATCAGGATGGCAAGTGCTGGCAGCAGGAGCAGATAGGGCAGCCAGCGCTCTCTGCCTCGTGCCACCGGCACGTCAATCTGTGCCGTTGAGGTGGGAGGCGTCGCCTCGATACTGCTGACGCTACTCACTGCTCACGCTCCTCACCATCGACGTTCCCACGACTTCTACTACTTTCTTCCATTATCAACCCGTGATAACCACCTTGCCGGACTGCCCGCTGTCTGCCACCCGGAACGCTTCGTCAATCTGATCAAGAGGATACCGGTGCGTTACGGCCGGCTCGATGGAAAACTCACCCCGGCCCAGACGCTGTATCAACTCGTCCATCACCGGCCAGCTACAGACCCACGAGCCGTGCAGCGCCAGTTGCTTGTGAAGGATCTGCGGACTGGGGTCGATGGTCGTCTCGTTGCGCTCCCCCACCCAGACCGAGCGTCCCCAGACACGCGCACTATCGAGCGAGGCCACCCGCCCAGCGGATGCACCAGAAAAATCCATCGTCAGGTGCGCGCCTTCTCCATGCGTGGCCTCATAGATGCGGATCACCGCGTCTTCGGCCATGGGGTCGATGGCCAGGTCCGCGCCAAGTTCCAGGGCCAGGTCACGCCGCAGCGGAATCGGGTCCACCGCGATCACACTCGCGCCGGCCGCCTTCGCAAAGATCAGCCCGGCCAGCCCGACGCCGCCCATGCCGAACATCGCCACGGTCTCACCACCAGCGGGCTGCCCACGCTTGATCGCCTGGTAGGCCGTGCCTGCGCCGCACGCGCAGTAGGCTCCATCGACATAGCTGACTCCCTCTGGCAGCGTGATGCAGCTCTTGGCGTCCGCCACCATGAAGTCAGCGAAGGCGCCATCCCGCTGCCAGCCGTAGGAGCGGTAGGTGCGACAGTGCAGCATCCAGCCAGAGCGGCAGGCGCGGCACTCGTTGCACCCGGTGATGTGGTAACAGGCCACGCGGTCGCCAACCTGCAGGCTGGTTACGCCTGGCCCAACCTCGATCACTTCACCTGCCGGCTCGTGGCCTGGGATCGTGCCCGCCACGCTCGGCACCCACTGGTCGTAGGCCGAGGGCTCGGCGCTCTTCTCGTCCGGCGAGGGGCGGTAGAGGAAGCCGAGATCACTGCCACAAATGCCCGCGGCACGGATCTGCAGCAGCACCTCGCCGGGGCCGGGCGATGGCCGAGGCGCTTCGACAAACTCCAGGTTGCGGTTGCCGAGGAAGGCGACGGCGCGCATCTTCATCCCCAGGTGTCATCCCCCTCCCGTGTCATCCCGACGAAGGAGGGATCTCGTCCCATTTTCGTGCGAGTGAGAAACGACGGTTCTTGCGTCCCCGAAATGACGACGTTCACGCGCAGAGAGCGCGAGGTGCGAGCCATCTCGCCACTCGCGCTCTCTGCCGGCTATGCCGTTGCTACCGTGTGGTTACGCCGGCTTGATGGTGGCCAGGACCTGGTCCATCGCCGCGGCGGCCTCGTCCATGGCAGTCTTGGCGTCCTTCTGGCCAAGCACCACTTCCTGGACCGACTGCGCCCAGACATCGCCAACCTGCGCGAACTCCGGCAGCGCCGGCACCATCACGCGGGAGTACTCCTCGATCAGGGTCTGGTAGACCTCGTTGTAATCGCCCCAGCCTGACATGTACTCCATGACGGCCGGATCAGTGGCGACGGAGCGGCGCGTCGGGTTGATGTTGTTCTTGACGGCGGACTCGCCCAGGATCTTCTTGCTGGTCGCCCACTGCATGAACAGCCAGGCCGCGTTCTTCTCCTTGGCGGCCGAGGCCAGACCCAAAGACCAGATCCAGATGTTGGTCTTGATGCCGGCCGGGCCTTCCGGTGGTAGCGCGTAGCCCGCCTTGCCGGCCACCTTGGACGCCGCCGGATCCTCGATACTGCCTGCCATGTGGTCAGCGTCGATGAACATCGCGGCGCTGCCGTTCATGAACGCCTGCATCGCCTCGTACCAGGTGAAGCCGGTCACGCCTTCCGGCGCAAACTTCATCAGCTTGCCCCAGTAGTCGGTGGCGGCCACGCCAGCCTCGTTGTTGACGGTCGACTTCCAGGCCTCGGCGTCCATCACCTCACCGCCATAAGACCAGAAGACAGTGCCATAGCCGGTCGTGATCGTCGGCCAGGTGCGGTCACCGCGCGCCACGAACCCGGCCACCTTCTGGCCCTCGAAGTCCATGCCATTCAGCTGCTCGGCGACGGCCAGCAGCTCATCGTACGTCTTGGGCACCTCGATCCCCTGGGCATCGAAGATGTCCTGCCGGTACATGAGGCAGTAGCCCTCTTCGTTCACCGGCAGGGCCCACAGGCTGCCTTCGCCGACGCCGGTGGCGGGAGTGCCATCCCAGCGGTTGACGCCGATCAGGCTCTCGTAGAAGTCAGCGAAATCCCAGTCCGGGGCAGTGAGCGTGGGATCCTCGATGTACGCATCCAGCGGCTCGATCCACCCACCACCCACGTAGCGGAAGTCATCGATGTAGCCGGTCATGAACACGTCGTACGTGCCCGCGCCCGTGGAAAGCGCCAGCAGCAGCTTCTCGCGGAACTGGGTCTCGGGCAGCTTCTCGTACTTGATCGTGATGCCCGTCAGCTCCTCGAACTCGGGGAAGAAGGGCTCCATCGCGTCGGTGTACGGGTGCTCGACCAGGATCGGGTAGATGGTCTTGCCACTCTCGCGCGTCCAGTCGAAGTCACTGGAGGCGGCGGGGGTGGCATCCTGCGCGCCGACCAGCGGCACGCTGCCGAGCAGCCCCATCGCCACCGGCGCGGAAACGCCCAGCGCCGCGGCCCGGCGCAGGAATCCACGGCGATCAACACGGCCCGTGTGCAGGGCCTGCATCAGATTCAGGACTCGACGATCATGCATCGACCTACCATCCTCCTCGATTCGGCGCCACCTGGAGTCGTGGCGACGATTTCTGGCTGTTCATTCAGCCATTCGCCTCAAGGCGAGGCTTTGCTCCCTATCTGGAGTCCGCCGCTGTCACAGCATATTGCGTGCCGGACAACGCAGTGGTGTTCCGATGTCACGAAATCTGAAAGACCTTTCAAGTCGTGACAAAGATTCCAGGCCACCAGTGGCCGTGAACTCTAGGAAAGTTCCGGCGCCCTGTCAACCAGTTGAATCATGAGTGGTCAGTGCGCAGATACACGCAACTCCTGATACTGTCCTGATCCTCCTCCTCGGGCTACACCGGCACGATCATATTCTTCATCACGCCTCCAGAAAGCGCGGCTTCCATGGCGTCATGGAATGACGTGAGCGGGTACGCCTCGGCGATGAGCGGCTTCACGTTCAGCGAGCCATCGGCAATTGCCGCGATTGTCTTTGGGTAGCAGTACGGCCCCAGGTGGCTGCCATGGATGTTCAGCTCCTTGGTGTCTCCAATGATCGTCCAGTTGACTGTGGCCGGCTCATTGAAGACGCTGAACTCCACGAAGGTGCCCAGCTTGCGGATCATCTCCAGGCCGGTGTTGACCGAGGCCGGGTTGCCGCTCGCCTCGATGTAGACATCGCAGCCGTAGCCGCCGGTTAGGTCCTTGACCTTCTGCACGGCATCCTCGGTCGTGACGTTGATGCAGAGGTCCGCGCCGAACTCGCGCGCCAGACCGAGCCGGTAATCACGCGCATCTAACGCGATCAACAGGCCCGGCTTCGCCATCTTCGCGATCTGCAGCATGCAGAGTCCGATGTTGCCGACGCCGGAGATGACGACCGTGTTGCCTTCCTTGATCTCACCCCGGTCCACCGCGTGCCAGGCGCAGGCCGCCGGCTCGATGTACGCCGCTTCTCCCGCCTCCAGCGACTCCGGCACCTGATGCACGCGCGCGGTCGCCGGGTACAGGCAGTACTTGGCCATGCCGCCATTGACCACGTTCTGGAAGCCGAAGATGTTCCCGAACTGGCACATCCAGTAGTGACCACTCAGGCAGAAGCGGCACTTCTCGCACGGCACGATCTGCTCCGCGACGACGCGGTCCCCGATCTGCACCCTATGCTTCTCGGCCGCGCCTTCACCCAGGGCTACCACTCGTCCGGCGTACTCGTGCCCGGCGGTAACCGGCCCAATCACGCCGCCGCCCTTGCCATCGATGCCCCAGAAAAGTTCCCCACCCGTGAAGCACTTCATGTCCGAGGCACAAATCCCGCACGCCTCGACCTCTATCAGGACCTCGTTCGGCCCGGGCGCCGGCACCGGCACCTCTTCCACACGGTAATCACGCGGCCCATAGACACGGACCGCCTTCATCGTTGCATCGACCACGGAACCCGACTCCTCTTGCGCCGCGCCGGCGCACCTGTTTGCTCACCAGGGAATGGGACCAGTTTGCACGCCAGCCGTCAATCGACGCGCAGGCCAGTCACCACATCGAAGAGATGCGCGCGGTCCGGGTTGAACGAGAAGCTCAGGGTCTGCCCCATCTCCGCCGGGTAGTCCGCTGGCGCGCGCGCCACCACGAACTGCCTGCCCAGGTCGAGGGTAATCAGGCGCTCGTTCCCCAGGTCCTCAACCACGAAGACCTCGCCACTGGCCGCGGCGCCGGTCTCCTGCCCCAGTTGCACGTCCTCCGGGCGCAGCCCGAACCGCACCTTGCCTTCCGAGTTGATCACCCGCGTCAGCCGATCCGCAAGTGACCCACGCGCCTGGATGGCGTGATCTTCCACCAGCAGCACCGGCTCGCCCTCCCGCGAACTGATGGTGGTGGTGAGCAGGTTCATGGGTGGGCTCCCCAGGAAGCCCGCGACAAAGGCGTTGCCGGGCCGCGCGTAGACCATCTTCGGCGGACCCACCTGTTGCAGCAGTCCACCACTCATGATCGCCACGCGGTCCGCCAGCGTCATCGCCTCGGCCTGGTCGTGCGTCACGTAGATGGTGGTGGTCGCCAGTTCCCGCTGGAAGCGCTTCAGCTCGCCGCGCGTGTGCAGGCGCAACTGGGCGTCCAGGTTGGAGAGCGGCTCGTCCATCAGGAACACGGAGGGGCGACGGATGATGGCGCGGCCCAGTGCGACGCGCTGCCGCTGCCCGCCAGAAAGCGCGCGCGGCTTTCGGTCCAGCAACTCGCTGATCTGCACGACCTGCGCGACCTCACGCACCCGTGCATCGATATCCGTTTTGGAAAGCTTGCGCACTCGCAGCGGGTAGGCCAGGTTCTCATACACGCTGAGGTGAGCGTAGAGCGCGTAGCTCTGGAAGACCATCGCGATATCGCGCGCCCGTGGCGGCAGGTTGTTGACCACCGTGTCGCCGATACGGATCGCCCCGTCGCTGATCGACTCCAGCCCGGCCAGCATCCGCAGTGAGGTGGTCTTGCCGCAGCCGGAAGGCCCGAGCAGCACCAGCATCTCGCCGTTCGGCACCTCGAGGTCGAGCGAGTCGACGGCGACCACGTTGCCAAAGCGTTTCGAGACCTTCTCGAACGAGACTGGCGCCGAATGACCGTCGCTGCGCGAAACCCGTGAGGTCATCATCCTGTCACTCCACCCGCGGACAGGCCGCGCGTCAGGTGGCGTTGCGCCAGCAGGGCCAGCACCAGCACCGGGATCGTGGTGATCACGCCGGCCGCCATCATGTTGCCGTACTTGATGTCGTACTGGGTGATCTGCCCCGCCACGGCTATCGGCAGCGTTTGCGCCTTTGTCTGGGTCAGGATCAGCGCCAGCAGGAACTCGTTCCAGGAGGCGATGAACACGAGGATGAACGTGGCCGCCAGCCCCGGCGCCGCCAGAGGGATGGCGATCTTGCGCAGCACGCCGAAGCGGCTGTCGCCATCCATCAGGCCCGCTTCCTCCATGTCGCGTGGGATATCGCGAAAGAAGCCGATCATCATCCAGATGACAAACGGCAGCTCCATGAACGCCTCGACCAGCCCGAGGCCCACGTGCGTGTCCAGCAGTTTGAAGCCAAGGACCGTCTGGTTGAAGATCACGAAGATCGGGATGATCGTCACGATCGGGGGAAACATGCGGATGGTGAGCATAGTGAAGAGCAGGTGGTAGTTGAAGTTGCGCGGCAGCCTGTAGCGCGACAGTGCGTACGCTGCCAGCGTGCCCACCGCCACCGACAGCGAGGCCGCGATGAGCGCCACGATCAGCGAGTTGACCCCGAACCGCCAGAAGCGCTGGGTCACCAGCAGGTCGTAGTAGTTCTCGGTCGTCGGGTTCTCGACAACGATGGTCGGCGGCCGGGCCACGAACTCAGCCTTGTCCTTGAAGGACATGTTGACCATCCAGTAGACGGGCAGCAGGATCAGCATCGCCACGAAGGCGACGAGCGCGTAGCGTCCGACTTTCTGCCAGGCGGTATCGCCAACCATGCCGCCTCCCCTACCCCCTCTACTCCGCCGGCGCCGCGTAGTCTGCCAGCACCCGGCGCACGTAGAACGTGGCGGCGGCGATCAGCGAGAACTGGAAGAGCAACGACAGCGCGGAGGCGTAGCCGAAGTCGAACTTGGTGAAGCCTTCGATGTAGATCGTCAGCGTCATGGTGTAGGCCGAGGAACCTGGGCCGCCCCGCGTCATGATGAAGATCTTGTCGAAGATGCGCGCCGCGTCGATCAGCCGCAGCAGGATCACCACCAGCAGGACCGGCTGCAGGAGCGGCAGCGTGACCGTGCGAAAGACATGCCAGCGCCCGGCGCCGTCGATGGCCGCTGCCTCATAGGGGTCTCGCGGGAGAGAGAGCAACGCGGCGTACAGCAGGAGAAACGCAAACGGCGTAGCTTGCCAGACGTCGACCACCATCATGGCGTAGAGCGCGATGTTGGGGTCGGAGAGCCAGCGCACTGACGAAAAGCCAACCTCGTTCAGCAAATAGTTGAAGATGCCAAACTCGTAGTCATACATGAACAGCCAGGCAATGGATACCGCGACCGGCGGCAGGATGATCGGGATGATCAACAATGAGGTCAGCGCGCCCGGCCGCGAATCTCGCCCGTCATCAGCAGCGCCAGCGCCAGGCCCAGGCCAATTTCGACGGTTGTGACGATCACCATCCACTTGATCGTGGTCCAGGCCGACTGCGCCACCAGCGGGTCCTGGAAGGCGCGGATGAAGTTCTCGAAGCCAATCCAGTTCGTCTGCACGCCGCCGCGCGCCATCTTCACCCGCGAGAAGGCGTAGGTGAACGTAGTGATGGCCGGGATCGCCGCGAACAGGATGAACATGACTACCGTCGGGGCAACCAGCAGCCAGGCGAGATTGCGCTCCCACCAGGGCGCGCCCTTGAGCGCCTCGCTCTCCTCCCGGCTGATTGCCTGTTCGCTGACCATGGCCTTGTCCCGAATCGCTACCTGACCCTACGTACCCCGCCGCGTCAGTTCCATCGATTCTCAACGCACCAGGGAACGGCTCCTGCCACGGCCTCCCCGTGTCATCCTGAGCTTGTCGAAGGATCCCGTTCCCCTGCCAGTAGCCCGAGGCTGTCCACAATCTGCCCCCGAACGCGGTGTCGTCTCGAGCCAGCGGCGAGATAGTGGCCTTTCCACCGTCGATCATCGAGTGAAGTCAAAGCGCAGACTTCGGCTACATCGAGCGAGGTGGATGCCGGCGAGATCCTTCGACAAGCTCAGGATGACACCTGAGTGGGGTGGCACCTTTGCAACTCCGTAGTGCCTGACGCCCTTCCCCTCGACGGCTTCGATGCAGTACGCGGCACCCGCTAACGGGCTCCCCTCTCCCTGCGCAAGTACTCAGGGAGATGGGCTGGGGGGGAGGGTCCTACTGCAGCACGCCCTCGCGCACCATCAACTCGCGGATCTCGCGGTTGGCGTTCGCCAGGGCATCATCGCCGGAGGTCTGGCCGGCGATCGCCTCGGCCACGTAGCGGCCGTAAATCGCCTCGACGGCGTTGTAGTACGGCGTGCGCGGCCGCGGCACCGCGTTGCGAGCGGCGGAGAGGAGACCCGGCAGGAAGGGCAGCTTGGCTACCGCGTCCGGGTTCTCCATCACACTCATGCGCGTGGCCGGGATATTCTGGTCCATGAGCAGGCGCAACTGCTGCTCCGGCGCCGTGAACCAGAGGATGAAGTCAAGCGCGGCGTCCGCATTCTGCGCGCCCTCGGGGATACCTAGCAGCCAGTTGCCGGTCATGTTGGCAGGCGTCACGCCCTCCTGCGCCGGCTCGCCGCCGATATCGACCAGGTCGACGACCTTGGAGATCTCCGGGTCCCAGATCTGCAGGATCTGGTCGGGCCAGATATCCGCTGACTGGGCGATGATCCCCTCGGACATGTTGCGGCCATTCTCGGCGTGACCCACATTCTCCACACCCGGCGGGCAGAGCTTGGCCAGTTCAAGCTGTGCGGCCATGGCCTGCTTCGCCGCGTCCGTTTCGAGCTGCGGCTCCCAGTTCTCATCGAAAAGGTCGCCGCCGTAGCCGCGCAGCACGGGCAGGAAACTCGTGGCCGCCGGGTTGCCTGCCTGGCCGCGCAGGCCGATGCCGTACAACCCCTCGGCGCCCTTCGCGTCCGTGATCGTCTTCGCCATGGTCAGCACATCGTCCCAGGTGGCCGGCTTCTCCAGCCCCATGTCCTCCAGGACATCTGTCCGCCAGGCAAAGACCTGGACATTGCCGACCCACGGGATTCCGCGCAGGCCGCTGCCAGCCGGGAAATCACCCAGCGCCATCAACTCGGGGATGAAGTCCTCGTCAGCCGCAACACCGCGCTGGTCCAGCATCTCGCTGAGGTTCATCAGGAATTCGCCACCCGCGAACTGCGGCATCCACGGGTCGTCGAGGTGCACGATGTCGTACGCGCCCGTGGCCTGGATCAGGTTGAGCGTCAACTTCTCCAGCAGGCTGGCGTACGGGTTCGGCTGCATCTCGATGGTGACATTGTTCGCCGCCTGGTACTCGTCGATCAGCGGCTGAATCTTCGGCGCATCTCCATCCGAGATGGCGAAGACGAGGTTGGTGCTCTGCAGGAATGCCGGCGCGGCGAAGGCGGAAGGCTTCGAAACTCGGCCGACCGCTGTCGCGACGACTCCAGCGGCTGCGCCTTTGACGAGAGTGCGACGGACGAGACGAGAGGAGGCCTTCACGTTGTCCATGGCACGCTCCCTTTCAGCATCATCATTGATGGCTACGTCGCGATTGGTGCGGGAAGCATTCCTCCTCTCGCGAGCACGCTTCAGGCAGAGCGAGACAGCCCGAACAAGCCGCGCGTGCGGGCCGGAGAATCGGCAGGCAGGTCCAGATCGGCGATACCGGTCGAGCCCCTGGTGTAGGTCGGGTGTGACGGCAGCAGCGGCAGCGCTACTTCCTGCAAGGTTGCGCCAGCGACGTACGCGCCGAGCACGGAATCGAGCACACGCAAGCCCGCCTCTCCGCTGGCAATTGGCTCTCGCCCCTGCTCCACGGCCTCCCGGAAGTCATGCAGGATCGCCACCATGCCGTACGCTGGCGGTACGCCCGGCTTCCAGGAGCGCACCCCCTGCTCGCCAACGACGCGCAGACGCGTGGCCGGCACGAACGGGTGGGTGCCGTCGTCCTCCGTCTCCATGACGATGCGCCCCTTCGTGCCGCCGATCTCGACACCGCCCGGCCCTTTGCCCCAAGCCATATTCACGAAGGCGTGACCGGTCGGGTAGGTGTAGCGGACCAGCGCGATATCTTCGACGTCCCCATCGGCATCGAGGCGGCGGTCGATAGAGGCGCTGACTGATGTTGGCGGTCCACCCATGATCCAGTGGGCCAGGTACACGATGTGCAGCATATCGGTCAGCACGCCGCCGCCAGAATCAGCCGCGTTGTGCCGCCAGCGGGGCACGTACGCCGCCGCTCCCGGGCGATCCTCTACCCCGAGGTAGTTCATGACCGCCACTTCTGGCTCGCCAATCTCCCCGGAGTCCAGGACCTCCTTGATCTCGGCGTAGACCGGCATGAAGTGGTAGTTGTGCACGGTACCGAGCGTGACACCGTTCTCGCGCGTGGCATCGATCATGGCCTGCGCGTCGGCCGGGGTCAGCGCCAGCGGCTTCTCAGCCAGGATGTGCTTGCCCGCCTGTGCCGCCGCAATGACGATCTCCGGCCGGAAGCGCTGCGGCGTGGCCACGATCACCGCGTCGACGTCATCCCGACCCAGGAGATCACGCCAGTCAGCGTAGAGGTTGTCAGTACTCAGCCCCGCCGCCTCACCGGCAGCGGCCAGTCGCTCCGGTGTCGGGTCAGCTGCCGCCACGATCTCCATCCCGTCGTTAGCCTTGACGCCCGGGATGTGGGCATTGACGCCGATGTTGCCGCAGCCGATGAGACCGATCCGCATTGAGGCTCCCATTGCCCGAGGGCATCCACGTGCCAGTCACGTAGCTGGCAACCTGCTGGCGCTACGGGGCCAGAAACATCGCTGACAGGACGAGTGACTGCGCTCGGAGACGTCGATTCGTGGCGGACACTACCCGGACCGGAGCAACCTGTCAACACCCTGCTTGGCGCGACAAGACAACGCCAGAAAGCAAGTTGGCGTGTGCGATAAACACGACGACGGTTGGAGAGCAACGCTAGAATGCTCCCCGCCGCACTGAACGCGGCGCACCACCCGGGAGGCTCTATCGTGGCCGCGCCAGTACCTCACCGCTCGTCGCCGCTCATTGCCGAGCCGGCACCTGATCACCAGCCAGGGCAGGCTCCATCTTCCAACGATTCCTACGGATGGGTGATCGTGGCCGTGTTGGCCGTCACCATGACGATCGCGTCCGGCGCGCGCTTCCTGTTCGGTGTCGTCCTGAAGCCGGTCTCTGAGCAGTACGGCTGGGACCGGGCGCAGCTCACTGGTGCGGTCATGGCGAGCATGATCGTCATCTCCGTCTGCCAGCCACTCATTGGCATCCTGGTTGACCGTATCGGTCCCAAAAAGGTCCTCGTCGCGGGGCTTTTGCTCCTTGGCCTCTCCCTGATTCCCCTCTCGATGGTGACGCAACTCTGGCAGGTCTACCTGGTCTATGGGATCGTCATGCCGCTGGGCCTCGCCGCCGCCTCGCCCGTGCTTTCCACCGCCATCGTCGGCCGCTGGTTCCAGGAGAAGCGCGGCCTGGCCATGTCCATTGCCACTTCCGGGTCAGCCTTCGGGCAACTGCTGATCGTGCCCATCGCGACCTGGATCATGGTCTTCTCCACCTGGGAAATGACCTATCGCATCCAGGCGATTGCCATCCTGGCTGTCTCCGTGCCCCTGACCGCCATCCTGCTGCGTGACAACCCCTCGGCGGGTACGGCAATTGCCCAGGCGGACCAGGAGGGCATGACCCTGCGTGAGGCGATCAGCAATCCTGCCTTCTGGATCCTGGGCTTCGGGTTCGTCGTCTGCGGCTGGACGATGGCCTTCCCCAACACGCACTTCATGGCCTATGCCGATGACATGGGCATGTCTGTCCTGCACGCCGCCAACGCCATCTCCGTTACCGCCATCTTCAGCGTCCTTGGCAGCGTGCTCCTCGGCATGGCGGCAGACCGCTACGCCCGCTCGCATGTGCTGGCCCTCACCTACGCGCTGCGCGGCCTGGCCTTCCTGCTCCTGATCCTGCTTCCCGGCGGGAACCTCATTTACCTGTATGGCCTGGTGCTCGGCATTTCCTGGACGGCCACCACCCCGCTCACGGCCGCCATCGCCGCCGACCGCTACGGTCCGCGCCACCTTGGCCTGATCTTCGGCTCACTGTTCACCTTCATGAACATCGGGTTCGGCGTCGGTTCGTTTCTCGACGGCGTGATCTACGAGTACTTCGGCGGCTACAACGGCGCACTCGTCATCAACGTCATCCTCGGCGTCATCGGCGCAGCCAGCGTGCTGCTCCTGCCTCGCCTCGCGGAAGAACGCGGAGAGCGCTGGCACCCCATGGCAGCAAGCGCAAGCCCGGCGGACTAACCCCAACACCTGGCACACATTGACCTCTGCGCGCATCACAGGTCGTCGGCCCGCTCTTGCCCCACCCTCCCCCCTGCCGTATCCTCTCTCGATTAACCAGCCCCACGGGCTGGCCACTCGTCCCCGCGAACGTTGAACGACAGGGAGCGCCATGCCGGCGATGCGGGATTTCTTCCAGCGCCGGGGAAAGTTCCGTCCGGAAGAGCAAGCGGATGACGACCGCGCCGAGCACAATATTCCGGAAGATCTCTGGATCAAATGCCCCGGTTGCAGTGAACTGATTTACAGTCGCGAGCTCGAGCGCACTGACCGCGTCTGCCCCAAGTGCGCGTATCACTTCCGCCTGCGCGCCCGGCAACGGATCGGGCAATTGCTGGATCCCGGCTCTTTCACCGAGTGGCACGCCAGCATCCTGACCGAAGATCCTCTCGCGTTCGCGGACGGCAGCGGCAGCTACGAGCAGAAGCTGGAGCAAACTCGCACCAAGAGCGGGGAGTCTGAAGCCCTGATCGTGGGGCGTGGCAGCATCGAGGGCCAGCCCGTTGCCATCGCGGTCAGCGACTTCGAGTTCCTGGGCGCCAGCATGGGTTCCGTCTTCGGCGAAAAGCTGGTGCGCGCCATCGAACTGGCGGAGCAGCACCGCGAACCGCTGCTGACCGTTTCCTCTTCCGGCGGCGCACGCATGCACGAGGGACTCTTCTCCCTCATGCAGATGGCGAAAACCGTCTCCGCGCTCGCCCAACTGGGCCGTGCCGGCATGCCGCATATCGCCATGCTGGTCGATCCCTGTTACGGCGGTGTCACGGCATCGTACGCCACCGTGGCTGATGTGATCGTCGCCGAACCGGGGGCACTGATCGGGTTCGCTGGGCCACGCGTCATCGAGCAGATCACTCGCCAGAAGCTGCCAGAGGGCTTCCAGACGGCCGAGTTCCTGCTGGCGCACGGCATGATCGACATGATCGTGCCGCGTGTCGAACTGCGCGACACGCTTGCCACCCTCCTGCGCCACTACGGCGAGCAGATCCAGGCAGCGTCTGCCGCACGCAACGTTCCTGTGAGCAGCAACGGCCATGTCTGAGCAGACAACAGTGGCAGATGCCCCAGTCCTGACTGCATGGGATCGGGTGAAACTGGCCCGTCATGCGGAACGCCCCCACGCGCTGGACTACGTGCGCGAACTGGCCACCGACTGGGTTGAGCTCCACGGCGACCGCTCGTTCGGTGACGACCAGGCGCTCGTGGGCGGGCTGGCTCGGATCGGCACGCACCGGGTGATGGTGCTGGGGCATCAAAAAGGGAACGACACCAAAGAGAACCTGGCCCGCAACTTCGGCATGGCCCGGCCCGAGGGGTATCGCAAGGCCGAGCGCCTGATGCGCCACGCCGAAAAGTTTGGCTTCCCACTGGTGACCTTCATCGACACACCTGGCGCGGAGCCGGGTATCGGCTCCGAGGAGCGCGGGCAGGCTACCGCCATCGCTGAGAGCTTGCTGACCATGGCAGACCTCGCCACCCCCTCCGTGGCCGTCGTTATTGGTGAAGGTGGATCGGGCGGGGCGCTGGCCATCGGCGTCGCGGACCGCATCCTGATGCTGGAAAACGCCATCTACGCCGTTGCCTCACCGGAGGCGTGCGCGGCCATCCTCTGGAAAGACGCCGGCCGCGCGCCTGAGGCCGCCGAAACGATGCGCATCACGGCGGCGGACCTGGCAGGCTTTGGCATCGTGGATGAAGTCATCCCGGAAACGGCTCCCGCTCACGAGAACCCACGGGCGGCCATGCGCGCCACCGGCGCGGCGATCACGCGCCACCTCGATGACCTGCTGGCCGCCTACCCGCGCACCAAGCGCGACGCACTCGATGCCCTGCGCCGCGCCCGCCACGAGCGCTTCCGCCGCATCGGCTCCTGGCGCGAGCGCGTTCCGGTGGGCGACGCGCTCTAGCTTCCGGCGTCTACCCCACCTCTTCCACCGCCAGGTCGATCCAGCCGTGGCGCAGCGCGTAGATGACCGCCTGGGTGCGGTCATTGACCTGGAGCTTGCGCAGGATCGAGGTGATGTTGTTCTTCACCGTCTGGTCGGAGATCAGCAGCATGCTGGCAATCTCCTTGTTGCTGAGCCCCTGTGAAACGAAGCCCAGGATCTCGATCTCGCGCGGGCTGAGCGGCGAGTAATCCTCAGTCTCGATGACGCCCCGCTTGCTGCCATTGCGCACCTCATCCAACAAGCGTGCGTGCAGGAAGTTCGGCGTCTGTGTCGCTTCGTCCGAGCCAGCAACGTGCTTGATGAGTCGCACCAGTTCGTGCATCTCGATCGACTTCGCGGCAAAGGCATCGGCGCCGGCCCGTATCGCGGCGAAAAGGTGGCCGTCGTCCTCGTGCATCGTCAGGACGATCACCGCCGCTCGCGGCTGCCGTCGCTTGATGGCGCGGGCCACATCGAAGCCAGACATCGTGGGCAAGCTGATGTCGAGCAGCACCACGTCAGGCTGATACTGCTCCGCTGCCTGCACCGCGGCTGGGCCATCGGCAGCCTCGGCCACGATCAGCAGGTCCCGCTCTGGCTCCAGGCCCAGGCGCACGCCGCGCCGGAAGAGCGGATGATCGTCTACGATCAGGATCCCGATACGGCTCATTCCCTGTCCCCCTACCCCTCGTCCTGTTCCGCCAACGGCAGTGTCGCCAGCACCTGGGTCCCCTTCCCCGGCGCGGACTCGATCTGCAATGTGCCTCCGAGCAGCTCCGCGCGCTCGCGCATGCCCGGCAGCCCCTCTCCATGTCCGGACGTTGGCCGGATGCGGCGAGGAGGAAAGCCCTGCCCGTTGTCCATCACGCGCAACATGGCGCTGTCCGCGCCGATGTCCAGGATTACGAGAATCTCCCGCGCCGCGCTGTGCTTGCGCGCATTTGTGATCGCTTCCTGGGCTATTCGGTAGAGCGCAAGCTCCACATCGTCCGCCAGGCGCACCGTTTCCCCGGTGACCGTGACCGTTACATTCGGCCCCCAGAGCGGAGCCATACCCGCCATCGCTTCCAGCGCGGGGCCAAGCCCCTTCTCCTCCAGCAGACGCGGCCGCAACCCGGACATCATGGCCCGCAGTTCCTGCAGCGCATCACGCAGCATCTCCCGCGCGTGCAGCAGCTCATCCCGCGCCGATTCCGGCGCCCGCTCCAGGGTCGCCAGAGCCAGGTCCACGCCGAAGAGCGCGGCTGAGAGCGATTGGGCTGGCCCATCATGGAGATCACGCGCCAACCGCCGCCGCTCGTCCTCGCGCTCGCGCGCCAGGAGTTCGCGCTGTGGGGAGCGCACGTGCACCCGCGCCGCTGTCATGCTGGTCCTTCCCACCTGCGCGTACGAAAAAAGAAACGCCGCTCCACGGGGTGGAGCGGCGGGTCCGTGAGGCGCAGTATACGCGTCTTACCGGGTGTACGTACAGTCCTTGCGGACACTCAGGCGGAAGGTCGCGACCCTCGTGGCAGCAGGAAAGAGAAGCGACCAAAGTCATACGTATCAACGTCGTAGCCAAGCAGGGCGCTCTCCTCCACTGCTACGTCACCGGCGCGAACCTGCGTGAATGCCGCGTGGATATCACGGACATCCTGCGGCGTCATTGGCGAATCCCCATGCGATGGGAAGACGAGATCGACGTCATCAAGCACGGCATTCAGGCGATCCAGCGAAACCTGGAACGCCTCGGTGTCGCTGTCCGGGAAGAAGAGATACATCGACGAGAGGTACACGACATCCGCGACGAAGAGTGCTCGCCCAGCCCGGTCCAGGAACGTCACGCCGCCAGCCGAATGACCCGGCGTGTGAATCACCTCCAGCACCCGGTTCCCCAGGTCGATCAGGTCACCATGCTCGATCGTTCCGGTGGCTTCTGTCCCACGCATGCCCCCGCTGGGATCAAACCCCGCGGGGATGAACTCCACATCCGCTTGCTCCGGGCTGAATGCCGTGATGTAGCGCTGGGCCGGGAAGCCCCGACGCAACCCTTCCACTTCAGACGGATGGATCAGCACCTCGTCAAAGGCGTGGCTGTGACCGGCGTGGTCCCAGTGCCCATGCGATTGCAGGACGCGCGGCCGCTTGCCGGAGAGCGAGGCCACCAGGCCAGGGAAATCCCCCGCGCCGGTACCGGTATCGATGATGGCCACATCCCGCTCCCCCTCGACCAGGTAGGACTTCACGTCCTCGCTCTGGTGCGGCTCGCGAATCATGGTGATGCCATGGGGAAAGTGCTGAACCTCGTACCAGGCATCCGTCACCGGGCAAGTCCTTCGCTTCAGTTCATCGACGCTGCGGCCAATCACCGCAGGACGCTCCACGTGCAGCAGTCAGGGGTGAGCCTCAGGTTGTTGCATTCCGGCGCTCGCGGTAGCGCCGGATCAGGGCGTTGGTCGAACTGTCGTGCGGGAGGACTAGGTCATCCGTGCTCTCCAGCTCGGGGATGATCTTGACCGCCAGCGCCTTGCCCAGTTCGACCCCCCACTGATCGAACGAGTCGATGTCCCAGATCACGCCTTGCGTGAACACGTTGTGCTCGTAGAGCGCGATCAGCGCGCCGAGCGACGCCGGCGTCAATCGGTCAGCAAGGATCGTATTGGACGGGCGATTTCCTTCAAAGGTGCGGTGTGGCACGAGCCAGTCCGGCGCCCCCTCGGCCCGCACCTCCTCCGAGGTTTTCCCGAATGCCAGCGCCTCACCCTGGGCGAAGAGGTTGGCCATCAGGATATCGTGATGGTTGCCCAACGGGTGCAATGTCTGGCAAAAGCCGATGAAGTCGCAGGGGATGAGCCGGGTGCCCTGGTGGATGAGTTGGTAGAAGGAGTGCTGGCCGTTGGTGCCCGGTTCCCCCCAGTAGATCGGTGAGGTGTCATAGTCGACAGACACTCCAGCCAGGGTAACGTGCTTGCCGTTGCTCTCCATCGTGAGTTGTTGCAGGTAGGCTGGAAATCGCTTGAGATACTGATCATAGGGGAGCACCGCGACAGTCTGGGCGCCGAAGAAGTTGCTGTACCAAACCGTGAGCAGCCCCATCAGCACGGGCAGGTTGCCCCCGAACGGCGCCGTCCGGAAGTGCTCGTCCATGGCGTGAAGGCCACCCAGCATCTCGTAGAAGTGAACCGGCCCAATGGCGATCATGGTCGAAAGCCCGATCGCGGAATCCATGGAGTAACGGCCGCCGACCCAGTCCCAGAACTCGAACATGTTCGCGATGTCGATCCCGAACTTCGCTACTTCCGCCGCGTTGGTCGAGACGGCGACGAAATGCTTCGCCACGGCCTCCTCATCACCCAGGGCGGCCAGGCTCCAGGTACGCGCGGTGCGGGCGTTCGTCATCGTCTCAAGCGTCGTGAACGTCTTGGAGGAGACGATGAACAACGTTTCGGCCGGATCGAGATCACGGGTCGCCTCGAAGAAATCAGTGCCGTCGACATTGGAAACGAAGCGGAAGGTCAGGCTGCGGTCGCTGTAGTCGCGGAGCGCCTCGTAGGCCATGACCGGGCCGAGATCGGAGCCACCGATGCCGATATTGACGACGTTACGAATGCGCTGCCCGGTGTGACCTGTCCAGCTGCCGTCGCGAATGCGCTCCGCGAAGTCGGCCATGCGGTCCAGCACATCGTGTACCCCCGGCTCGACATTCTCACCATCGACTTCAACGGTGGCGTCGCGCGGCGCGCGCAGCGCCACGTGGAGCACGGCTCGCCCCTCGGTGACATTGATCTTCTCCCCTCGGAACATAGCCTCGGTGCGCCCACGCAGATCGCACTCTTCGGCAAGTTGCAGGAGGAGTGTCAACGTCTCGTCGGTAATGAGGTTTTTCGAGTAGTCGAGGAAGATGCCTGCCCCTTCAGCGCTGAACCGCCCGGCTCGATCAGGGTCGTCGGCGAAGAGCTGGCGCAATCCGAGGCGCCGAACGTCTTCGGCGTGCGCCTTCAGCGCCCGCCAGGTCGCCCGCTGCGTGAGTTCCGGGGTATTCGCGATCACGACAACCTTCTCCTGCTGCGCTCAGCTAGCGATGGCCGGAAGTTCATCCAGTACGACGTAGCCGACCATCGACACTGCTCAGGATTGCACAAAGCGGCTGTGCGTTGCACCACCTGACGCCGGTCCTGGCCCAGCACGCTTGAGTGCGGCTGCATCCAGCCAAGCCCGCACACGGCCGTCCATCTCCTGTTGGACGCGGAGCAACTCGCTACTGGAATGCCGCAGTGTCAGTGCAAGACGCTGAACCGGAGCCCGGTGCGCTGCCCCTGCCGCTCTACGTCGCTCAAGGTAATCGTGATGTGTTCCAGCTCGGGGCTATCAAACAGTCTCAGCCCGCAGCCCAGCAATACCGGCATGAGGTCGACATGCAGGTCATCAACCAATCCCGCCCGCAAGGCCTGCTGGATGACGTTCGCCCCACCCACAATCTGCACATCCCGGTCACCTGCGGCCACTCTAGCTTGCGCCACCGCCGGGCCAACACCGTCCTGGACGAACGTGAAGGTAAGGCGATCATCCTGCTTCGGCATTCGCTCGGGAGGATGAGTGGTCACCACGAAGATGGGCACCTGGAATTCATACTGGCCGACGTAGGCATCCGGATCGCCCATGTCGAAGGTGCGCCTTCCCATGACCACCGCTCCAGTCGCGGCGATGGCCGCGACCATTGCAGGAGACTCCACCAACTCCTCGAAGTCTGGATAGAGCCTACCGCCGCTACCCTCGGCATCTGCCACAAAGCCGTCCAGCGACATCGTCATGCCTGCGATGACAACTCCCATTGCGAGTCCTCCTGTCACGCATCGCTATTGATGTCGGATTGTCGAACCCTATTGCAGGATCTCGACGCGTAGACCCGCTCACTGGCCGGCTGTGCCTCATCCAGCAGCGATACGAACCAGGAGATCGCGCGGTGAGAGAATCTCCACTCCTTGAAAGGCTCCAAGTTTCAGCAGTTGCTTGTCACCGGTGCAGAGCACCTCCGACGCTCCGCTAAGTGCGGTTGCCAGAACCTTGTCATCTTCGGGGTGAGTTGCGACGCCCTGCACCTCGAAAGAAAGCTCAACGACGACTGCCTTGGTCTCCACCAACCGCAGCAATGCCTGTGCTTGATCCATGGAAATGTTCGAACCAAAGTAGGGATTGGCGAATGCCCGTGTAAGTTCTTCGAGGATATGTGCAGACGTGACCAGCACGATCGCGCCGCTTCGCCAGTACCGAATGATCTCGGCTACCGCGCTGCCGTCGCGCGTCAGGCCGGAGGCAAGCACATTGGTATCCAATGTGACGCGAATCAATCGTGGGCGGCTCCGGCTCGTGCCTCGGCGCGGATTTCGGCGATCACGCGGTCAATCTCTGCCTCGTGCTCCTCAATGGGCACATCGGCAAACGCTGCCTGTACGCGGTCGATAACGGCCCATGGATCTCTGTCGGCCATCTCCATCTCCGCAAATCGCCGCAAATCCTCGATCGAGATAATGGCCGCCACTGGCTCGCCGTGCTTCACAACAACCACCCGGGCATCGTTCTGAGACACCCGGGTGACCACGCTGGCGAGCGAATCCTCAACTTCCGCGATATCCATATTCTGCGTTACAGGCTTGTACTGGCGCATCTCTAACTCACTTGGGAAGGCAATTGTGGGCGGCATCATCCTGTCATTGCATTGTACAGCGGTACCGCATGCCTCGTGCCATTTGCCAGGTGCGAGGTCGCCCCACCCCTACCCCGGCTCGCCGGTCACCGCCGTCACATCATCAAGGCGGTTGACCAACCCGCTCAGTTCCTCGTCGTCCAGCTTCCGGAAGAGCGGCATGGGCGCCGGGAGTACGCGGCCAGCCGGGAGTACGCGTGGAGCCCACGGCAACGCATGCACGGACCCCTCGTCACCGAGGTAGGTATGGAGCTGCTCCGCCGAGAAGGGCAGGAACGGCGCGGAGAGTACACGCAGCGAACTCACGACCTGCAGCGCTGTCCAGAGCGAGGTGGCCGCCCGCTCCGGATCGGTCTTCAGGGTCTTCCAGGGTGCCGCCTCGTCCAGGTAGCGGTTCAGGGCGCCGGCCAGGGTCATCACGTCGCGCAGGCCATCTCGGAGGTGTACCGCCTCGATGTTCCGCGCTGCAGCATTGAAGGTCTCGGCGGTGAATGCCAGCATCGCCTCATCGGCGGGGGTGAGTTCGCCCGGCGTGGGCACCGTGCCATCGAAGCGCGACTGCGTGAACGAGAGCAGGCGGTGAATGGCGTTGCCGAAGGTGGCCACCAACTCGTCGTTGTTCCGCCGCTGGAACTCATCCCACGAGAAATCGGTGTCGCGGCTCTCGGGCGCGTTGATCGTCAGGAAGAAGCGGATGGCGTCCGCGTCAAAGAGATCGAGCGCTTCTGGCAGGAACGGCAGCCGCGAGGTGTAGGTGCGCGACGAGGAGAGCTTCTGGCCATCGAGGGTCAGGAACTCGTTCGCTGGCACGTCATATGGCAGCGCCAGCCCGCCATACCCCATCAGCATCGCGGGCCAGATGATGGCGTGGAAGGGGATATTGTCCTTGCCCACGAAGTAGTAGGCGCGAGCCGGTGCTGCACCATCCTCGCCCAGCGTCCACCACGCCTTCCAGGCGTCCGGCGTGCCTTGCCGCTCCGCCCACTCGATGGACGCGGAGAGATACCCGATGACAGCATCGAACCAGACGTAGATGCGCTTGTCGTCAAAGCCCTCGAGCGGGATCGGCACCCCCCAGTCCAGATCACGGGTGATGGCCCGGGCGCGTAACCCTTCCTTCAGCCAGCCATTGGTAAACCCGACCACCGCCGGGCGCCAGTGCTCTCCAGTAACCGCCACCCACGCTTCCAGGCGCTCCTGGAACTTCGGCAGATCCAGGAAAAAGTGCGTCGTGTCACGCGTCTCCGGTGTGGCTCCAGTCAGCTTGGAGCGCGGATTGATGAGGTCGATCGGATCGAGCGTACGCCCACAGTTGTCGCATTGGTCGCCGCGCGCATCCTCATATCCACAGTGCGGGCAGGTGCCTTCCACGTAGCGGTCCGGTAGGAAACGCTGCGCCTGAGGGTCGTACATCGCGATCTGCGTGTCCTGGAACAGGTAGCCCTGCTCCAGCAGGCGCAGGAAGAAATCCTGCGTCACCCGGTAGTGGATCGGGGTCAGGGTCGAGGTGTAGAGGTCATAGCTCAGGCCGAGTCGCTCGAAGCTCTCCGTGATACTGGCGTGGTTCTGCTCCGCCAGCTCCCGTGCGGTCATGCCCAGTTTGTCCGCCGCCACCGTGATTGGCGTGCCGTGCATGTCCGAGCCGGAGACCATCAGGACGTTATTCCCGGCCATGCGGTGATAGCGGGCAAAGATGTCCGGCGGTACATACGCGCCGGCGGCATGCCCCAGGTGGCGCGGGCCGCTGGCGTAGGGCCAGGCCACAGCCACCAGGACCTGCTCTGGGTGGGGCGCGGAAGTCACGGGTACGTCAGTCACTGATATCGGCCTCGTTTCGCATCGATCCAGACGTGAAGCACATCTCGCAAATTATGCCAAGTGTCATGCGCCGGGCGCACCTTGCTGCCCGCGCCGTAGGTCCAGAGTACTGGCACGGCCGCAATGCGGTAGCCGCGCACCCGCGCAATCACCAGCAACTCAACATCGAACGCGGTCACGCGCGGACCGCTGACGCCGCGCGGCTCGCCGGTATAGAGGCGCGAGCGGCGGAGGATGTCACGGGCCACCGGGGCGCGGAACAGCTTGAAGCCGCATTGCGTATCGTGAATGCCGGGCACCAGCAGCACCCGCACCAGCCCGTTGAAGACGCGTCCCATCAGGTGCCGGTAGGACGGCTCCCCAATCCGGCCCGCCCCCTCCCCTTCCCGTGAACCAATGGCGACATCAGCCCCACGCTCCACCGCCGCCCGCAGGTCGACCAGGTAGTCGAGCGGCGTCGCCAGGTCGGCATCGCTGAACGCGATCTGCTCCATCGTCGAGGAAAGCATCCCGGCGCGGACGGCCGCGGCCTTGCCCCCATGCGGCACGCGCACCAGGTAGCCGGCAGGGAATGCGGCCAGGGCGTGCTCCGCCAGGGAGGCGGTCTCGTCGCCGCTCCCGTCATCCACCACGATCAATTCGGTGCGGTACGGCTGCTGGCATAGCCAGGCAGCAGCGGTGGCGATGGTCTCCTGGATACGCGGCGCTTCGTTATATGCCGGGATCACAAGCGAGAGTGAGGGAGCGCTCTGCTGGGGGGTGGGGAGAGGCTGCGCGCCAGCGGTCTTCATCGTCGCTAAGTACTACCACCACCGTTGCCACGGAGACATATGGTATGGTCGCGAGACCCCGCCCTGCACGACAGAAGGATCACCAACATGCACCTGCTTGGCGCGCACATGTCGATTGAAAAGAGCCACGCATTGGCTATTGATCGCGCGGCCGCATTCGACATGACGGCGCTACAGATCTTCGTCAAGAATGCCAGCCGCTGGGTGGCCAAGCCGATCGACCCGGCCGCGGCAGAGACCTTCCGCGAGCGCCTGGCCAGCAGCAATCTCGGCTTCACCGTCGCGCATGATTCCTACCTCATCAACATGGCCTCCCCGGATGACGCGCTCTGGGAGAAGTCGCTCAATGCCTTCCAGGACGAAATGGGGCGCTGTGCCCTGCTCGGCGTGCCATACCTGGTCACACACCCGGGAGCGCACATGGGCACCGGCGTCGATACCGGCATCAGGCGCGTAGCCGCGGGGCTGAACCGCCTGTTCGATGAAGATCCGGCCAACCCAACGGTAGTCCTCCTGGAGACTACTGCCGGGCAGGGCACGACGCTCGGCAGCAGGTTCGAGGAGCTTGCCGGCATCATCGACCAGGTCGAAAACAAGGACCGTGTGGCCGTCTGCTTCGATACCTGCCACGTGTTTGCCGCCGGCTACGACCTGCGCACGCCGGAAACGTACGAGGCCACCATGCAGGCGTTCGATGACATCATCGGGCTGGACCGCCTCATTACGTTCCACCTGAATGACTCGAAGAAGGGGCTCGGCCTCCGCACCGATCGTCACGCACATATCGGCGAGGGGGAACTTGGCCTCGAGGCCTTCCGCCTGCTGGTGACCGATCCGCGCTTCGCGGACACGCCGGGTGTGCTGGAAACGGCGAAGGACGATGACGAACTCGGAGACCAGCGCAACTTGCGCAAGTTGCGCGATCTAGCCCAGGTTGCCGCGGCAGCCCCCGCGTAGTGAGTAGTCCCCCCCGCCGCAACTGGACGGAGCCTCCCCCGCGCCAGCCCCGTCCACCCTCCCGTCGGCGGCGCGCACCCGCGTTGCCATCGAACCAAGTACAGCCGCCGCCCTTCATCGCCGCAGCTGCCCGCTGGGCGTCGGGGATCGCGCGGCAGCCAGACCGCCTGCGTGGCCTGATTGCTGCCTCGCTGGCGCTGTGCGGGTTTCTGCTGGCGTCGCTTTCCGTCTGGGCGGACGTCACGGTGCACCGCGGTGTCGGGGATGGCGTGTCGCCGCTCATCGTGCGGCAGTACACCGGGCGCGATCTTGCCACGAATGTCGATCTCACGCGCTTCACGCCAGACCAGCTATCCGCCGTCGCGGCTGGCCTGCAGGCCAACGGCTTCCGCTACGTACGGCAGAGCTTCTCCTGGGCCGAGATTGAGCCATCGCCGGGCAACTATGTCTGGGACGAGTACGACGCCATTGTTGCCGCCCTCAACGAGCGCGGCATCAGCGTCATCGCCGTTCTGCACCGCTCACCGGCCTGGATCCGCTCGCCCGACGGCGCATCCGCCCTTGATTCCCCGCCGGCAGATCTGGCGGCCTTTGAGCGGTTCGTCGGTGCGCTGGCGGCCCGGTACGGAGACCAGGTCGGCTTTCTGCAGATCTGGGATCTCCCCAACCAGCCGCAGCGCTGGGGCAACGCCAACGCCGATCCGGGTGCATACGTCTCGATGCTGGCTCTCGCCTCCAATTCGGCGCGTGGCGCCAATCCCAATTCGGTGATCCTGCTGGCAGAACTGGACCCCTTCCCACCTGAGGGCTCCCGGGATGACCTCGCGTTTCTCCGCGGCGTCTACGATGCCGGTGGGTCCGCCTTCTTCGATGTCGTTGCGGCGCGGGTGAGCGGCGGCGAGAGTACGCCATATGACCGCGCGGCACGCGCAAACCATGAAAACATGTCCCGCGTTGTCCTGTTGCGCGAAGTGATCGCCGCCAGCAACGATCCGGCCAAACCGATCTGGGCGACTCACTTTGGCTGGAGTTCCGGCAGCGAAGGCGTGGGAGAGTTTGGCGAGCAGGCGCAGGCAGCGTACGTGATTGCCGGGCTGGAGCGAGCGCGCGCCGAATGGCCATGGATGGGACCGCTGTTCCAGTGGGGCCTGACGCCTGGTCCCGACCTGGGTGGCAACACGCCAGCCGATTTCGCCCTGCTGCGCGATGACGGTTCGCCCTCTTCCCTCTTCACCGAACTGGGAGCCTTTTTCGTGCGCGGTGGTACGGCTGCCGCGCCAACCGGACTGGCGCCGGTGAACGCGCAGCAATTCGTCTGGGAGGGCAACTGGGAACGGCAGCACCTGGGCCGAGACACCTACCGGACAACGTCCGAGGTGGATGCCCGCTTCCGCATCCCGGTGGAGGGGAACGGGGTGGTGGCTCGGGCACGCCTCGCGCGCGATGCTGGCAACGTGGAACTCACCATTGATGGCGCCCCGCGCGACGTCTCACTCGACAGCTTCCAGGCCGCGGACGTTGATATCACCCTGGCGCGCAACCTCGCTTCCGGCACGCACGAGGTAGCCATGCGCCTCACGGAACCGGGCGAATTGACCCTTGGCGGCCTGGTCGTGCAGCGTACCGTACCGATGCAGTGGCCGATCCAGCTACTGTTGTTGAGTGGCGTCGCCATGCTCTTCTTCGGGCTGTTCGATGGCCTGATCCTTGTGGCGGAACGGAGTGGCGCCCTGCAACGCCGACGCTCTGGCGAGCTCTGGCCGGAACTGCCGCAGCTCCCCGACTGGCGGCCCTCCCGTCGCGCCTGATCTCCTGCCGTGGCCCGGCTCTCTATACTCGAACTGCCGTCCGCTGCCTGTGCGGCGCAGAATGCTGGCCGAATACGCACGGATTGCCTGGTGAATCACCCTCCTGTCGCTGGCTCTCGCCCGCCTGAGCCACCTTTCAATCCAGACACCACCCCGGAAGGGGCTGTCTCCAGCCAGACCCTGTGGCGGCGCTTGCTGCGCCCACAGACCTTCATCTCCTTTGCCGTCGCTATCGCGGTGCTCTGGTTCGTCGTGCGCCAGTTAAATGTGGACCCCGGGGCGATCTGGGCGCAGGTGCGGCAGGCGAACCCCCTCTATCTCGGGGTCGCGTTCGTGCTCTGGTATGGAGCCTTCATCGTGCGCGGCCGGCGCTGGGGATACATGATCTCCTCCTCTGGCATCGCGGCGGAACCCGGCCGGCGCGTGCCGCCGCTGAGTGACCTCGCGCAGATCGTCTTGCTGGCGTACTTCGCCAATTCCCTCGCCCCGGCCAAACTGGGCGATGCCTACCGCGCCTACCTGCTGCGGCAGGATGGCGGCGTACCCTTCAGCGCCGGGGTCGGCACTATCGTCGCCGAGCGCATCGTGGACGCCATGATGATCGTCCTGGTGTTAGCCGGGGCGGCGTTGGTGGTGTTCGGTGGCGCCATGCCAGCACAGGCCTCCCCTACGCTCGCGCTGGGCGCGTTCGTCTTCGTTGCTGGCGCTGTTGGCCTGGTGCTGCTGTGGATAGCGCGGGACGTCATCCTGCGCCTCCTGCCCAGAGCGTTCCGCGAGACCTATCTGCGCCTGCAGCAGGCGCTGTTCGGCTCCCTGAAACGGCCGCTGCCCGTGTTTGGCATCAGTCTCCTGCTCTGGCTGAACGACGGCATGCGGGTCTGGTTCGTGGCGCGCTCCATAGATGCCGGCATCTCCCCGGCAGTCGCCATCCTGGTGGCGGTCATGGGCGCCTTGCTGACGGTCATCCCGTTCACGCCAGCCGGGCTCGGGGTGGTTGAACTGGGCGTCGGCTCGATCCTGGTGAGCGTGCTCGGGGTAGACCCCGTCGTGGCGGGTAGCATCATCGTGCTTGACCGGGTGGTCGCCTTCTGGAGTCTGCTGCTGGTCGGCGCGGCGCTCTCCATCTGGCGGGCGCGGCGTGACTTCAGCCAACCGGCAGATCCCCTTTCGGTCTCGCCGTCATGACACCAGAGCCGCCGCCCTTCTGGAACCCGTTTGCGCGCTACCGTGCCTGGTCCCGGGAAAACCCGGCACAGGCCCAGATCGCCATTCTCACCGCTGTCTTCATCAGTTTCATCGTCCTGATGGGGCTGGCCACCATCGTCGTGATTATCGGCCTGCTGCGCTAGCTCACCCGCGCCCGGCCACGAGGGATACGCATGATTGACCCCGCCACCCCAACCGCAACCGTTGCTTCCCCAGCCCCGCCGCCCATGCCTGTCTCGGAGTTCCGCAGCGTCGTCACCCAGATTGAGGAGGCCGTCGCCACTGTCATGGTGGGCCAGGGCCCGATCGTGCGCGACGTGCTGATCAGCCTCATCGGCGGCGGACACGTTCTTCTGGAAGGCGTGCCCGGCCTGGGCAAGACGATGCTGGTACGCACCCTGGCCGACGCCCTGGACCTGCACTTCAGCCGCATCCAGTTCACGCCCGACCTGATGCCGGCCGACATCACTGGAACCAACCTGCTGCTGGAAGACAGTGCGGGGCGTAAGCAGTTCGCGTTCCAGCCGGGGCCAATCTTCGCGAACCTCGTCCTGGCCGACGAGATCAACCGCGCCACACCGAAGACGCAGTCGGCGCTCCTGGAGGCAATGGCCGAGCGCCAGGCGACGGTGGCCAACGAGATTCATCTGCTCGCATCCCCATTCTTCGTGCTGGCCACGCAAAACCCCCTGGAGATGGAAGGCACCTACCCACTCCCTGAGGCGCAACTGGACCGCTTCTTCTTCAAGCTCATCGTGCCCTTCCCCAGCGCTGCGGACCTGACCGAGATCGTGCGTCGCACCACCCTGCCAGCACCTCCTGAGACGACCTCCGTCGCCAGCGGCGAGACGATCAAGCAGATGGGGCTGATGGCGCGGCAGGTGCCGATTGCTTCCGCCGTTACCGACTTCGTAGTCCGCCTGACCCTGGCCACCCACCCCACAGAGCCACAGCCGCCTGAGGTGGTGCGCCGCTACGTGCGCTACGGCGTCAGCCCGCGTGGCGCACAGTCGATTGTGCTCGGCGCGAAGATCCGGGCGCTCATCGAAGGCCGGTTGAACGTGTCGTTCGAGGACGTGCGCACGGTCGCCCTCCCGGCGCTGCGACACCGCCTGATCCTCAATTTCGACGCGGAATCGGCCGGTGTGACAACGGACGCCGTCCTGACCGAACTGCTGTCAACGCTGGCTGAATAGAGCTGCCTGCAGGCGGAGAGTGCCATAATCTCAACCCTGGTTTACACTCCCACAATCCAGCAGGTGCGGTTCACATGAGCCGCTGAGATAATCAAGTGCATGTCCGCCTATGGCCCAGGGCGACAGTGTCGTTGCTACACGCAAAAGGAGACCTGACGTGGTAGATCCGAATCCGCGACCAGACCGTTACGAAGACAAGGGACCTGATCTCGACAGCGTCAACGGCCTGATCCAGGCGCGCATTGACGGCGTAATCAGCCGCCGCCAGCTCATGCGCCGCGCTGCTGCGCTGGCCATCGCCGCGCCGGTGGTGAACGTGATGCTGCACGCCACCTCGGATATGGCGCACGGCGCGCCCTCCCAGGGCCGCGAGCGGGCGCTTGCCCACATGCGCGCCCAGTCTGCCACCACCGTGCCGGCTGATGCGCCGACCGCACCGGAGGGCACACCGCAGGAAGGTGGCGTGCTCACAATCGGCACCAACGAAGAGCCAGACACGCTAAACCCCTACCTCACGCAGCTCGTGACCGGCTCCGACATCATCACCGGCATCATGGACACGCTGATGCGCTATGACAGCACGCAGACGCTGGTCCCGGCGCTAGCCACTGAATTCAGCATCTCGGATGACGGCCTCACCTACACGTTCACCCTGCGCGAGGGCGTGAAGTTCCACAACGGCGATGCCTTCGGTCCCCAGGATGTCATCGACACCTGGAAGATGATCATGAACGAAGACTTCGCCGCGTTCTCCACGCTCGGGTGGGACAAGATCACGGATGTCACCTCTCCCAACGAAACGACCGTGGAGATGGTCACCAACGAGGTCTACGCTCCATTCCTCAGTACCGTGGCCACCGATCCCAGTTCCTCGATTGCTCCCGTCTCAGTACTTGCAGCGGGCCCGGAGAAATTCAAGTCCGACTTCGGCCGCTCGATGCTGATCGGCACCGGTCCCATGAAGTTCAACGAGTGGACACCGAAGCAGCAGATCACGCTCGACAAGAACGCTGAGTACTGGGGTGAGACGCCGAAGCTGGACCAGGTGATCGTCCGCTTCCTGCCGGATGACAACACGCAGCTCGTCCAACTCCGCACCGGCGAAGTGCAAGCCACCATCGGCGCGGGATCTCTCGGCCCGCTGCGCGTGGATGAGGCTCTCAGCATTCCGGGCGTGGTCGTCCTGGAGCACTCGTCCCCGGGATGGAACCACCTCGATCTCAAGCATGTCCTCTTCCTGCGTAACCCACTGATTCGCCAGGCGTTGGACTTTGCCACGCCAAGCCAGGACATCATTGACAAGCTGTTGAAGGGCCGCGCCTTGCGGTCAGTCGCCGATCAGCAGCCAGGCACGTGGGCCTTTAATGCTGATATCGAGGGACGTCCGTTTGACATCGAGCAGGCCAAGGCGCTCTTCGCAGAGGCCGGCCTGACCCAGAACGGAGAAGGCATCTGGGAAGGCAAGGTCCCGACCGATGATCCGATGGTTTTCGATGGCGAGGTCATGCCACTCGCGATCGAACTCTGGGGCATCGGTGGCGACACGCAATCCCAGCAGATTATCCAGGTCATTGCCCAGGCTTGGGGACAAGCTGGGGTCAAGACGACCTCCAACTTCCAGGATGTCTCCACCCTGTGGGGTCCCGAAGGCTACCAGTGGGTGCCAGACACCATGACCGCGTGTCTGTACAGCTGGTTCAACGGCAATGACCCGGACGACATGTTCTACTGGCACTCTTCCCAGATTCCAGACAGCCCGACGGGCTCGGGCGGCAACGCAATTGCCTACTTCCACGAATTCAACTTCCAGGCGGAGATCGACGAATTGACCGAGGCTGGTGCTGCTGAGACGGACCAGGCAAAGCGTACGGAGATCTACCACCAGATCCAGGAACTCCTGCACGAGCAGGTGCCGGTGATCTTTATCTCCTGGGGCCTCAGCTTCCCGGCCATCACCGAGAAGCTCGGCGGTTTCTGGCCAAGTTCGTTCAACCGCATGCTCTGGAATGTCCAGGACTGGTACCTGGTCTAATCCGTAACGCACGCCGGGGCGTCGTCGATCCTGACGACGCCCCGGCACTCAGGCAGAGGGCGCCATGTTTCGCTTCATTGTGCGCCGTGTGCTGGAAGCGATTCCGCTGCTCTTCGGCATTGCGGTCCTGTCTTTCGTCTTCATGCAATTGGCGCCCGGTGGCCCGGATGCGCTCTTCGCGCGCAACGGTCGCATGTCCCAGGAGCAACTCGACGCCATCCGTCGCAGCATGGGGCTAGACCTCCCACCACACGAGCAGTTCATTGCCTGGTTCTTCAATATCCTGCGGGGTAACCTTGGCATCAGCTATGCCCACTTCCGCCCTGTCTCGGAGGTGATCGGCGAGGTCTTCCCCAATACCGTCATCCTGATGACCGCCGGGCTGATCATCTCGCTCATCTGCGCCCTGGTGTTCGGTATCGCCGCCGCGCGCCGCCCCTATGGCTTTTTTGATGTCACCACCTCGTTCATCAGCTACTTCGGATTGGCCATGCCGGTCTTCTGGTTCGCGCTGATGCTTCAGTTGCTCTTCTCGGTGCGCCTCGGCTGGCTGCCTTCTGCCGGTATGTACAGTGCGCAAGGCGGAGGCGGCTTCATCGACCTGCTGCGGCACATTGCCCTACCGGCGATCACTATCGGGATCGGCTCGATCGCCGGCTGGAGCCGCTATGTACGCTCCTCGACCGTGGAGCAGCTCTCTCAGGACTATGTGCGTTCCGCCCGCTCCAAGGGACTTTCCGAAGGGCGAGTGATGACCGGGCACGTCCTGCGCAACGCCCTGATTCCGCTGGTGACCGTGGTGGGCATCGACGTTCCACTCTACCTGACGGGCGCGGTGTTGACCGAAACGGTCTTCTCCTGGCCGGGCATGGGGCGCCTCTTCTTTGACGCCCTGACCGTGCGGGACTACCCGGTGCTGATGGGCATCCTGGTCCTGGGGGCTATCCTGATCGTCGTGGGCAATCTGGTGGCCGACCTGATCTACGGCCTGCTCGATCCGCGCATCAGCCTCTCATGATGGTGAAGCAACGCGTGCCCTTCGGAGTCCGGCCATGAGTGTGCAGTCATCCGTAGAGACGCTTGGCGGTGAACCTGGAACGCTCGCCGACGCGGCACCCGTTCCCACCACGCGGCTCGGTGGCGATCTGCTGTCCAAGCCGTCGCGTGGGCCCTGGCGCATTGCCTTCGATCACTTCAGGCGATCGAAACTCGCCGTCCTGGGCGTCGTCATCCTGGTCCTGATGGTGCTGATCTCGATCTTCGCCGGCTCCATCGCGCCCTACGCAGAGAACGAAATCGACCTCTTTAACATCACCGGCCAACCATCGCCGGAGCACCGCCTGGGCACCGACGAACTGGGACGCGATGAGCTGAGCCGGCTCATGTATGGCGGGCGCATCTCTCTCTCGGTCGGCGTCGGCGCGGCCCTCATCTCCGCCGCACTGGGGATCGTCGTTGGCGCCATCTCCGGCTACTACGGCGGCTGGGCAGACACGATCCTGATGCGTTTCGTCGACCTGATGCTGGCCTTCCCGGCCATTTTCTTGTTGCTGATCCTCTTCGCCATGTACGGCAGCTCCGTCCTGAGCGTGGTGATCTTTCTTGGGGTCTTCTCCTGGATGTGGCTGGCTCGCATCATTCGCGGTGAGTTCATGTCGCTCAAGCAGCGCGACTTCGTGGAGGCCGCACGCGCCATCGGCGTACCGGACGGCACCATCATCCGCCGCCACCTGCTGCCGAACGTGGCGGCCGCGATCATCGTGGCCACCACCCTGAACATCGCCTACGCCATGCTCGCGGAGGCGACGCTCTCCTTCCTTGGCTTCGGCGTGCCGCCAGAGACGCCGACCTGGGGGAACATGCTGAACGCCGCGCGCCCCTACTTTGTGACCGTGCCATTGCTGGCAATTGCCCCCGGCCTGACCCTGACCATTGCTGTACTGGCCATCAACTTCGTCGGTGATGGCCTGCGCGACGCCTTCGACCCGCGCGGCCGGCGGCGGTAATCGCCATGCCATCCCGTCACGCGCAGTCACCCCACCACCCGTTGTTATTCCGACGAAGGGGGAATCTCGTCGTGCGCCCGGCTCCCCTGGAAACCTGTGCCAGCCCATGATCCCCCTCATCGAAACCGGCGGCTCCTGGGACGAAATCGGCCACGACATCGGCAAAGCCGCCCGTGACCAGATCCAGCAGGCAGCGTCTTCCGCCCGAGCCGAGCTCGGCGGCGTCGAGCTTGCCGAGGTCGTCCAGAACATCGGGCCCTATCTGCGTGTTACTGAGGAAGTTGCGCCGGACATCGTGGCCGAGCTGCGTGGCATGGCGCAGGGCAGCGGCGTCCCCTTCGAGACGCTGTTCGTCCTCAATGCCGCCGCCGAACTCACCCAGTCCCTGGGACGTATGCAGTGCAGCGTGGTCGCCGTCGCGGGCGCCGGAACAGCCGACGGTCACGTGCTATTGGCCCACAACGAGGACGCCACCGCTGGCTGGGGCGACCTCGCCTACGTCGTCAAGGTAACCCCAGACGACGCCCCGGGCTACGTCGCCTTCACCTACGCGGGGCTGCTGCTTCACCAGGGGTTCAATAGCGCTGGGCTTGGCTCAGTTGGCAACGCCCTCTACGCGCGCGACGCTCGCCCCGGAGTGCCCAAGCTGCTGCACTACCGCCGCGCCATCGTGCAAGCAACGATCGAGGGGGCGATCCGCGCCGTGACGGACCGGCGGCGCGCCTTCGGCAATAATCACCTCTTCGCCACCCGCGACGGCGATATCTACGACGTGGAGGTCTCAGGCTCCCGCTGGGCGATGATGCCGGGCCGCAACGGCTTCCTGGCGCATGCCAATCACTTCACGCTGCCAGAAATGGCCGGGCTGGACAGCCAGGACGACCTGCTCAACTCCCGCCTGCGCCAGACCCGGCTGGAAACCCGTCTCGAACGAGCCTGGGGCGAGATCACCCCATCCTGCCTGTGCGAGATTATGAGTGACCACGCCAACTACCCGCGCTCCGTCTGCAAGCACCACGCGCCGGAGAGCGACCTCGACTACGGCACGATCGGCAGCGTCGTCATCGACGTCACCGCCCGCACCCTCTGGGCCTGCAGCGGCAACCCCTGCCGCGGCGAATGGCGCGAGGTCAGCCTCTAGACACGATCACGATTCCTTGACGCTCCGGCACGCCACAGGTATTCTTGCCGCTGCTGGAGGCGTGGTGTAGTGGCCTAACATGCAGCCCTGTCAAGGCTGAGACCGCGGGTTCGAATCCCGTCGCTTCCGCCAGATAGACGTCGCGTTTGACAATCCAAATTGAAGAACGGTGCAAAACTGGGTTGTGGCTCAACAGCTGCAACCCAGTTGTCTTTGATGCGAACCTGGACGAAGAGCATCCGAGCCAGGGCATTTCGCTGTGCATCATCCGCGGCTCGCCAGGCCGCCGGCAGGTCACTCAAGAACTTGGCCGCATGGTCCAGGATGGACTCCCACTCATCAGCATTACGCAAGGCCTCTCGCTGCTTACTCAGTTGATCGCGGCGCTCGATGTACTCCTCCCTACTCAGATCCCCAAGCTCAAACAGGGTACGCGCGTTCACCAACTGCGACTCCAGGCGTTTTTTCTGGAGATCGACAACAACCCCATCGTCGCCAGAACGCAACTGCACGTCGCGTAGGGCGTCTTGCAAGTCCTCCGGCAGAGAAAACGAATCCAGGTAATCGAGAATCTGCGCCTCGTACACGTCAAGAAATGTGGAGCGTTGCTCGCACTTTGGACCCTGTCGCCCGCGGTAACAGTACGCACGAGCGCGACCCTTCTCACGGTGAATATTCAGATTACCCCCGCAGTGGTGGCATTTCAGCAACCCGGATAGCGAGTAAACGTGGGCCCGGCGCTTCATTGGTAGCGGACTGCTCGCTCGACGTGATCTTGCTTCCACAGCGGCCGTGAACAGCGTGTCATCCAGCACCGCATCATGAACGCCGTCGCGCCATCCACCGCCACCGTCGGGCAGCTCCCCGAGATAGAAGCGATTCTGCAGCATTGGCCGCACGGTGTCTTTGGTAAAGAGGTTGCGGCCTCGATTCCCAGTCGTCCGATATCCACGCTCGTTAAGGAGGTTGGCGACGTCCCTGTCAGAGATCCCCTTTGCTGCTGCTTCAAACGCCAGGAGCAATCCAGGGTACGTCTCTGGATCTGGCACTGGAACGCCAGAGGTGTTCTTCTTGACACCAAAAGGGAGCAGTCCATTGTAGAGGCCCTGTGCCTTTCGTTCGGCCTTGCCCTTCTTGGTCTCTGTGCTCAAGTTGTCCGAGTAGTACTGAGCGAAAGCGGCCAAGGTCGCTAGAATGACTTTGCCGATGGGCGTCGTGAAGTCCATTTGCTCCGAGATAGAGACAAATCCAACCCCCGCCCGTTCCAATTGCTCCAGCGTCTCGAGTGTCACGCGCAGGTTGCGTGAGAAACGATCCAGCTTGTGTACAACGATGATGTCTAGCATCCCTGTTGCGGAATCGTTGAGCATTTCCTGAAAGGCCGGGCGCTTGTCTAGGTCACCTGTTCGAGCACTGCGTCCCTCATCTCGGTAGATCTTTGCAATCTCCCAGCCATGGGCCTCGCAGTAGAGTTTCCCAGCGCGGTCCTGTGCGTCAAGCGAGTAGCCCTCTACCTGCTCCTCGCTGGAAACACGTTGATATAGCGCGACTCGCTTTTTCGGGACATTGGCCTTAGTTAGCATCGTTGAGCTCATGAACCCTCACCTTCACTGTGGGCTTTCTGCTCGGCAGAACAATACGATGTGTTTGGGTTTCACCTCGACTCTTTCGATCGCCGTCAACTTTGGCTTGGCGACTGCCAAGTAGCTGTAGAGGAGCGATCAGGGGAGTACGAGTTGCGAGCCGACGCCAGATCGCTGAAGCGGCCTTGATTGGAAAGATCCCAGCAGCTACCTACAGAATTGGTGCACAGTCGACACCGTCGTCACAGCTCGATTCCGAAGGAGCACAGCTAGGATCACGTGGCGAGACTGCATCGCGACCAATGAGTCGCAGCGTGCCACGCCTACAGAGTAAGTCTGGCATCCTTGTGCCATCTTTCCGTAGGCATGGCGCTTCGTGCCGAACTAATGTATTTGATTAGAACAACTGAGTACGACACGTGCCTGACTGGAGACTTGGCAGGATCAAAAGTGTGTCAAGGATGCCAAGTTGAATCGCAAGCTATGGCAGCCTTCACGCAATCGGCCTCATTCTCTAGTTCACCATTCCGCCACTACGGGGCAGGTAGCTCCCACCACCACTGACCACCGGCTTGATTTGCCTTCCGCGATTCGACTCCAATTTCCGCCTTGGCCCTGTGGAGGGTTCGTTTGGAAATCCCCAGAGCTTGAGCTGCCTGCTCGACTTCGTTGACGGGTTGTGCGCCAGTCGCAAGAATATCCCACAAGAATTCCTCAGCTGACGCTCGAGGTTGCTGTGGGCCAGCATTCACGAGGTCGTCGATCGACTTGGCCGATTTGCCATGCCAGAGGATGGGCTGATCTTCTGGTCGCGACCACAATTGCGCTGGCGGCCTCTTCGTAAGATTGGCCTTAGTCACGCCAAGCGCCATCATGCCGTCACTAGCCGGCGCTGTCATCCATACGACGCGGGCCGACGCGCCAAACGCGGTTGCACCAAGAATCCTCTGCGTTGCGGATCGTTCCGCCCCGCTCGATTTGCCAACATGGACAATGCCCAGGACGGCAAACTTCTTCCGATTCGCGAGGCTCGTCAACGGTGTTAACGCATCCCGGACGCTCCCTTCAGAATTCCGATCGCTCCCCGCCATGACCGTAGTCAGAGGGTCGATGACGAGTAGATCAATCTCGAACTCCTCGATCGCATCCTCCAGCAACGATAGATGCCTCTGAACATTGAAGAATTGTTCACGGCCATTGTCGTCCAAGACTGTTTCCATCGCATGGATCTTTTTGAAGTCCGCACCATGGAGTTGGAGCCTCGGGTGGAGGGTGTCTTCAACATCGTCCTCTCCGAGAAAAAAAAGGGTACGAAAGGGCGGCGCCACTGTCCCATCGGGCCAAACACCTCCTGTGGACCCGATGGCAGCAATACTTGCAGCAAGTGTGCTCTTGCCGTCGCCAGGCAATCCGCCAAGGAGATGGAACTTGCCTCGGGCGAGCCATTTTTGCCATAACCAGTCGATTTTTGTTGGCTGCACGGAATCAAGCGAACGCACCAGAAGTCGGGACTTAGTTTTCTCCACCGGAGCCACGGATCCGTGTACTGCGAGCTCCTGGCGCAACTGCTGGGCTGATGTGTGTTCTCTCGCCAAGGTCCGAGCGGCGGCCGAAAAATCTCCTTCGTGTTCCATCAACGCGTAAAAGGCAAACCGGTCATAGGAACGATCCGGTTGCAACGAGGTGCTCGTTGTGAAGACATGGAGTAGATCGTTGCCATGCCAGTTCGTCGACGCACTGACGTCCGAGTTTTTGCCCGGACGACGCCAGTACGAGATGTCATCACGGCTATAGGCGAAGTCCCAGCCGTAGTGGGTCAGCACATCATTCCAATTTGTCTCCGTGTTGTATTGGTCACCGGGACGATTCGCGCCGGAGTTCCCCAATTTCGGGTAGTCCGCTTTGCGTGCTCTCTCATCAAGCATCCGGGCGATCGCGCATATGACTTCTCGCTCGTCGGCAGTGATGGCGGCGATTGTGTTGACACCACCACGTACCAGCTCATACGGGCGACCAGTCCCATGGACCGTTCCATGACTCGGCGCGACGACGATGAATCCACCTTCGCCTCGCGTCTCTATAAGCACCTTGTCCGTCCGGTCTACAGGGCGGCAGGCAAGTTTTTGACTACCCTCACATGCGTCCGTTCGCCACAAGATGTGGTACCCACCACCGGGAGTGCGCTCCAAGTATCCGTCGGATACTCGCCTCCACAGGTCTTCGAGTCCATGGTCTTCAACGAGCGCTTCAAACGCGGTCCAAGCCGCAGCGTCATCGAAATCCAAAGCCTCGAGTCCATCGGAAACGGTTCCGCAGACATAGCCCATGCCTGTTTGATAGGGCGAGGCAAACCAGCCATCGACTTCTTCAAGTGTGGGCCCTCGCTGCATAAACTCCTTCCAGTTTCGGACTGGTCGTTTCGAGCCGTTTAAAGCTACTGGAACCACGCTTAAGCCAGCCCAAAGGGCGTCGATCGCACTTTCACGTACAGAAATCACTTTCACTCCCTACTTCGTGTTGATCTGAGTGATCGGGTCTTGGTTGGTGCCTTCTGGCACGGGGCAATCGGGTTCAGAGCTAGCGCTCGTTGTGGAGCTGCGCCCTCCTTTGGCGATGTCGACGAGCAGCGCAGCAAATCCAAGGAATGCAGGATCTAGCCGAACCTGCTTGGTCGACATCTTCGTGTCTTGTGTTTTTGCTGTGCTTCGCCGTTCCACGCCGTGTTACTCACCAATACCTAGAAAAGTGCCGATTGAGCGTGCTTGTCGCTAGCGTCCCCATTAGCCCCGCGCCGAACTTGGGTTTGGCGCGTCAGCTGTAGGGGCTCCAGTCCCTTCCTCGCTCTACTTAGATAGGCGTGAAAAACCGCGTCACAATGTGACGCGGCGTGGAACGGCGTGAATTGAGTTGAGAAGTGTCAGAACTCCCAGAGAGGAGGTTTGTTGCCAGGAGGTTCGTACTTGCAGTAGGCGCCAGTGGTAATCGAAGCGAGATGCTCGCGAAGTAGCGGGTGCTCGGATTCGATGTCATTCAGCGCCCGGCCGATTGCTTTGGTGACACTCGAACGTGCGCGCTGTTCGGGGCTGGCTGCTCTCCGCTCGGCGCCCCTGAGTCCAAATCCTCCTGTGTAGTAGTGGATAAGCTGTTGCTTCTCCCCTTTTAGGGCTTCTGCACTATCGTCGTCGCCTCGCTTTTCAGCGTCAGCAATCTCGTCGTCAAACTCTTGGATTTTTGCCAGAATTTCGCGCTGCGCCTGTTTATCGATGATCGGGCCGGCGTCCCCTAAACCCTCTGATGACGCGCCGATCTCTTCAAGCAGCGCATCAACCGATGCGCCGTCAATATTGCCGACGGTCACTGGCATCCCGTCGGCTGCGCGCACTAATTCAAGTACATGGACTGGCTGGGCCGGACGCCGGAGCAGGTACGCGAGGTATTGGAGACCCTTGCTGTCCGGTACGTGCGCTTCTTGCCCTTCGTATGCGAGAGTCCAGATCTTTCCCTCTCGGCGGAAGCGGCTGGACGGAACCGGTGTTGGTGGTGAAAGTTGGAGTACCGGCAGGGCCCCGGTCTGCTCGAGAGCTTCCCGGCTCCAGCTGGCGAGGAAGTCAAGGCGAGGCACGAACTTCGCGGCATGACGACGCTTGATGCGGGTACGAACAATTACTTCGTCAGCGAAGTCGTTCCGCAGCGCCTGATTGATCCGTTCCTGAAAATCCTGCCAGAAGGTGGTCTCCTGTCTGTTCTGCAACCGGAACGAGTCCAAGGCCGCGTCAATGTCGGGGCGACGAGTAGATCGTAGAAACGCGATGTCGAAGTCGCGCTCCGTCGTGTCAAGGAGTGGCTCCAGAGCAGCCTTCGTTCGGCTCATCGTCCCGAGCGTCAGCTCTTTTTCACAATAGCCGATGAGCTCCAGAACTTCGGTGAGGCCGCCTGGCATCATCTCCCCAAAGTTGATCTGCGACAGTCTGCCGGTCTCTCGCAGACCAAAGCCCCACTGCTGGTCGATTTTCAAGTAGAAGTCGGCCTCGTTTCCCGAGAGCGCGTCAGTAAGCCATTGCAGACAGTCATCCCAGAGGCCAACTACGCTCCCCCTTCGGAGGGCGAGGACTAGGCGCTCAACCAGGCGAATCTTCAGATCAAGGAGGATCTGGCGGCCGTCTTCCAAGCGCCGCGCGTTACCTGCTTCCACGTCCGCCCTGAGCTGCACAAGCTCGTAATGGCACTCGGTCATCCCAGGCGGGCATTGGCGCTCCGTACCAATCGCCATGTTCGTCCCCGGACAGCACCAGATCAACCGTGAGCGCTCAACGACGAAGGGCTCTTCCTGGCGATGTTGACGAGGCGTATTGAAGAGGTTGTAGGGGACGCGCACAGGATAAAGATTCACCGCCAATGGGGCAGGCCACGCCGTGAACCATGCTGACGGGTAGCCCGTAGCAAGGAGGGAATCCCGGTTCTGCGTGAGAAATTGCGAAAACGCCGCAGCTCGCGGTGCGAGTTCCTCAACCGTGAGGAAATGCTTGTACTTGACAAGCGACCGAAGAAGTTCGGTTTGGGCTTCAAGTCGGTCCAGATCCTCGGTGTCCACAATCTGGTAAGCGGAGTCGAGGCCAAAGCGTCGCACAAGTTTGCCGACCAACGGAATGAACAGAAATGTCCGGTTCCAGAGTGGAGAACCTTGCGTCAGTGATTTGCTCCCTTGCAACTGGCCTCCAGGCTCGAAGAGGGCGTCACTCAAGGGCAATTCTTCACTGCCGATCCAGGTCGGCTCCCCCAGCTTAGACGCCACACGCTCGACAATTGGCAAGAGGAGTTCAGGGGATAAGTCACCATAGACACCCGCCGCGACGGCATAGTTCATATGCGCCTGTGCAATCGCGTCGGCGACAGTATGGACCTCGTCGTCCATCTGGGCCTCGTCATCCATGAATGACATTCCTCCTCCTGTGACTCGATCGTATTGCTGTGGTCTCGGCAATATTCGGTGGCAGCGCGTTTCTGGCGTGTTTCCATGGAGGGTCTGGGCTCAATCTCCATGAAGAGGCTACCCCAGGTCTCAGGCGTCGCGTTAGCAATCAACTTGGGTTGACCTCACTTCCAACTTCGTTTCAGCCCCAAGGGCCCGTCTGAACTGCACAACTTCGTCCAAGCCAAAACGAGCGCGTCCAATCGGTCTTTAACTGAGATCAAGTCACTCCCGTGAGCCTGCGAGATTCTCATATGATCCTAGTAGTTACCTGAACATCTTGTAGCAACCTTCTGCCAGCGATCTAACATCCACCATCATCGTTACTCACTTTATGCCTTCCGTATTCACTTAGTACCTTCTTATAAACTGATAATCCCTGAATATACTTGTCAATTGCAGAACTGCTTGCTATTCTCGAACAACGGTCGGCCGCAGGACTTGCCCCATTGTGAGGATTCGCCAGAATGAAGCCCCATGCACCTACCTCCAGGCACCTGATCTCCCTCGCCACCAATCCAGCCTGCCAGCGCCTGCGCCGAAAGCTCCTGTTGGGATTGTCCAATCAGGACGCGTGCCGGCTCCTTGCACATACGGAACTGCCTGGTGGGCACCGGGAGCGGACCGCTGCCTTACGCCACGGCCGGCTATTTCACCGACACCTGGCCGCCAACCGTGGCGCCGCGCTCCTCGCCTCCACCCGGGAAATCGCACCAATTGACACGAGCACGGTGAGGGTCCTGGACGTGGAGGATGCCTCCCGCAAGTACACGGGCTACCCCCTCAAGCACGCTGTCCTGATGACTGAAAAGGCACTGTGCAACGCAGCTAGGCAGAGGCCCCGCGTAATCGGAATGTCAGTGCCGCCGTTGGACAACTGATGCCGACGATCGTTCCGAGGCCCCACAGTTCGAAAGGGTGTTGCCCCTCACTGAAGAATCCGCGCTGATCGTCGCGAGCGGGATTGAACCACCATAGACGCCACCCTCGTCCGCTGTGTTCGTCGCAACCTCTCTGCTCTCAAGGAACCGTACCTGGCTGCCAAGGGTGAGAAAGTTCTCCCCGCCGATGTTGCGCTTATGTCGCGACGGCTGTGCCACGCAGGATAACGGTGAACCCATCTTCGACAAAGAGGCCACCCCCCCATGTACCGTGGTTGCCCACTGACGAGGCGATGGGCACTGCTCCATGGTTGGTCCGGCCAACTGATCGCCCTATCCGCCGTCGAGAGCGAAGATTGCCACAGTGGTACATACACGAGTGGCATCCTTTGTTTTCTTGGCGATCTGCTGACCCAAGTCACAGCAGCAAGGAGCACATCTCGTCTTCGGGACCTTAGCGGAGTTCGAGCGGGACCTCATCAGGGAACGGACGCATGCCGGACTGCCTGCGGCTCTGGCACGGGGACAATTGGATGGGCGACCGACGAAGCTCACTGATCCCAAGTAACTCGAGCAGGCCCGGTCGCTGCTCACAGGCGGGCAAGCTGACGTTGCCACGACCAGCCGCACGCTCGGCGTCTCCCACGCCACGTTCTACCGACATGTGAAGCAGCAGAGTGATCCTGGATACTTGCTAGGGTAACTCTTGACCATGAGAGTTCCGTCTGTTCAAACGGTTTGAAGATGATTGCTAAGCGGGAGGACCTTGTTGAGAGCCATCTGGGGCTACTCCTCTGATGACAGCTGAATTCGGCAGGAGTGCGTGTCTCGCTCTTCGGGAACCGTCCCCACTTCCCTTCCGGGGGCGGGGCGGGGCCCCGGTTTTGGACTGGTTGGGTGTGTGCTGGGGTTGTTGATCCAGCTGCCGCCGAGTGGTGCATTCAGGTTGTAGCCCTTGATGGGTCCGAACCCACAGGAGGCACTGTGACACGAGCGCGTTGTCAGGACGCTTCCTTCTGGGGGACGGGGAAGCAACGCAGCCATCTGCATACACGCCCGCCTGTGCGAGACGCAGAAAAATCCAGGACCCCATCCCTTGGGTGCCCTCGTAAGTGCGTATCTCTACCCCCCAGACAAAATACAGCCTATTTTCTATAACCCCATAATATTAATATCTCCTCTCTCGCACATAAGCCCGCAGCCCTGGGGCTCGCGTCCGTGAATCCCGCAGGGAATACGACACGAACACCGCATTGTGCGACCGTGAGGCAAGCTCTGGATAGGAAATCCGTGCAACCATGCGGCCCGCTACTGAATGGAAGGGTGCTGAACGCCTCATGGGAACATCACGTATTGTGGTATTCAGCCCGCCGGTTCTTGGGGCAAAGAACACTCGTGGGCCTGCCACCTGGGCAAAATATGCTCGCAGGCGTGAGTCGCATGCGGGCACCTTAGACTCTGTCTGTGTCACTTCCCAGGTGACCGTTCATCAGTATGGTGGAGAGGCTGGAATCCCATAGAGGGTGAGCAACCCTTCATGAGGCAATAGCCTGATTCAGCATGAGGATGAATACCTGACTCGCCAGAGAATCTGGTGGTCGGCAAGCAGGCGTGATTGCTGGCACCTGGTGCGAGCGAACGAACAAAGCCCGGTCTTTGCGGTAGCGCTGATACTGGTGATCCCAACACTGCCGATCACGATCATGAGACCACCACCATGATGAGGAGGAGAACGAGGGCATGGCGATCTACAAGCGCGGGGACCGCTGGCCCGTGCAAGTTGCGCGTCGTTGGGAATCGTGCTTCGTAGCCAATGCCTCCTACATGCTCATCAAGTGGTCGTAGCGCGCACGATAGAACGCCCCGGGGCAGCGGTCGCGGGGGCGATGATCAACGGCTGCAGGACCCGTGGGAGCGTCTGTGGCGCATCGTGCTCGGAGCAGGGGATACCGGCGTCCTGGAGCGCCGCAAGGGCTGTCAGGTATGCCGGCGATTGCCAGGATGTTGTCTCAGATTCTGAGGCCGGTTTCAGCTGCTGGGTTTCTCCTTCGCACGTTGCTCGTACAGGCGGCCCCTGCGGGAGTCGAATGGTCGCCGCCAGCGTGTGATCCGGAAAATGCCTTCAAGACGTGGCGCGGCGACATCGAGTTCACGCTCGATGACATCATGCCTGAAACCTATCCGCTGCAGACCTCCCTCACGCTCTACCATGCAGAGCTGCATCCCGATCCGCCCCGGCATGGGGTCAATGATGAGGTGATCCTCAGAAAGGTACGTTCCTAAGCGTTCCCCCGACCCGTCGCTACGCAAGGAGACCCCATGAACCGACGCCACATGATTGCTGCCACCGTCTTCGCCACCGCGGGTGCTACCACTGGTGCAACTACCCAGGCCAGCATCCTGTCCACCCATGAAACCAACACTCAGATCCAGGGCAAATTCATCAACGTGATGACCAACTCGCCCATCAACAACGCCGATATCACCCATCTCCAGAATTACACGGGCGTCAACCGCGCCACCATTCACGGCTGCTCTGTTCAGACCCCCAGGGAAGTCTCCAGATCGGGGTGTTGGAGGAGGACTACCCGACCTACCTGAGCGGCCAGGTCAATCTCTACCAGAACCTCACGCTCACCACGACCACGGTCAACCAGAGCCAGCAGATCGACAACTCCGTCAACGACTCCTTCAACGACAACTCGGTCAATGACAGCTTCAACACCGTTGGCAACCGGACCGACTCCACCGTCACCGTCGCCCTTTGCGCGCACATGCCAGGACAGTAATGCATCGATGCTCGGCGAATGAGGACGCTACAAGATGCTGTATTCCGCAACGGCCCACTCGGTGTTTGCTCCCCAGCACTATTGGCTAGAATCGATCTCCAACGAGACCGCCACGTCGGCTCACCTGGGGAGTGACTGCGACCAATGCCTGCACGTGCGCACATCCTCCTGGTCGACGACACGCAGGAAATCCTCGACGTCATGCAGGAGCTGCTGGAAGACGAGGGCTACCGCGTCTCCGTCTCCCTCGAGACGCTGGATCTGGATCGTATCAAGTCACTCCAGCCGGATGTCATCGTGCAGGACCTGCTCTTCCCTGGCACGCAGGAGACGGGCTGGCACGTCCTGTCGCTGGTGCGGCTGGAGCCGGAGTTGGCCCACATCCCGCTGATCCTGTGCACGGCCGCCACCGAGGTGG